>Ga0208196_1000007_pt1 | contig 372205 bp, 336 predicted proteins | sample AD_JPNNA7_MetaG_FD_184443 | JGI IMG/M metagenome (GOLD analysis project Ga0208196, IMG submission 184443) | Active sludge microbial communities of municipal wastewater-treating anaerobic digesters from Japan - AD_JPNNA7_MetaG (SPAdes) (version 2) | ecosystem: Engineered > Bioreactor >...
ATTGGCCGAGTCGCTAACAGGACAACGTCAGACACGAAACAACTCGCGTCTCCATACCTCAATCTGTACCAGAGTCTGGAAATCAGAACATCATCATGTCAGCTCTGAAGCCTTTATACCCCGGTCATCCAATGCGGTCAAGCATCGGCCCGTTATGGTTGTGCCCCACCCTATTTAAGGATTACGACCCTTCGGCCAGATCCGGGTACAGGACCGCAGACCCAACCTCAGTGCTCTGCCGGGGCAAACCACCGGCCTAGCCAGCAAGGAAGCGCCGATATATAAGGATTTTGGCCCGCCCCGACGATCCGACCATTCGTAACATGCGTCGATTCGGAGCGTATCAGTTCGCCAATTTAAAAGACGCCTCCGAACCTCTGGCCGGTCCAAATTCATCGACTGCCGCAAAAACCATGCATACGCCGGTCGCCCTGTCCGCAGCGCTCTGCCGTTTGTGACCTGGCCTGTTGCATATCTCGTAAAAGGAGGGGATGGTCTGAAATAGGATAGCCGGATCAGCATCTATGGAAATGAGGAAGTTCTCCTGGAAGCTGGCATCTCAGGCGCTGTGGCAGCTTAGGGTGAGAGGCAGGCCTTTCGTGCTGTCCCATGCCGTTACTACACGCTGCAACCTGAAGTGCAGCTTCTGCCGATACTGGAAAAACCCAGGCCCGGAGATGGGCAGAGACGAGATCTGCGACATGCTGAGGGACGCTAGATCATTCGGCATCGGGGCTTATAACGCATGGGCAGCAGAGCCCCTGATGAGAGACGATCTGCCTCAGATCCTGGCATGCGCCCGCAGTCTCGGCATGACCACCTCATTGGTCACCAACGGGCTGCTGCTGAAAAGAAGGCTGCCCGAGCTTGCCGGTCTGGATTATCTGACGGTCTCTCTGGACGGGCTGGAGTGCTACAGAGAGCTGCGCGGAGCAGATCCAAAAACAGTAGTCGACGCCATCTGCGCCGCTAAAGAGGCGGTCCCGGAGATCCTTATCAACTGCGTGATCAGCCAGAGGAACCTGGACGAGCTGCCCAGGCTGGTGGAGCTGGCCAGGAGCCTTGGAGTCTGGGTCTCCTTTGAGCCAATGCACAAGGAGAACGGAATTGATGATCTTGCCTGGCAGAAGTTCAGCATATGCGACGAATCCGCCTATAAGGAGGCAATCGACCGGCTGATAAGGCTCAAGGAAAGCGGTGCGCCCATCATAAACTCCCTCACCTACCTGAAAATGGTCAGAGGGAAAAGACCGACTTTCAGATGCCGGGCAAGCGACATAATACTGCACGTGACCGCCGAAGGCGCCGTTCACTGCTGCCGGGCACAGGACCAGCCGTTAGGCCATGTATCCCAAGGCCTGGCAAGGGTATGGGAAAGGTCCAAGATCGACCGGAAGCGGATCTCCAGGCAGTGCCCCGGCTGTCTCTTCTTCGGATATGCTGAAAACAGCATGCTTTTCGATATGGTCCCCGAGGTTCTGGCACATTACGAGTGGATGTAATCGGCCGCATCAGACCGGAGTTTATTTTGGAAAAATGGATGTTGAATGAAGGTCCTGGGCCAAAGGCTCGAAAGTTTTATCCTGACGGCTGCCGGTTGCATGATCAGGGGTGATTGCCATTCGTTCCTGGCTTATCGAGTCCTTGATGCTTATGATACATATAATAGCGCTGGTGTCCACCGGCCTTGCCCTGCCACAGGTGTTGAACCTGCAGGTGAGCCCTGAGGTTGTGGACATCGCATCCCAACAGCCCGAGATCGTCTGCACCGCCACCGTAAACTGGAGCCAGGCAGCCGCCTTCGAGCACTCAGCCCGACCAGCCGTGGTAAAGGCCCAATTCGCTGGCCCCGCGCCACTGGATACAATCACCCTGACACTGCGAGCCCTGGACAGCAGCAGGCGACCGTCACGATTTCAAAATCGCACGGCTTTGCCGCCCCAAACTGCTGCCGGCCTGTGGCATCTCGACGGCCTGAGCCTGGAGCTGCCAGAAGGGTCTGGGCACCTCGACAAGACCGACCTCGCCCGGGCTGGCCTGGACTCGAGCTTCCTGGTAGTATCCACCCCAGGAGCCTCTGCGACGGCGGCGAGAACAGAGACGGTCCTGCCCCAGAGAAAAGAGGTGGGCAACAGCAGCATAATATATCTGAGCCGCAGCCGGGCAGCTCTCTCAAGCATCCAGGAGAGCGCCGGAGGTGGCGGCATATCCGCATCCACCACCCTGACGAACCGTGGAACCGGAACGGTTGTAAGCGAGGGCTACTCCTTCGCGCGCAGTCTGGAGAACCAGAAGTCAATCCGCATGGACAACAACGGCACCCAGGTCACAACTGAGGCTTCCTTCTCGGGGATAGGCGATCTGGATTTCTTCAAGAAGGACAACTGGCAGGCCCATGACGAGAAGCCCACCTTTCAGTCCTCCGACAGCTACCGAGGCCAGTTCCGGCTCAATTACACCCTTGATGATTACGGAGATGTGGCCACATCCGATAGGTCGGTATCCGGAGAGGGTGCTGTGACAGCGGATCGAAGGCTGGGCGCCGAGTTGAGCAGCAGGGAGTCTGGAAGTGGAACCTACCAGGCCGAGGAGAGCCTGGACACCCTCACCGGCTACCTCTCAAAAGAGATCTCAGCCGTTAGAAGAGAGAGCAGCTACCAGGTGGTTCCTGGTCGCTGGCTCAACGCCTCCGGCAGCTGGTGGGAAGGAGTGGCCGCCCGCACCAACCAGACCTATCTTAGCGAGAGGGTCTCTGCAGCAGACAGGCTGGATAAGACCTCACTGGTCAGAGGGCCAAGCGACATCTCCAGCCAGACCAGCCTCTCCGGCAGGGCGAGCTTCCAGGCAAGGGCAGGCGACAGCCTCGAGATGGACGAGGAGTACGTGGGCAATTACACCATCAGCAGAAACATGGCCATATCGGTGGGAGCCGGGGTGCCTCATCTCAAGGTGACGAAAGAGGGAAGCCTAAGAGAAGGCTGGGACGACCGAACGTACGCCGCCTATACGATCACACTGGAGAACGATGGCGGAGAGACGCTCTCTCCGGTGCGCGTCACCGACCGCTTCCCGCTGGGGACGGTCTTCGTCAACGCCTCGGCCCGCCCATCAGCCCAGGACCAGTACCAGGCCACCTGGACGCTTACCCACTTAAGCCCTGGAGATGTGCGAACAATAGAGCTGTTGCTGCTGCTCGACAGCCTGGAATCGGGCATGGTAAATCGGGTCTACGCTCAGGGAGACCATTCCACGGGCACTGTGACGGCTGAGAGCTACGCCGCGATTCCAGGAGATTGGCTGCAGTGCTGCTCCGGCACCTTGACCTTCCGACTGGAGGGCTGGGCAGATCAGACCGATCCGACCATTGCGCGCTACCGGTTGAGCCTGACAAATCCCTGGCAGTCGTCCATGGCTGCCACCATAAGTCACCCGTTGCCGGAGGGCATGCGGCTGGTTGAGGCCTCGACTGCCCCCGATGTGACAGGCCCAGGCCCCCAGACTCTTGTATGGACGGTCTCCTCAGTGGAACCGGGAGAGACTGTGACCATCGATTACAGAGCGAGGTCCTCCCGTTTTGGCAGCATCCTGAGCACCGCCTGGGTGGATGCGTATGGCATGGACGGAGAGACTGCCTCTGCACAGTCTGATTCGGTCGTTGTCCTGCCGGACCATGATGCCGCTTTCTGAAACTCCCGGCGCGTGAGAAACGCCTGGCTAACGAAAAAAAGAATCGTGAGGGGGGCGGATCTTACGCCGCCGCCCTCCACATGGATGGGATGTCCTGTCGCCTAGATCCTCTCAGGCTTGTCCAGAAGCCTGACCTTGGACATCGCCTCACCACTGCGGGCATGAGGCCTGCGGCTGACAGAGTCGCCTGCCTTCTCGATCTCCCTGGCCTCGTCTGCAAGAGCAGCGGCGCAGCGCATGGCCTCGTGGCCCGACGCTGCGGCAATCGCGATGGCCTCCAGCTCCTTCAGCTTGAAGCATGCCTGGGAATCGAGGGAGGCCACGGTCTGGGCTATGTAAAGGGCAGCTGTGGCCTTGGCCCTTGCATAGGGATTTGCAAATCCCATCCGCTCCACGCACCGCTCCGGCGTGGCCAGGATCTGTGGCAGAGCCGGCTTTCCAGCTGCAACCGAGGCCATGGACCGGTCGATCTCCTCCTGCACAAGGCGCACACCGCCGCAAACTCCCAGCACTTTCAGGGCGTCGGCATTGAAGATCGCCATCTCAGCCGGGTCCAAGAACTCTCTCTTTGCCCCGATGATGGGGTCAACAGGCAGTATAATGAAGCCGAAGCCCTCCGCTGCCATAGCATCCCGGGCCTCTTTCTTGGTGGGGCCATCGGAGATCGCAATACATGGGAGGTCCTTGAAGACTGCTCTGGCAGCTGTGGGCCCTGGTGTGGCTGCGTTGGGGCTGGTGATCACAACCAGCTGGGGCCCCCATGCCTTGAGCTCCGCTGCTGCTTCGCCTTCCTTCTTGGTCATCTTTGGCCCAAATGTCAGGACCTTGGCCTCGATATCGTTTCGCTCAGCGATCTCGTCCAATGCCAGATCAACTACAAGGGACGATGCTATATTGCCGAGCTTGATAAAGCCGATCTTGAACATGCCTCACATCGGCGCGGAGATGAATCTTAAAGGTTTTGTCTCATTGCAAAGATCGATCTGGCCCGAGGTTCGTCGATGGATGAGCAGCCAGGACGGATGCGAATCTGCTCTTTTCTGAAAAAGCGTTCGATTAGTATAATGCTTAATAATATATTAAACTCAATGGTAAATTTTATCAGCCCCGGGGCATAATTAATCACAGAAGAGGGCGGCCAAGATCGAAATCCAGCCATCCGGCCGCAGGAGCATGATTATCGTGAGATACTACTGGCAGGAGGAGGACCTCAGCACCGACGACAATCTAAATGGAACGGTCGGGTCCTTCGTGGTGATGAGCGGTTATGGAAGTTCTACGCCAAGCCTGCCTTCAGCTCGCCCTACCAGGCCGAGTTCAGCCCCGGAGCCTACGGATCGGCTGAAGAGCAGGACATCAACATCCTGCTCTCAGCAGTGCGGCTGAGGTGAACGATGGCATTGACCAGACCGGAGTTGAAGCTGCGGGACAGCTTGAAGCTGGTAATCCCCGACGATTCCGGCCCGTCGCCTCAGGATATGGCCAGGCAGTACGGTCTCGGCCCTCAGGAGCTGGTCCTGCTGCACCGAAACGAGAGTCCATACGGGCCCAGCCCTTCAGCCATCCAGGCCCTATGTACTGCACCAGCTAACAGGTATACTTCTCAGGAGCCGTTCGTATCCGCCGCCGCCCGAACCTGCGGGCTGCCAGAGGATATGATCATAAGCGGCCCGGGTCTTGACGGAGTGCTTGACTGCATAACCCGCCTCTTTCTGGAACGCGGAAGATCTGCCCTGATCCCGATCCCTACCTACACGTACTACGAATTGCTGGCAAGGCTTTGCGGAGCAGATGTACGTATCCTCCCATGGGACGGCCGGAGTGCCGATGCGCTGCTGCCCCACCTGGCCGGAGCCGACATGATATTCCTGTGCTCCCCCAACAATCCCACCGGCGCAGCCATTTCCGAGGAGACCGTAAAAGCCATAGTGGAATCTGCCAGCGGAGTGGTCTTCCTCGACGAGGCCTATGCCGAGTTCGCCGGGACGAGCCTCATCCGTCTGGTGGAGAGGTATGACAACCTGGTGGTTGGCCGCACCCTGTCAAAGGCCTACGGGCTGGCAGGGCTTCGCCTCGCCTATGCCGCAGCACCACCGTGGATCGCCGACCAGTACCGCAGAATTGCCCCGGCATTTGGGATCAGCAGCTCCTCTCTTGCAGCCGGCCAGGCCGCCCTGGAAGACCAGGAGTACATGCAAACGGTTGTAGAAAAGATAAAGAAGGAGCGTGAGCGGATGCGAGGCGTGCTTGTCGAGGCTGCTTTATCCGAGGCCAACTTCCTGTTTATTGAGACCGGCGAGGACTCATCCATGGTGGCAGCCACGCTTATGAGGAAAGGGATTGTGGTCAAGGACTGCTCGGCCATAGCCGGCTGCGGCCACAACCATATCCGGGTAACCGTTGGCCGTCCGGAGGAAAACGAGCAGTTCTTAGCCGCTTACATCTCAGGATGCTAATGGCAGGCCCTCCGAATCCCACTCAAATATCCCGCCCACCATCAGATAGATGGAAGAGAAGCCCAGTTCCTGCAAGATTGCATCAGCCTGCAATGACCTCTGACCTGTCCGGCAGTAAACCAGATAGCGGCCCTCCCGGTCCAGCTGTCCGGCACGGCTGACGAAATCAGGCGCCATGATGTCGATGTTTTTGGCACTGGGAAGATGGCCCAAATGGTACTCCTGGCCGGTACGCACATCGATTGGCACGACACCGCTCCTGATCAGCTCGGCAGCCTTCAGTGCGTCCACAAGCTGCGAGCCGGCCTGCCGCACCGTCCAGGGATGACGATCCACGTTCTCGCCCCCCGGCACAGCGTAGGTTGAGCCTGACACTCCGTAGTGGTTGCCGAGCGATCCATCGTCCCACCGGTTCGATCCGGAATCGAAGGCGCTCTGGTTGCTGTTATTGGACAGGTCGTTTCCGACAACCAGATTTCCGCTGGACATCAAAACCAGGCCGTCACGGTTGCGAACTATCGTGTTGTTTATCAGAAGGTTGCCTCCGCCCTCCACCAGGGCCACCCCCACGTCCCGACTGTACTCCACAAGATTTGACTCAACCGTGTGCTCCCCGCCAAAGCGTATCAGCAGGCTCTGGCCATTTTCGGCAAGCAGGTTGCCCCGCACCAGAGATCCTTCGCCCTCCAGGAGGAGGCCCAGATCGTTTCCTCGCAGGACGTTTCCGGTGATGCGATGATTCTGGCCTGCTGCCGCCAGGCCCAGCCGGCTTGAGGATATACCGTTGCCGCGAACCGTGTTGCCGTCACCCTCAACCACCACGCCGATTCCGCCGGCATTTGCTATCGAGAATCCGTCCAATGAGGCCCCCGAAGCTCTGATCATAACAGCTGGCCTCAGTCCATCCGCCGCCTGGATGACCGGTCGTCCCTGGCCGCTGTCCTGACCCTGCAAAGAGACATTTTCGTGGATCTCCACCACCTCCCGGTAGGTCCCCGAGCTCACAAGCACCGTATCCCCTGGCGATGCCGAGAAGATGGCCTCATTGATTCTGGAATAAGGGCAGCCCTCTGCGCATACGTTTAGGGTGGCTGCCGATGACGGATAACAGGACGAGATAAGGATGAGCATGATGACCAATCCAGACGCATTCATTCATGCACCTCGATCGTGATCGTCTCCAGATCGGCATCTACAATCACCACGGTCCCGGAAGGAACGGAAAGCACCTCAGCAGACACCCGATCGACTAGGGGGATATTGCTTATGATTGCGCCCACAGCCACGATAGGCTCCGACCTTCTGTTGATCATGGCTGCCGGGGCCAGTCCGGCCCTGGCAAGCTGGTAAAGTACGTAAGAGCCCACGGTTGAGCCCTTGCCCTCGGGAAAGATCAGCACCCGTCCGGCAACGCTCTGCCCGAATAGCTGGTGACTTGGGTCCACAACGCGACCGCTCTCCGGATCAAGGTTGCCCAGAAAGGAGATCGGCTGGTCTGTGACCAGGGCGGCACCACAGCCCCGGCCAGGCGATACCCGGTGGCAGCTGAACCGCATCATGACCCACCCACCGCATGGCGAATGCAGCATTCGATGTTGCCAAACGCCGCCTGGGTGCCGCACAGGCCCGGCAGATAAGCCAGGGCCTTGCCGGAGTTGACCAGAACCCTGCGGTATCGCTCGGTTGCTGGAGATACCACCATGCATGTATCGCATAATACCCGGGCTCCTGTCGCCTCTATCCGCCGCACCAGGTCAGGCCGCCGCTCTGCAATGCCCCTGGCTGTGCATATCCACAGATCTGTGCGGACCCGCTGACCTTCAAGAAGCCCGGCGATCTGTTCCAGCTCCGCCTCCGAGCAGTGCGGGCAGCCAAGCGCGATGAGGTCCGCTCCTTGTGCCGGATGCTCCTGGTAAACGTGCCGGATATCCTCCTTGGTGATTATGATATCTTCCTCACGATCCCTCCAGGGAGGCTTCAGATCCGCCCCTTCAACATAGTATAGAGCCACCGAGCCGCTGGCAGCCAGGGCTGCCCCCAGTGCCTTGAGGTGGTCAGGCGACGGCTGGCAGTTAAGCGAGAATATGGGCACGCCGCCACCCACCGCCCGACCGGCCGAAAAGCCCAGCGCTCCGTAGTCGGCGGCTTCGAGAAGATCCGCTTCCACGCATATGCTGTGGGTTGGAACCCTGTTTTGGTCCAGATGATAGCCGTACAGAGCAGTCTTTCCAACGAGGGCTGCGGCCAGGGCTGAAGGGCCGCCCTCCCGGTTGGTTCGGGCCCCGATGACCGAGTTGGCATAGGCCACCGCCGAGGACTCCGACCAGGCCAGGTGGTCTCCTTGGCCAGCAAGAGAAGCGTATAGCTGATACGGCGTGCATGTGCACTCCACGCTCACTCCCAGGCGACGGTAGGCCTCCACCACCCTGAACTGCTGGACTGCAAACTCCTCTTCAATGCCCATCTCCCTCCACCGGCATAGGTCCATTCCTGCCGGATTGAGGATGCTTGGGACCGCCACCTGCCCCTGCAGGCTGGATATCCACTCAAGGCCTGCCTCCCCAATGTTCTTGAAGGAGACGCCGGCTATCTGAACAGACCGAACTTGGACCAGTCGGTCCGCTCCGTAGATATCGCCGAGAGCCACCAGTATCTGCATGGCCCTCTCCAGGGTCTCCCCGTCCGTCCCCTGGTACATGCGCTCCTCCTCTCTGGTGAGATGCATGGCACCCAGTTTGGACGCGATATGCCCATAAATCTGTCTGCAAGGTGCAGCCAGTCTGGTCGGCCTTTTTTAGATCAGGCGGTGCCTGGGATGCGCCGTCCCGGGGTATATCCCCAGGTCGGCCACCGCCTCAGCTGCCAGTATATCGGCGAAGGCGGCCGCTGCAAACGCAGACTCTGCCTGCTCCATAGGCCCGTAAAGCACCAGGTCGCAGCCTGCAAGTACGGAGAGAGCTGCCGTGGAGGCGTCGCAGGCTTGCCTGATCTGCCTTCCCTTCTCTCTGAGCCAGATCCAGGAGCTTGCAGCATTATGCATGCCAAGGCATACAGGAAGCCCCCAGGCGGCTTTGGCAGCCACCGTGAAGCGCAGGGCTTCGCCTGCCCCGCTGCCCAGAGGAGGAACTCCAGGATCCAGTATGGAATTGCTCACACCACAGGAGGCTGCCAGCTCCATCAGGCCTCTGGGAAGGCCAGGCCCGCCCGTCTCCAGCAGCGCGATCCTGCCATCGACACCGGATTTTGCGGGATTGAACGCCAGAAGGATGGCAGAATCAACCTCAGATCCTGCCAGTAAATCAGCCTCATCCTGAGTCGTGGCAACGCTCAGGCTGTTATAGACCACTCGGTCAGCCCAGCCAAGCTCGGTGACCAGACCAGCCAGGCAGGACCTGGTCGTCGGCTGGCTCGAGTCGGCGATCACAGGCCCGTCCCAAATTTGGTCAATGAAGCTCATATAGCGACAGAACGCCTGTGGGGTGCGGGCATAGATATGGACTAAAGACGGATTTCCGGTCTGGTCGGACCAGGATGCCTGAGCCGATACCAGCTCCTCTGCCTGCTTCTGATCGAAGATGCCCCTTTCAGGGTCCTTGACCAGTCGCTGGCCATGATAGAAGATTGTGCCGGCCATCGCAGTCGGGAGCTCTCCAGGCTGGCCGCCCATGCGCACTCCGCCAACGTTTATAACCCTCTGATGACGCGAGAACCTGAAGATCTAGATCACCTCACCAGTCTGGTCGGCATTTTCGCCCTGCGAGGAGATCAGCCAGGCAGCCGAGTCCAGCCAAATCCCCTGGCCCATCAGCACATCACCTGCCCCAAAAGCAGGGATTTGTCGGGGACGGGGCCTGTCAACCGCATAAAAAGGAGCTTCCTGGAATGCCACACCCTTGTCCCGGTACTCCTCGATAAGGAGGTTGATCTCAACAGGATCGGCCAGGCCGATGCGGTCGATGAGCTCCACCTGCCTCTGAAACCGCGCCACCGCCTGATGTGAGAGGTTCTCGATGAAGGGTATTGCCCCCCTGGCCCCCGAAATGCGCCCATCCCCATCAAGGCCGCCTCTGTGCAGTGCAAGGATCGCATCGCCTGGCAAATGTCCCCTCGACTCCGATCCGCAGACGATCAAGAAGCGGATGTTGGGATTTGAGATGATGTTTGCCACCACCTTCTCCACACCCAGGTTCTCAGTCTTGCAGGAGCCGACGATAGCTGCCCCGACCAGGTCGGAATCCATCCGGCTGGCCAGTGTGAGGACCGCCACACGGCTCTTTGGGTCCCCAACCCGGTACTCGCCGCGCAAAGGCGGCCAGAAGGCCTCGGCTCGTTCCTGAACCATCGATCGTCCTCAGATTGGCCACGGGCGTCTCAGATCAAAAGTCTTTCGAGAACCTGTTCGGATCAGCCATGCGGCACTCCTGTCGCACTGATGGGAAAACTTATGAACCTCGGGGCCACTAGATGCAGTTAATAGAATCGGAGGTTGAGATCAGCACGGCTCACGGGACTGGCGCCCCAAATCGCTGCCGGTGGATCCATGGTTTCCTACAAAGAGCGCATACTGGAATCGATCCGTGAATCGGATATGGGCCTGACCACAGTGGATGTGGCCAAGAAAGCCGGTGTGAGCAAGACCACGGTGATAAAGTACCTCTCCGTCCTGAAGTCCGAGGGGAGATGCGAGTACGTGGAGGTGGGTCCGGCCAAGCTATGGAGAGCCACCCCAGTTGCAAAATCCCGGACCCCTGCCACAGAGGAAAGCGCGGACGACAGCCAATGCGTGGTGGAGTCTCTGGAGGTCAAATCGGTCGGGGAGAGCGACGACGGAAAGACGCTCTCTCTCTCCTTTCGGGTGAAGCCGGAACAGGTCGCGTCCCTTCTTCGGCAGATCAGGAACTGTACCGGGGAACGAACCAGCTAGACCATGCTTATCGAAGATCTCTTCCTATTCCCGGCCAAGTTCGGGATGATTGAAAAGTCAGCTTGAGGAAGGCCAGACAGATGCCCGGAATTTCGCATCCCAGGAACATCCCCCAGGAGATCAAGGATTTCTTTGCCGCAGGCGAGGGCCAGACGCTTCTCATCAAGGGTCTCCCGGGAACTGGAAAGACCACCCTTGCCTTCGAGATACTAAAGACCCTCTGCCATAGACAAAACGGCCTATACATCTCCACAAGGGTGGACCCGAACCAGCTTTACAGGGCTTATCCTTGGATCACCGACATCATCCCCCCGAAAAACGTCATAAATGCCACCCAGGCAAAGCTGATGAGAAGCCTCCAGGGACTGACCGGTGGCATAGCCACCTCCTACGAGTCCGTCCTGGACTTCTTCCGCATCTTCTTCGATGAGGCCGAGGATATGGATAACCCCATGATCGTAATCGACAGCTGGGACGCGATCATGAACTATACCGCCCCCATAATAGGAGGCAGCCAACAGAGCTTCGAGCAGAACATCTGCGAGTTTGCACGCGACCTGGGCATACACCTGATCTTCGTGGCAGAGACCTCGAATCTAACCCCAATGGACTACATAGTCGACGGCGTGGTGTGCATGGAGCAATTCCACCTGGCAGGCGGAACGGATCATCAAGATAGCTGGTCCAGCGGCATGCGCTCTCGTTTCGCCCGGGCGGTCCGCCTGGATAAGCTGCGCGGTGTGGAGATCGGCCAGCGAATCTATACAGCCAGCCTGCACGGTGGCCGATTCCAGTACTTCGATCCCAACCGGGAGAAGTCCGATGCAAGCCTCAGCGCAGATGCCCCCCGCATCCCGGATCCAGGGGACGACCGGATATCCACAGGATTGCCAGACCTGGACCAGCTCTGCGGCGGATTTCAATACGCCTCCTGCAACGTACTTGAGATCGGCCACGGGGTCGGCAAGAGGTATTATCATATGCTGACGACCCTGGCCTCGAACGCCATAAAAAACGGCCGGGGAGTGTGCATCCTTCCATCCATAGGATTCGAGCTGAGCCCGCGGGATATCTTCGTCCCATCCAACGTATCCTTCGTGCAGCCCCAGGGAGATCTGAGCGATTGGGGGCAAAGGCTCATCCAGACCTGGGAGGATTTGCGCGACCGAACCGGCCGGCCAATACTGAACATAATAGGCATGGACGCGATGGAGTTCGCTTTCGGCTATCCAGCGCTCCTGAACTTCGCAAGCCAGATGATCAGAAAATGGAAAGAGACAAACGACATCAACCTGATGGTGGTGAAGACCGGCCAGGAGAGCATCAATATGGCGGTTCATGCTGCAGATACCTACTTTGTCGTGAACGAGATCAACGGGGGCCTGTGCCTGTACGGGGTCATTCCGCGGACCGAACCCCATCACATAATCCTGGCAGGCCAAAACCAGGTCCGCCTAACGCCAATAATATAGCAGCAGGTGCCTGAAAGGAGCCGCCCACAGAGCAATACCGAAGATCCGGATGCGAGATCGAGATGCTCCAGAGGCCAAAGCTGCCAGAAGCCTCTGACAAAGAGAAGAAGACCATCGGCGAAAAAGATTTGGGCGGGGTCGCCTGCTTTATTTTCCTGGAGATCTCGCGTGCGCCCAAATCTTCGCCCGCCGCAATCACTCCCTGGCCTTCAGCCATTGGCCGGCAAGGTTCCGGCCTTCCGCTTTTCGGCGGCACGATGGGCATATATCAAGCCACGAATCCGCTGGAAGGATATCCTGCAGGCAGATTCGCAGATGCTCGAGAAGGGCAGCCGGCTGGTCAGGCTGCCCGCATGACCTGCAGGCCAGCAGGGGAAATGACACCTCAACCGATGCCTCCCCCGGCACGAGCCTGATGGCCTGCGTGGGACATGCTTCCTGACATATCTGGCAGTCCTGATCGCAAGCAGAGAAGCGAATTCTCCTCAAGCCGTTGTGCTGGGACAGATCTATCAGCCCGGCTGGACAGGATGAGGAGCAAGCGGTGCAGCCGATGCATCTTCCGCCTTCCAGCTCTACCTGACGCCGAAGGGTCATCTCCTTACCCCCGACCTCGCCAGCTTCTGAGCAGCAAGCGCCCGGAAGTGACCGGCAACGGCCTGGAAGGGACCGTCGGACAGTGCGCCTGACGGACAGGTGGTGACGCATAGCGGGGTCTGCAGACCCGGGCACAGGTCGCATTTGAATGGCCTTGTCCCGCCTGATATGAGGCCGAATGGACAGGCTGCCTGGCACAGGCCGCATCCAGTGCATAGTGTCTCGTCCAGGACCACCTCGGTCCCCTCCTGCTGCAAAGCCCCGGCATAACAGACGCGGATGCATGGGGCATCCTGACAGTGCCGACAGATCATGGAGACGCCAACAAGGTCGTCAACCACCTGGACAAATACACCGCTTCTGCCCTGATGAGAGACACTGCAGGCCATCTCGCAGCCGTGGCAGGCCACACATCTGCCCACATCGACGTATACCGGCATTCTCAGACCTCCTTCTTGACCTGGCAGGCCCAGGCCTTCAGCTCAGGTATATGCGAGATGGGGTCTCGGGCATCCCCTGTCAGCCGATTTGTGGCAGGGAAGTGAAACGGCATGAACACAACGCCTGCGGGAATGGACCCGGAGACGTGGGCGTACCCGCTAGCTGACCCCTGGACGGTCTTCACCCAAACCCTGTCCCCCTCAACGATCTCCAGGACGGCGGCGTCCTCCGGGTTCATCTCCACCACCAGATGATCGGATATGGCAAGCAGTGAGGGTGTGCGGCGGGTTATGGAGCCGGAATTGAAGTGACATACCTTTCGCCCTGTGGTGAGGAGGAGGGGGTAGTCAGCTCCTGGCTCTTGGGTGGAGGGGCAATAGGTTGCAGGCAAGAACCTGGCAAGGCCTCCCTCGGTTGGGAAACAATCCTGATGGAGGATTTCATTCCATTTGCCGGGCTCCAAGCAGGGCCAAAAACCGCCAAAGTCTCCCAGATCGACCAAGCCCTTGTATATGGTGACCCTGCGGCAAATCTCCTGAAATACGGATGATGCATCCGTATATGGGAAATTTAGCCCCAGGGTGCGTGCAAGATTGCTGACTATCCAGAGATCCTCCCTGGCTTCACCAGGTGGATCGGTGGCCCTGTATATGCGCTGAACGCGTCTCTCGGCAGATGTGAAGGTGCCCTCCTTCTCAGCCCAGCAGGCCGCTGGAAGCACCAGATCAGCCATCTCTGCAGTCTCTGTCATGAATATATCCTGCACCGCCAGGAAGTCAAGGGACTGAAGGGCCTGCCTGGTACGGGATTGATCGGGATGCGAGCATATTGGATCCTCGCCTACGATATACATGGCTTTCAGTGTGCCAAAGAGGGCAGCATCCATCATCTCCATAGAGGTCAGTCCCTTTCTGGCAGGCAGGCATGTCGATCCCCAGGCAGCCCCGAATACCTGGACCGTGCGAGGGTCCTCTGGCAGGCGATATCCAGGGTAAAACTCGGTCATGGCCCCCATATCGCAGGCCCCCTGGACGTTGTTCTGTCCTCTCATGGGCAAAATGCCTGTCCCAGGCCTGCCCAACTGGCCGCAGAGCAAGGCCAGGTTTGCCACGGCTTCAACACCCGCGGTTCCAGAGGCGTGCTGGGTTACCCCCATGCCGTAGACCACAGCCGAGGCCGGGGAGCTGGCGTAGGCCCTGGCAGCTCTGGCAAGCTCACCGGCTGAAACCCCGGTTATCCGTTCAGCCCGAGCCAAAGAGAAGTCGGCGAGGCTGGACCGGAGCTGTTCAAGGCCCGTTGTGCGGCGCTGCACGAAATCCCGGTCATGAAGGCCCTGGTCAAGTATGTGCCGAACCATACCATTGAGCAGCGCAACATCGGTTCCCGGGCGCAGAGGCAGGTGCTGGTCAGCCAGCCAGGCGGTAGGAGTGCGACGTGGGTCTGCAACGATCAGGGTGGCACCGGCTTCCTTGGCCTGCAGCACCCAGCGGGCGAGGATTGGATGGTTCTCGGCGAAGTTGGAGCCGATGACAAGTATGCACCGGGAGTTGGCAAGGTCAGACAGTGGGTTGGTGACGCTGCATGATCCCATTGAGCGGCGCAGGCCAACTACCGTCGAGGCGTGGCAGAGGCGAGCGCAGCTGTCCACATTGGCGCAGCCCATGGTCCGGGCCAGCTTCTGGATCAGGTAGTTCTCCTCGTTGGTGCATTTGGTGGATGAGAGAAATCCCAGCGCGTCTGGGCCACGCGTGTCCCCGATCCGCCTCAGGTTATCGGCCAGGATCTGAAGTGCCTGCTGCCAGGATAGCCTCTCCCAGCCGTCGGCCGTCCGCCGAAGAGGCCACTTCAGACGCTCCGGGTGGTGAATCATCTCCAGCGATGCCCATCCCTTCGGGCAGAGCGCGCCCTGATTGACAGGATGGTCGGACCGGGGGATTATCCTCCTTGCCTGCCCGCGCTCTACCTCCAGATAAAATCCGCAACCGCAGGCGCAGTAGGGGCATATGGTTGCCACCATCGATCGGTCTGACTCATCAGACACTGACATCACCTCAGGCACGGCTGCGGTAGCCCCTGGCAAGCCTGGCAGCCGCATCGACGCGCAGGAGCTCGGAGAAGTCCTCAGCCTCCATGAAGACCAGTGTATGGGTAGGGCAGGCAGCTACGCAGGCCGGCACGTCCAGGTCTGGACAGCGGTCGCATTTCAGGGCGACCCGACCTTCGGCTGTTCGTCCGACGACTCCGTAAGGGCAGACCATGGCGCACATCCAGCACCCGATGCATTTCTCGGCATCCCTGGTCACTATATGGGTCTCTGGATCCTGGGTCATGGCACCGGTCCGGCAGACAGAGGCGCAGGGCGCGTCCTCGCAATGCCTGCAGACCATTGGAAGCTTGGTCCCTTCAGCCATCTCCACGTAAAGCCTCTTGCGAGGCCTTGGGTGCTCTGAGGCTGCCGAGATCAGGGATTTTCCAGCAGAATGCTCCGTCGCGCAGGCCATCTCGCAGGAGCGGCAGCCTACACAGCGGTCCAGGCGAACGAATATCTCCGGCATGAATCCACCTCAGATGCCGAGCCTTGCCCGCTGGCGGTCTATATGGTCGATCATCACTCTGGCAGCCGAGAACGGGTCTGGTTCAACTGCAAAGCGCCCTCCAACAACGCCTGCAGCTCCCTTGGTCAGCAGAGCAGTCACGTTGGCAGATCCCAGGACCTGCGGCACCGTGCCCAGGACTGTCAGAACGCCTGAGGCCACCGCATAGGCGCCGATGGAGACCGCTTTTTCCGACATCCACTCAGGCGCCGCGGCCGCTGCAGGCAGGTCGCTGATATCCACTCCCAGGGCATTGGCTATCGCCGCGCAGGCCACGAGAATCCTGCTTATGTCAACACAAGAGCCCATGTGCAGGACAGGCGGAATGCCCAGCGCCTGGCATACACCTCTCAGGCCTTCTCCTGCCATCCCTGCCGCCTCGGGCAACAGGAGGCCGGCCTTGGCACAGGCCTGGGCGCTGCAACCGGTGCTGACCACCAGCACGTCGTTCTTGATCAGCTCCTTGACCAGGTTTACGTGGCCGAAGTCCTGCTTGACCTTGGGATTATTGCAGCCCACAACGGCGGCTATGCCCCTGACCGAGCCGTTCTTGATCGCACCAAGCAACGGGTCCAGGCTTCCGCCCAGGGCGCTCAGTATGGCCTCCACGCTGAACCCGATCATAACCTCCGAGCTGAAGTCGGGTATCTGCACGCGGTCCCGGTTTCTTTGCGGATAATTCTCCACCGCCGCCCGAACGATCTCCCTGGCCGTATCCAGAGCACTCTCTTCATGGAACTCCATATGGGTGGCCCCGGGAACCTTTGCCTTGGGAGAGGTGGTTATCAGCTTGGTGTGGAAGCAGGATGCTACGCTTTGCAGGGCAGGCATGACGCACTGAACGTCAACCACCATGGCCTCAACCGCCCCGGTGGCAATAGCCAGCTCTTGCTGGAGGAAATTTCCGGCTACAGGAACTCCGTGGCGCATCAAGACCTCGTTTCCGGTGCAGCAGATTCCGGCCACGTTTATTCCCGCCGCCCCCTTGCTCTTAGCCAGGGCAATCAACTCAGGATCTGCCGCCGCCGCAACGATCATCTCCGAGAGAAGCGGCTCATGGCCGTGGACTATCACGTTGACCGAATCGGCCTGCAGCACACCGAGATTGGCCCTGGACCTGATGGGGGTAGGCACCCCGAACATGACATCCTGCAGTTCGGTGGCTATCATGGAGCCGCCCCAGCCGTCGGCCAGGGCGGTGCGCAGGCCGTGCAGTATCAGGTTCACGTAATCGGCATCGACTCCCATGTGGCTGCGGTGCAGACACTCCACGATCTCCCGGTCTATGCCCCGCGGATCGATCCCCAGTCTCTGCCAGATGGCCACCCGCTTGGCAGGGGCCCGCCTCGTGAAGCAAATGGTCCCTTGCTGCTGGCCGAACTCGGAGAGAACGGATTTTGCAAGGTCCTGCATCATGGTAGGGGAGTCGCCGGCTATGCCGTACTCTGCCGCCAGGCGCTTCATCTTGGCCTTGTCCTTCACCTGATAAGACGGAGCCCGTCCATCTGCCATCATCTGGAAGGTTAGGGCGACGTCCCTGGCGTGGTCGGAATGAGCTGCAGCTCCTGCGGCAAGCGCCCTCAAAAGTCCACGCGCCGCCATAACATCGGCATCGGCACCGCATACCCCACGTGCCGGTCCCTCTCCGAATGGGTCGATGCGGCAGGGACCCATGTTGCAGTGGCGGCAGCAGAGGCCAAGCTCGCCGAACCCACACTGTGGCTGCTGCTTGTCGAACCGGTCCCAGGCAGTCTCCAGGCCAGCACGAGATGCCGATGCCAGCATCTCCTGGCTGGCCGGGTCTATCGATCTATCCTTGACGCCCTTCATCATTATCACCATTTTATAATTAATACTACAATGCTAATTCATAGCATGGTTGTATCCTATTTAATCCTTATGAGAAGATCTCAACACCCAAAGCTGAGGAGATCATCAAATTCATCTCGCCAGGAAGCGAATCTGGACAGCCAAGAAGGACGATTTTCATATATGCGGGTAGCGAGATTTGGACGGAGACCTCTATGAGTTCTCCAGGGGGATCGGGCAAAAACTGGAGCCTTGGCAGCAGATAATGCTGGATTGTGTATGAGAATTATATTGCTATTGGAAACGGAAGGCAAAAACCCATGGCCGAAGGTGATGCTCGCTTTTGCATACGCTGCCTGCAGGTTAAGGGGATTGGAATTTCTCTCAAATGAAAGGTTTAAATCACAGGTCATGAAAGGAGTTACTGATAGTTATGGCCATCCACATGATATTCTTTTGCCAGAATGTCAGAGGCGGGTTATAGCGCAGCTCTTCTTCTTCGGCAACCTTCCAGGACTTGAGTTTGCCATTTCGGACTGAATTCGCATACATCCCTGGCGGCAATGCCGATCTAATAGCCCGATCATCCGGAGGGCTTCCATTCCAACACACGATTAAAGTTAGTAATATAATAATAAATTAATAAAGAGATTATGGAGGTGAATACGCCATGAACCGCACCCAGAAACTCCTGCTGATCTCAGATCTGCTTGTACTCACAGGCTTTGGCCTGGTCACGCCGATCCTGGCGATCTATATAAACGATGTGCAGGGAGGAGACGTCCTGGCTGCCGGGCTTGCCAGCACGCTCTTTTTGCTGACCAAGTCCCTGGTGCAGCTGCCGTTCTCCCAGTTCATAGATCGGAGGCGTGATAAAGCCCGCTGGCTCCTCCTGGGAACAGGCCTGATAACGATTGTGCCCATGCTCTATATCTTCATAGACCATATCTATCAGGTGTTCCTGGCAGAGATATTGTACGGGCTTGGCAGCGGCCTGGCTTACCCGACTTGGATGGGGCTTTGGAGCGCAAACCTGAACAAGGGGCAGGAGGGCTTCGAATGGTCGGTCTACTCAACAGCCACAGGCCTTGGCACCGCTGCGACTGCCGCTGCCGGCGCTGCACTTGCCAGCATTGTGGGATTCACAAGCACCTTCGTATTCACAAGCCTGATGTGTGCTCTGGGATCCGGGATTCTGCTTATTCTTGAGCGGGAAGGGTCAGAGGGGTAGATCCGCAGGGATGCCCCGAGCGGAAAACAGGCCCTCGACCTCCGCCCGAATCATGTCCTGCCCGCGAATCCGCATCCTCCAGCGAACCGTCTTGATGTTCATGGGGCAAAGAGGATAGAACAGGTCCGCCACCTCCTCGGGGCTGAAGTAATGGGCGATCACCCCGCTGCCCCTCCGATACGTGCAGGGCTCCACCTCCAATCCCCTGCCTGCCCGCATGTCCTCTCTTGAGAAGTCACGAAAGAACAGCAAACCCCCAGGCCGCAGCACCCGTGCGGCTTCCTCCCCCAGACAGCGCCGGTCGGCTTTTAGCATGTGGCCTGCCACATGAAAGGCGAAAAGGGCATCAAACGCGCTGTTCTGGAAGGGCAGTGAAGAGGCGTCCCCTGCCACGAGAGCCGCCCCAGGACATGCCGGGCGGGCCAGCTGCAGGGCAGGAATTGACAGGTCCAGCCCGACCAGCTTCCAGCCTCTGCCACCGGCCACTGACAGCGTCTTTCCGTCCCCGCATCCAAGCTCCAGTACAGCCGCGCCTTCTGAGAGCTTTGGAATTGGCGATGCTCCACCCCACAGCCGTCCCCGCCTGGCATACTCCCTGTCCCAGGCCAGATACCGATCCGGTTTCATGCCAGCTCTGGACTGAGCAGCTCGTGAGCCAAATCGCTTGCGCCTGTTTGCCGATGATTATTAGTGGTGTGGCGCTCCAAGATGCAGCCATGGATCTGCTGGATAGGTTCCGGGGGTGTCTTTTGGGCCTGGCAGCCGGAGATGCCCTGGGCATGCCGGTGGAAGGGCTGAGCAGAAGGGAGATCAAGAGCGTTGTGGGCAGGGTGCAGGATATGATGCCTGCACCGGTCGGCCATTTTCATGCAGGCCTGCGCGCCGGCCAGTACACCGACGATACCTTGCAGACCCTTATCCTGGCCGAGGGCATGATCGAAGCGGGCGGCTTCTCAGCCGCTCGCTTCTGCGATGGCCTGCGGGCCTGGGGAGAGGCCTGGAAGCTTGATACCTCCTGCAGCCGGGGTGCAGGCCTGGCAACCCGCTCTGCGGTGGAGGCGATGATGGCTGGCCGAGACTGGCAGGAGACTGGGGTCGTCTTGCCAACATGCGGCGCAGCCATGCGTGTCGCCCCGGTGGGCCTGGTCTATCACCGCGACCTCTCACTCGTTGCCAGCTACGCCAAGCTCCAGGCCGCGCCAACACACTGCTCAGCAGCCGCTGCTGCCGGGGCTGTCGCCGTTGCGGTGGGCGTATCCCTATCCCTGCTGAGTCTCAACAGGATACGGGTGCTTGAGATGGCTGCCGAGCAAGCAGGCAAGGTCTGGCCGCCAATGCGAGAGCATCTGCAAAGAGTGCCGGACCTGCTCGATATGGATGAGGAGCTGGCCTTCTCCATAACCGGGACCTCTCCGGAGGCAAAGGATACGGTGGCCGCAGCATTCTACTGCCATCTGGCCCACGAGCCGGAAGAGGCCCTGATAGCTGGAGCCTCAGCCGGAGGCGACACCGATTCGATAGCATCTATAGCCGGGGCGCTCGCCGGGGCAGCCTGTGGATCAGGCTGGATACCCAATCGCTGGCTGGAGGTCCTGGAGGGGCGGCAGAGGCTGGAGAGAACCGCAGGCGGCCTGGCAGATCTGTCTGCCATGATACCTGACTGAAATATTAGGTCTTACGGATGCATTTTCAGGCCGTTTCCCAAATCGGCCGGCCGTAAGCGCCGCGAATTTATAGGTAGAGCTCGTGAGAGCCAGATCATGATAAAAGTAGGCATTGTAGGCGGATCCGGTTACACCGGCGGAGAGCTTCTCCGTCTCCTTTCCACTCATCCCGAGGCCAGGGTGGTCTGCGTCACCTCCAGAAAGCTGGCAGGAAAGCCAGTCGAAGCGGTTCATGAGCACCTGCGGGCCCTCTACGACCTCAAGTTCGAGGCCCCCGCCGCCCAGGAGGTGGCACAGCGCTGCGATATTGTTTTTACCGCAGTGCCTCACGGTACCGCAATGGACTGGGTGCCCGCACTCCTGGACGCAGGCACGAAGGTCATCGATCTGAGCTCGGACTACCGACTGCCAGTCGATGTCTTTGAGAAGACCTATGGGATGAAGCACAAGGCTCCCCGCCAGGCCGTCTTCGGGCTGCCCGAGCTGCACCCGGAGGTGGCGTCGGCCCGGCTGGTTGGAAATCCGGGCTGCTACCCAACAGGCGCCACGCTCGCCCTTGCCCCCCTGGCTGCCGCAGGGATGGTCGACAGGGTGGTCTTCGACTCCAAGTCGGGCATCTCAGGAGCCGGGGTGGAGCCTACGGAGACCAGCCATTACCCAAACCTGGCCCAGAATATACGCTGCTACAAGGTGACCAGTCACCGTCACGTCCCGGAGATCAAGCAGGAGCTTGGCAAGCTGCAGAGCGATATACGCATCAGCTTTACCCCCCACGTCATCGCAGCTGTCAGAGGCATTCTCACAACAGCTCACGTCTTTGTCAAGCCGGGATTTGAGAGCAAGATACAGGACAAGGCCGGCATGGAGGAGATGTACCGGCAATTCTATGCCAAGTCCCGCTTCGTCCGGATGACTGGCACAGTCCCGATGCTGATGAACGTGAGGGGATCGAACTTCTGCGACATAGGCCTTGAGCCGGAGAAAGGTACAGACCGCCTGGTTGTGATCTCGGCAATAGACAACCTTGTGAAGGGGGCTGCTGGCCAGGCCATTCAGAACATGAACATCATGATGGGAATAGACGAGACCGCAGGCCTGTGGTTCCCTGGCGGAGCGCCCTGATTTGGGACCGGAGAGTTCGCACAGGTGTTTGCCCCTGAAGTTTTCAGGATAATTTGGAATACCCGGTGGATGGATAGACATGAAGGTCAGAGAGGTCATGAACCCGGAGCCCGTTGCCTGTCAGGCTGCCGCCCCGGTCAGCGAAGCGTCCCGCATCCTGCGGGAGAAGGGCATAAGCGGCATGCCGGTCCTGGATGGGGATCGCCTTGTCGGCGTGGTCTCAGAATCGGACCTGCTCCGATTGCTAAAGGTGCCGGACGAGGAAGGGGGGCTGTGGTTGCCAAGCCCCTTTGAGATCCTGGAGGTCCCGGTGCGCGACCTGATCCGCTGGGAGAGGATGAAGTCGTCGCTGGAGGAGATATCCGGCAAGAAGGTCTCGGACGTTATGAACCGGCATGTCTGGAGCGCCTCACCAGACTACAGCCTGGAAGAGGCTGCCACCCTGATGACGAGGCACCGGGTCAACCGCTTGCCGGTGGTCGAGGATGGGAGGCTTGTGGGCATCGTGACCAGAGGGGACATCATCTCTGCCCTTGGGGCAAGGGAGGGCATAAAGGAGATCGAAGGCGGCATATGCGCGGTTCAGGGAGTCAGGGCAAGCGGGATAAAGCAGGGCAAAAACGGGGTGGCCCTGATAGCATGCTCGGGGACCGCTGCCGGTGTGTTCACCACAAACCTGGTGAGGGCAGCTCCAGTTCTTTTCACCCAGGACAACGTGGCGAACCAGGGGCGGCTGGAGGGAATAATCGCTAATAGCGGCTGTGCCAACGCGTATACCGGGCCGCAGGGGATAGCGGACGCAAGAGAGATGGCCGCGATACTGGGGACCATCCTGGGATGCAAGCCAGAGCTGGTTGGAGTGGCCTCCACAGGGGTAATAGGGAGATACATGGACCTGGGCCTGGTTGAGGGTCTGGCCAAGGAGGCTGCGGCCCGTCTGCGGTCAGATCCTTCCGCCAGCCCCGAAGCGGCCACCGCCATCATGACCACCGATACCCGTGTCAAGGAGGCGGCTGTAAAGTTCAGGGGATTTTGTGTGGCCGGGATATGCAAGGGCGCCGGGATGATAGAACCCCACATGGCCACTATGCTGGGATTCCTATTCACAGATGCCGCCGTCTCCAGGGAGAACCTGGATGAGGCGTTGAGGGAAGCTGTGGATGGCAGCTTCAATATGCTCACCGTGGATGGGGATACGAGCACCAACGATATGGTGATCATAATCTCGACTGGAAAGGTGCCCTGCCAGAGAGGAGACTTCCAGGAGGCCTTAAACCACGTCTGCACCGCCCTGGCAAGGAAGATGGCAAGGGACGGAGAGGGCGCCTCCAAGGCCATGGAGGTGATAGTGGAAGGGGCAAAGAGCATCGGCGACGCCAGGCTTGCGGCCAAGGCCGTTGCCAGGTCCAGCCTTGTCAAGACGGCGCTCTACGGTCAGGACCCCAACTGGGGCAGGATCGTCTGTGCAGCCGGCTACTCCGGCGCAAAGTTCGACCCCGATAAGGTAACCCTGATATTCCAGGCTGAAGGCAGATCGGTGACCCTGGTGGATGAAGGAAAGATCCAGGAAGGCGTGCTCGACCAGGCAAAGGCCCTGATGGGATCCGAAGAGATCATCATCCGTTTGCGTCTGGGCGATGGAGAGGCCAGCGCCCGGGCTTTCGGATGCGACCTGACCCATGAGTACGTGGATATAAACGCCAAGTACACCACCTGAAAAAGGCTGCCGGAAGAGAGTATCATGCTGCTGCGCAAGGGAAGGCTGGGAGGGATAGATTCCGACGTGCTGGAGTTCATCTCCTCAAGGGAGGCGGACGCCTGGATAACCCAGGCCGACCTGGATGTGGACAGGGCTCACCTGGTCATGCTTCAGGAGCAGGGTCTGATCGGGCCCCAGGAGAGAGGGCTGATATGGCAGGCTATCTCCGAGATCGAGGCGGATCCGAACCTGCTTGGGGAGGGGGAGGATGTGCACGAGGCTATCGAGGCCTACGTGATCGCCAGGGCCGGTCCGTCAGGAGGGCGGATGCACACCGGCAGGTCCAGAAATGACGAGGTGGCCACCTGCATACGCCTCGCCTTGCGCGGTCAGATGCTGGGCCTCTTTGACGAGCTTCTGAGCCTGGAGAGCACGCTTGTGGAGCTGGCAGCCAGGCATGCCGCTGACCTGGTTCCGGGATTCACCCATCTCCAGCATGCTCAGCCAACTACCCTCGGCCACCATCTGCTGGCCCACGCCGACGCCCTGCACAGGGACTGCCAGCGGCTGGAGGATGCCTATTCCAGGATCAACCGCTCCCCGCTTGGGGCGGCAGCCTTTGCCTCCACCGGGTTTCCTATCGACCGAGATCGCACCGCTGAGCTGCTGGGCTTTGACGGGCTGGTGGAGAACAGCATGGATGCAGTATCGTCCCGCGACTTCCTCCTGGAGACCCTGTGCGCGCTTTCCATAATGATGGTTAACCTGAGCCGCATGGCAGAGGAGGTCATCCTGTGGTCAACCCAGGAGTTCGGATACCTGGAGATCGACGACCTGTTCGCCTCCACATCGTCCATAATGCCCCAGAAGAAGAATCCTGATACAGCCGAGCTTGTGCGTGGCAAGACCGGCTCGGTGATCGGGTGCCTTGTCAGCGCCCTGGCAACTGCCAAAGCCCTCCCAATGAGCTACAATCGGGATCTGCAGGAGATAACTCCAAACCTGTGGAGAGCCGTCTCTATCGCCAGGTCGGCCCTGCGCATAATGGACGGCTGCTACCAGAGCCTGCGCTTCTCCCTGGCCCGTCTGGAAGAGAGCGCCGGGGCAGGATTTTCCACGGCAACCGAGCTTGCCGATTCCCTGGTGAGGGTCACTGGCATACCTTTTCGCACCGCTCATCAGATCGTGGGCAGGCTGGCTGCCGCTGGCCAGGCCCCAAATCCGGACGATCTTGACCGGGCAGGGCAGGAGGTCGCTAAAGTAAAGCCGAGCCAGATGGGCTACAGCGCCGATATGCTGCGCCATGCGCTCGATCCGCATGGCAACGTTGCTGTCAGGAACCGCCCCGGAGGTCCGGCTCCTTCCGAGGTCCGCCGGATGGTTCGCCGACGTCGCAGCCTGATCCGTCAGGCCCAGAAGAGGTCGGACCAGCGCCGAGAGAAGGCAGAAGGAGCTCTTCAGAGACTGAGGAAGACGGCTTGAGAAAGGGGGCACGACTCTCACCGCTCCGAGACCCCGAATGTAAACAGGCGAAAGTTCTGCATCATTCAAGTTCTGCCGGCCTCAAGTGCCGATGATTTTTTAAAGCATATATTATTTTAATAAATATATATTTTAATATATTATGTCGGTGCCCTATCTATAAGAAATGTTTATTAACATTAATCGCATAAGATCGATAAGCATGATAGACAGAGGCATGCAATACCTGGCCGGCCGCTCCTATCTTCGGGCGCTGCAGTGCTCGGAAGCGGCCCTGTCGTTCTGCCCAACCTCATCTCCCGCGCTTCAGCTCAAGGCCCTGGCACTGAGCCGGATGGGACGGGACAGCGAGGCCCTTGACTGCTACGGCCTGGCAGTACAGGTGGACAGCGACTCGGCTCCCACGTGGTTCAACCGGGGCAACGCCCTGGCAAGGCTAAGAAGAGCAGAGGAGGCCAAAAGATGCTACTTGCGGGCCCTTGAGATAGATCCTCTTGCAGGCCCGGCCTGGATTAACCTTGGCCTCGCCTTTCAGGACCTCGACCTTCTGCCAGAGGCCATAGAGGCATTTCGGACAGCGCTTCGATTGACACCGGGCGACGGATTCGTATGGACCAACCTGGGTGCAGCCCTGGGCATGGCCGGCAGGTATGAGGAGGCCAGCGAGTGTCTGGAGAGAGCAGTGCTTCTGAACAGCCAGTCTCGCCTTGCCTGGATCAACCAGGGAAACGTCTTTGCCCATATGGGCAGATACCGGGAGGCAGTGGATAGCTATAACCGGGCCCTGGCTCTGGACCCGAGCTGTGCCCTGGCAAGGCGCAATCGTGACCGTGCATTGCAATCCATGCAGTACGAATTTTTTCAACACTCAGAGCCGGGCCAGGAAGACGCTGGCATATTTCGGATCGGCGGTGCAGCTCATCCCGGCAAGCCTTAGCTCCTGACAGGATAGGTTCAGCCAGCTGCTGAAGGACTTGTACTTTCGCGTGTTCGGGTCGATGGAGGAGAGATCGGAATAGCCGGCAGCCGAAGCGGCTGGCATGAGGATCTCCCCGGCAGCCCAGGCGTCCAAAGCCACCGGATCAGTGCTTGCGGCCACCACTTTAGCGAGCTTGGCCTCCTCGCAGGAGGTGGACGGCCCATTGCCCGGCGCTGCATTGATCCAGATGGCATCCATTATACTGAGGTCCGGCATCCTGGTCCCGGCCATCTCCGCTCCCATGCCTCCAGCGGCAACGGTGTTGTGAGCTCTGCCGGTGCTTTTGCCCAGCCGGGACGTGGGCTGGTCGGATACTATCCCCATTTCAAGAGGTCTTGGAGGCGGGCGGGCAGCGGCGGCTCCGGGGGATTAAGCGGGGGACAGATCGTTGATACTTGCGATAGTCGTCCCCGAACTGAGCCAGCAGACGGCTTTCCCAGTGAAGCGAACCAAGGAACAGGTAGATCGTGGCCACGCAGAATACTGCGAGCATATTCTCGGTCAGAAATGGGGTCATCCAGATCAGCAGGAGCCCGGAGAGGAGGAAAGGATCGCGGACAGAGCAGTATATGCCCCGTATATCCAATGTCCCTGGAGGATGCGGCCCGGAGAGCTGCGCAGTCACTAAAAAGCGGTGAGGAGCATCGATAAAGGCCCGCAATGACCAGGCAGCCACCAGCAGCTGGCCGGCTATCATAATATAGCGCCAGGGGGAGGGGACCAGGTAGAGAAGTGGGCCTGGATTCAGATAGATAAGGACGAGAAGGGGCAGAAGGGTGACGGCTGCGACAACGCTGAAGGCCGGCAGGTAAAAGCGGTCTATGCGGGGGCCAAAGAAGGCCTGCAATGCCCTCTTGGACTTGATGCTGGCGAGCAGGCTGTGAAGGGCGGAGAAGGCCAGCAGGTAGAGCACTATGACAACGGTGACGCCGGAAAACATCCGGTATCTTGTCTTGGCCCGATCCGTCTAAAGCCTTTCCATTAACACATGTGGAGATGAACGCAGCCAAAGTTGGAGTCCATCATCCCTCGAAAACCTAATGCCCAGGGAGCCGGAAACATTAAGGCCATGAGACACGTGCTGCCTGTCTTTCTGCTTATGTTGCTTCTGCTTTTGGGCGTCGTCCAGGGGCATGTCCCCCTCCTGCCCAGCCCAGGAATACAGCCTGACGCCGCGGTCCAGATTGAAGATGCCAACAAGTCCTGGGCTGCATACGCACTGCTTCCGCAAGGTGCCATCCATTACTACCGCTTCGACCGGGAGGCGGGCCAGCGCATACATCTGGAGATCATAACCTCACCCCAGGACCCGGCATTCGCACCAGGCTTCGTCCTGATGGGGGCAGGGCTGCCCAAGGGTGTCGCGCTTCGACCGGATATTGTGGTGCCGGAAGGCTACGGCGCGGTGCTGGTCAACGGCTCGGTGCCAGACGACGCCGTTTACGAGCCATTCGCCCCTTCTGCATACAGGAAGCTTGGGGGGCTGGACATGCAGGCCCCTCAGGCGGGAGAATATCTTGTTGCCGTATTTGCCCCGAGCGTGGGGAACTACGGGCTGGTGGTCGGCTTTGAAGAGGCTTTCACCCTCGAGGAGTGGATACTTCTTCCCCTGCGTCTGATCTCGGTATATCGCTGGGAGGGGCAGAGCCTGCCCGCAGTATTTGCTCCCATACTGGCAGTTCTGGTGGCAGGATACTATTTCCTTAACAGGCGGCGGCCAGATCTGTCACAGCCCAGAGCCCTTGCTTCCTTAGCTGGCCTCCTCTTCTTGGGCAGCTGCGCCTCAATCCTTTATCAGATGACCTACGCCCTCACACGATCGTCCGGAGGGGAAGAGGCATATATAACGGCCATATTCGCTGCCATCTCCGCAACCATTGGGGCAGCAGCTCTCTATTTGGCTCTGCGGGGCCGGGATCGCGAGTTCTCGGTCAGGGAGAAGGTTGGCTTGCGGATAGTGGGAGTGCTCGCACTGCTTGCCGGGAGCGGTCTGCTGATAGGCCCGCTTCTGACCATAATCTCCACTGCTGGAGGGAGGAGCAGGGCCGCCGATAAGCCTGCCGATGGAAAGGCAAGGAAGCCCAAGGGTCTGAGGGGGCAGTAGACGGATTTGTGGCCAATAGTGGCCAAAATGCCGATATTGTCCAGAGATAATCGTAATCTAAATGGCATTCGATAGACAAGCTTTTAGGTAAAAAGGAAAATAGACTTTTGAGGTGAAAACAGTGCAGATAACAGGAAAGCCGGGAAAGTCAGATGGGACGCCCTTTGGGCCGGGCAAGTTCGAACAGGAGTTCTACGCCACCCGTGCAGAGATGGCCCAGGTTCTGCGTGACCTGGCGGCTGAGATCGAGGCTGGAGGAAGGGTTGAGGCATCCTGGGATAGCCACAGCGTGGGCGTCAGCCCCTGCGAGCCCCTTAAGATAGAGGTCCAATACAAGACCGATAAGAGGGAGCTGGAAGTTCAGTTCAAGCTCAAGGAGTTTCCCTGAGATACGATATTTGGATTCAACGGGGAAGCTGGATTGTTGCACTTCTTCCCCGCTGCAGGGCAGCGGGGGATCTCCGAATGAAAGCCCTTTTAATTAAATACTACATCGCGCCGCTCCTGCCCGACCTTATGGATCGAAATGGCGGCCGATCGAATGGAAGTTACGCAGACATAATTCCCGGCTTCGAAGACCATGGCAACAGGGCCCCATCTCACGGGGGAACAGTCGTCTGGTACAGCACCGACCGAAGAGACGGCAAGTCGAGGCGCGTCGATCTATGAAGGTGGATCCCGGGCCAGGTTCTTTGCGTGGCAATATATCTGCAACGTCTTTTCGGCCACCCGCCCCTTATATTGGGACGATTTTCATCCGCCAATTACAGCCACAAACTCAATCCAAGTAAACGGGTATATTAGCAGAAGTATTTCATTAAAGAATTAAATTAATCAAAAAGTATTAATAATTGGCGTTGATAACATCCTGTCGAAGGGGTGGTAATGATGGGAATAGGCTTAATCCTGCTGTATTTAAATAATAAATGTAATACTATTTTTTCGCCCGCTCGGGCCGATAATGCAAACGCAGAGGGGCGGTTCATCGGGACGCTTTCCGCTGCCATCTGCATCGGGGTTCTCTTCCTGATATCGATCGGATATGCCGAGGAGCAGACTGAGGCCGACGAGCAGCTGGATCAGATAATTTACGCCGGCGTCCCACAGAATTACACATACATCGTGACAAACAGAGGCGATGTGAACCTGACCAACGTTGTTGTGTACGACGACCTGGTCGATCCGGTGGTCTACGACTCCGGAGATGATAACGGTGATGGGTGGCTCAACTTGAGCGAGGTTTGGGTTTTCAAGGGAACCCAGCCAGCCGTGGGAGCCAACGATTCTGCGAACCATGTGGAGGTCAGTGCGACCGACCCATGCGGCGAGCTGGTGGGCCTGGCCAGCGATATAGAGGTGATAAAGATTCTGAGCCCAAGCGACGAGCCCATCCAGTACCAGCAGTACTGCCACAGCCAGAAGGTGGCAGGAGAAGGAGATGTGGATATAGCCACCCGTATGATCGACCGAAAGATAGCCCTGAGGTACAACAACCAGCTATTGGGCAGCGGGGATTTCGAGATCGAAGGGGAAAACGCCCTCTCCGAGAACGCCAGCAAGCTGATCAGGAACGTAGGAGACGATAAAGTGCCTCTGAACCTTTTCGAGAGCTCAAAGATCAGCTACGCAGGAGACGTGCCGCTTGTGGGATCCCGCAAGCTTGAGTCTCAAACGGTATTCGGCGGAATTGGGGCCAAGATCCAGGAGACGTTTGCCACAGCAGAGATCGAGAAGAATCAATCGGTCTTCTTCTCTGCCACCGATGCGGTGGGTCACTGGACCGATCCGATAGCGCGAGAGGAATGGGCTGCTTCAAACGGATTTGAGAGCTTCGCAGCCCTGCAGGAGGCATCGCCGAGCCACCTTCTTGGTATCGATACGAAGAACGAGTTTAGGGGTACATGGGGGATGGACTCCAGGTGGCACGTGACGCTTCAAAAGGATATCAAGAGCCACCAGCGCTTTACCGGCGCCTTCGAGGTGCAGAAGCTGACAAAGATCCATGAGGCGCCATTCCATGAGAATGAGACTGTCGGATGCAGCTTCGAAGGGCCGATCGTCGGAGAGGTAAGACAGTGCGCAGGCACGGAGTGCTAGGCCAAATCGGCGAATGTGGTTGGCTGATTTCGAGAATATCTGCTTAAGATCCAAGGTCGGCCCGGGAACAGCCAAGGCCGGCCTCACCCCCCTACCGATGACCGCCCGTCCAGGATCGAGAAGGATTTCCCGGCCGACAAGATCGGTATCGGATCGCGCCAATTCCCTGATCGCAGATTTTTTAAAATCAGGCCGAACTTTGGCCATGGAACTCTGCGCTTTGAATCATAATTCAATCCTGGCAAAGGACTCCGATTTCATCTCCATACTGAAACAGGGGGCTTCCTGCTTCGTCCTTCGCAATCCTAAGAGTTAAATGAAATGGATTACAATTATGGATTGGGGATAATCCCTGAGAGGTATATGAATGAAGAATAGGATCGTCCTTGCGAGTGCACTGCTCATAGGCGTGCTGCTGATCTCAAGCGCTTGCGCCAGCCTGGCGCAGTTTCAAGGAATCTGGGTCAATACAGATGCAGGGACATCGGGCATTACCAAGATCAAGATAGACGTATCAGGGACAAAGGTGGCAGTTCAGGCCTGGGGAAAGTGCCACCCCACCGATTGTGATTGGGGCACAGTCAGGGCTATGGCCTTTGCGCCAAGCGTGGACTCAGACCTGGCCAGTACCGCCAATGCAATTAAAGCAATATTTCCAGAGGACTTCAAGGAGACCACCCTGGTCCTGACCATTTCAAGAAACATCTTGAGGGTGGTGTCACTCAACGTATTCACCGACTCCAGCGGCAGGACTAACTACGCTGCTGAGTACACCTTCCGCAAGACCTGAGGATTACGCTGCCTTTCACCCCCTCCTTTTTTTAGGCAATAGCGCCTGTATTCCCCGCAGCATGAGCTTAGTGCTAGCCGAAAGGTTTGGCGGCCTATGAGAATGACGCATTTTGAACTTCGAGTTTGCGGGACTGGGGAGTGCCCGGACGGGAAGTCGTCGCAGAACCGCGCCATTTTCCTGGTCAGATCCCGCTTTATGGCTGGCTGGATCAGCCGGTCGTCGCCCATCTGATTGACGATGCGTATGGGCTCTCGCGGCAATCCCAGCTCCAGCTCGAACTCCGGGCAGATCAAGTCGGTACGGGATCGACGGGCTGACGGAGCGAGCGGACAAACACGGACGAGATCATGGAACCGTCATATCGGCACGCATCGAACTCTATGCACCGGGAGAACTCCACACTTGGCCGCTCAAATCCCTTCATATAGGTCTCGATACACAAGGATGCCCAAGAGGTCGTTTCAACCTGACCTCGGCATATCTCTTGCGTCATATGAAATCCTCAAGAGATGAGCCGGTACGTCTTTCTCTGGACATGGCAGCGCGCCTGGCTGTTGCAGGCATACGTCTTGAAAATGCCTCGAGTGTGCTGCCACCGGTGTCCTGGCTCTGGTAATACGCATCCCAGAGGGCAGCCGCCTTGTCCTTCAGATCAGATCTCTGGACATCCGGCATCTCGAATAGCGGCCCTCCACTGCTGAAGTAAAGCCTGCCGGCCAGACATAGGCAGGCCCAGCTCTCCGCGGCATTGCCGAGCACTATCACAGTGCCGGAGAAGCGCCTGGCAAGGTGCCCGGCAACCATAAAGCCGATATCATGCCGGGGCCTAAGATATCCGCATAATGTCGCCTCCCCAGCTGAAGAGAGCCTGACCATCCCTTTCATGCGGTGCGCCTCGCCCAGCACCTCTCTCACCATGGTCCTGACGGTTTGGTCAAGCCGACTTTGGCCTAGTTCCACCTCACGAGGCGTCCGCTTTGCAGCTGCCTCAAGCAGCCGCTTTGAGCAGTCTCGGTGAGCCTGCAGAACAACCAGAAAATCCTCCGGTATCATCGGCACCACCGGTCGAGCGTTGTCGGAGCCCATCCGTTCAGCTTCAGATAGGATAGCGCAGCCCTTCTCACCCCCAGCGATGCCAGCTGCGCAGCGCTCTTGATCGTGCAGCTTTTGCGAAGTGACAGTATCCGCTTTGCTCCCCTGGGACCAATCCCAGGAACTCTGATCAACTCCGCATATGAAGCCTGATTCGGATCCACTGGACCATCAAGCGCTGACCTGGCCACCGCCACCTTGGGATCTTGGTCCCGCAAAAAACCATTCTGGTCAAATGCCGCCTCGATCTCCTTTACGGAGAAGCGGTATACACGATAAAGCCAGTCCACCTGATAGAGCCGGGCTTCCCTCCATCCAGGCTGGCTCGGCAGGTCGGCGAGATGTGTGTTGGGCAGAGGGGAGAACGAGCTGAAGTAGGCTCTCCGAATCCCCATCTCCCGGTACTCCCGGACGAGGGATTGGAATATCTCCAGGTCGGCCTCTCCTGCTCCCCCGACCACGTACTGGGTAGTCTGACCGGCAGGAAGCGGGACTTTGTCCTGCAGATCCCGGATGTAACGCTGCCTCTGCAGTATATCCCGTTCGTAGTCCTTGCTTGGGCTGATCTCATCCAGCAGGCTGGCGGACGCAGCCTCAACATTGATGCTCACCCGGTCGGAGTAGCTCATGGCCTCCTCGATCAGGTGACGCGCAGCCCCAGGCAGGATCTTGAAATGAATATAGCCCTTGAAGCTGTACACATTTCGCAAGAGCCTGACTGCCTCCAGCATCTCCTCCATAACATGATCCTGGTCCCGTCCAAGCCCTGAGCTCAGGAACAATCCCTCAACGTAGTTCCCCTGGTAGAGGGCCATGGTCGCCCTGGCCAGCTCCTGCGGGGTATAGGACAGGTCGCGCTCTCTGCAGCCCGATGCATTGGAACAGTAACCGCACTGGTGGAAGCAGCGGTTGGTATATAGCGTCTTGAACAGGCTGACGCATCGTCCGCTGTGTGTGAAGGCATGACATATCCCAGAACGAGCTACAGATGCAGCCGCAGATATATCGTCCGATCCCCTGGGACTCGCAGAGGAGGCGCAGACATCATGCCTGGTGCCCAGACCAAGGGCACGCACCTTGCCTTCATCCGGCCATGGATCTTCCTCGTCCGGCGGTCTTTGGCCTATGTCAGGCCCGGCCTTGTCGTAGCAGCCCTGTGACAGGCGGATCAGCTTCTCTAAGGCGACCATCGATATGCGATCGCGGCTCAGCTAGATAGCTCATGCCCCAGCGGGGCGAAAGTGAAGGCGGCAACCAAAAATGATCCATTATCCCATGAACCGGGTCAGATCGCCAGATCCCGGGTATCTATAAACGCAATAAATGCAGCAGATACACCACATGGGATCGCTCAAGCTTCCACGCATGGAGAAGGCCGAATACGACCGGCTGATTGAGGAGGAGCACATATGCCGCATCGCCTTTCGGGGGGAGAGCCACCCCCACATCGCACCGTTCCTCTACACATTCGACAAAAGGCACATGTACTTTATCTCCACCCGATACGGCCGCAAGATCCGCTACTTCGGCCAGGACCCAAGGGTCTCGGTGGAGGTGGAGCGCTACTCCCCAGACCTCTCCTCATTCTGCTTCGTTACACTTAGAGGCAGTCTGGCCCTTGTAGAGGATGCGGATCAGGCCAGGGCTGTCCGCCAGAGCTTCGTGGACCTCATCCGACACAAGGAGATCTCCCCAGCCATCATGGTGGCCCTGGGCCTGCGGCCGGACCAGCCACCTGAAGCCCTGTTCGAAGCAGATGATATCCTGATTTGGAGACTTGTCAGGGTTGTTGAGATCATCGCCCTCAAGAACGGTTGAGCATAGGGATATTCTGGCGCAGCGCCCGATCCGCTTCAGCAAGTACGACTCGCATATCTCCTGAATCACGGTAGCGCTGAACAAGGATCTGGGAGAGGCTTCCCCCCTCTATGCGCTGACGCACGACAGGAAGATACGCCATCTGATCTGGGCTTGCCCGCCTCTCAGCCTCATCGCATAGCCTCTGCAGCTCCGGCTGGAGGCGGTCGGTGCCAGATGATATGGCGGTCTTTAGCAGTGCACGCAGAGCAGCCTCATCATCCTCCAGCGTAAGCGGGCTTTTCAGAAGCGCCAATAAAAAGGCGGTCATGGCCATATCCGACCTTATGCACTCCTGTTCATCCAGGGCCTTGACCTCTATGCAGCCTCTGGTGAAGCGCACTATGGCCCCCCGGGAGTTCACCCACTCCCTGCAAAGGACGTCTGCCTTCTTTGCCTTCAGCTCCCGGTATATACTCCGGTTTATCCGCACCCAATCCCGGTGGCTGGATAGCCGCTCAGGCAGGATATCGTTGCAGATCTGAGGGATCTCCTTCTGGTTATCCCGGTAATAGATCAGACGGTTGTCCGCATACCCAGTAGCCCGGCCCTCGACGAATGGGGAGGAGGCGGATACCGCCACCAGATATGGAATCAGAGACCTCACCCGATTAAACATCTGCACAAGGCCTGAGTTGTCGCCGTACGGGAAGTTTATCTGCAGTGCCTGGATGTTCAGCCAGCCGTGCTGGCGCAGGTTGAAGAGGCGGTTATAGGCATCGTAGTACTCCCCCTCGTCATGATCCCACCATGTGGTCTGGTCGAGCGTCAGAAGCGGGTGCATTCCCAGACCCAGGAAATGCATGTCACCAAAGCATCGGTGCATGCGGTCCACCCCTGCCTGCAGCAGCAGCTCAAGCTCGCTCAGGCTTGCCTGGGGCGGCGGCACAAGCTCCAATACGTGTTTTTGCAGCTCCTTGGATAGCCTCACCCCGCCAAAGGGTATCTCATCCGAGACGTTGCCTGCCACTCGCTCGATCAGCCTATCTGATATGGGAAGAGGACAGAAGTTATCGTCGTTGATGGAATACTCGTGTTCGGTCCCGATCATACCTCACCGTCCTTAAAGAGCGAGATCTCTGCCACCTTTATCGTATCCGGCTCCTCCACCTGAAGCACCACTGCCAGCTCCTCTGCCGGCAGCTCCCGAACAAGTGCCATGATCATCTCTACAGCCCGGTCGAACTGCTCCTTATAAGCAGGTGCATCCTTCACGAGATGAGGGACCATCGGGCATATGCTCTCCTTTTTCAGGTATATCTCCAGCAGATCATCATGAATGTCGAAGGTGAAAGGCCCGGCTACGCAGGTCTCGGGCTTGACCGGGTGGACGGTGCAGCCGCCCTCCCGGAACAGTATGCAAAAACCGTCGTCTTTGACCGCCAGCCGATGGTAGCCGGCCATCTCAATAGCATCGTCCGGCACCCCTGCCTCGCGGAGCATGGCCATTCTCCGGGGCGTCAGTGGTGGATGGGCATGGCTACAACACCCGCCGCCCAGTGTGCAGCGGGCACAGATTGAACTCAGATCGATATCGCTCAAGAGACATCATCTCTTATCGAAAAGTGCTTCCTTTAGTCCGTTTATAAAAGGATGGGGTGAGAGATGGCCTTTACGCTGGTCCTGCCACCCATTATATGGGTAACGGGCCGCAAACGTATGCCAGGTCGGCTGATCATCTCTCGAAGTCTATCCAGCAGGAGCTTATCTCCTCGCCCACCAGCATTCGTGCGCCCTCTGGCACCAGGTCGGTGGATGCGTTATACCGGCTCGACTGGAATGGGCTGTAGATGCGGGAGGGTATATAGCTGCGAGTGTCCATGTGGGAATCGCCGCTTATCAGGAAGGAGATTATGCGGTGGTAGACGTCAGGATAATGCACATCCTCGCCGCCGTCCAATGACGGGTTGTCATTGACCTCTATCACGTACAGCCTGCCATCTCTCTCCTTTATATCAACTCCGTAAAGCCCACTGCCGATGGCCCGACCAGCCTCGATCCCAAGGTCGATGATCTCGGATGGGACTTCCTCCGGAGGCACGCTCTCAACACCGCAATAGACGAGATGGCCATTGACGGAGGCCTGGATCTTGAAGGTCTGGGAGGGTATGACGTATCGACAGGCGTAGAGGAACTCCCCATTGAGGACGCCGATACGCCAGTCGAAGCGGCTGGGTATGTACTGCTGTACGACCACCCAATCTGATAGGCGCAAGAACCTCTTGGCTATCCTCATGAACTCAGGGACGGTGGAGGCTTTCTCCACACGGGCCGAGAACGAGGTAGAGGGTTCCTTGAGCACGAGGGGCGAGCCCATCTCCTCAAAGAGCTCCCTGGCGTAATCGGCGGATATCTTCTCCTTACTGGGAAATACCGTCCTGGGCATGGGCAGCTCCCGCTTCATCAGATGCATGTACATATTGACCTTGTCGGAACATATCTGAATCGAGAGCGGGTCGTCGATCACAGGGACACCATATAGGCTGGCCATGCGGGCTGCCACATAGGTGGCATTCATGGGATCGGTGTTGGCCCTGATGAACAGGGCATCCAGCTTGGGGATCTTCTTGATGTCAACTGGAAAGATGAACTCTGCGGTGTGGCCCATGCTTTCAGCTACGTCCCGGCATTTGATCAGGGCCGATAGCTGCTCAGAGCTGCTCAATGTCTGTCTATTCACGAATATTCCAAGCTTGCTCAATGATTCACCCTCGTCTCCAGAAAGCTCTGTAAGAGCTCGGTCTCTTCCCGGGTCAGCTGGGAGTATCTAACGGGAGCCAGTGAGGACAGATAATATCCCCCACCGTCTCTCACAAGAACTATCGTGACCAGGGGTATCTGAAAGACCGAATATATCTTCTCTGACATGGAGGCTACCTCAGGGCTGCTATTGACCGTCTTGCCGAAGATCGAGACGTATGTCTCAATCTCAGAGCCGCTGGACATCTTCTGATAGCAGAAGGGGTACTTTCCGAAGTTGGTCACATGACGGATGACCTTCTTTGCGCTGGGGTAGTCGTTGACCACGAAGTGGTCTGAAGGAGTGGAGAAGTAGTTCAGCCCATAGACGATTGCCGGAAGGGTTACGTAAGAGTAGGATATCACCCACTCGCAGACCGATATACCAGCCATCTTGGCCTTCTCCAGGCAGATGGGCACTATGTAGGCATCTAAGACGTCGCCGCTGCTCGGCACAGTCCTGATCCCCTGAAACTCGTTTTGGACTATCGTGTAGTAGGGCTCGGTCTTGTAGAAATAATCCTCATTGATAATGTATACGGAATCGTTCTTGTTGACCGCATACATGATGTCCCGCTTGGGAATATGATCCTTCTTTCGTTTATTCATTTATTTCATCACCGCTGACCCCGTAACACAGAAGAGAGGGCAGTTGCTTGAGGCCAATATCGGTGACTTAGTCACTCCGCTACGGTGCTTGCTACGGTGTTTGTCACGGCGTTTGCGAAATTCGTTCCGATCTCCCATAAGGTTATCCTCGAAAGAGATTTACGAATCGTCAAACAGTGAACTACCCTGGTGGATGTATTTAGATTTTATCGTCGAGGGGGAAATGGGGCGAGTCAAGGAGAGGAATCTCTCGGTATCCCAAGAAGCCTCATCATATGGACCGGATCGGTGGTCGGAAGGGAGCAGGTGTTGCCGGCGCATACGTAGGCTGTCGCCCTTCCATCCAGCATCTTTAGGCCCACTGTCCAATCCGCAAGCTCAGATCCGGCTCCGACCACCGCTTTTCTCGGCAGGAAGGCCCGAAAGAGAGCCTGGCGAATAGCCCGAAATCCCGGCTCATCTGGCAGGCCGGTTATCGCGACCTGCTGAGCCGGCCCGAGCGCGAAGTCCAGGGCTGACAGAAGCCCGACAAAGGCGGCCGGAGACTTTGAGACCTGCCCGGAAGCATCTCTGAATATGGACTGTGCCCGCTCATCCAGGTCCGGGCGGCCCAAGATGTGAGCAAGACAGAGGAGATCGTAAGCCGCTACCGCATTTCCCGATGGTATTGCCCCATCGTGAAACTCCTTTTGGCGCACCAGGAGGTCGGGCTGGTCAGGCGAGAAGAACAGGCCGCCATCAGGATCTTTTAGGCTGGCCAACATCTTTTGGGCCAGCCCTTCGGCAGACCTCAGGTATCGATCATCAAAGCTGGCCCAGTATAGCTCGATAAGTCCCCAGATAAGGAAGGCATAATCGTCCAGGAAAGCGATGCCACCACTTCCGGTGCTGTGCACCAGTGTGGAGAGGGAAAGGAGATAATCTGCGGCGCTGAGGGCATCGGCCAGGGCCAACTTTGCATCTGCTCCTTCAAGAATCATGGATCCACGGGCCAGGGCTGCGATCATCAGCCCATTTCCATCGGTCAGGATCTTCTCGTCCCTGGCTGGCCTGACACGGCTTTCCCGAACTTTCCAGAGGATCTGCCGCCAGTTATCAACCCGCTCTCTGAGTCGTCCCTCATCCCAGCCAAGTGAAGAGGCAAGGTCGTCCCAGGTGCCTCTCATGCGGAGGACTGCACGGCCAGTGCCGTCACCAAGATCGGACTCCAAGGAGAATACCCTGTAAAATAAAGGTGCATCATCCCCTAAAGCCGACCGGATCTGCTGGGAGGTCCACAGGTAATAGCGACCCTCCTCTCCCTCGCTGTCCGCATCAAGCGCTGAGAAGAACGGACCCTGTGCCGAGCGAAGCTCCCTTCTCACAAAGCGGAATATCTCCGCGGCAACCGAGGCATATTCAGGCTGGCCGGTGGCTGCAGCAGCCTCCAGGTATGCGATGGAAAGCAGGGCCTGATCGTAGAGCATCTTCTCGAAATGCGGCACGTTCCATCCGGCATCGGTGCTGTAGCGATGAAAGCCCCCGCCAACCTGGTCGAAGATGCCACCTTCCCGCATGGCCTGCAGCGTGATCGTCACCATCTCGAGCGCATCAGGCTGAGACGACCTGTCCCACCATCGCAGCAGAAATAGCAGGTTGTGGGCCGAGGGAAACTTAGGAGATCCGCCAAAGCCCCCGCTCTGCCAGTCGAATCTGGCTGCAAGGTCCAAGTAGGCCCTCTCCAGCACTTCCATGCCCATCTCTTTGGATTCCTGGCGTTGCCGCGAGGATAGAGCTGAGAGGATCTGATCTGCCGTGTTCAACAGATCGGATCGCCTGGTCCTCCAGAGGGATTCAACCGCTGGCAGCAGCTCCAATAGCCCCTGGATGCCGTAGCGGCTCTGACGGGGGATGTAGGTGGCAGCGAAGAACGGACGCCGTTTTGGTGTCATTATTACGGTGAGAGGCCACCCGCCCCGGCCAGTCATCCGCTGGCAGACCTCCATGTATATGCTGTCCAGGTCAGGCCTCTCTTCCCGGTCAACCTTTACGCTTATGAAGGCCCGGTTGAGCAGATTGGCCACCTCTTGGTCCATGAAGGACTCCTTGGCCATCACGTGGCACCAGTGGCATGTGGAATATCCTATGGACAGAAAGATCGGTCGATCCAATTCCCGTGCCCTGGCGAAAGCCTCATCCGACCAGGGGTACCAGTCGACCGGATTGAAGGCATGCTGGCGCAGGTAGGGGCTGTTCTCCCTGATCAGGCGGTTGGGCTGGGACGACATGCCATGCTACTTTGATCTGAAGGAAAATAGCTTTTCGCATCATGGGATAGAACCGTTTCCTGGCTCCGGAAAGGGCGGTGGTTGCTCCTGCTGAATCAAACGAAAAAGACGGAGTGGTTCGGGGGATCTGATAGGACACCCCGTCCGCCAAAAAACCTCGGTATCTATTTGACAGGCCCCAGCGGCAGGACTACGCGACCGTGGGCCTCGTTGAGCACCTGGGCCATGGCTGTGTAGATGGCCGAAAGGCCGCAGATTATCCCCTCGTATCCGGCAAGGGTGCCAATAAAAGCGCTTCCGGTGGCATCCCGGGCCGCTAGCAGGAAGAATAGTATGGCCAGCGAGAGGAAGACGAACTGCAGAGCCCGGTTGGCCTTCAGCGTCCCGAAGAACATCAGGGCGGTAAAGAGTCCCCACATGAAGAGGTAAGCGGTCATGGCCGGAAGGGACGCCTTCTCCCCAAGTCCAACTCCGGGCATCAGGATCAGACCCACCAGGGTCAGCCAGAACAGGCCGTAAGAGGTAAAAGCCGTGGTCCCGAAGGTGTTGGCTTTCTTCCACTCCATGATTCCGGCGATTATCTGGGCAATTCCCCCATAGAATATGCCCATGGCCAGGATCATGGTGCTCAGCTCGAAGTAGCCTGCGTTATGCAGGTTCAATAGAACCGTGGTCATTCCAAAACCCATAAGCCCCAGCGGGGCAGGATTGGCCGTGGTGTCCTTTATGGTCATGAGGTCGGCCGCCCTCTTGGTATCGATTGCCGTTGCAATTCCCTCCTATTCCCACGGCCCTTTTCAGTTCATAATATTAATTTGTTACCCTAAAGATATAAATTAAAAATAGTGAGAATTGCTCCAGATCGGGCCATTGAGAATCAATTTATAGCAAATTAAACGATAAATAATGTCCAATTTCGTGACAGGAGATAATGCAATTTTTCCAGATAGAGTGAACAGTGCTTGATGAGAACAAGAAGCCACAGAGTAGGAGACACGGAGTAGGAGACACAGAGTAGGGATTTCTTGAGAAGCCGCATCCTGGCCAAAGACTGCCCCATGCTTGAATGAGTAAAAGGGACAGGAGGCACCCAATGCTGCGCATCACGAGCTGTCAAAAAAAAGAAGGACTAATCTCAAACTGAGATCTCTAAGCCGATCAGGCCAGCTCCCACAGCACCACGAATACCAGGAACAGCACACAGAGAGCCCCGATTACATTATGGCTCTCGGGAAGACGGATGCCCTGGGACTGGTGCTTGCGGCGATACTTCTTCAGCATCTCCTCGTTGGCCCTTTCATACTGCATCATGGCGTCGGTAATTCCAGTGATCAATTCATCCACCCCAAACTGCCGGTGAAGACGGGTTTGGATGGCTGCCACCCGCCATTACCGGTGTATTTCTTATTCTTGCAAAAAGGTATTTAACTATAACGGTTAAATGACCAACAAAACAAAATACCACCTATAGATATCGTTTTTTAGATATAATCCCTGGACAAAATCGTGGACCAACTAAGAAATAGAAGGGATTGGTCCGGGATGGGGAGGGATGCGCAGACATTCTCCCCACCCTGCTTATATCCTCCGCACGCATATCGTACACCCATGATCAAGATAGAGACCGAAAGCGAGAGAGATGTGCTGGACATAACACAAGAGGTCCAGCGAGAGGTGGAGGCCAGCGGGATCAAGGAAGGCCTGGCCCTGATCCACACTCTGCATACCACCACCGCCATAATCGTAAACGAGGGCGAGGCTGGGCTGCGGCAGGACCTTATGGACCAGATGGACCGGCTGCTGCCGAATGGTGGCTATCGGCATGGCGAGAACGGACCATCCCACATCCAGGCAGCGCTCCTTGGAAACAGCGCAGTCCTGCCGGTTGAAAGAGGTAGGCTGCTGCTGGGTACCTGGCAGCAGATCCTGTTTCTGGAGCTGGACGGCCCAAGGATGCGCCAGGTCGGGGTAAGGGTAATTTCGGCGTAAAGGGCAGGCCAAAAGACGGCCGTTCCTGTATTGGAGCCTCGGCTGCAGGCTGATACGCTGCAAAGCAGGGATTAGCGCCTTACGCTGGCATTTAGAGAGACCACCCCAATTCCTGATAACGCAGAGAAATGGTACCAGCCTGCAGACGACGTTATTGCCAGAAAAAAGATGGATGATCCCGGGAGGGGCTTAAGGCCAGATTGGGGTACCCTCGCTGCGGGTGCACTCGGCGAACTGCTTGGACAGCAGCCTGGTGATCGGGCCGGGCTTTCCGCTCCCTATAATCCGGCCATCGATCTTGACCACAGGGGCAAGCTCGGCAGCTGTTCCTGTGACGAAGATCTCGTCCGCCGTATAAAGGTCGAAGAGACCGAGCTGGATCTCCCGGATCGGCATTCCAGCTGCCCGGGCGGTATCAATGACAGCCTGGCGGGTGACGCCGCGCAGGTTGTTAAGTGTGGGCGGGGTGTTTATGACGCCGTCTCTGATCACGAAGATGTTGTCCCCGGAGCCCTCGGAGACTGTTCCGTCTGCATCCAGGAAGATCGCTTCGTCGCCGCCCTTTATGTTGGCCTCGATCTTGCCCAAGATGTTGTTGAGATAGTTCAGCGACTTGATGTTTGGGGGCAGAGCTGCAGGAGAGTTGCGGCGGACTGTGACGGTGACCCCGGTCAGGCCAGTCTCATACAGATCGCCGTACATGGCGCCCCACTCGACCGCGATTATGATGACCGATGCGACCATGCACTTGCGTGGATCAAGCCCCAGGTCTCCGATACCCCTGGTGACGATGGGCCGGATATAAGCATCCTTCAGGTTGTTGCGGCGCAGCGTCTCCAATATAGCATCGCTCATCTCCTGCTGGGTCATGGGTATCTTCAGCAGGATGGCCTGGGCAGAATCGAAGAGGCGACGGACGTGGGCCTCCAGACGGAAGACCCGCCCGCCGTAGGCGCGAATGCCCTCGAAGACGCCGTCACCATAGAGGAAGCCATGGTCGAAGACCGAGACTGCCGCCTCCTCCCTGGTGACGTATTTGCCATCCATGTAAATCAGGCTCATGGATCAAAGGGCACCATTGCCTAGGATAAATGAGTTTTGATGCCACGCCCGGTTCATCGATGGGTTTATTATAGGAGTGGAAGAGGCAAGGGGTTACATCCTCGGCTGGGATCAGCGGCGGTGTTGGACCTATGGCAAGACTTGGTTTTGTGGTCTCGGAGTTCAATAGGGATATCACGTATCAGATGGAGCTTTTGGGCCGTGAACATGCGCGCTTTCTCGGGGCGGAGGTGGTATCGACCATAACGGTCCCGGGCGTATTCGATATGCCACTGGCTGTGCGCAAGCTCCTGCGTCGCGATGACGTGGACGCCGTTGTCACCATAGGCTGCGTCATCCAGGGAGACACCGGACATGACGAATTGGTTGCCCAGCATGCCGCAAGGAAGATAATGGACCTGGCACTGGAATACGGAAAACCGGTGGCATTGGGCATCACCGGACCCCGCATGTCCAGGCCCGATGCCCATAAGCGAGTGGAGAATGCCAAGCGGGCTGTGGAGGCTGCGGTCAAGATGACAGGCCGGATGGAGGAGGATTGAGATGGTATCGGAACGAATGGCATCCATCCAGGAATCGACCACGCTCAAGATATCGGCGGAGGCGAAGAGGCTGGCTGCTGAAGGGCTGGACGTCATAGATATGGGCGTGGGAGAGCCGGACTTCGACACCCCGAGACATATAATTGAGTCTGCTTACCGATCGATGCTCGATGGTGAGACGCATTATGCCCCCACCAACGGAATCCCCGATCTGAGGAAGGCCATTGCAAAGAAGCTGCGAACCGAGAACAATCTCCCGGTCACCCCGGACGACGTGGCGGTGACGCCAGGGGCAAAGATGGCGGTATTCGCCGCCATCCAGGCCATGATGGACCAGGGGGACGAGTGCGTGCTGATAGGCCCGTCGTGGGTCAGCTATGAGCCATGCATAACCTTTGCAGGCGGCCAGGTATCCTGGGCATCGGTGGACCAGAGATTTCAGCCCCTGGACCTGGCTGAGGCGATCACCTCTCGGACCCGCCTGATAGTCGTCAACTCTCCTGGAAACCCAACCGGTGCCGTGTTCGGGCGTCGTATGCTGCAGGAGATCCGGGACCTGGCGATCGACCACGATCTTCTGGTCATATCGGATGAGATATATGAGAAGATCATCTACGGCGAGGAGCACATCAGCATCGGCTCGCTCCCCGATATGGCCGACCGAACAGTGACCATAAACGGCTTCTCCAAATCTTATGCCATGACCGGGTGGCGCCTCGGTTACCTGGCCGGGCCAAAGGAGATTATGAAGTACGTGTCACGGCTGCTCTCTCATTCCGTATCCTCAGCCACCACCTTCGTCCAGCGAGCCGGTGTGGCAGCTCTGGAAGGACCCCAGGAGGAGGCTGACCGGATGGTGAAGGAGTTCCGGATTCGGCGGGATCTGCTGGTAAGCGGCCTGCAGTCACTGGGCATACCATGCGCCATGCCTGGCGGCGCTTTCTATGTGTTCCCCGATGTCAGCGCACTCGGAGGCGGCGATTCATTCGCCCAGAGGCTGCTAAAGGAGGGGCTGATGGCGGCCACTCCAGGTTCCGCGTTTGGGCCGGGCGGCGCAGACTATGTCCGGCTCTCTTACGCCACCTCGCAGGAGCGTCTGACCGAGGCGCTGCGAAGGATTGGAAGGATGGTTGGGTAAAGCGTTCTTGCCATCGAGAGACAAAAAGGCAGATGAGGAAAGGCATTTAGAATCATCGCTCGGGATAGCAGGTGATGATGGCCCTGCTTTTCCCGAAAATCCGATCGGTGATCGTCTGAGCGGCAAAAGGGGCGATGGTCCTGGCAAAGAGCAGCTTCCATGTGAAAGCCAGGCAGTTATTTTCGTAACTCCACCAACGACGGATCATCCGATAGCAATTTAGTATATGTGGATATACACCCAATAGAATGAAGGACGTAAATCTCCTGGCCAAGCGGATTGGCCTGGTAGCGGTCGCCAATCTGGTTAGCGAGCTCTACGGCCTGATATTGCTTCCGATTCTGGTCAAGAATATGTCCATATCCGAATACGGGGTATGGGTACAGATATACGTCACCGTTGGCCTTATACCCGCACTGGCATTGCTGGGCCTGCAGTATTCCATGGTGAGATTCCTGGCACCTGCCAGAAATAGGGAAGAGGCAGCCCAGATATTCTACCCCATTGCAGCTGCGATGTCACTGTGCGGTATTTTCTCTTCAGCCGCGATATATATATTCGCACAACCGCTTTCAAGGGTGCTTTTTGGGGGAGATATAGTTGCAGTAAAAATACTATCATTAATTATATTTTTTGAATATATTCTTCAAATTACAATGAATTACTTTAGATCTACCCAGCAGATCAAAAAGCACTCGCTGTTCCTTTCATCGAGATCAATAATTATAATAATATCGATCGGATATCTTGTGACCGCCGGATACGGGATAACAGGAGCCTTGGTGGGCATGCTGGCAGCCACATCACTGGTGGCCTGCATAACCGCCATGATCGTGATCAATGAGATAGGGATAACCTATCCGCGTTTCGATCGGATCAGGGAATATCTTTCATTCGGATTTCCCACCGTTCCGGGCAACCTCTCTGGATGGGCCGTGAGCTATAGCGATCGTTACGTCATAACTATACTTTTGGGCACCGCTGCCGTGGGTTATTATTCGCCGGGATATACTCTTGGAAATATCATCAATATCTTCGTAACCCCTCTGTCCTTTCTGCTCCCATCAGCTCTGTCCAGGCTATACGACAATGATGAGAAGGAATCGGTTATCCGCATAATCGGATATTCCATGAGGCTCTTCCTGACTTTGGCAATCCCCTCTGCCTTTGGCATAAGCGTCCTATCAAGACCGATCCTGGAGATCCTGGCCACACCTGAGATTGCCAAAGAAGGATTTCTGGTGACCCCATTCGTGGCCCTTTCTGCCATATTCATTGGCGGTTATGCGATCCTGTCCCAGCGTCTGATACTTGAAAAGAAGACCAAAGCGATGGGAACCATTTTGATATTGACTGCGGCGCTCAATCTGGGATCAACTATCATAGCAGTTCCTATCATGGGAATAACTGGAGCTGCATTGACAACACTCCTGGCATATGCTTTTGCCTATATCGTTGCATGCCACGTCATAGAGACCGAGATCGACATACAGCTTGACAGGGCGTTTATCGTCAAGTGCACGATATCCGCCTTGATAATGTCTGGATTCCTGATGGCAACAAGACCCGTTTCTGCCCAGGGTATCCTGGGCGCAATTATCATATCGGCAATAATATATTTAATATCACTCTTTGCCATAGGAGGCATCAGCAAAGAAGAGATCCTATTCCTAAAGCAGCTGGCGAGATGAGATAGCCAGCAGGCGACGACAGATTGCAGCAGGCTGCCGGGGCAGAACAGCCTTTTCCAGCCAGATCGTATAAAAAAGCAGCAAGTTCTCCTTCAACAGGCATCCTCTCTCCAAGGATTATGCAGGCGACATTTCTTAGGATCGGCCAGCTGCGGCCCAAATATGCAGAGCCGATGAGCTAAGAGCAGATATCCATGAAAATCGTTTGATCGAATTGTTTTGGGAATTACGTTATGAAACCAACAGCCTTTTAAATGGATTGGGTGATGCCAATAAATGAAAAGGCGCAGCACGGATCTGCCGAAATTTCACGGTCGATGCTATCTGCCGCCGGCCAACCAGCAAAGGAAGCTCGGGTAGCGTGTGCACATCGAATTGCCCATCATGATATGCCGCAATATATGATCAGTGTGTCAGGCGCTGAGATATATACCTGTATGCTTGCGCAGCCGCTCGATATTTCCCAAAAATCTGCATAGAGAGAGTCAGCAATGAGAGCAGTCGTAACAGGCGGAGCCGGATTCATCGGGTCGCATCTATCTCTATCTCTGGCAAAGGAGCATGAGGTGATTGTGATTGACGATCTCTCTGCCGGGCGGATGGAGAACCTGTCTGGCGCCTCGGTAAAGCTGCATATAGGGTCCGTACTCGACCCCGATCTTCTGTCCCGGGCTTTCGCAGGAGCTGATATGGTCTTTCACCTGGCTGCGGTGGCTTCGGTGACGCAGTCGATTGCAGATCCCGTCGGCACATCCTGGGTGAATGCGATGGGCACCCTCAACGTCCTGGAGGCAGCCAGGGCAGCCGGTGCGAAGCGCGTAATATTCTCCTCGTCCACGGCAGTCTACGGAAACGGTATCGATCAGCTCAAGTCGGAAGACATGCAACCGGAGCCTATGTCGCCTTATGCCGTATCCAAGCTGGCTGGTGAGGGCTATGTTCTGGCTTACAACCGCCTCTATGGAATGGAGAATTCGGCATTGCGCTACTTCAACGTCTACGGGCCAGGGCAGGACCCGTCCTCGGAGTACGCAGCGGTCGTCCCCAAGTTCATCACGGCTGCGCTGCGGAATAGAACGCCGGTGATATACGGTGACGGCGAACAAACCCGAGATTTCGTGTATGTGGAGGACGTGGTCGCTGCAAATCTGCTTGCTGCCAGATGGAAGGCCCCCGGTCTGTACAACGTGGCATCGGGTATCAGCACCAGTATCAATGAGCTCTTGAGGATTGTGGAAAACGTCACTGGAAGAGCGCTGAGTCCTTTGCGCCAACCGGCCCGCCCAGGTGACGTGCGCCATTCGGCGGCCAACATCTCCAAGATACTTCGAATGGGGTGGGAGCCAGAGGTTAGCTTAGAGCGGGGACTCCAGAAAACGGCAGAGCAGTTAGCACAAGATTACACCAATAGCTGATTATTGCAAATAATATAATATTTGATGTTCTTCAGCCAGGCATTTCTCCGACGGTCCCAGGACTCTTAATCGCAGCAGCTGGATTCTTCTTTCCGCACCATACCGCAAGCACCAGTCAATACTTGCATAGCAGCCACCCAAGAGCAGACTGAAAAAGGGTGTCACATGGGGATTGTGAATTTATAAATTATATTACTATAAATTAATGGTGAGGGGTGATATGGAATCATCATTTCGCAAGAATTTCCTGGAGATATTTGCAGAATTTGACATAATTCGATTTTGAATCGTAATTCAAGCGCCAATTCAATCTGCTCTGTTTTCTTTTCGCCATCATGAGAGTTCTGTCTGATGTGAAGGACTCCAGAGCGCGGGAGATGTCATCCGGAGATGGATTGGAAGGCAATAGAATGCCATTATCTTCCGTGACAATCTCAGGCGTTCCTCCAACTGCAGTGGCTATTACGGGCACGCCAAAACTCTGGGCTTCCATTATAGAGACCGGGAGCCCTTCCATTTCACTAACATTTATAAAAACGTCTATTGGGTGAGTTCTGTAATAATCAACGACATCTTGGTGGGCCAGCGTCCCCAGGAAGCCGTATTCGATCGATTGTGGTAGCCTGCTTGCTGCCTCTTCAAGCGAGGATCTCCCGGGACCGTCTCCGATATGCTGCCATTCTACAGAAGTATCAGGATGCCTTTCCCCAAATTCCCTGATCCCTTCTATCAGGAGGCCCAGGCGTTTGACAGGGGAGATGAACGAACAGGATAGTATTCTGAATTTCCCGTCCTCTGACGGACTCGCCTCGTCTGAGGGATCATCCACACCCAGCCTCGATAGTACGAATTTGTCTGAGAGACCGTTGAACCTCGCTCGAAGATACGAACGTCCATTTTCAGAAATAGTAAATATATTATCAATATTTTTAAAAATGAACGTCCTGAATGGGAGATATTGCGGAATATGCCGCTCCTCGTATAGATCTGCTCCATGAACACGCGAAACGACCTTAATCTGGCTATTCTTTCCCTTTGCCAGTATCAATCCCATCGTAACCTCCCCCAGCCAGTAAGTATAAAATATACTATCGTTTATATCTATATCATTGTCGGATATATAAGAGAGCACCCAGTCACGGGATTTTATAGCCCAATATAGATACGAACAGATAGCAATGAAAGACTTCCTGTGCATTACTGAGACCGGCCTTTGGGATATCTCCTCAAGCAGTACCCTGGAGCTGAGCGAAAGTGCCGCGGATTTAGCCAGCACTCCTGCTTTGAGTCCATTTTTCGCAAGGGATAGATCGACCTCAACAGGAGTTGGCATTGGCCTTCTTGAACCTTCGATCTTGCTGGGGACAAGTATCACGTGTCCAAATTTGCGTTTAAGATGGACGAGCTCTGTTTCGATGAACTGCTCGCCATCACCATACGGATAGGTATACGTAAACAGAAATATGTTCTTTTGATTTAATACTATTATTTCGCCCCCAAAAATGAACCTACACAGGCAACTGGCACCTGGCAACAATGCATTCTCTCAAGATAGGGTGTCTCAAGATGCGAATGGAGTCCAGAAAATTTCGATTGAGAAGAGGCCGTTTTGTTCGAAAAGATTGGCACATTTTGATGTCGATCAAGGATAGGCCAGCCCTGTCGATCACCTTCCAGAGAGTATATGGCGTGAACCAGTACCTGTGATCACTATTTATAATTTCCATATCATGAAACGCATAGTTGAAATTCGAAATGCGAAAAGCGTTCGGAACTGTGATTATTGCCTGGCGTATGATTCCAGCATACCTCATCCCGATACCATGAAGAAAGTCCACAGGATTATCGACGTGCTCTAATACTTCACCTACCAATATAAGATCCCAAATATTATCTCGTATTTCGGGGATGTCATCTTTGACCACGTCGCCGCAGATCACATCGTTAAAACCAAGCTGATCTCTTACGTACCTGATCCCATCTTCGTTTATATCTACCCCAAGACATCGAGAGGCCACATCATCAAGCCTTTTATGAAGCCAGATGTTTGATTCCATCTTTGAGGATATCAGTGGAATGTGATCCAGACAGCCTAAATGTATAATACGCTTACCTTTTACAAGGGACTCAAGAAGCTCTATCCTATAGATAGATTCGCCATTAACATCGGCCAGTTTTACCTTCAAACCGTTGGAAAACCTCTCCCCCCGCACATACGGATAAATCGCATCATCCAGGTTCATATTTGGTCACAAATTGGATCTATTTCCTAAAAGTAAAGCAGCTGAATAGGCAATCACAATAACATTGATAACGATGAGAATAACAGATCATCTCGTATCACGTGCTGAGGGTAACCCGTCAACGACTGTTTCAATGCTTAGAGCGAGAAATAATACTGCCAAGTATAATAAGATATCCCAAGCGGAGTTCCTGCCGAAAAGGAAATATACCCTAAATAATAATTATAAATTATAAATATACTTAATAATATACTTTGCCACCAGATCGCTCCGGTGCCGTCTCTCAACATAAGACCGGCCAGCTCGGCCAAGTGACCGCCTCCACGAGGCATCCTCCACCAGCGCCTTGAGCTTGGCCGCGAGATCTATGGGCCCCGTATTGATCACGGGTGCTCCATCGAGATACGACGCCAGGTCCTCCCTGATGAAAGCGCATACCGGCTTGCCAAGGGCCATTGCCTCAATGGCGAAGTTCCCATACCACCCGACTAGAAGCTGATCGACCATGATATCTGCACCCATGTAGAGCTTTCTGGCCTCCTCATGAGGCGTGTTCTCTACCATTATCAGCTCCACATAATACCCTTCCTTTTGGATCTCATCTACGGCACGTATCACATGTTCAGTTCCCTTGATCCTTCTATCGCTTGGGGCGTGAACGATTCGTAAGGGTCCGGAATGCTCGGGAATCCCTATCGGTGGACAGGAGTCGAGATCTATTGGATTCGGCACCCATATCGCATCCTCAGACCACTCCAGCAAATCCGGTGTGGATACGATGATCCCATCTGACAGATGCGAAAAGAGATATCCTTCCCCCTTTCCCCTTATATCGTCGCCCTTATGATGGATCACGATCTTCTTGCCCATCCTCTTCCAGAGAGGGATATCCAGTCCCATCGGTAAGGCAGACGAGTAATGGAAATGGAGTATATCGTACTCATCGACCAACTTTGATAAGCTCAATATCCTCTCCAGACAACGAAAGGGAAAAGGAGTCTTGGTCGGCCTGAGAAAATCCGCTTCGTAACCGAACTTGTGATGTTGAAACGCGATGACATCGCTCTTCATGCCGAGCCCGCGCTGGGCCAAAGACAGCACACGAGGGACTCCTGCCGTATCACCCACATGAAGAACCGAGCCCCTTATGGGATCGTGACCTTTCAAGACCCATGACCCCCATCCACAAACGCTCGAAGCCACAGCTCGGTGTTCACTATCCTCCACAGCTGCTCGCCGCTCTGGCGGCGGCCGGCCTTACAATCCTGAAAGGCTGCAGCCACACGGTCCGCATCCCAGTAAGGCCGGGACCGAAATTCGGGTGAGGCGAAGATCTCATCGAATATCGAGGTGATCTCCGGCGTGCTGAGCCAATCTCCATCCGGAGTTGCGAAGCCGATCTTGTCTCTGCGGCCAAGTATGAGAGAGGAGACAAGCCCCTCAAGGGCCTGGCGCAGGACATGCTTTGTGCCGCCGCCATGAATCTTCAGGCCGGAAGGCAGCGACTCGGCCAACTCCACCAGGCGGAAGTCCAGGAAGGGCACCCTTGTCTCTACGGACCAGCGCATCGAGTTCTTGTCCTCGTAGCGCAGGAGCTGAGGGATGCTGTAGCAGAGAAGATCTGAGATCAACGCCGAATTGAGATCAAATCCCCGCTCTGCAAAAGGGGTGGAGGTGGGACCCTGGTAAAACGGCCTGAGGTAGCCCAGACCCCGATTCCAGATGTATTTGAGCAGGCCTCCGAGCCCCATGCGGAAGCCCAGGGTAGCCAGCGGGAAGACCACCAGGTCGGACGGATTGTAACCAATGGCCCTGGCCGCTGCCAGAGCCTCATCAAAGCGCCCCTTTCTCAGGCACTCGAAGAGGTAATACTTGAAGTAGATGAAATAGCCGGCGAATAGCTCGTCTGAGCCCTGGCCGTCCAAGAGCACCTTCATGCCGTGCTCATGTGCAAGCCTCATCACCCTGTACTGCCCGTATATGCTTATCGAACGGAAAGGCTCCTCCTGCGACCAGACCAGATCCTGCAGGTCCTGCATGAGCTCCTCTGCAGAGGGAGTGACAAGGAACGATTCGGCTCCGACATCCTCAACCACCTTTTCCACGAATCGCGACTCGTCAAGCCTATGCCCTGGAAATACCATGGAGAATGTCTTGATCCGTGACTTGGGGCTGACTGCACGCATGGCATAGACTATGGCAGAGGAGTCGATGCCGCCGCTGAGGCAAGAGCCCACCGCAACGTCTGAGACGAGGCGGCAGCGCACGCTGTCAAGGAACAGCGATCGAACCTGCTGGGTGGGATCGTCCGGGACCTCCCCCGGCTTCAGCCGATCTGGCAGACCATACCATCGATTCAGCCTGATCCGGCCGGTCGACAGATCGTAGATCATCCACTCCCCGGGCATCAGCCTGTCCACCCCCGATAAAAAAGTCTCCCGCAGATGGTCGGTGAAGCCAAATGCCAGGTACTCGTATACAGCCCGCGGATGGGCAGAGAGGCTGGGAAGGGCAGGGAGAAGGGCCTTGATCTCTGAGGAGAAGATCAGGCCTCTGCTGTCATGGTGATAGTAGAGGGGCTTTACGCCGAACCTGTCCCGGCATAGAAATATCTGCCCTTTCTCTTGATCGTAGAGCGCGAACGCCCACATCCCGTTGAACCTCTCCACACATGAGGGCCCCCACTGCTCATATGAATGGATTATCACCTCGGTGTCGGTGCGGGAGGCGAACCGGTGCCCCATCTCCTGAAGCTCGGATCGGATGGAGGAGAAGTTATAGATCTCGCCGTTGTAGGTTATCCAGAGGTTCTTGTCCTCGTTGCTCATGGGCTGATGCCCCTGGGCTGACAGGTCGATGATGGAGAGCCTGCAGTGGCCAAGCGTGGCCCGACCGTCGCAGAAGGTCCCTTCGTCGTCCGGTCCCCGATGCCGCAGGACCCCGTTCATGGATTGGACAAGCAAGGGGTCGTCCCAGGAGAACCCGTTTATCCCGCACATCAGACGACTTCCTGATACACCTTCTCGATCAGCTCCCGGTTGGACTCCCAGAACCGCAGATCGCTTCCGCCCAGCGGCTGCGGCCCCCGCTCAAGCCAGGGCCCGACCCGCTCTGCCAGACGGCTGCTCTTCACAACCTCAAGGTTCTTGCGATCCCCCTCCCTGGTGATACCGGAAGCAAGAACGGCCTTGCCCATATTCAGGTACTCGTTTAGCTTCCAGATGCTCAGGTCGGTTGAATAGGGGGTAAGAACGTTCTCCTCGCGGGGGATAAGACAGAGCGCCGCCTGCCTGACAAGCGAGGCTACCTTGACGTGGGGCTGCCACCCAAGCGAGCGCAGGTTGGGGGGGCACCTCTTCAGATACCACCAGGAGAACGGGCCGCCGCCAACTATCCAGAACTGCTGATCCGGGCACGCCCTTGCGATCCTCAGCAGGTTTCCGACCCCCTCCTGCTCGCAGACCCTGCCAACGAAGATGACCGACCCCTCACCCAGGTCAAGGCCGGAGCTCTCCTGGCCCATCTTAAGGAAGCTCTGAGAAGGGTAGTTGGGGATTATGTGCACGGATTTGTCTGGAGCGAAGGCCAGGGCCTTATCCCTTAGAGGTGAATTTACCGTGGTTATCAGATCCGCCGACCTGGCCAGCTCAGACTCGAAACGCTCGCAAAAAGCCAGGCCAGCCTGGCCAAACCTCATCTGGGTCTCCACCCCCCAGGGGGAGCGGTAGTCGTATATCAGCCGGCGAAACCGCCCCCGAAGCTGAGGCATCTTGTGGTAGATTATGTCAGGCACGTTGAATATATGCAGCACGTCCGGCTCCTCCCGCCTGACCATCTCCTGGGATGCCCTGGCGATGGCGAGCCAGTTGGAGGTTCCGAAGGACGGAACCACCACCTCGTAGCCCAGCTCCTGTAGCGTGGACCGGAAGAGCTGAAGCCGGGTGGTCCGCTCAGGCTGGTTGGCCAGAAGCATCACCTTCACTGAAATCGCCTCAGCGCCGCATCTCGGCCATTCATGATATCACCCTGGTCGTCTTGGCCCGCGTAAGCACCGCCTCGTACTGCTTGGCCAGGGACCGCCAATCGAATCTCTCAGCTATTGCCCGGTTCTTCTCCGGTTCCTCTGGCTTCGAGAGCATGGACCTCACATTGGAGACGAAGCTCTCCTGATCGTCATAGTATCGCAGGCCGTCGCCAAGCAGCCGCTCCAGAGAGATCATCCGGCTGGAAAGGACAGGCCGGCCGCAGGACAGGTAGTTGAATATCTTGCCTCCGGCAGCATACTCGTTCTTCTTCATCATCTTGAGTGGATTGAGCCCGATATCCATGGCCGATATGTACCGTCCCAGCTGGGCATAGGGAACGGCGCCGGTGAAGACCACGCGGTCGGCCACACCAAGTGACCGGGCCTCTCCCTGTATGCGCTCTCCATAATCGGTGAACAGCCCGGGGCCCACCACCAGAAGGGTGACGTCGAGATTTGGCAGTGCCCCCACAACCATCTCAAGGTCGACCCAGTACTCCAGAGAGCCCACATAGCCTATCACCGGCCCACGCAGGCCTAAAGCCCGCTTCGCCTCGGACATGTCCATTGGTTGCAGGAGCGTGGTGTCCACACCGTTGGGGATCACCTCCACACTCGTAACCCCTAGACCCTGCAGAAAGTCCCGAAGCTCATTTGTCACCGTGATCACCTCTCTGGCCTGCCGAAGGTTGTGCCTGGTGATCATGCGCACCCCCCGCTTCACCGCTTCACCACGGATGGAGCCGGGATAGTATATTGAGGCCGACTCCTCCAGGTGGTCCAGGTAATCGAAGACCACCGGCACGCCGGTCAGGCTTGCCAGAAAGGACGGCATGATGTTTGCGGAGAGGATGACCTCGATGCCTTCCTCGCGGATCACCCTTTGGATCGCCTGCCAGTGGACAAGAGCGCTCTTGAGATAGTAAACGGAAGGGTCCCCGGCCTGTACCGATCCGGCTTTATGAAGATTGCATCGGGTCTCCCGGGGCGGGTTGTCCCTGAAGCGGGACAGCTCGAAGTGCAGGACGTGGACGCTGTGCCTCTCGGCCAGTATATCGAAGATGAAGTTGAGCCGATTGGGAAACGGGTGGCGTATCCAGTCCGTGGTGGGTATGACCAGTATATTCATTGCCTCGTCCTGAAACGTATCGATCGTACCGGCCCTATCTCCCTCTGGCCTTTAAATTCCTATGCCAGGCGAGAGGCGGCCGAAATCGGAGGATCGGATATGCCACGGGCGCCTTCGCGATCCGGCCAAACGCCAAGCCAAATCTCCCCGAAGCGGTGTCTGCGACCGATGCCGGCTATTTTTGGCGCTCGCCACAGCCAGCTAGTTATATAAAGAGACCGCTCTTTTTTCCTGGAATCAACTCACGCTGGGTGCGATTAATGAAGGCGGTTATACTTGCAGCCGGTGAGGGACGCCGGTGTCGGCCCCTCACTCAGACCAGGTCCAAAGTCATGCTGCCGGTGGGCAACAGGCCTTTCATGGAGCATGTGATCAGAGCCCTGGCAGCCAACGGTATCCGGGACCTGATCGTCGTGGTGGGGTACCAAAAGGAGCGGATAATGGACCACTTCGAGGACGGTCTCCGCTACGGGGTCAGGATCAGCTATGTGGTCCAAGACGAGATATTAGGCACCGCCCACGCCCTCTCAAGGGTGAAGGATGAAATCGATGGGGACTTTCTTGTTCTCAGCGGGGACAACCTGCTGGATGAGAAGGCTGTATCCGAGCTGATTGCGGCCCCAGGAGAATACGTCATCCTGGCGGCCATGCGCCGCACAACAGGAGATTATGGCGTTCTCACCGTGGAGGAGAACCGGGTGGTTGCGATAGCCGAGAAGCCCGGCCGCCCCTGCGCAGGCATTCTGAACACGGGCGCCTATCGCTTCGGACTCGACATATTCCAGGAGCTGCCACGCACGCCAATATCGGAGAGGGGATCTTACGAGCTGACGCAGACCCTGGCCCGGATGATCGATGCCGGCTGGGAGGTGAGGGCTCATGTAACCGACGGGGTTTGGGCCGACGCCATATTCGTATGGGATCTGCTCAGCGCCAACAGCATAGCCAATGGGCTGCGGGAGATGGAGGTCAAGGGCAATGTGGAAGATGGCGCCCAGCTGCGCGGCCCGGTGGAGGTGGGCAAGGGTTCGATCATCCGGGCCGGCTGCTACATAGTGGGCCCAGTGAGCATCGGCCGCAATTGCGACATCGGACCAAATGCCATCGTCCTGCCATCGTCGACCATCTGCGACTCGGCACGTGTGGGCTCACACACCGAGATCCGCAACAGCATAATCATGCCAGGCACCCGTGTGGGCTCAGGCTGCATCATCTCCGACTCGGTGATCGGGGCCGACTGCTCCATCGGCGATCAGTTCCTGGCGGAGTCCGGATCGTCAATTGTTGAGGTTGAAGATATATGCCGCCGGGCCGAGTTCGGATCGGTTGTGGCCGACCACTCGTGTGTCGGCAGCCGGGCCCTGATGCTGCCGGGAACCATGATCGGCACCGACTGCCGCATAGGATCCGGTGTCACTGTTAGAGGATCGGTGGAGAGGGGATCGAGAGTGATCTGAGATGTGCGGAATCGTGGCTTATGCTGGACTTGAGAAGGCCGGACCGATCCTCTTCGACACGCTGAAGCGGCTGGAGTACCGGGGTTACGATTCGGCAGGGATCGCTGTTCGCTGCAATGGGGGCATAGAGGTCTTCAAGTCGGCAGGCAGGATAGCCGACCTGGAGAAGGCCTACAAGAGGATGGGGTCCCCAGGCGAGAGGATGGGCATCGGGCACACCCGGTGGGCCACCCACGGCAGGCCCAGCGATGAGAACGCTCACCCCCATATCTCCGGAGATCTGGCGATAGTCCACAACGGGATCATCGAGAACTACCTGGAGCTGCGCGATGAGCTGACTGCCCTGGGCTATGAGTTCTTATCAGAGACCGACAGCGAGGTCCTGGCTCACCTCATCAATCACAATTATCGGTCCGACCTGTCCCAGGCTGTGTCCAGGGCGATCCAGGTGGTAGAGGGCTCCTATGCCGTCGCCGTCCTCTCCGCAAGGTCTCCTTACATTGTCTGCGCCCGCAAGGACAGCCCCCTTGTTATCGGCATCGGACAAGGCTCCAACTACGTGGCCTCAGATGTGCCGGCATTGCTGCCCTACACACGCAGCGTTGCCCGTCTCCGCGACAAAGAGATGGCCCTGATCTCAGCTGGCCAGGTAACCATCCTTGACAGCCAGGGGCAGCCCCGTGACCTGGACCCGGAGAGGATAGACTGGGACGTGGACGCTGCAGAGAAGGGTGGCTATCCCCACTTCATGCTAAAGGAGATCCACGAACAGCCCAGGGCTCTTTCAGAGACGCTGGCTGGGAGGATCTCTGAGATCGAGGGAGACGTAAGGCTCGATCTGGGAATGAATCCCTGGGAGATCTCCACGCTTCAGCGCATATCCATAGTAGCATGTGGAACCTCCTACCACGCCGGGCTTGTGGCAAGATACTTCTTCCCGCGGGCGGTCGGTCTTCCGACCGACGTGGAGGTGGCTTCCGAGTTCCACCACATCCAGCTGCGTCCAGGAGCCCTGCTGGTCACCATATCCCAATCAGGGGAGACTGCCGACACGCTTGTAGCACTCAAGAAGGCCAAGACATGCGGGGTTCGGTCCATGGCCATCACCAATGTTGTGGGATCGACAGTCACTTCGCTTGTTGACAGCAACATATTCACACGATGCGGCCCGGAGATCGGTGTGGCAGCGACCAAGACGTTCACAGGCCAGTTGGCCGCGCTCTACCTCCTCGGCATACGCCTTGGCCGAGCCCGCAACCATCTGATGCCTGAGGAGGGGCGCAAGATGCTGGCAGAGTTTTCCAGGCTGCCGGGCCTGGTCCAGACGGTGCTGCGCAAGAAGGATCAGATCGAAGAGATCGCAAAATCCTACGCACGCTTTGGCAGCTACTTCTTCATCGGCAGGGACGTGCTTTACCCCATAGCCCTCGAAGGAGCGCTCAAGATGAAGGAGATAGCATATATCCCTGCCGAGGGCTATGCGGCCGGAGAGCTGAAACACGGGCCTCTGGCCCTGATAACCGAGGGAACCCCGGTGGTAGCCCTGGCCACATGCGGCAAGAAGATCCAGTCCAACATGAAAGAGGTGCGGGCAAGGGGCGGAGAGCTGATTGCCTTTGCAACAGAAGGGGATCAGGATATACCAAAGATCGCCGGGACGGTTGTGGAGCTGCCTGCCACCAGGCCGATCTACTCTGCTGTGCTGGCCTCGGTAGCTGTGCAGATGCTTGCCTACTACACAGCCCGGGAGCTGGGCTGCGAGATCGACAAGCCGCGAAACCTGGCCAAGAGCGTGACTGTGGAGTAGCTTATAGGCAGGGCATCTATCCCCGGCTGCATGGCTTTTCCATACGGGCACATGGCCGGGGTAGATATCATCCTCGACTCGATCCCAAACCTGGGTGCAGCCGGGCATCTTTGATATACAAGGAGTTTTATACTACAACCGCCTCACCGACCGACGAGGATTTTGTGATGAGACTGGCACAAGAAGGAGATACCGTCAGGGTCCACTATACAGGCAAGCTGTCGGACGAGAGTGTGTTTGATTGTTCGGAAGGGCGGGAGCCGCTCGAGTTCGTAATAGGGGAGGGGAGCATGATCCCGGGATTCGAGCAGGCAGTGCGGGGGATGGGCCCGGGCCAGTGCCGCACTATCCACGTTGATATGGATCAGGCCTATGGCCCGAGGAAGGAGGAGATGGTGACCAGGGTGGACCGATCCCTCATGCCTCCGGATATGGATCCGCAGGAAGGCGACGTGCTTCAGGTGCAGACGCCAAGCGGGATTCGGTACGCAATCGTGATGGAAGCGGCGCAAGACGAGGTCACGCTTGACTTCAATCATCCACTTGCCGGCCAGGACCTCATATTCGATATAATCCTCGTTGAGATCGCCCAAGAGGCGACATCCGCCGATCGGATCGGGACCTGATTCCCTGGACGAAGAGACGCCAGCCACGCACGTGTGGCCCCAAAACATGCCAGGGTAAAGGAGGCCATCTGGACAAAGGACCACCTCGTCTTAGGCTGGCTTCTCACCGCAGTCTTATCTCCAGCTCGAAGGAGTCGAAGACAATATCCGCATCCTCCGGCAGCATCCAGCGCAATCCCTTGGCCTCCACCTCCTCCTTGGATAAAAGCTCGTCCCAGGCGCGGGCGTCCAGGCCCTTCTTTGCCAGCAGGTGCGCCAGAGCCAGGTTTCGGCTATGATGGAACTCTTTTACGCCCTGGCGGTAGGTTATGCCCTTGACGCAGATCCTGACCTGACCAAGCGGCTTATCCACGCGCATGCACTCGAGCAGGATCCTCTGGGCCCAGTGATCGATCATCAGGTCGTTCTGCTCGCGGGCAAGACGCAGCAGGCGACAGCGATCGAAACACTCTCTTCTCTCCATCTCCCGGATCAGGAACCAGGGGTAAACCGGTATGCAATGACCGCCCACACCGGTTGAGGGGAGATGTATGTGACAGTATGGGTGGTTTGCCTGCGCCCTGGCCTCGGCGAAGTCCACGCCCAGCTCCTCAGCTATCCGGTACAGCTCGTTTGCCAGGGCTATGTTCACATCCCTGTAGCACCCTTCCATCACCTTGATCATCTCGGCGACCCGAGCAGAGGAGACCAGCTTCAGGTTGGGGATGAACTGCCTGTACACTTGATAAGCTGCAATCCCGCTCTCCTGATCGGCTCCGCCTATTACCTTTGGGAACTCACGCAGGCGTGAGATGCTGTAGCCGGTCATTATCCGCTCCGGCGAGTATGCCAAGAAGAACTGGCCAGAAGATAGGCCGCTAGCACTCTGCAGCCACGATCTGACCTTATCATCGGTGGTCCCCGGCGGCACCGTGGTCTCAAGGACCACCAGATCGCCCTCCTTTAGGATACTGCCCACCGAACGGAAGGCCGACTCGAGAATGCAAAAGTCCGGGTTGAACATGTCGTCCACGAATAGGGGGACGATGACTATGAAGACGGTACAGGAGGCAGCGTCGGAAAAATCCGCCGTGGCCAGCAGGCTTTGGCCGCCATGCATCTTAAGGAGCTGGTCGAGCCCGGCCTCCTGAGGTATCGGATTTTCCCCACGGTTGATCCTCTCGCACCTATGCCTGTCGATGTCCACTCCGACCACACTCTGGCCGGAGTCGGCGATCACCGCCGCCAGGGGAAGCCCGGCGTTTCCCAGTCCCACCACTGCGATCTTCGTAAATATCACCATGACCTATAATCCAAGTCCGATATTTTAAAAACCATTCAGAAATGAGGCTTTTAAAGCTCACGTCCCAGTTTTTCTGCGCCGCCGCACAGATCGAAGCTGCCCCGCAAACGAGGTGATCCGGCCCTTGGCAGAATCCTCTGGCAAAGCGATCGGCGCTTGATGCCTCCATGAGTCATACCATCCATCGAAGCATTTCCTTGAGAAGACCCGATGATCGTCATGCGGTCTGGCTGCAGTTAGGCAGATCAATCGCCAACCACTGACCAGACAGCGGCCACCCCACCGCTTGACGATGAGACTGGCTGAAACATAGGCTCCGGCCGAATCCAACGCTATTCGGATCCATCTGGAGATATGCCGCCTTAATGGAGATCCGCGTCTGCCATTTCGGTCCCACGCGAAAGTCCAGTGCTAAAACGGCCTGATGTACGGCTTGTGGATGTGGACCGTCTCCTGGCACTCGTCGCAGCTGTATACCTGGTCCCGCTCGTCCTCGGAGACCGGATGACCCAGCTTTCGGCCGCAGAAGCATACAAATCCACTCAGGCGGGCCGGATTTCCGATGACAAGCCCATGGGGAGGCACATCGCAGGTGACAACCGAGCCCGCCCCGATCATTGCATAGCGGCCGATGGTGATGCCGCAGATGATGGTGGCGTTGGCCCCGATGCTGGCACCCCGGCAGACCCGGGTGGATACGAGAAGATCATCAGACCAGCGGAAAGCCCGGGGGTAGAGGTCGTTTGTGAAGGTCGCAGATGGGCCTATGAAGACATCGTCCTCGATCTGTACGCCATGGTATATGGAGACGAAGTTCTGTATCTTCACGTTGTCACCTATGACCACCCCGGTATCCACGTAGGCGCTCTTGCCAACATTGCAGTTCCTCCCGATGCGGGCCCCTTCCCTGATATGAGCGAAGTGCCAGATACTTGTGCCCTCATCGATCTCTGCGTCCTCCACCACGGCCGTCGGATGCGCTTTGTAGCTCACTTACAACTCACCTGCCAAAAAGCCATAAACGCCACATCATTCTCAAAGCTGTCGATTCCAGGTCAGGCCAGGCCCCGGGAGATCTCTTTGCAGACGGCCAGGTTTCTCAGGGCCTGATCTGGGGTAACCGGGAAAGGCCTGCCCGACCTGGCGCTCTCCAGAAATGCCTTCAGCTCAACCTTCAATGGCTCGACCTTGTTCACCAGGACCTTCTCTATGATGTTCTCCTGGAGGTATCGTTCGTTCTCCTTCAAATAGCGTTCCGGCTTTCGATAGACGAATACCTCCTGGGTCATGAAGTCGCCCTCGGTGGTTGCCCCCTCCTCCTCGACGTAGAACGTGCGGAATTTCTTGGAAGATAGGCGGCTGGCGGATAAGGAGACAACGGACGATCCGAAGACCGCCACCGCCTCGCATATGTTGCGGCTGCCTGCGCTGAATATGCGGTAGTCGCTTCGCCCGGCGAAAAGAACGTTGAAGACTATATCGATGTCATGGATCATCAGGTCCTCTACAACCGTTGTATCGGTTATGCGGGCTGACGATGGATTGTGCCGCTTGATCTCCACGTAAGCAGGAGCCGACACGATCCTGGCTATCTCCGAGACTATGGGATTGAACCTCTCGATGTGACCGACTCCAACCACCAGGTCCTGGCCCTTGAGAAGGGCGAGCAGCCTATGACCCTCCTCAACGGTCAGGGTTATGGGCTTTTCGATCAGCATATGCACACCAGCTGCTATGGCCTCCTTTGCGACCTGGAAGTGCAGGCTGGTCGGAACGCAGATGGATACCGCCTCGCAGCTCTTTAAGAGCTCGGATGAAGAGGAGCACACGACCGCATATTCCCGGGCGCCGTCCGCGTTCTTGGCCAGCGGATCGTATACATAGAGCTGGTCCACACCCTTGAGCTCTGAATAAACCCGGGCGTGATTGCGGCCCATAGACCCGACACCGATTACGCCTACGTCCATCTCAGGCCTCCAGGGAGTTCACCGTATCTGCTATGTAAGCCAGCTGCTCGGGCAAAAGCGCCGGGTGGACCGGCAGGCTCAAGACCCGCAGGGATACGTCCTCGGCAACGGGGCATGATCCGGTCAGCCCCATCTCCCGGTAGATCGCCTGCTGATAGACTGCCTTTGGATAATGGATCCCGGTCCCTATGCCCATCCCCTGCAGCCTCTCAGCCAAGGCGTCACGGGAGAGAGGAAAGCCCTCTTCCACCCTCAGCACGTACTGGTTGTAAACATGACGGGCAGCCGGCATTCGATAGGGAGTTGTCAGCCCATCACGCATGATATGTGAGCTCAGGAACTCGGCGTTCCTGATCCGCGCCTCGATGAACTGCTCCAGCCGTTTCATCTGGACAAGTCCAATTGCGCCCTGTATGTTGGTCATCCGGTAATTGTAGCCCACCATCTGGTGATTGTACTTGCCCAAATCCCCGTGGTTTCGCAACAGGCGGGCCCTGGAAGCCAGGGACTCATCGCTTGTGGTGATGAGGCCACCCTCGCCTGTCGTCATGTTCTTGGTCGGGTAGAAGGAGAAGCAACCAGTTGAGAAGCTTCCAACCTTCTTGCCTCTGTACTCGGCTCCGTGAGCCTGAGCGCAGTCCTCGACGAGCATCAAATCCCGGTCCATGCAGATCTCCTGCACCGCCTTCATATCCATCGGCTGGCCGTATAGGTGGACCCCCAAAACCGCCCGGGTGCGTGATGTCACCTTCTCAGCCAGATCCTCAGGGTCCAGGTTGAACGTCCGGCTGTCCACATCGGCAAAGACCGGCCTTGCGCCCTGATAGAGCACCGCATTGGCTGTGGCTATGAATGTGAAAGCCGGGCATATCACCTCGTCACCCACGCCTATGCCCAGGGCTTTTAAGGCCAGGTCCAGGGCTACGGTGCCGTTGCTAACGGCCACGGAGGCTCCCACACCCAGATATGAGGAGAAGGCCTCCTCGAAGCGCCGGACCGCCTCACCCTGAACCAGCATTCCGGACCTCATCACCTCGCCTACTGCTGCGATCTCCTCATCGCCCACCAGGGGCTTGGCTATGGGAATGAAATCCATCAGATCTCCTCTATCAGGGGCAGTGGCGGCCCGCCGGAAAAGCTTTGTCCTCCGATGGAAATCATCAACTAATATTGATGATTATTGCCTAAAGCTGGGGCGACCGGAGATAGCCGCGCAGGACTTCACCCGGCCTGGAACGAAAGCCCGCCTCGATCACCGTTCCCGGGTAGATTGTGGTATGGATTCCGGTCTTCACGTCGTCCCCCATGATCACCCCGAGCTTGCGCCGGCCGCTATCCACACGCTCCCCCTTGACGAAGGAAGGGACAGGACGATCGTCGTGGCGCAGATTGGAGACTATGGTGCCTGCCCCGAAGTTGCAGCCTGAGCCGATAACGCTGTCCCCTATGTAGGACAGGTGACCAATCTTGGTCCCATCCATGACCGTGGAGTTCTTTACCTCGACTGCGTTTCCCACGCGGACCCGATCCCCAAGACAGGTTCCCGACCTGATGTAGCAGTTGGGGCCGATGTCGCAGTCCCGCCCAATCCACACAGGGCCCTCTATGTATGAGCCGGACCGAACGACCGTCCCGGAACCCACATGGACCTGCCCCCCGAGATAGGCGCCGGCCTCAACAACCCCATCAACCTCAAAACTGCGGCAGGCAAGGACGGAGGCTGAGGCTGTGAGGATGTCCCAGGGCCGGCCCACCTCTATCCACTCCTGCAGCTCCTGCACCTTCATGCGTGCACCGGCCCTGACAAGGGCGTTGAGGGCGTCGGTAAGCTCGTACTCACCCCTGGACGAGAGTGGGACCGATTGCAGCGCCCCGAATATCCGTCGATCCAGCAGGTATATGCCGGCGTTGGCCAGGTCGGTGGGGGGATCATCGCATTTCTCCACCACAGACTCAAGCATGCCGTCCCTGATCAGAAAGACGCCGTATCGGCATGGGTCCGCCACCCGAAATGCTGATACTGCAGGCTCTCCTGCCTTCGCCATCTCACGAAGGGCAGCCAGATCCGGCAGTATATCGCCATTTAAGACCAGGAACCGCTCCTGGGCCAGGTCCTCAGAAACCGCCAGAGCGTGGCCTGTGCCCCGCTGCTCCTCCTGGTAGGCATATCGGATGCGGAACCCAAATGCCGAACCGTCCCCGAAATGAGCCCTGACCGCCTCCTGGCAGTAACCCACCACCAGGACAAAGTCGTCAACTCCCGCGCTCTTGGCCCGGGTCAGGATCTCCTCGAGCAGGGGAATCCCTCCAACGGGCAGCATCACCTTGGGCCTCGACCTGGTCAGAGGCCTCATCCTTGATCCCTCGCCAGCGGCGAGCACAATTGCTTGCATATCACTAGGGCAAACCGCCAGCCAAAGAAGACTGCGGAAAAAGGCAGTCTGGCGGCGCTTCTCCAGGAGACCAGAGGGGACGGAGTAGTAGAAAGATCTTTCGCGGGATTTATACCAAATTGTACCGAAAAACACTTTTGGGGTTTCTGACAAATATGAAGTTGTCATGGATGAAGTTGTCATGGTTGAGGAGATCAGACGGTACTTCGCCCTGCAGCGTGACCAGAAACCCTTAGCTGCCCTGCTGGTATATCTCAAACGCAGCGGAGGCCCGGTACAGCTCAACCGTATCTGGAAGGACCTGGGGCCGGCCAAAAAGGGCCCGTTCTGGAATCAGACAACCCTGATCAACAAGCTCAAGAAGCTAGCACTGCTGGGCATCTTGAGAGAGGAGCGCCGGATCGTGCCATCCGCCACCGGTGCGGATAAGCGCAAGACCGGCACGTTCTTCTGCCTGGATAATACCTCGCCGCTTGCAGCACACATATTCTGCATGCTGGAGGTCAAGAAGGGTCAGGACGACCGCTTCTTTTCGCAGCTGGCAGACAGGCCTCTGGACCGCCTGCTGGCCGAGGTCTCTGCAACGCCAGAGAGCAGGATGATGGAGAGGCAGCTGGCGGTGGCGATCGAGCTGCTTGGAGAGGTATTCGGAGCAGAGGAAAAGGAGGTCCGGGTCATGATCAAGGAGAGGCTGGCTAAAAGCCGCTGAGTAAAGGGCCCACCTCTTATCCAATCCTCAGCTCCAACCGCGGGCTTTCCGGTAGATGGCCAGCATCTCCTCCAATGCCGATCTGTCCAGCTTGCCCAGAGGGGTGACCGTCTCGAAGAAGCGTGCTGGAAAACGGACGCCGGATAGGTCGAAGCCTTCCCGCACCTTGAAGCGATACTTCTCCTGAAAGATGGACCGGCCCAGGGATGCCAGCTCCTCGCTGGTCTTGCTTATGCCCACTGCAGCCAGCGCGTCTATTATATTGGAATCGCTATATACGCCGCGTGCGAATAGGCAGCCCACCAGGGAGTTGTAGACCCCCCGGCTGTCGTCTTCACGTATGATCTGAGCCACCATATCCGCCGGGTCCATCCGCTTCTTGGCAGCCTTCTGATCGATGCTGTAGCCGGCGTTGTCCAGGTGGGAGTGCCGCACACCAACAGTCTGCCCAAGGATTGAGGCAGGACCGGTATGGTATCCAGCCACCTCGTTCTTTCCCAGCGCCATTGCAAAGTCCGCCCCCCCATAGCGCCCTTGAGCATGCTCCACTCCTCGGGCCAGGTCGGCATAAAAATCCGATGCGGTGGCTGCCAGGTTCTCCAGGGCCTTGACATAACCAGGGACGTCGTCCCACCGGAGAGCGATGCCGAGGGTATCCTTCTCGCTGATCAGGCCCTTTTCCTGGGCTTCCGTTGCCCACGCCAGGGCTACACCGGCGCTTATGGCATCCAGCCCCAGCCGCTCGCAGGTCTCTATCAACTGCAGAAGGCCCTCAGGAGTTGAAATCCCCAGGTTTGTGCCAAGGGAGTAGATCAGCTCGAAGTCGTAGCCCACCTTCTGAACCTCAAACTCGTGGTGGGGGGTAAACGCCGTCTTGAGCATTGCTATATGAATACATCCAATGGGGCAGTGGGCGCAGGATACGCGGCGGAATAGGTAATGATCTGCCAGTGTCTCGCCGCTGATACTGTCTGCCTGATCGAATGTGGTGGACTGGAAGTTCCGGGTGGGCAGGGCTTGTTGCTGGTTTAAAACATTTATATTTATAGGAGTGCCTATATCGTGATACTTCTCCATGGCGTCGGTCCGCACAACCTGGCGATAGAGCCGGTTATAGACCTCACGGTAGCGGCGGGGTTCTGGAAGGACCACATCCTCGGTCCCAGATACCACCAAGGCCTTCAGGTTCTTGGAACCGAAGACCGCCCCAAGCCCCAAGCGGCCGAAGTGGCGATATGTGTCAACTGTGACCGAAGCGTAGCGCACCTGCCTCTCTCCAGCCGGGCCTATGCGGATAATGCTTCGCCGTCCTACCCCAGCCTCCACGTCTCTGAGTATAACTCCCGCCCGAACAGCGCTTATCCCCCAGATGGAGCTGGCGTCCCTGATTCTCACGCTCTCGTCAGCGATGGAGATATAGCAAGGGCGCTGGGCCCGGCCCTTTATCACGATGGCCTCATGACCGGCAAAGCGCATGGCCATGGCCAGACGTCCGCCAGCATAGCTCTCGCCCAGCTCTCCGGTCAGAGGGGACTTGAACTGGGCGACCGTCTTGGTGATAGCAGGAAATAGGGAGTTGAGCGGGCCGATTGCCAGCACTATGGGCGCCTGCGGTGATAGGGGATCGGCCCCAGATGGGCACTCCTCCAGCAGAAGTTGGGTGGCAACTCCTGTGCCTCCCAGCCAGGTCTCGAATAGCCGGTCTCGCTCCTCCACCCAGCTCTCTTCCTTGCTCAGATCTATGAAAAGGACTCTTCGAAGCATATCATCGCCAACCAGAATCATCGCGGACCTGGCGAGGCCGGCACGTCCTCCAGCCGGAGCACGGCATGAGGGCAGAATGCCACGCATGCCCCACAGTGCCGGCACTTCACCGCCTTTCCCTCGCAGTCCAGGGATATTGCCCCGACAAGACAGGCTTTTGTGCACTCGCCGCAACCGGTGCACAGATCACGCTTGAACTCCACACCGCCTTCAGGCCGCCGGCAGAGCGCCCCCGCAGGACAGGCCCGCACACACGAGGGGTCCTGGCAGTCATGGCAGACGACCACGTACGGATCGCCCTCTATCCCACCCTGGGTGCGAATCTTGATGGCAGACCGCTCCAAAGAGGCGTGGCCGGTGTTTATTCTGCTGCAGGCAAACATGCAGCTAAGGCAGCCGATGCATCTCTCCGGATGGGCCACCTTCAATCGACGCCGGCGGCAAAGTGTGGAGCCTGAAGGCTCTATCGGAGACCTGGCCGATTCTTTAACCGGTTCATCGACCAAGACATCCGACCCGTTAGCCCGATTCTGTCCTGCCACTGACAATCCTACGGCCTCCTGGACCAATTATCCGCCATATAGTTCTCACAAGGTCGCAACGTCCGCCCGGAGATGGGGATCGATCCAGCCACCCTAAATCCGGAAGCAAATAATGAAATGCATTATTGTCGCCAACCTTCATATCGGTTACCGTCAGATTATCTGGGCATCGGAGCCAAAATTCGAGATCTCCATGTAAGAGATCGGTCTTCTGAAGGGAGGTTGGACCTCAAGATCTTCGCATTCCAGCGCGCCATGCGCCTGATGCCGCCTGGGAATGGCTGAAATACGACCGAAACGCCAGCTTGTGCAGGGCAGCATTTCCGAAAAAAAGGCCCACTTCGTCGTGGAAAAAATATACAGGAGTTCGCAAGGCTATGCCAGATGATTTTCCCTGTAGCCGTCTTGAAGATAGCCCGATATAGAAGATGCACTGGAAAAATGTAGAGGATGGCGAAAGATCCCCTAGCTGCCAGCCGTCTGGAAACGATCGGCCAGCTTCTTGGTGACGTGGGGCAGAGTTGTGTACTCCATGTCCTCCATCGGCAGGCGATGCGGCTCAAACGGCCCGTGGGCACGCATATAGTCTGCGATCTCCAGCACCCGCATCCTCGTAAGGTCGAATGCGATATCGGCAAAGAGGTCTACAGGATCGTTCAGCATGCCGTTGCAGATCTGGAATCCGGCTGCCACAACTCGGGGAGGACCATCGAAACGGGTCGGATGAGCGTAGTCAAATCCACAGGGCAGCAGAGGACCGTTGTGTGAGCCTCTCATCCACCCGGATACCAGGTGGCCGAGGGCGAAAGGCTCCAGCACCTCGCCCAATGCCGGCAGCCCGGACTGGCAGCGTACCAGCGCCACAGGATCGTCTTTCCCTACGTAGGTCCCGGCGGTCTGGTAGAGCTTCTCTGTGCTGATCACCGCAGCCGGCTCATCAGCAGGCAGCTTGCCGGGCTTTGGAAATACGCGCTTGATGACGTAACGGGACTTGGCTCCGATCAGGGCCAGGATATCGTACATCTCCTCAGGGCTTGACATGAGCACCTTCTTGTGCTCCAATACGTCCCAGACCTCGAATATGAAGCCGTGGTGAATTGACGGGTCTATGACGAGGCCGGCGGTATTGAAGGGATCGGCAAAGATCTTGTATATGGGCAGGTTGAAAGCGCCCGGCTCGGTCTTGTCCATCATGAAAGCCACAAGGGGCTCAGCACCTCGCTCGGTGAACTCCATCTCCGCAACCCCAGGCCCCATTCCCCTGATGTTTCCGCAGAATGCATCGCAGAGCATGTCCTGGCCTGCCCCGTAGAGCTTGAGTCCCTTGGCGACTGAGGTGGCCATCTCGAAGGCCTGCCAGGCCAGACCATGGATCTCGGCATCGTCCACTCCTCGGTCATGGCTCATTATGAGCTCAAGATCGTCCCCGCAGGCCAGGACCCTAAAGTCCATAATGGCGCCCGAGGCCTTTGCTTCGTTCAGTACCTCCTCAGCTCTCTCTATCAGGGCCGGGTGGACCGAGCAGTGGCCGGGCCAACCGCCTACATCCGCTTTGATCAGGCTGACGGTGATTTTTGACATGATTCCCTCCAGTCCGGCCAGGATAAACAATATGAGCCGGCCTTACAAAGGCATGATAGTTTCCAATTTATCGATTGCCATAACCCCTACAAAAACTATTCCCCCGGCAAGGATCGGCCTGCATCAAAATAACGGATCGGATGGGGAAAAAAAGAAAAAAGGGGGTTGTAGGCGAACTCTCGCCTACAGGGCGGGCATGACCAGTGCCCTGTCTCCAGCAGCGCGGAACTCCCGAGCACCGCCCTTGCCGAAGGCTCCCCTGACATCGTCCCAGGTGAAGACCAGGCCGGGGTTGGCGAAGGTTACCTTGATGAGGGGGTTCAGAGCGAACGCGTCGCCACGGGCAGCGTGAGCGGAGCTGGCAATGCCGGCGTACTCGCCCTGGTGGCCCACGTTCATGGCGTAGTTCGGGTAGTTGGCGCCCCTCAGCTCGTCGGGGTTGCCCTCGTCGGACTGATAGGAGAACACGTTGGTCGGACCGCACTGGTCCTGCAGGTCGTAGCCGAAGAAGCCCAGGCGTCCCCAGCCTTCCTTGTGCAGGAGCATGCTCAGGTACCAGCCGGCAAGGCCAGCCTGGCTGTTTCCAGAGGCCATTGCGCAGGAGATACCGGCAGCGGCAGCCAGCACGGAAGCCCTCTGGGATCCGCCGAAGTGGTCCTCAAGCAGGGTCGGGAACTCCTCGTACTGCTCCATGCCGTACAGGGTGACCTCGGTAGCTACGTCCTTGACCATGTCCAGGGTGGCGGGGGCCTTGGCAAATCCGCCGAACTTGTCGACGAAGTAGTCTGCACCGTAGTAGCAGAAGTCGTCGAGGACATCGTTGGTGTAGGCTGCGGTGGCGTACTGGGTGAACCCGACGCCTCCGGACATGTAGCTGCCCAGCCAGATCTGGTCGTAGAGCATGGCGCCTGCGGCGACCACGTTCAGGGCGACCTTGGTGGGATCCGCGGGTGCGGTCCTGGAGGTCTGGACCATGTCGGACAGGAATCCGAAGGACAGACCGCCGGGGTTGTTGGGTCCACGGGCCCGGCGAGCGGGCAGCATGTCGGACATCTGCAGCACAGCGGCGTGCTTGGCAGCGTAGGCCAGGTCGGCCACAGCGGCCTCACCGGCAGCCATGTTGTAGGCGTCGATGAAGGTCATACCCAGCTGCATGGCGCTCCACCTGGAGGTGGTGCCGCCGTCGCAGGACCTAACGACTATGGTGGGGATGTGGATGGCCTGCCAGGTGGTCTTGCCGATGGCGGCCTTGAGCTGCTCGGCCTGGTCGGCCGGGAAGAGCTTGTTGATGTCAACCAGGTACTGCGGGTCGATCTCGTCAGCCAAGTCGTCGTCACCGGTGAATATCCGAACGTTACAGTCGTCCACCAGTCCGGGGTGGGTCTCCACCATGTGCTCCTGAACCACGGCTGCGCCGGGCATGGCGTGGTTGAGGATCTCAAGGTAGTTGTTGATGGTCTCAGGTGTGACCTCCTTGCCCAGACGCTTCTCCAGCACCTCGTGGGCCATGTCCAGGCCGACCACGATGGTCCGGCGGATGTCGTCCCACATCTGCTGCATAGCCGGGTTGTTCACGAAGTGAAGGTCGTCGCCCTCTACGATGTACTCGGTTCCGGAGAGCTTGTAGGGTACGAGCTGCCTCTGACCCAGGGGAATGCCGCCTGCGTGGACATAGGGGTTGTAGAAGGAGACGCCACGCTTGCCCTCGAGCTTCCTGGAGTACTCCATGAACTCCCGCTTCCTGGCGCTCTGCTCGGGTCCCAGCCTCTTGTACTCGGTCTTCTGGCTCGCCAGGTCAAAGTCCTTGCCGAACTTCTTGTTGAGAGCCCTTATGAACATCTTCTTGGTGTGCATCTTAGCCATTTATATCATCCTCCTCTTACTCCGGCCTGAATCCCCACTTGGACCTGTACTCCCACATGTGGTGCAGTGCCTCGAGGGCCTCGTCGAACTTGCGGGCTCCGGTCTTGCCGCCGAAGGCAACGCCGTCGACCCGGAAGATCGTGGTCCTCTTCTTGGCCTCGGCCTCGGACATGGGCTTGCCCACGTTGGCCTTCTTGTCCAGGGGGATGCCCACCTGGTCCTTTACGTAGTAGATGTTGCCGTCCTTGCCCATCTCCGTCCTGGCCAGCATGTCGAACATCATGCCGTTCTCCTCAAGACGCAGTGAGTGGCCGTGCACAGTGCAGCCCCTCATGGAACAGAGGGCGACATCGGTCATCTCAGAGTCCATGAGCTTCTTGGTGTATGCCTCTAAGTCTCGCTCCCTGGCCTCGATGATCTGCCTTCCGGACAGGGTGCCTGGGTCGCAGCCTCTGCAGTTGATGGCTGCCCAGTAGGACCTCCAGTAGGGAATGGAGGGGGCGAAGTACATGGAGTCAGCAAACTGGTTGTACCTGACACGGTCACCGGTAGCAGCGCCTGAGGTTGGGGCTACTAGCTCTCTGACCGGGCATTTGGGCTCGCCGATCTCCTTAAGGGGCGGGTGGGTGCTCGGGTAGTCAGCACCAGGGGCCCTGTGGCCCATTATCGTTACAACATCGGCCTCCGGGACATCCCTGAGCTTCTCGATGTTGCCGGACATATGCTTCCGCCTGTTGATACCAACGGAGGTGTTTCCGGGGTAAAATTGTGGTGTGTATGCCATAATCTATCTCTCCTCATTGGACTTGTTCACTTCATCAGACAGGACAGCCAAACTCTTCTCTTTCTTGGCCTTGGGGTCCACCAGTCCGAGCAATCTTCGATCCTCGATGTTGCGCCCGTACTTGGCATAATCGGTGATGGTGGAGAAATCGCGGAAGAAACGTCCCCTTTTGATGCGGAAGCTGAAGGGAAGCGCTCGCTCACACGCTTCCTGCACTCCCTTGAGATGCTCCTCCCCTTCCAGCTCGAGGCGAATTCGCCCCACTTTGACCCGAAGCTCAAACGCCTGCCCACCCAGCTCGATGAGCAGATCGCGATTTTCGTCTATTGGGGTACCCTTGCCCGGACCGTATGTAATGGTCTTGGGCAGGTTCGGACCCTGGATCATGATCCTGACGATTCCACCGCCGCTGTAGATCTCGTTGAGCAGCCGCTGAGCAGTCTCAGGGGTCAAGAACCTGCTGGGAAAGATCTCCACCTGGACTGGTTCCGTGTCTGATTTAGTGACCATATTGTTCGCCTGTTTTAGACGGCCTCCGCAACGGACACTATGGGCTCGCGGAACTCCTTGATCTCGCCGTAGATGGCTCCGACAAGTCCGGAGGTCATCTCTGGGGTGAACATCTGAGTTCCAGCGTCCAGGGCTACCGCAGCAGCTACGCAGGGAATGGCGAATCCTCTGGAGTGCCTGGTGACCACGTGGTTGCCGTTGAACACACCGGGGCCGCCGCCGCCGTAGATTGAGTGGCTGAAGAACGAGAATCCGACCGCAGTACCCATGACACGGCCGAAGTCGCATCCAGGCAGAGCAGTCTCCTTCTCGATCAGGTCGTTGTAGTACAGAAGCGTGGAGGACACAGCCTGAGCGCCCCTGAGAGCACCGCAGTTGACCATGGTGGCAGCCAGTACGCCTGCTGCGCAGTAGGCGTTCCACTTGGAGACGTCGTTGGCCTCGTACATGACGAATCCGGATGGGAACTTCTTGCCGGCCTTGATGACCTTGTCCTCAATGGCCCTCTCGACTACGGACTGGACCACAGTGCCGATGGTTCCGGTCTTGCCGTTGGTCTTTACCAGATCATAGACCATGTTGTTGGCGTTGAGTCCCTGCATTGCCATGCCCAGGACCTGGTGGCGCTCGAATATTCCCATGGCGTTGCCCATCTCGAACTCGCCGATCTGCTCGAAGATGGATGCCAGAGCTGCAGCGTTCATGGCGTTCTTCTTGGTGATGACAGCCAGGTGGTTAGCCATGATGTTTCTCAGTGCGAAGCCCAGACCCTCGTCGTTCTGGGGGATGTTGAGCACAGAGGCTACGTTTCCGCCGTTCATGCCCACAGTCTGCGGGTACTCGCCCCATACGGAGGCGTGGACCATGGGTGCGTCGAACATGCCGGCCTTGAAGAAGGTGATCATGGCCTCTACGGTGGCCGCGGCAGCGGCGGTCATGCCAACCACGAACTCGGAAGCGACATCTACCCTTGCGGTGGGGATCTGAACCAGCAGCTGCTTGCCGCCGCCGAGGACCTGAACGTTGGTGTCGTCGCCTGGGGCTACCTGCAGCAGGCCCTTTATCTTCTCAGCAAGAGCGGGGGCGTTGGCAACAACATCGTATTTGAGCTCGCGTCCCTTGATCTGCCTGCGGTTTCCGCCCACCTTACCGGTTTTCAGGGCGTTCTCGATTCCGGCCAGGTTGACGGCGACCGTTCGCTTTGTCAGGCTGATGAGCTTCTTCATCGCGGCGTTCTTAAGAGGGCTGACGGCCATCAAGTCGACGTCGCTCTTCAGAAGAACTCCACGGTCACTATATAGGTCTATCTTTTCAGACACGTACTTTTCCTCCTTTACCTTTTTAGCAGTAGAAATGCAATGAAGCCTACGCTGGAGCGATGATGCTAATGCATAATCTGATGGCAGTAGCACCCAGCACTAGACCGGTTCATTACAACCTCCCGCCGCTTTCTATACGGTGGCTTAGCTACTTAAACCTTATGAGTGAGGCGGAGGCTGCTGCTCAGAGTTCATAAATGCTTAACAAGTCTGATCGCCCAAATTAACAAAGATTTTTACGAATCTGCTCGGAAATTATCACTTCGCATATGCGCCCGGATGGGATTTGCGACGGAGACTGCCCCAGAGAAAAAGCAGCGCCGTGGAGTCGAAAGGAGACAAAACGTCTGGATGCGACAAAGACCTGCCAAACACCCTGCATGGTATGACGACGCCCAGCGACGCTGAATAGCGGTTCACGAGCCCCAGGGGAATTTGTCGGATTCTGGCAAATAGCCGGGCAGCAAGCCTGCCAATCAACGTCCTTTATCGACCCCCATAGCGTTTTCCTGTACCATCGGCAAACCATACGTGCCCCATGCAATTGAAAGGTATGACAGCTCGAGATCGACCCAGCACCGATAATTCCCAGAGGAAAATCGCATACTGTTGAGGAGATCGACAGGATACCAGCACTGCATAGATCAAAAGCGATTCCCAGAGACAACTAAGCCGATAAAGAACGAGAATATCGCCCGTCGTGTTTGAAACCGATCGAAGAGATCTGTATACCGATGCTGAGGCCAGTTAACGCCGTTGATTAAGCCAATTCAACACATTATAAGCGTTTAGCCATTAATATTTCGTCATATCAGGCATTCAGCCCAAAAGGGGATTGTAAGTTGGCATCCATCAAGATACTTACGTTCAGAAGCCAATACCGAGAAATTAATCCGATATTTACAGTTGAATGCAGGTCAGCTGGGCTATGCAGATAACGAAAGCCCCACGGTGACGAAATCATTGTAGATTTACAATTAACTAATATTAATTGAATATGAGATCTTCAGACTGATCTGAGCAGATAAAGGTTGCCACATGAAAAAACCTCGGGAAGATAAAGCCCGATACATAATAGAACAGAGACCGCACGAGAGCTGCAGACGTCCCCGAAAAGGGGACGGCTCACCACTCCGGCGGAGACGTGTGCTTGGGCGACTGACGATAGGACCGAGAGGGCGCAGAGTGAGAGAGGGACCATTGGACATATTACATAATATATTATAATATATTGAATATAATATATTTATTCTATAATTAGTAATATTACGATACCATTACACTTCAATTGCAGTAAATATTTTTTTAAAAAAATTATATTTAAAAAAGTATATTTAATGAATCTCATAACGCTATGATGTACATATCTTGACCATAGTACATATTCATTAATTATACTTTAGCGCTATACTTTAGCACTATATATAAATGCTAATCTGATTTATTTAATTATATTTATTATATATTTTAGCATAAACAATTCGAACATAAACCCATAGTCATATAATCCACCGGATTCAGGCGACGTTCGAGACATCGAGACGTGCAAGACCCATTTGCAATTCATTCCACGCCTATTCAGCCCCGCAGGAGATCGCTGCCCGGCGGCTGGTCGGGCTGCCAGAATTTCCCGGCCTCAACCGAATCGTGCCTTGGCCAATCGAGCCGACTGCGTCGATAGTTACTTATATGGTCAGGACGCGGACCGATGGAACAGATGCATCTGATCATTGCCGAGAAGCACGATGCTGCCAAGAGGATCGCCCATATACTGGCCGGCGGCCAACCGAAATCCAGCCGGGTTAGCGGGGTGGAGACATTCCGGTTTGGCGACGAGGTGGTAATCGGGCTTAGCGGGCACATCGTGGGTGTGGATTTCCCGTCCGGATACAACAACTGGCAGAAGGTGGACTTCCGAGACCTCATCAGGGCGGATGTTGTCACCAGGGCAACGCAGGAGAAGATAATCTCAGCCCTCAAGAGCCTGGGGGAGAAGGCCGACCGGATCACCATTGCCACGGACTTCGACCGGGAAGGGGAATTGATCGGAGCTGAGGCCCTGGATATCGCAAGGGAGGCAAATCCTGGGCTAAAGGCAGACCGGGTCCGCTTCAGCGCCATAACGAAGGAGGAGATTTCCAAGGCATTCTCCCATCCCGAGGAGGTGGACTTCGATCTGGCAGCCTCTGGCCAGGCCAGACAGGTGGTCGATCTTGTGTGGGGAGCTGCGCTCACCCGCTACATCTCGCTCACCTCCGGAAGGCTGGGAAAAGAGTTCCTCTCGGTAGGGCGTGTTCAGTCGCCCACCCTCGCCCTGATAGTCGATAGGGAGAGGGAGATAAACGCCTTCACCCCACGCCCTTACTGGGAGATATATGCTGACGTGCGAAAGGGAAAGAAGGACGATCCCGTCAGGGTACAGCATGCATCCGGCCGCATATGGGAGAGACAAGAAGCAGACCGGATAGTCTCCGTCCTTGAAGAGATGGCGATCGTCAGGTCGCTTGAGAAGAAATCCCGCAAAGACAGACCACCATCGCCGTTTGATACCACGGCTTTCATCAGTGCTGCAAGCGGTATAGGCTTTTCAGCAGCCAATGCCATGAGGATTGCCGAAACCCTGTACACCAACGGTTTCATCAGCTATCCGCGTACTGATAACACGGTCTATCCCCCATCCATAGATCTGCGGGCGCTTGTCAGCCTATTCCTGTCAGGCCCATTTGGTGAGGATGCAAAGGAGCTGATGAAAGGAAGCCTGACCCCCAGCCGGGGCAAGCGCTCCACCACCGACCACCCGCCCATATACCCAACCACGCTGGCCTCCAAAGAGGAGCTGAAGGAGGACCAGTGGAGGATATACGAGCTGGTGGTGAGGAGGTTCTTCGCCACGCTTTCCGGGGAATGCCAGTGGGAGATCACTGACCTCAGAGTGGATATTGGACCTGAGCCATTCAAAGCCAATGGGGCCAGGATGGTGGAGATGGGCTGGCGCAGGTATTATCCGTATAGCAAGGCTGAGGAGAGGATCCTTCCGCCACTGGCCAAGGGCGATCGGCTGACCGTGCTGGGGCATGAGGTGGCTGCAAAGGAGACACAACCCCCCTCCCGTTACGGCCAGGGACGCCTGGTCAAGCTGATGGACGAGCTTGGTCTGGGCACAAAGTCAACCCGCCACGACATAATCAGCAAGCTATACGCCCGGGCATACGTCCAGGGAAATCCCATCAGACCAACCAATACCGCTTATGCAGTTGTGGATACGCTTCAGCGCTATGCTCCCACGATAACCAAGCCGGATATGACAAGGACGCTGGAGAAGGATATGACCAGGATCTCAGCCCGCGAGGTCAAGCAGGACGAAGTGATTGAAGAGTCCCGACTGATGCTGGAATCAGTCTTCTCCGACCTTCTCGGCCACCGGTCTGAGATCGAGAAGTCCCTGAAAGAGGGTCTGCGTGACGACAAGATAGTGGGCAGATGCCAGACATGCGGATCGGATCTTATCATTCGCCGCAGCAGGAGGGGCGGCAGATTCATCGGCTGCTCGGGATATCCCGACTGCCGCTTCACACTGCCGCTTCCCAAGTTCGGGACCATACTGGTTGTGGATAAGAGATGCGAAGATCACCAGATGAACCACCTTCGCATCATCAACAAGGGCAAGAGGCCATGGGACCTTGGATGTCCCCACTGTAACTTCCTGCAGTGGAAGTCGCAGAAGGCCAGCCAGAAACCCGAGCCGTCTCTCGAAGAGATAGAGGGGCTCGGTCCCAAGAGCAGGGAGAAGCTGCAGGCAGCCGGTGTAAATAAACTGGCCGACCTGTCAGGAGCCGATCTTTCTGCACTGGCTGAGAAGACCGGCATCAGCTTAAAGAAGATGCTTTCATGGCAGAAGGCCGCCTCAGCCATGCTTGCTGAAAAGCACTCTCAACAGGGCGATCAGGCAGAGGCAACCCAGGGATAGAAGGACTTTTTGAGAGGTGACTTGCGGGAAGTCAAGGCAGCCCTCATCTCGGACGAAATTGCGCCCAGATCCTTGGAACTGGGGTCAATCGAACGCCTCCTCCATTGGCCATCCGAGGACGTTTTGGCCGGCACGGTTTTCGGACCGAGAATATGCCCATTGAATTGGATCACAAGCCGGATTTCACCGTTGACGATAGCATCTCTCCAGAGATACAGAGCTGGCCTTCTGAGGCTTCGTCTTAACCGGTGTTCGGACCCAATCAATACATTTTCGGCTGCCTGAAATAAGCGGGCACGATTGTGAAAGACCGCCTCGAAAAGGCCTTTGATTTGGACATAAGAGCACCCAGTGTACTGCCGATTCCCAAATGGCGGTTTGCCGCTTCATCGCCAAAACTTGCATCATCCCACGGCCTGAAGGCCGGGGACTTCACGCTCCGGCCCCTCCGCTCCTGCGAGTCAAAAGCATGGGCCTGGCCGGATTTGAACCGGCGACCACCCGGTTATGAGCCGGGCGCTCTGGCCGGACTAAGCTACAGGCCCAGAAGTGTTATTAGGCGCCGCCAACAGGGCTCGAACCTGTGACATTCTGGTATCTGCTCGCCCATCGGGCATATCGTTAACAGCCAGACACTCTACCAACTGAGTTATGGCGGCTCGGACCCCTCGTCTACGCACAAGCCATTTAAGTCTTTTGATCCAAAATGCCTGCCATGCGCGTGCTGAAGAGAGACCTCAAGGGCGAAGAGGGGGAGATCTCCCTGCGGGTGGAGAGCCTGGACGATCTGTGGCACCTCAAGCACCTGATATCGCCTGGCAACCTGGTCTTCGCCCAGACCCAGAGGAAGATCTCCTCTGCCACCGACAAGCTGCGGCCGGAGAAGGCCGAGAGGAGGACAGTACGCCTCGGGGTGGGAGTGGAGTCGGTTGAGTTTCATACCCACTCAAACTGGCTGAGGATTCACGGGGTCATAAAGGCCGGCCAGGACGTGGGCTCCTACCATACCCTGAACATCGAGGTGGGCTCGGACCTGTCCATAATCAGGCGCTGGAGGGCTGACCAGCTGCAGAGGATCGAGGAGGCGGTGGCCGAATCCAACCGCCCGCTGGTGGTGATGGCACTGATTGAAGAGGGTGAGGCCACACTTGGGGCCCTTCGTCAGTTCGGGGTGCAGACGCTATCCGAGGTTCGCATGGGCAGCGGCAAGGGATCGGGCCAGGACCGACGATCGGAGTTCTTTGAGCAGGTGGCAGCCCAGATAGACCAGGCAGCCGCTGGCGATGCCCAGGTGGTAGTGGCCGGACCAGGCTTTGCCAAGGAGGATCTGAAAAAGGTGCTGGATGCAAAGTACCCGGATCTGGCAAGCCGCGTGGTCATGGATGACGCCTCGTCCATCGGCAGGTCTGGATTTCAGGAGGTTCTACGGCGAGGCGCTGTGGAGAGGATCGCTCAGAACAGCCGGATTGCCCGGGAGGCCTGCCTGATAGAGAGGCTGCTTGAAGAGGTGGCAACCGATGGCAGGGCTACCTATGGGATAAGGGAAGTTGGGCGGGCAGCTGACTTCGGTGCAGTGGAAACCTTGCTTGTGCTCGACGAGCTGGCGAAGAGAAGGGAGGTCGAAGAGCTGATAGAGAGAGCCATCAATGGACGTGGACGGGCGGTCATATTCAGCTCGGAGTTTGAGCCAGGCCAGCGGCTGGAGTCCCTTGGCGGGGTGGCAGCCCTGCTGCGGTTCAAGATCGATCCTGCATAGCTTTTTATCGCCACCTGGCCACACCTTGGCCGATGATACGCTGCGATCGCTGCTCTCTGCCCTCCGCCGTCCACCAGAGATACTCCGGCCTGCACCTCTGCCCGGACCACTTCACTGCCGATGTGGAGCGCAAGGTCCGAGAGACGCTGCGCACCTACCGCCTCTTTGGCAGGGGCGGGCTTGTCGCCGTGGCCATGAGCGGGGGAAAGGACAGCTCTGCTCTGCTCTACATGCTGAAAAAGATCTTCTCCCCACGCAGAGACATACAGCTTGTCGCTGTTCTGGTGGACGAGGGAATCGATGGATATCGGGAGCAGACGCTTCTATCTGCCCGGTCTCTGGCTGACAGGCTAAAGATCCCACACCGCACCCTGCACTTTTCCCAGGAGTTCGCCACCAGCACTGATAGTATGGCTGCCAGGACCCGGGCTGAGGCGCCCTGCACCTACTGCGGCGTTCTGCGCAAGAACCTGCTCAACAGGGCTGCCAGGGAGATGGGGGCAACTGCGCTGGCCACCGGCCACAACCTGGACGACGAGGCTCAGACCGTGCTCCTGAACTACCTGCGAGGGGATGTAGAACGTCTATTTCGACTTGTGCCGAGGACGCCAAAGGAGGGCATGGTGCCCAGGATCAAGCCTCTGCGCAGGGTGCCGGAGCGGGAGCTTGCAATCTACGCCCACCTGCACGGCATATACCCCCAAGGCCACGGGTCCTGTCCATATGTCCCCTGGGCGATGCGCCTGGAGATCAAGGAGATCCTCAACAGCCTGGAAGCCGGCCATCCTGGAACAAAATACGCCCTTTTGCGAGGCTTCGATAAGATCCAGGATCTGGCCGGGCCGGGAAGCTTTCAGATGAGGCAGTGCGGAAGATGCGGAGAGCCGACCGGACAGGAGGTCTGCCAGAGCTGCCAGTTGCTGGAGCGCTTGGGCATGGGGATGGGGCAAAGACTTTAAGCCTGGATAGACCCAGGTCAGCTTGGGCCTCGGTAGCTCAGCTGGCCAGAGCGAGTGACTTGTAATCACTAGGTCGCGTGTTCGAATCACGCCCGGGGCTTGGCAACGTGGGGGATTGGTAAGCTGGAAAAGAGTATTGTATCGGTCCTGATCCTGCTATTTATTGCCAGTCTGATCGGCGTGGGTGCAGCGGCCCGCCCGCCCACCGTCTCGGAAGTGGACCGCTCTGGATCCGAGCTGCAGGAGCTGGAGTCCTTATTCTCAGGTGCCAGGATCAACGCCACGGGGTCGCCCATATACGGACAGGTCGTCAATCCGCTGAACATGAGCCAGAGCATCTACAGCCCGCCTTATGCGGATCTCCTAATGAACAACTCCCTGTTCATGGACTTCGACAGGCTGCTCAACGCCGGGCGTACACCACCGCTGGCGTACCTAAACTGGAGCACCTCGCAGACCCCAGTCTACAGGATCAGGCATGTCATTAGCTGAGACGAGATGGGCTTGGCAGCTCTGTCCTTAAGCCCGTCTCCTCCTTTTGATGTCCAGCCTGGTCTTGCATCTAGGACACGCCTTGGGCTTGTTCACCCTGGGTTCCCAGTTGTAGCCACACTTGCTGCACTTCATCTGCTTCATATATACGTGGTTGTAATAAGAGTATTAATAACTTTCCATTGCAAATAATAATTTGACAATATCAATGGGTGGCGAAACTGGGTAAGATAAAAGCCCAGTTTTAGAAAATTGGTAGTTATTATGATTAAGAAGAAGATTTTAGTTCGCAGGGGATGTGCAGCTAAAGACGGGACAGGCAGCAGACGGTCGGCGATGCCTGTTGAACCCGCGAGAAGACAGAAAAAGAGCGCCAATTGGCCAAGATCTCGATCGGCCGTTCTCGATCCCACCGATGTACACTGCAAGGCCTATCGGGCCCGGATCGATGCAGGCCCTGAGAAATTCGCACAGCTATGCTGGGCAGATGGTCGTATCCGCCCCGCGAACCCTGAGAAGCTTTTTTTTAGCCGGACCGAGGACACGCAAACGCCGGTGCTCATGCAGCATGCTTAGCAGCGGCACGAAGCGCAAAGCCTATAATGGAACTGCGCCATTTCCTATAGGATTCTATGAACGAGATTTTGCAGATCCTTTCGGAGAACTCAAAGGCCACTCCAGCCGAGATCGCCGCTCTCCTCGGACAGAGAGAGGAGGTGGTGGCCAGGGAGATCAAGGAGCTGGAGGATTCCGGGGTCATCAGGAAGTACATGACTCTCATTGATTGGGAGAAGGCTGGAGAGGGCTATGTCTACGCCGTCATCGAACTCAAGGTAGCACTGCAGAGAAATACCGGATATGACGCTGTAGCAGAGAGGATAGCCCGGTTCTCGGAAGTCCAGTCGGTGAGGCTGATCTCGGGAGATCACGACCTATCGGTGACGGTAAGGGGCAAATCCATGAGAGAGGTGGCGTTCTTCGTTGCCGAGAGGATAGCCATCCTCGAAGGAGTGCAGTCAACCTGCACCCATTTCATACTGAAGAGCTACAAGGAGCATGGCGTGAACCTGACAGACCGGCCCAAGCCCAAGCGGCTGGTGATAACGGCATGAGCCAGAGGATGAAAGAGGTGCCTGCCTGGAACGCAACGGCTCACGTTTCCAGCCAGGTGAATGAGATGCCGCCATCCGGAATACGCAAATTCTTCGATCTTGTGAGCGAGATGGAGGGAGCTATATCGCTGGGCGTAGGAGAGCCGGACTTCGTCACACCATGGCACATAAGGGAGGCCTGCATATACTCCCTTGAGTCGGGATTCACATCGTATACCTCTAACAAGGGCATGCCTGAGCTGCGGGAGATGATCTGTCAGAGCATGCGCAGCAAGACCGGCCTGGAATACGATCCGGACGAGCAGGCGCTGGTGACCACCGGGGTGAGCGAGGCAGTGGATCTGGCCTTTCGCGCCACCCTCAACCAGGGAGACGAGGTCATCGTGCCGGAGCCCTGCTACGTGGCTTATGTTCCTGATGTTATGCTGGCAGGGGGCAGGGCAGTTGTGGTGCAGACCAGGCCGGAGGATCGATTCAAGCTGCGACCCGAGTCGGTTCAGAAGGCATTGACTGCGAAGACCCGGGCACTCCTTCTCAGCTATCCCAACAATCCCACAGGTGCGATCATGAACCGTGAGGATCTGGAGGAGCTGGCCGACCTCGTGGTGGAGCACGATCTTCTGGTTGTGTCCGATGAGGTATACGGCGACCTCACCTACTCCGGATGCCACTGCAGCTTCGCCCAGCTGGAGGGGATGGCTGAGCGCACACTGATCCTGGGCGGATTCTCAAAGTCCCATGCCATGACAGGATGGCGGATCGGTTACGCCCTGGGCGACCCTCAGGTCGTGGGCGCCATGACCAAGGTCCACCAGTACACCATGCTCTGCGCGCCTATAATGGCCCAGGTAGCAGCAGTGGAGGCGCTTCAGAGGGGAGAGGAGGAGATGCTCAAGATGAAGCACGAGTACAACCTCCGCCGCCGCCTCTTCGTTGCCGGATTGAACCGGATAGGCCTGAACTGCTTTGAGCCTGAGGGGGCGTTTTATGCGTTTCCGTCCATCCAGGCGACCGGCTTGACCTCAGAGGAGTTCGCTGAGGCGCTTCTGAAAGATCAAAAGGTGGCTGCAGTTCCAGGAAGCGTTTTCGGAAGTAGCGGTGAAGGATTCCTTCGCTGCTCTTATGCCACATCCCGGGAGGAGCTGATCGAGGCGCTGGACCGGATAGAGATCTTCCTGGACGGGCTCAGCTTGCCCTAAGAGGAGATGACAGCCCACTTGATCAGGTCTCGCATACTTGATAAGGAGAGAAGCGACCGCCTGCTTGCGGCCTTTTCCCATCTTGGGCTCCACCCAATAGCTTGGACGCTGCTCTCCCTGCCACTGGCAGCCGGCGGCCTCGCTGCACTTGCCTACCACAACATGTCAATGGGTCTGGCTCTGTTTCTGCTGAGCGGTGCTGTGGACATGATAGATGGAGCCGTTGCCCGTTCAACAGGCCAGTCCACCGCTCTGGGAGCGTTTCTGGATGGGGTTCTGGACCGATATGTAGAGGTCCTTCTGATCCTTGGACTGGCCCTGCACCTGGGTGAAGGGGACTTCCTGGGATTGCCCCTTATGATCTGGTATTTGCTGCTCGTCTTTGGCTCGCTCATGACCAGCTTTGTGCGTGCTTATGCAGACCACCGGGACCTGGTGAAAGACGAGGCAGATCTGAATCGAATGGGAGGCCTCCTGGAGCGAGGAGAGCGCCTCATCCTCCTCTACGCTGGAATTGCAGCAGGGATGTACTCCAGGGAAGCGCTCCTGGCAGCGGTTGCAGCCACAGCTCTGCTCTCCAACGCCACAGCCCTTCAGCGGATTCTAACCGCCGTGAGATACGCTGAAGGATTGGCCCGAACCGGTCAGGGAAATGGCAAATGACCTGCTGCGCGCACTTCCAATAAAAACCCTGCTGAAAAATCTGCTGTTCTCGCCCACGCGAAGCATGAAAATGGCAGACATGCGACATGATTCCTGCAAAATAAGTGTTTTTTTGGTAGGTGAATTTTTTCGCAGGGCTGCATGGCCGGGCTGCCGCCGCCCTCCCCGAGATCATTCTTTATATTTTGCTGCTGACCGCATCCGCTCAGATCTCCAATAGGAAAAACAGTGCGTTGAGGTCCGCGCCTGGCCAGACGCCCCAATTCATGTGTCTGGCGGCGTTTGGCCCAAGGCCGAGAGGCCGGCACCACCGAAAAGTATTTATCGTCAAAAGTCGTTGTAGTAGTCGGCAAAGGTCGAATTACGTGTTCTTGTCGACACTCCCTCCTATCCTCCCTCCAACATCCCGCGACTTTTGCCCATTCTTCCATTATGCATCGATCCGGGCAGCAGGCAGCAATATCGTTTAAAGACGTGAAATAGAAAGCTTTATATTCGTCGAATGACGTAGTTAATGGTTTGAATATCGTGAAAAGGTGATCAAATGAAGATAAGAGTGGTTAGCTCAAAGAACGAGATCAGGTCGCTGAAACCTGATGAGAAGATGGTACACCTGGCCTTCCGGCCGTCAAACGTGGATCTGCTGGCACTGCTCCAGAGATGCCCCAGGCTCAAGCTGATACAGGTCCCACCCTCCTACAAGAGGACTATGTCCAGCGCCATCAGCGTCTTCCTCGATATGCAGGGCGTCGAAGTGGTGGAAGGAGACGTCTGGGGCCACCGCAAGGACCTGGATGCGTACTTTACGGTCCACGACCAGACCGTTGAGGATATCAGGGGTATGGTCGGTCGCGGTATGCCTCCGGAAGTGATGGCAGCAGAGGTGCAAAAGACCGCCAAGCTGGCCCCGGAGCTGATCAAATACATCGCACGAACCATGGCGTCGGCCTGATGCCGGCGCCAGAGGCCTGTGAACAATCCAGTGCAACTGCAATAGCCATCAATATGGCAGCCAAGAAAGCGCATTTTCGTGCCGGAGGGGCTCTAAACGGAGCCAGACCAATGACTCTGAGCAGAAGCTTTGCGCTCAATCTTTAACTGCCGATTTTTATAAGATAATCTGCACAGAATCTTTATAGCTTCATCGAGCTAGAGATGGACATGATAGGAAAACCAGCCTGGTGGATGGGCGCTCTATCGGCCATATCGCTGTTGCTTCTGGTTCAGCTCGGCCAGGGAGGTCCTTCGGAATTCACCGGCAACGTTACCCAGGTAATAGACGGAGATTCCATATTCGTCACAGGCATAGGCTGGGTCAGGCTGGCGGATATCGACGCCTACCAGATCCCCACCCAGAAGGGGACGGAGGCAAAGCATTTCACCCAGATTCACCTCCTCCATAAGAGGATCTACCTGGACCTGGACGATAAGAAATCCAGCTGCCCAAAGGGTTGCACGATCGCCGTCGCCTATCTGGCAGATGGAAACGGGACGATAAACCCGGTGCCCTACAACCGAATGCTGGTGGACGCCGGGCTGGCTGTGGTGCATGACCGTCCCGAGAACGAGTTCGATCCGCTGGACTGGTGGCCGTAGAGTCTGGGCAGAAGAGGTGGGTGCATGTACATCCCGGTGATCCTTGGCACTGCAAGGCTGGGCAGGCAGTCTGAGAAGGCCGCAGCCTTCATGCTTGCTCAGGCGCTCAGTTTCGGACTGGAGAGCGAGATTTTAGATGTCCGCGACTTTCGGCTGGAGGCAACCGACAACACCGAGACCACAGAGAAGGCCAGGCGGTGGGAGGAGGCGGTGCTCCGCGCCGATGGATTCATCATAGTGTCCCCGGAATACAACCGTGGCTACCCAGGAGAGCTGAAGATGATGCTCGACCTGCTCTTCCGCCAGTACGCCCGCAAGCCCGTGGCCATATGCGGCGTGTCAAGCGGCGTCTACGGAGGTGCCAGGATGATGCAGCAGCTCAAGACAGTCCTCATCGCGCTTCACATGCTGCCACTGGAGGATGCTGTATATTTCTCAAAGGTACAGGATCTGTTTACCGAGGACGGGACGATAAAGAAGGAGTCTTACGTCATTCATGCCCGCAAGATGCTGGAGGAGCTGGCCTGGCATGCAATGGCCTTGAGCAAGGCCAGGGAACAGTCCGACCAAGACGGAGCTCGAGACCAGAAGAGAATCTAATGCGACGTTATGGCCAAGGGCCGGCCCAGTAAGGGGGGACGGCCTGGAACGGTGTTGAGCCGTCCCGATCTGTGGCCATCTTGCGGTCATGGCTTTCTCAGATTGCCATTTTTCACCAGCAGAGCATTTAATAGGATATAGTGACATACACCGGAGAACAAATCATATATCATTGGGAGCTAAGAGAATGGAAGATAAGAAGTTTTATGTCCTTCCCGAACTGCCCTACGGCAGCAAAGACCTGGAGCCCCACATCTCAGAAACCCAGCTCAAGCTCCATCATGACAAGCACCACCTGGCATATGTAAACGGTGCCAATGGCATATTGGAGAGGATGGACCGGGCTAGGGAGGCCAAAACCGACTTCGACCAGAAGGCAACGCTAAAAGAGCTATCCTTTCACATCGGAGGCCACATACTGCACAGCCTCTTCTGGGCCAACATGGCCCCAGCCGAAAAAGGCGGGGGGGGAAAGCCGGTTGGCGCTCTGGCCAAAGAGATAGAGAAGGAGTTCGGCTCCTTCGAGCGGTTCAAGAAGGAGTTCAGCGCCGCTGCCGTGGGCGTTGAAGGATCTGGCTGGGCTGCCCTGGCCATCTGCGGACAGACCAGACGACCCATCATCATGCAGGTGGAGAAGCACAACTTCAATGTATATCCGACGTTGCGGATAATGCTGGTCTTGGACGTCTGGGAGCACGCCTATTACCTGGACTACAAGAACGAGCGGGCGAAGTTCGTGGAAGCCTTCTGGAATGTGGTCAACTGGGCGGAAGCCGAAAGGCGCTTCGAAGCCTTGGCCAAGTAGAAGGCGAGATCGCCAGCATAATCGTACCACAGGCATCCGCATCAGGAAGAGCCTCCTGGCAGGGCCGCGACCTAAGATGATTATCGGCACCGATCCTGCCAGGAGACGCCTTCTGGCCGGCCGATCAGTCCATTGCCAGGCCAAGAGGGCCATGATCACTGGGCCTTCGAATGAACTACATTCATCAGATATCTGCACACAGTCATAAATGCTACTTCGGAAAATGAAATGGCATCATCGGGGACAAGTCCATCATGATCTACACCATAACGCTCAACCCCGCATTGGACCGCACAATCTGGGTGGACAGGATACGCGACGATGTATCCAACCGCATCGTCAGGGAGGACAACTACGCCGGAGGAAAGAGCATCGACGTCTCAAAGGTCCTCAAGAACCTGGGGGTGGATAACACAGCCCTGGGGTTCGTGGGCGGATTTGCCGGGATGGAGCTTGAGGGAAGGCTGCTGAATGACGGCATACAGACGGACTTCGTGCGGGTATCTGGCGAGACCAGGACCAATATAGTGATACACGAGATAGGCACTGGAAGACAGCTGGCCTTCAATGCCAGAGGCCCTGAGGTCCGCCCTCATGAGCTGATCCAGATGATCGATAAGATCCAGGAGCTGCCAGAGCCACAGATGGTCTCAATCGGCGGCAGCCTGCCCAGAGGTCTTAGCGCCGAGATCTACAGAAAGATCATCAATCTGGCCAAACGCTGCCACTATGGAACCTGCCAGTCCAAGGTGATCTTGGATGTGGATGGCGAATCGCTGCGCGTTGGCATCGAGGCGCGGCCAGACGTCATAAAGCCCAATATCCATGAGCTCAGCCAGCTGGTTGGCAGGGAGCTGCGAGAGGTGGATGAGGTCAGAGCAGCGGCCCGGGACATCCGCCGAAAGGGGGTGGACACGGTCCTGGTCTCCATGGGGCCGAGGGGCATCCTGCTGGTGTCCTCGGAAGGAGAATGGATTGCAGAGCCCCCGGGCGTGGAGGTAAAGAACACCATAGGGGCGGGTGACTCGTCTGTTGCTGGTTTCATGTATGGCCTGGCCCAGGCACGGGACCTGTCAGAGTGCCTGACCTATGCCGCTGCAGCCGGGACTGCCACCACGCTCAAGGAAGGGACAGCCCTGGCCAGCCTGGACGACTTCAACAGGCTGGTGCCCCAGGTCAGCCTGACAGAGCTCTCAGCCGGGCGGGTGGGGACATGAATCTCTCCGTACCTATGGATGTGCCTGCCAGGTCCAGGGAGAGGTACCGCCGGAGATATCAGGCGCTGACAGCGGGAACAGGCAGGCTGATGCTATTTGCCGGAGATCAGAAGGTAGAGCACCTGAACCAGGATTTCTTCGGCACAGGCATCTCTGCTCAGGACGCGGACCCAGAACACCTGTTCCGGATCGCGTCGCATGGCAGGATCGGGGTATTCGCCGCCCAGATGGGACTGATCTCCCGTTATGGCATGGATTATCCGGACGTGCCCTATCTGGTCAAGCTCAACTCTAAGACAAACCTGGTCGAGACACAGCAGGCCGATCCCTATAGCGCCCAGTGGATGGAGGTCTCCCAGGTTCAGGAGATTGCAGAGGAGAGCGGCCTGAACATACTGGGGGTGGGCTACACCGTTTACCTTGGATCGGAGGAGGAATCAAGCATGCTTGCCCAGGCTGCCCAGATCGTGACTTGTGCTCACCGGGAAGGGCTGCTGACGGTTCTCTGGATGTACCCCCGGGGACGGGCTGTCAGGGACGAACGAGATCCTCACCTCATTGCCGGTGCCTGCGGCGTGGCCGCAGCCTTGGGAAGCGACTTCGTGAAGGTGAACTACCCGAGGGGGCCGCAGGCGGCGTCGGACTTTCGTGAGGCCGTGCTGGCTGCAGGCAGGACAGGCGTGGTCTGTGCCGGCGGGTCCAGCGACTCTCCTCATGCCTTTCTCAGCAGGCTGCACGACCAGATCCACATCTCCGGGGCGGCTGGGAACGCCACTGGCCGAAACATCCACCAGAAAAGCCTGGAGGAAGCTGTACGCATGTGCAACGCGATCTACTCGATCACCGTTGAGAACCGCTCGCTTGAGGAGGCCATGGAGGTCCTGGAGGGCTGATGTGCAGGCACGGGCCACGCGCATAAACATCAGAAGGCCATCTTGAGCTCGTAGACCCCGGAATCCCTGGTCTTCTTGATGTTGAACCTCATCTTCTCAAATAGCCGGATCATGGGGCGGTTGTCCACCAGCACCTCGGCCGTGAATCCCAGGAGGCCCTGCTTCTTGGCAAGGTAGGTCAGGTAAGAGAGCAGCTCTGTCCCCACGCCCCTGTTCTGGTATTCGTCCCTGATCACTATGGCGACCTCGGCGGTATGGTTCCTCTCGTCTATGCTGTACTGGCCAAGGCCGACAAGCGTCTCCTTCTCCTGGTCCTCCACCACGGCCAGTATCACCATCTCCTGTGTGTAGTCTATTATCACGAACTCCTGGAGGAGCTGGTGGGGCATGTCCCGACGGGCAGATATGAACCTGTAGTACAGGCTCTCGTCGGATAAGGAATAGAACAGGTCCTTTACCAGCGGCTCGTCGCTGATCTTGACCGGCCGGAGCAGCAGGGAGAGCCCGCTCTTGGTTGTCCGGCGGGTCTCCATCCGGACAGGGTACTCGCCGCGTGCCCCCGGGATGAATGCCTGGTCGGAATAGATCATGGAGAGTCGCTTGGCCTCCCCCAAGAGCCATGGCCGGAACTTGGGGTGAGCAAGTGCGATCAGGTCCATTGCCCGCTCCCTGATGTTCTTGCCGTGAAGGTAGGCTATGCCGTACTCGGTGACCACATAATGTATATCGCCCCTGGTAAGGGTGACCCCGGCCCCCTCCGGAAGAAGCGGGACTATGCGAGAGATGCGGCCGTCCTCGGCTGTGGAGGGCAGGGCCAGGATTGCCTTGCCGCCAGGCGCGATGACAGCGCCTCGCATGAAGTCGGCCTGACCGCCGATCCCGCTGTGAAAGATGGGGCCAAGCGACTCTGCAGTGGCCTGGCCGGTCAGGTCCACCTCCATAGCGCTATTGATCGAGGTCATGCCACGGTGCTTGGATATGGTCAGCAGGTTATTGGTGTAGTCGATGGTCTTGAACTCAATGGTGGGGTTGTCGTGCAGGAATTCGTATGTCTCCTTCTTTCCCATGCAAAACGATGCGACGGTCTTGCCCCGATCGATGCTCTTCCTCGAATTGTCGATGACGCCTTGCCTCATCAGGTCGACGAATCCATCGGTGAGCAGAGAGGTGTGTACGCCCAGATTTCTGCGGTCCACGAGGTTGGCCAGGACTGCATTGGGGATAACGCCGTAGCCTGCCTCGATTGTGGCCCCATCCTCCACTATATGGGCCACGTAGCTGCCGATCTTGTTGGCGATATCGGAGGAGATGGCCTCCAGGTATTCCAGCAGGGGCTGGTCATGGCGGATGACGAAATCCACATCATCAAGGTGGATGAATCCGTCGCCCTGAACCCTGGGCATATGGGAATTGACCTGAGCGATAACAAGCCTTGCCTTCTCGACGGCTGACTTGGCGATGTCCACGCTGATTCCCAGGTTCAGATAGCCGTGGCGGTCGGGCGGCGTCGTCTGGATGAGGGCCACGTCTATGGGTATTCGTTCCCTGGAAAATAGGTCTGGGATGGCCGAGAAGAATATGGGAGAGTAGTCGGCCATCTCCTTATTCACCGCCTCTCTGGTGCTGCGGCCTATGAAAAACGTGTTGAGCCGGAAGTTGTCCTTGAACTTGACGTCGGTATATGGAGCTGCGCCCAAGGTCCAGACATGGAGCACCTCCGCATCGAAGAAGGCCTTGGGATGCCGCTTCACGTAATCGGCCAGGGAGTTCACCAGGTGCTGGGGCTCTCCACAGCCGGTGCCGATGAAGATGCGGTCGCCGGCGTGGATATGGCCGAAGGCCAAATCCTCGGTCGCGAACTTCTCAGGATGGGCCCTCCTCATCCCCTCCATCCTAGCATCCAGGTCGAAGTCCTCCATGCAATCCCCCGAAAGCCCGAAAAACCTTGAATCCCCGGCCAGCAAAGCGACGAGCATTGCGACGATAACCATCAGTATAGGCGCGAATGGACCCTGTGGTCTTTACGGCGGGCATTCGCAAGGGCTTCTTGCCGGAGATATCAAAGCCCACGTGTCATAGAATTCGAGCAGGCATAAACCTTTGGACGGGAAAAGATAGGAGGAGGCAAAAATCGGCTATAAGGAGGAGGTGGGAACGATCCGACTTTTGCTCAAATCCCATATAGGCAATCGACGAATATAAGCTTTTCGGCTAAGTCGATTGACGAGAGATTTCTGGCGATAATCGGATCGGATCGCCGACCATTTACACGGGCGAAAAAGCTTCGCGCGTACCGACAGGAAGAAGAGATTTCCCAGAACCATCGGATGCCCGGCATTGCCGCAGGATGGGATTTCGCGCGAGAGGTGGCCGAGGTGGCCAGGTCAGTCGAATAGATGATCCCTGTTCGTTGACATCATCGATCGGTATGTTCGACGATTGGTGAAAATTCCCAGCCCGAGTCTGACATTCTAAGCTGGCATTCTAAAGGCAGGGCAGCTGATTTGAAGACATGCGAAAAAGCATAAAGGCCATGGCGTCGTTCGCTTTGCTGGGGATACCATGTACAGGGTGCAGATGATCGATATAAAGCAGAAGGCCGACCTGGAGAGACGCTACGCCAGCTGTGTGCAGTTCGAGGTCAAATCCGAGATATACGGCTGCTGCATCAAGCTCTTGACAGGCGACGAGGAGGTCAAGGACCGCTGGGAACAGAGTTTCTACAACATGTCCCAGAGCGTGAGGTCCCATGGGCGCCTCTATGTCCTGAGCGATCCGAACCAGCCGGCGGACTCCGTGCTCTACGATCACAGCTCCAAGACGGCATTCCTGCTCAACTTCGATTACTACGGCTGGATCAAATCGCTGGGCTTAAGCCTGGCCGGGGACCTGCTGGAGGACCAGCATACCATCCACTCCTGCCACGGTGCCTGCCTGGATGTGGATGGGCGTGGAGTTGCGATCCTCGGCGGGTCCGGGGCTGGCAAAACCACCCACACCTACGGCCTGCTGCGCCATCCTCAGGTGCGGGCGGTATCAGACGACTGGTTCTTCGGCCGGATCTTCGGCGAGGTGGTGCTGGCATATGGATCGGAGAAGAACTTCTACATCCGTTCAGAGCTCTCTTCCGTCTGGAAGGAGTTTTCAGGCCTGGTAAATGGGGCATGGCTGGACAAGCAGGGGCGTGGAGTGATCGATCTGCGCTCGGCAATCGGCAAGGGACGGATGCTTCCGCTCACCACGCTGCGAACGGTCATAATCCTCAAGAGAGACCCAGGTGACCTTGAGACGCTCGCAAAGCTTGGCCCGAAGGAGGCCCTGCATATCCTGCAGGATAACGGTTACTACAATCCCCATCTACTGGTTAGAGACGGCTTCAAGGACGGGATTCGGAGGGATTTCTTCTCCGCCGTACTGCGGGGAGCTAATGTATACTCCGTGAACACAACTGGCAGCCCGGACGAGAGCCAGGCCTTGATACGCCAGGTTGTCGGGCTGGAGAAATGAAGCCTGAGGCCCGCCTTTTAGAAGATCACAGAAAAGGCATGTCGAAGGTTGTGGTGAGGCAGCACTGCCTAATCACGCAGCGCCCACTTGGGACCGGCCGGCGGATTCGCCGGGAGCCTGCACTCACCGCCCCGTCGATCAGATGGCCAACGGGACAGCACTGGACTTTTACCACAGCGCCCCTTTCACAGGGACCGCCACCTCGATGGATGAGGGCCTTATCCCGTTGCCATAACCTACTTTCACCTAAAACTATTTAGAATTGGCGGTCGGGATGTATAATCCTTAACGTTGCCGCATACGAATGGCAGCGTAGCCATCTGAAATCCGCCGCCTCGTAAACTACGAATCCCGCAGCCCCTACCGCCCAAGGTCCAACTCGGGGGCAAGAGGATCGGATTTGACCACCATTGTCGAAGAATGTTGCCAGGGAACAGCGAATGTGGCCAGGCAACAGCAGCTGATCTCACAGCGCGACGGCAATAAAGCGATCTCTTTTTCAGTCTCATCTCTCCAAAAAAACGTGATCTTTTTCCTGGAGAACGCTTGGGCCTGAGGGTGAGCTGTTCCCTTTTCGGTCACTTTCAGGCTGCGCACAAGCAGTAAATACCGGATGCGACCTCCATTTAACCGATGACAGAGCGGGGCAGGCTGGAAGAGGTGGCAGCACACATCAGACAGCGCATCTCCATGCAGACCTTTGAGGAGTTCTCCGAGGCTACCTGTGTGAAGGCCGAGGACTTTCTGCCCCTGCCGATGAAGGAGTTCTCAAAGAGGACCTTTGCGGTCGACGGGTCCAATTCCCTGGTGTGCGACTGGACGGTTGTCCAGGCAAACCACATCCGGGCCGGCTATGTGGTCTACCGTGGGAGGGACTGGCAAAGGACGGTGGTCACCTTCGATTCCCTGTTCCTGGCAGACCGAAAGAGCTACACATCAGAGTTCCTTCGCTATCTGAAGGGCATCTTCGGGCAGAGGCATTTCACACTCAGCGAGACTGAGCTGGACAGGCTCACCACCTACTTCCGTGAGCTGCAGGAGTATGCCGCACTCTGGGCAGCCCTGAACGAGTCCGAAGCCGGCGACCTGCTGCTCTACGACGGGGGATTCGCGCTATGGAAGGGCCGACCTTTCGGCCCGGTGCTGGAATACCTGTTCAATCTGGCCCGGGACCGCGATGTGGACATGGTTGGGATAAGCAAGTCCAGTTCCATGTCCTGGGGAGACGATATATCCAGGCCCTTTGTCCAGCACGCCGCCCGCCTTGGCGATAGGACCTGGCCAGGCCTGCCATGGTACATGGACCTCACCGGAAAGAAGGTGGAGCCCAATCCCGAAGAGGGACGATGGAACGGGCGAATCTACCTGGCCAGGTTCTCCCCAGCCGCAGACAGGGCGTTTCGAGTGGACGCCCCGGAGTACCTCCACCCCAGGATTGATGATGTCATGGCCAACATCTCAGCGTTCTCGGGCTCAGCCGAGAGCGCCGGCTATCCCCATGCCCTGTTCCGGGCCCATCACGAGATGAAGATCAGCCGCAGCGAGACGGAGCAGATGAGGCTGCGCCTGCTGGACGCCCTGGGAGCGACGGGACTTGGCGAGAGAGAGGTCAGGCGGTCCATGGACTACCACGAGACGCTGGAGAAGGGGCGGCGCTAATGGATTACCATTCTGAGCCAGGGTTGCCGGCATCTATCGTGCAGCGAGCGGATAGATGCGGGGAAGCTCGATCGCCAGGACCGCTGGCAGCCCCGACCTCTGGCAGCCGGGGATTTCAATCACCTGAGGAGATTCGATGAGAGGGGACAAGGAGAGAGCACCGGATGGTCCGGAGCCGGTCGGGGAAGACCGAGCGCTGCTTCACCCGGTCGCAATTGAGAGGAACGATACCACCTACAGGATAATATCGAAGAGCGTCCGAGAGTACCAGTTCGTGATCCCTTACACCGACCGTGCCGAGGTGGGGGAGATATTCTCAATAGACGACCGCCGCGGCGATCTGCAGTTCCTCGCCAGGGTCCGGGACATAGAGCACGACTCCAACTACTCCGGTCGGTGGGACACCACTATTCGGGGGATGGATTTCTACGATGGCGACCAGATATTCAACCGGGTCATCGCCGAGCCCCTGGGATGTGTGGAGACGGGAAGGTTCCGCCAGTCACGGACCATCCCCACCAAGTTCTCCCAAGTTCACCGAACCCTTGGAAAGGAGTTCTCCTTCCTCCGCCAGGTGATGGGCGACATTGAGGTGGGTTGTCTGCGAAATGGCGGACAGAGCGTGGAGGAGATCTCCGTTGCCCTGCACAGCGAGGCCATGGACCACCATATGGGCGTATTCGCCACCACAGGCATGGGAAAGTCCAATTTCATGAAGGTCTTCTGCGCATCGTGCATGCGGCTGTCGGCCAGAGGCGAGTCCAGGTTCGGTCTGATGGTTGTTGACCCCCACGGGGAGTACCTGATGGGGGCCAAGAGCAGCACCGGAGCGACAAAGGGACTGATGCACCTCAAGAACTACCGGTCAGGCCTTGCCTGCTACTCCACCGACAGGTCCAACTGCGGAATACCGGAGGTAGAGGAGCTCACAGTTGCCGCAAGCGAGGTCAATCCGCAGGACGTCTCCCTGCTTTATCAATGGAGCCAAGCCCAGCACGACGCCCTTGAGGCCGTTGGCCGGGTGCTTGATGGCGGAGCATGGATGGAACAGATCCAGACGGAAGACGGGATAGCCCGGATGGTCCAGGAAGGATTCAACGAGTCCACGGTGAGGGTGCTCTCAAGGCGTATCCGCATAGTGCTGGACAAGAACAGGTACCTGGGAAAGCGTTCAAGCATACCGAACATCATCCGCAACCTCAAGGAGGGAAAGGTTGTCCTTGTGGACATCCCCCGAATGAGCGACAGGGCTGAGCTCTTCCTACTCTCCGTGCTCTCCCGCTGCATCATGGAGGCCTACCGGGAGCCGGAGGAGGGGCGAAAGAACTGCCTCATAACCATAGAGGAAGCCCAACGGGTGCTTGGAGGAAGCGGCATAGCCCGCTTCGAGACAATAGCCCGGGAGGGGCGCAAGTTCGGGGTGGGGCTGTGCGCCATCACCCAGCAGCCCAAGCTTATCGACCAGCAGCTTTTGTCCCAGTTCAACACCCTTGTTGTGCTGGGCCTCTCCGATCGGAACGACCGGGCCCGGCTTGCTGAATCGGCAAAACAGGACCTGACCTCCCTCGACATCGAGATACAGACAATGGAGAAGGGCGAGGCCATCATCAGCACCCTCAAGATACCCTTCCCGGTTCCGGCCCGCATCCATCGCTACGAGGAATACATGGCCAGGCTGCAGTCCGAGAAGAGGGAGGCGGACCTTGGAGACGTGGGCGATTTTTGCCCGTCATTTCGGATGAGGCAGAGATGAGGATAGCACACCTGGCCGACACTCACCTGGGATACCAGGCATTTAGCCGGGTGGACCGGCAGGGCAGGAACGTGATGGAGGAGATGGTCTACCAGGGCTTCCGCATGGCTGTCGACAAAATCCTGGAGCTGAATCCAGACCTTGTGATCCATGCGGGGGACGTATTTCACCATGTCCGCCCTCGCATTAGGCCCCTTTACGAGTTCAAGCAGGCCCTGGACAGGCTGACCGATGCCGGGATACCAGTGGTGATGATCAGCGGAAACCACGATGCACCCAAGGGATACGCCTCCATTAGCCCGTTCTATATCTATGAGGGACAGCCGGAAGTATACATCGCGCATGAGTACCGCTACAAGTTCTTCGACCTCGACGAGTTCCGCATCCACTGCATCCCATTCTGTCTGACTGCTGATCAGTACCCCAGGGAGTTGGATCGCCTGGAGAGGACGGGCTCGGACCTGCTGGTCATGCACGGACTTGTGGAGTCCCTTCGGGCAAAGCGTCTTCGCACGGTCGGAGAGCACGAGATCGGCGATTGCCTGCTCAAATCAGATCTGGATTACATCGCGCTCGGCCACTATCACAATCAGGTCCAGATAGCCGGGAACGCCTGGTACAGCGGCTCCCTGGACTACCTTAACTTCGGGGAAGCGAACGATCGCAAGGGATTTCTCCTGGTTGACTTGGGCAGAATGTCGGTTGAGAGAATAGAGGTCAGGCCAGGCTATATGGTGGACTGCCAGCCCATCTCATGCTCCGGCCTCTCCTCCGCCGAGGTGATGGAGGAAATAGAAGGCCTTGCCGGGGAGATCGACGGAAAGATCATCCGCATCACTCTGCGGGATATATCCAGGCCCGTCTTCCGGGGTCTGAACCAGTCCCGCTTAAACCGGATTGCTGCATCTGCGGTATACATGAAGGTGCGACCGGAGTTCCCGGACCAGCCAGCTCCAGCCAGGGAGGGAGTCGATATGCTCGGCCTTGAGGAGGAGTTCGAGCGGTTTCTTCAGGGTGAGCAGGTTAGGACCGGGCTGTTTGAAGAAGTCAGGTCTTACGGCCGCGGACTTCTCAAGGAGGCGGAGGAGGCCCGCCGTACGGAGGGGATCAATGCGCCTCTCTAAGCTGGTTCTGCGGAACTTCAAGAAGTACCGCCGTGCCGATATCCGTTTTCAGGACGGCCTGACCGGCATCCTGGGAGGCAACGGTGCCGGCAAGAGCACGATTGTGGAGGCGATCGCCTGGGCCCTGTACGGCAGCCGGGCCTCGACGATCAAGAGGGACTTCCTGAAGAACGTCCATGCCCAGCAGACCGAACCGGTTGAGGTGCAGCTAACTCTGGGACTCGGCGGGCAGGAGCTGGTGGTCTACAGGGCAATGAAGGGGAAGGGCATGGTCCCAGATGCCCACCTCCGTCTGGACGGCCAGGTTGTTGCCAGGGGGTCCCGGGAGGTCGACTCTCAGCTTGAGAGGATGATCCGGATCAGCTTTCCTGATTTCATGAAGACCTATTACGCCCGCCAAAAGGACCTCGACAACCTGCTGCGGGAGGGTGGAAGCGGCAAGAGGGAATACCTCCTCAAGCTTCTTGGGCTGGATCAGGTTCGGGAATTGGTGCTGGAACGGATCCGCAACGACCAGAGAACCGTATTAGACCGCCACAACCAGGTAGCCGGCGCGCTTGCCGAGCTTGATGGGGTCGGGGCAGATCTGATCAGCGTCAGGGAGCAGATGAAACGCGCTTGCCAGACGCTTGCCAGCGCCGAGGAGACAAAGCGTGCTGCTGATGCGGAGATGGAGAGGCAAAGCCTGGAGCTGGAGAGGGAGGCTGAAAGACGCCGAACGCATAACCTGCTTGAGGATATGCTGGCCGGCCTTCGGAACTCAGCCCTGGAGAAGGAGACTGCTGTGAAGCGAGAGATGGAGGCCCAGGCCCGCATAGCTGCTGCTAAGGAGGAGCTAGGGCGACTGACTGGAGATCTGGGCCGTCTGGAGCAGATCAGAGAAGCCCTCCTTGAGATGGAGCCGCTGCGCAGGAGGTTTGAGGAGCTGCTGCGGCAATTATCTGTGTCCAAGGCCGAGACGGGGGCAGCCCGGCGGTCTTTACAGGAAGGGCAGAAGAGGCTGGCCTATCTTTTGGCAGAGCGTGAGGATATGGAGCAGCTTGCCGAAGGAGAGGAGGAGTTCAACAGACTTGGCCTTTGCCAAAAGGAGCAGGAAGAGAAGCGGGACCGCCACCAGATATTGCTGACAAAGAGGGATCATCAGGCTGCCAGACAAAGTGCGGCCGGCTCCGGCCTGGCCAGGGTTCAGGCAGCCTGGCAGGAGCTTGTCCTCATACAGGACCGTGCTGCACAGCTGGCTCCCGTTGCCGCCCGCCATAAGGAGATCCTGCAGCAGCTGGAGGATATGAAGCTGGATGAGGAGGTAGAGAAGCGGCGCCAGCTTCTGAAGGAGAGGGCTAATGCCGTTACTGCCCGCCGGGGCCGCATTTCGGAAAGGCGCGCACGGATCGGATCGGCTCTGTCCGAACTCGGCGACCTTGAAGAGGAGGAGAGGCTGCTGCTGGAGCAGGACCGCCTGCTCGATGGCCTCATCAGGGAGCAAAGCGACCGCCTCGCCGAGCTGCGTAGCCAGTACGGGCTGGCAGCGTCCAGGCTGGCTGAGGCCAGGGACGCATCCCAGAAGATAGAGGATCTGGGAAGCAGCAGCGTCTGCCCGACATGCCAGCGCCCATTGGGGGAGCATCGGCAGGTCCTGCTCAAGAGATACCGAGAAGACTGCCAGAACGCCTCCAGCACCGCCTCAAATATCAAGGCGATGTCGGATGATATCCAGAGCCAAATGGAGGCAGCAGCAAAGACCCGCTCCTCTCTGAGAGAGGCCTTCGACCGGATATCGAGGAACAGGGCGGAGAGGGAGGCCATGCTTGCAGAGGACAGGCAGCTATTCGAGCAGGAAAAGGAAGCCGATCGCGAACTAGCCCAGACCGAGGAAGCCATCTCCGGGCTTGGCCCGGCAAGGTTCGACCCGCTGGAGAAAAGACTCCTTTCAGATCAGGCATCGCAACTTGCCCATGATGCAGAGGAGTTCGGCAAGCTGGTTTCACAGGTCCAGGCGATGCCAGCCCTGGCCAAAGAGAGGGAAAGCCTGGAGCAGGAGATGTCTGCGGCAGCTCAGGCCCTGGCCAGCCTGGATAAGGAGATCGGAGATTTGGGCTTCTCCGAAGAAGCATACCAGGCAATCAAGCGCCGCCTTGGAGATCTGTGGCCGGTGCACGAGAAGTACAGGGCGCTGAGGGAACGGACATCTGACATCCCGGATCTTTCGCACCGGCTGCAAGAGATGGAGGATGAGCTTGCCAGCCGTCTGGCGGAGGAGGAGAAGCTAAGTCTATCCGTATCCGCCCTGGCATTCGATCCAGAGCAGCACGACCGGATGGCAGCAGAGGCTCGATCCATGACCCACCTGGAGGCCCAGGCCAGTAAGCTCCGCATCTTGGTGGCCGGGGAGGTGGAGGCAAAGTTCAGGCTGGAAGAGTCACTGGCAAGCCAGTCTGCCCTGATGATGGAGATGCAGTCTCGACAGACTCAACTGGCCGAACTGGACTTCCGGGAGGAGAGATACGCTTTCCTGGCTGCATCGGTCCAGGCGGCTGCCGCTGCCCAGGCCGATTCCAGGAAAGCGGTTGAGCTGGCCAGGATAGACCAAAATGTGCTTCATAACCAGCAGATGCGCCTCGAGCAGGACAGGGCTCGCCAAAGAGACCTGCATGCAGAGGAGGAGAAGCTGGAGATGAGGATGCAGATCCTGGAGACGGCAAGGGAATTGATGATCCGATTCCTGGACAGGCTGCTGGTCGTTGTTCGCGATGAGGTGGCATCGATAGCTGGCCAGATCCTCGAAGAGGTCTCGGACCGCTACAGCCTGGTAAGGATCGACGAGAACTTCGAGATAATGGTGGAGGACGGTGGCGAGTACTACCCGATCAGCCGTTTCTCAGGCGGCGAGATAGATATGATAGCCGTCTCGGTACGCATCGCCATAAGCGAGTATCTGATGCGCTTCGGAGGCAGAACCGACAGCTACTCATTCCTGGTGCTTGACGAGATATTCGGCTCACAGGACCTGGAGCACCGGGAGAGGATGATCAACATGCTCCGCCGCCTAGAGGGCCGCTTCCCCCAGATCTTCGCCATAAGCCACATAGGGGATGTTCAGGGCCAGTTCGACAACAGCATAAACGTGATGGAGGACGGGTCAGGCAACAGCATCGTAGAGGTCCAGTAAGCTGGATTCATCGCAGCGCCAGGCGGAGCAATCCGACCAGCTCGAGGCTGCTCCAACCCAGAGCCGGCAGCATTCTTGCCACCAGACGGCTGGGACGGTCGATATCGCCGTGCTCCTCTATAGCCCTCACCACCTTTGGCCGGGAGAGAAGCTCTAAAAGCTGATCAGTCTCCCGGGCGGACAATCCCTGCATCAGGCGGTAAAGCCGCATACCTACAACCAGTTCCCGGCCGACCTCCTCCCGCCAGAGCCGGTCGTACTCAGAAAGCCTGCTTGCAGAATTATCGCCAGCCAGGGCAGCCTCTGCCGCCACCCGGCCGGCTATCCGGGCTGAGACCAGGCCGGGATAGATCCCGCCCCCTGAAGTGGGCTTCACCTGGCCGGCCGCATCTCCAACTGCGATCGCGCCGTGCGCCCAGGTTCTATCCGGCGGCCCCATGGGCAGTCCTCCAAACACCAGCCCCAGTGGAGAGCCCAGAAGTCGGCTGGAGATTGGGGGCGAGGAGAGAAACCTGCGAAGGTGTTGGCAGGCAGAAGCCTCCGCGCACAGCCCTACCCTGGCCGAGGCTGGCCCGGTGGGTATCACCCAGGCGAAGAGCCCCGGCGAGACGCCCAGATGAACCTCCACACGCCCGGCATCCTCCACCTGAAAGGGGACATCGGCCTGAGCCCCGGAGAGGACGACATGGCTCGGACCTATCCCCGCCTGCCTGGCGATACGGGCCATGACACCCTCTGCAGTTACGACGACGCGGGCCGAGATGCTTCTGCCGCCAGTGATGTCGAGAACCATGCGATCGCCCTGCGACCTGATCCGGCGGACGGGGGAGCGCACCTGCAGAATGGCTCCGGCCCGCACCGCCTCCACAGCCAAAGCCCGGTCGAAGAGACGGCGATCGACAACCCAGGCCCGGACCCTGGAAGCGTTGAAGCGCAGGATCCTTCCTCCTGGAGACCAGACCGCAGCGCCGCACACCGGATGCAGGGCCGCCGAGCCCAGGGGGATCTCCGAGGCCTCCACAGCCTGCACTCCCAGCAGGCCGGCGCACTGGACGGGGTGGCCTATGGACGGATGCTCCTCAATCAGGACAGTCTCCGCTCCGGTCCTGGCCGCGTGCTTTGCAGCCATCGAACCGGCCGGACCTGCACCAATTACCGCCACGTCGCAGCGCATAACAGAGCAGGATGGATACAGGCCAGGAGATATTCCTTTCTGAGCCAAAACCCTATCTCCTCACAGGAGAAATATCGTGGAGGAGGCGTTGACAGATGAGCATAGATGCAGATGCGCCAGGCAAGGGCCCGATAGAGGTGCTCTGGCTCTCCGAGCAGGCGGTAAAGTCGGCCCTGACCATGCCCGAAGCCCTGGACGTGGTGGAGGAGGCCTTTCGGGAGCACGGGATGGGCAGGACCCAGATGCCGCCAAAGAGCTATCTATACTATCCCGAAGGTGACCTGCGGACCATGCCAGCCTTCCTTAATCAGGCAACCGGCGTAAAGATAGTCAATGTTCACCCCAAAAATCCAGAGAAGGGTCTGCCGACCGTCATGGCTCTGGTCGTGCTCAACTCCGTCCAGACCGGAGCGCCTCTGGCTGTCATGGGAGCGACCCACCTGACCGCAGTACGCACAGGTGCGGCAGGGGGCATCGCTGCCAAGTACATGGCCCGCCCCGATTCCCGGCGCCTTGGAATAATCGGGGCGGGGGCCCAGGCCCGAACCCAGATGGCTGCCCTGGCGCGCCTCTTTGCTCTTGAGGAGGTGCGGGCTTACGACATATCGCCGGAGAGATGCCGGGCCCTTGCTTCTGAGGCCAGAGATCTTCTGAAGGCCAGGATCGTTGAGTGTCGGAGCGCAGAGGAGGCCTGCGATTGCGATATTCTGGTCACGGCCACACCATCGCGCACGCCTGTTGTGAGGGAAGCCTGGATTTTGCCAGGAACCCACATCAACGCAATCGGTGCAGATGCTAAAGGAAAGGAAGAGCTGGAGCCGGCAATCCTCAGAAAGGCGCGGGTGGTCGTTGACGACATGGTCCAGGCCATTCACTCGGGAGAGGTCAATGTTCCGATATCTAAGGGTCAGTACCTGCCCGAAGATATCCATGCCGAGCTTGGGGAGATCGTGACCAAGAAGAAGAGCGGAAGACAAAGCAGGGAGGAGATCACCATCTTCGATTCCACCGGGCTGGCCATCCTTGACATAGCGGCAGCCTCCCTGGTCCTGCAGAGGGCCGTGCAGAGGGGACTTGGCCAGAATATGCCATTCTTGGCAGGTATCGGATAACCGTTAATAACAGGCAGCGACCAGGAGAAAGCGGCATGTACGCGCTGATAGCGTGCGGCGTATTCCGCCCGGAGATCGAACATCTTGCAGGTACATTGGGATTTCCCACGGAGGTCCACTACCTGGACCCCGGACTGCACGTGAGCTTCGATGCCCTGGAGTCCAAGTTGAGAGATGCCCTGGAAGCCTGCCGGGCAAAGCGGACCATTGTGGCCTTTGGAGCCTGCCACCCCCGTATGGAGGAGATGCTGGCTGAGTACGGGGCTGCCCTGCTGGACTGCCAGAACTGCGTAGATGCCTTCATCACCAGGGAAGAGGTGGAACGGCGGGCTGCCCGTGGCCTATACTTCTACCTGTCACCAGGCTGGATAGAGGTGTGGCCTGATATCTTCCGCCAGCTCGGATGGGGGCAGGATGAGGCCAGGCTGGAGATGGGCTGCTTCAAGGGAGCGGTATTCATCGATACCCTGGGCAATGCAGCAAAGTACGAGGACGACCTGCTGAACTTCCTGGATTTCACCCTGCTGACATACGAGGTCGTGCCAGGCAACCTGGAGCATTTCAGCTCCCTGATCAGGCAGGCGGCCAGGAGTCTTGGAGGCTGAGAAGGATGGACGAGCTTGATGAGATAAGAAAGAAGAAGATGGAGCAGCTTAAGAGGCAGTTGAGCGAGCCGGAGGTCCCTGTGCTGGAGCTGCCGGACAAGCCGGTCGAGATAAGCGATGCCACCATAGAGGCTGCGATAAGACAGTACCCCTTGCTTGTGGTTGACTGTTGGGCCGAGTGGTGTGGACCCTGCCGCTCCATTGCACCGGTGATAGAGGATATGGCCCGGGAGCTGAAGGGCAAAGCCGTCTTTGGCAAGCTGAATGTGGACAAAAACCCACTCACTTCCCGCAAGTACGGCATAACTGCCATTCCCACATTGCTGGTATTCCAAAATGGTCGGGCTGTCGACCGCCTGGTGGGGGCCTATCCCAAGGCGTCCCTGATGAGCCAGCTCAAGCGGTTCCTATGAAAAATATCTGCCTTTGAAGAGATGGCGCCGCCGGCTTTAAAGAACAGCGAATCTGGGGGATCCAGGGGCTGAGCCACCTCGGCCGGAGCATTTTTTTTCAGGGATGCCGGGCTCCTTTTCTGCCAACAATCGGCAATCATATCTGCGCCTGATGTTTAGCAGGCATGCTTGAAAACGCCCGCACTCTTACGCGATGGAAAAGATCGATGGGAGCTACTGGCTGCCTCCCAGCTCCCATGCCCGCGATAAAGCCACCTTGGACTCATCGTACCTCCCCAAAGCCTCGAGCGCGAATCCCTTGCCCTCCCAAACAACCGCCCAGTCAGGCTCCAGGGCTATCGCCTTATCGTAAGAGGATACTGCCTCCTCGTATCTCTCCATGGCAAATAGAGCGTCGCCCATGAGTCCCCATGGCATAGCCCACCCGGGATCCAGCTCAGCAGCCATCTGATACGAATCGATTGCCCCTTGATAGTCCCCAAGCGAGCTCAACGCCGTGCCCTTGCCCTCCCAGGCAATGGCAGATGCGGGATCCTGCACTATGGCTTTCTCGAAGTATCCGATGGCCTCTTGATAGCTCTCCCGCGCCGAAGCATCCTGGCCAAGTTCGTACCAGCTGCTGACGGATTTTGCGTCGAGGCTGGCTGAACCGGCAACGCTCGAATCCAAACCGCCAACGCCCGCCTCCGGCTTTCTGCTCGCGGTAGATACATCGACCTCTATGATATCAGATGATGCCGGAGCGACCGCCGTCGGCACCTGGTACAATTGCATCTGCTGCATGCCGGCTCGCTCCGAAGAAGATGCCGTCTGGATCACATTAACCGATATCGACTTCTCGGCCTGCTTTCCAGAAATGCTGACGCTTGCCGAGAAATCGACATAGACGTTGCTAAGAGAAACGCCGTCGTGTAGCGTATACCTCCATATGGTCTCGAACTCTCCGGCCGAGGTTGTCCGTCCGGTCTGGCTGCTTGGTATAACCTGGCCTTGCTGGCAGGCTGCCGTGATCCGGACGTCTGCCTCAGGCAGCGGGGCGCCGTCCGACCTTGATGCCTTCAATGTGAGGAGGATCTCAAATGCGGGATCGTCGGGCGCCTTATCCACGCTCGCAGAAAGATCGGCAAAGATGCCCTTCTCGGCATGGTAACCCTCCAGGTACCCTGCCAAGAAACCTTCACTGTACTCGCGGCCTCTATCGGCAGTCTCATCGGTTGCCGCGTGATCCCTGCCGGATTTCCTTCCCTGATCGTAGCCCTCCTGCCATCCTGACTGATTCGCGCCGGATTGCCTATCTAGAAGGCCCGCGAAGGGCAGCTCGTATCCATTCGGGTTCAGAAAGCCGAGGCCCACTCTGAAATCGAGACCATCGAAGATGCTTCTCAGCTCCTCGGAGACTCGGCTCTCGCGACCGAATAGGTTCAGCTTGTCGGATGCATTGAGATCATCAGCAAGGGCGGATATCCTCTCGCAAGCTGCACCTGCGGAACCTCTTATGTCAAGTGCCATTGAGGTTTCCGTCATGCTCAATGAGCCGAATGTTAGAAGAGCGGCGAGTACGAGCACCGCAAATCTCCGTCGCGAAGTGGACGTGCTCTCCTGGACCAAGTATATCCCACCAGCTTTACATATTCATTAATACAATACTAATTAAGTATTTACTGATCAGGAATATATAATTTGCCATATTCGCCAAATCCCGCCAGCGGGCTGGAAGCCCGGGATTCTCACAATTGAGAAACCTGAATTGAGATGGGAAGAACAAAAAATGTGCAGGGGAAATAAATTCCCCTAACGCCCTGTCCTGAAACTGTATCCTGGTCTGGTCCCTGCCTTAAAGCTGTATCCCGGCCTGGGTCCAGCCTTGAAGCTGTAGCCAAGCCGTGATCCGGAACCGGTGCTATAACCCGGACGGGGCCCAGCTATGAAGGAGTACCTCTTGATGGTGAAGTCCTCGTCGCTCTCATCGGAGAGGATCTCCCCGTCGTCGTATTTTGCAGTCACCCTGATCCTGGCCTCGCTGGTCTGGATTGGGGGCGAGCTCCATATGTATCTCGTGGCAGGGCCGAATATCTTGTCTATCAATTGATAGCTCCTGCCGCCATCCCTGGAATACTCCAGCAGTATCAGTTTTACGTCGTTTGGATTGGCAAGAGACCACATTATATCGAAAGGCGCCCTGGTCAGTACCTCTCCGCCGTTTGGTTGTAGGATCTCAAGCCCGGATGGTTCAGGAGTCGGAGATGTGTCCTTGAAGAACTGCCAGTCGAAGTAGTAGAGATCGCAGTTAGTGTTGTCATATAGACCGCAGTTAGTGTTATCGCAATAGGGAGACTTCGACATGTCCACCCTGAAGTAGATCGTATGCAGCGAATTGGACAGCGAATCCCATATGCCATCAAGAGACCAACCCGAGCCGATCCATATATCGTTACCAGTAAGCCTTATACCTCGAATCTCCGTCCAGCTGGTATCGTTGTCTATGCTATATTCGACATTCTCGATCTCGCAGCATTCGGGGGGGAGTATCACAAAAGTCGTCAGAGTCACCGGGTCGGAAAAGGTCGTTCCGTCTGGAGGTGATATCCACACCGAAGGCTGGGGAGAGAATATCCCCCCATGGGAGATCTCAGCGGAGAGCGCTGGAATTTCCTCGTCCAGGGTCGAATTATCAGCCGCTAACGCCATGGCTGATCCGGCCGCAACTATCGATAAAATAAATATCGATTTGAATAAAATCCTGTCGAGAGACCACACGCTCCGGTCAAGGTAGATCTTCATTGCTATCCATCCCTTCATCTTTGAAATTATAGTAATATTCTGATCTCTATCTTATATATATACATTATTGTGAATTATCCATGACTAATGAGATGATATCAAGGGTCAGTGCGGAGATATAGCAGTCTTATGGAGAGCCGCACCAATCAGTCCAAATGACAATACCAGAATAATAGCATAACAACTATATTAAATAAATATATACTGGGCTCGACGCCTCGCGTTCGCCCAAATAAGTTTCAATTAAATTTTTAAATAACACTACATTAAACTGGAGGGGGGCAGCACTGTGGTTACGATTCGTGCCCGGAAAAAGTTGTATTAATATTATAGCATATATGCATACATATACATACATATGTGTGTGTATGTATATGTATTATAGCTTATATTATAGCATATATTTATATAATACGACTGCGCATTATTGGAGCATTGGGCATTCGATCATTGGATATGAAGCCGTAGGATAATGTCAGAGGACAAGAGAATAAAAGCACCTGAGATAGGTGCAAAATATTATATAGATTATATTTAGCAAATCCAAATTTCAGATTACATAAGTGGGCTTGACCTTGACGTAATCCTGCACATTATAAGTGGGCTTGGCCTTACCATAAGATCTAACATCGTAGGTCGGGCGGACCCGCACATAGGACTCAATGTCGTAGGTGGGCTTCGTGCGGACATAGGATTGGATGTCATAAGTGGGCCTGGTGCGGACATAAGAGCGGACGTCATAGGTTGGCTTGACGGTGAAGTACGAACCAACATCATAGGTCGGCTTGACCTTAACGCTATCCAGGATGTTGTAAGTGGGCTTCTGATTGAAGTATTTATCAACAGAATAAACCTGGTCCTGGTTCGACCCATCCTGAGCCAGAGCCGGCAGAACCAGGCTCATGCCCAGAAGCGAAAGGACCACTAGGCAGTACTTAACTATTCTCATCTGGGATCCTCCATGGACCTCCACATGATCCATCAACATATAAATTTTCGTAGAGGCTCATCCGGAAGTCCGCCGGCCACTCTGGAACCGCGGCTGACCGGAGGGTCCGGCCCGGCTAAGACCCCCGCATCGGGAGGACTCGCTAGCTGGCCGATCTTCCTCCCAGAGCTCCGCCTCGCCCGGCTTCGATTCCGCCGACAGTTAGAACGTACGAGCCGGTTAAGGAATCGCCTTCCATCTGCAGATCGAGCTGGTAGATTCGCTGAGGACGACTGCCATTTGTCCTTACCTGAAGAGACAGTGAACCGGCTGACATGGTGCCCGAGACCATCGCCGTGGCAGAGCTGCCGCCTTCGGTGAGGTTGCCGTAGCCGCCGACACGGCCGTCGGTATTCATGAGTATCAGCTCGATCGAGGCTGCGGAGGTGCCGTTTAATTGCAACGACCATTTGCCGGAAGGATCTGGATCAGGCACAATTGGCGGTTCGTCTCTTGCGGACGGCTCGGCCGGCGACTGACCCTCGCTCTGGTTTTGGCCGACGGCAGAGTCCTCGACCTGTGCAGACTTTGCAAGAGCATCGAAGGCAGGATCGTCCAGATAATCTGTGGTCTCCCTGACCACCCAGCGCCCGCACCCAGCACATGCCGAGTCAGCAAGCAGCAACGCAGTCACTGCCAGCAGCACAAGGGCCATGCACAACTTCATACCCAGCCCTGCGACCCACTGAGGGATATCATTTTCGCCAGGTCTGAAAAAGGATTTAGCACGTTTGCGTGCCTGATTCAGGAGCGCTTCTTTGGCCTGAGAGCAGCCCAGGATGCCAGGACGAGAGATACAGCCAACACCGCTGGCAAAGATGGGCTCTTCTCCGGAGACGCGTCCTCCGACTGGACCTCTCTGGCAATTGGCTCTGCCTCTATGATGCTCTCCCGGAGGTCCTGGACGGCCCTATCCCGGCCAAGCAGCTGCACCCTCAGCCGGTAGACCCCGGGTGAAAGCGTCTGATTCCAGGATATCTCCACAGTCTCGTCATCTCCGGCCAGCAATATGGGCGTACTCTTCTCTATGGATGCCATGATGCTTCCGTTTTGGCTCAGCTCAAAGAGGAGGCTGCCCTGGAAAGGAACGCGAGAGTCGCCCAGCACAGTCGCCGATGCACCCATCTCGTCCTCATAGGTCTCAGTTATCCTGGCATCCTCTTTCGCGACGAAACTGTTCATGAAGGCCCGGGTCTGGCCGTGGTTCAGCTCCACGATCTTGACCCGCCCGGAATATGCTTCCCCATCCTCCAGAATCTGGGGCCATACCCACTGGAGGTCGGACACTATTCGACCTCCGCCGATCCTGACCCCCTTATCCCGGCTGATATAAAGGGCCTTTTCGCCCTGTATCAACATGTAATAGATATCAACGATCGTGGGATCTGTGGCCAGCATGCTCAGATGCATGCCCCTTGAATCGGCCAGGAAGTCCCGCACATCGAAGCGCACGGGAACCCGCCCCCCATAAGAAAAATCGTGGCATCGGCTGGACACGACATCCTGGTCGATGAGAAGGCTGGCACAAACCTGATAAGAGCCTTCCCTGGGATCGGATACGCCCCACGATAATATCCAGGTCCCCGGGCCGTCCACCGATATGCTCTTGCTCTGCAGCTCGCGGCCCTGGAAGTACATGTCAGCCCGAAGGGTGCAGTTGCCAACATCGCCGGCAATGGCTATGTCACATGACTCCACACTTGAGAAGACCTCAACTACCTCCTGGCAGAGAGCCGTCCCGGCTAAGAGCTGGAGCGACAGCAGATAGACCAATGCAAGATGTCTCATGCGACCGCCTTTTTGAGTGCAGAGCAGAAAATGCCCCTGCCCAACCAGATCACCCTTCGAACAAAAAGTTATTGGTGGATGCTTCGCTGCCAGGATGGGGGCAGACAATGTCCGACATGGTGTTGAGCCCGGGCCGAGAGACGGTGCCGCTGGGGAGATGGACGCACGCGAAAGAGATCTCGGGATCAGTTCAGAGAGCTGGAGCCTGATGCTGCCTGATGCTATGAGAGGCAGGTATCGATGCCACATCAGGCCGGGGAATGGATTATCCCTATTAGCTGCATTGCCTATCCTCCCAGGATATATACGATGGGGAGCCACTCACCGGCAAGGGTGCTTTGGGCTTGTTCGAGACCATGGTGGCTAAAAGACACATCAGATCCCGCAAGAGGCAGACCGCCCTTTCCATACTGGCCATCGGCCTGGCCGTGGCCATATCCCTGACCTCGGTCTCCCTGCAAAACGGCTTTCAGGACCTCCTCTTCGACATAATAGTAAAAGACCTATCACACGTATCGGTCACCCCAAAAGAGAAGGAGGATTACATCTACCTCTATCGCACCCTCATTGATAGGATCTGGTCCCTGGAAGGAGTGAGCGCCGTCTCCCCATTCCTGGGCACATCGGCATCCCTATCCCACAAAGACAATGTTGAGAACGTGGAGTTGATAGGTGCCTATCCATGGGAGATGGGGCGGATCTACCCGAGCATCGCCCAGGGCATGGTCCAGGGCGACCTGCTATCCATCCAGCAGGACAACAAGATCGTGATTGGAAAGCAGCTGGCGGATAAGCTGGAGGCAAAGCTGGGAGACAGGCTTGAGGCAAGCTTTCCGGATGCCCGGCCAGCCAGCCTCCTCATAACCGGGATATTCGAGCCGCCACAGGGTTTTCCGGAAGGCATGACCTTTGTCTCCTTGACAACAGCTCAGCGATTCCTGGGCGAGGGCGACGTTGTCAACGCCATTGATATCAAGCTCTATGACGTCTATTCCGCCGACTCAATTGCAAGGGAGCTCAGGAAGACCGGTTACCGCGTCGACAGCTGGCAGCAGCTCTACCCGGAGATACTTCGCACACTCGCTATAGAGAATTTCCAAAACATCATAGTGATGCTGCTGATCATGATCATCGCCGCCTTCGGCATAGCCAGCGTCATGTATATGCTGGTCCTCGAGAAGACGGCGGAGATCGGGATGCTGATGGCGACCGGTGCCAGCCCCGGCCAGATCAGGACCATATTCCTGATCGAGAGCGCCATGCTGGGATTCCTGGGCGGCCTGGCCGGCGTGCTCGTTGGCCTCGTATTCTCATTATGGCTGAAGAGCCTGGAGATCAGGATGGAAGCTCCAGGCGGCCAGGAGCTGACCCTGCCCGTCATAATCCGACTCTCCGACATACTAATCATTCTTCTGACGGCAGTATTTCTCTCTGTACTGGCAGGGGCCTATCCAGCTAAAAAGGCCTCATCACTGCATCCGGTGGAGGCGCTTCACTCATGAGCCGGCGGCATGCAAGCCCCATTGAGTCGGACCAAGACCGGCAAAATCCCTTGACCTGCTGGGCCGGAAGAATCTGGCCGGGGGCGAGCCAGTGTTTGAGCTGACCGTGGCCTCCAAGCACATCCTTGGCAATCCGAGGATGGCTTTTTTCACCGTCCTATCGGTGGCCCTGGCAGTGGCCATCATCGTGGTCATGATGGGGCTGATGGGGGGCTTCAAGGAGGAGGTCATCAGGAACACCCTTGAGAACAATCCGCACCTGGTGGTGGAGCCGAAAGAGGATGAGAAAGAGATCCAACTCTATAGAACAATCGAGCAGGCCCTTCGGCAATATCCTGCAGTTGAGGCGGTCTCTGCCAGGCTCAAAGGAAAGGCCGCTGCCAAGCACCGGGACAAGGTGCAGGGAGTGGACATATTAGGCGTGAATCCCGAGGACGAAGAGGGCCTGATGCGGGTGGGCGAAGACACCGTGAGCGGAGACTTCCTGGATCTCAAGTTCCGCAGAAACTCCGCTTTCATAGGATCGGCCCTGGCGGAAGAGATGAACCTGACGAGTGGAGAGGAGATGACGCTCATTAGGCAGAACCGCTCTGTGAAGGTCAGGGTGGCCGGCATCCTAAAGACGGGCACATCACTGGACAAGAGCCTGGTGTACCTTCCCCTCCAGACATGCCAGGACCTGATGGGCAAGGGGGACGTGGTAAGCGAGGTGGCTGCCAGGCTAAGCGACTTCGGACAGGCACAGTACATAGCTGCGGACTTCAACGCCCGCACTCGCTACGTCACCAAGAGCTGGGAGGATGCCAACCGGGATCTGTTCAAGCTGATAGAGACCCAGTCCTGGTTCGCCCTTGTGTTCTACGTGCTGATATTCATCATAGCCGGCTTTGGCATCGCCAATACCATGATAATGATCATCACCCGCCGCACCAAGGAGATAGGGATAATGATGGCTATGGGGGCCAGGCGGCTGGCTATCATGAAGATATTCATAATAGAGAGCGTTATCCTGGCACCGCCGTCAGCCTTGATTGGCTGTCTGGTTGGATACCTCACAGCCCAGCTCATCATGAGCTATCAGATCGAGGTCCCAAGCGAGATCTATATGGTTTCCAGGATGACCGTCGAGATCAAGCCAGAGCACTATATCTACGCTGTGCTGTTCTCGATAGCTGTAAACCTGATGGCCGGCATCTACCCGGCCTGGAAGGCCTCCCGCATGGACCCGGTGGAGGCCATAGCCAAGGTTTGAATCGGCACTCATTTGCCATCGGCAACGTATCGATCCGATTCATCGGGGGGGGTCGATCTGTTATTTTTTTAAAGCGGGCTTCTGAAAGATGCAAGAAGAGTTGATGTCCTGCGGATGCGATTCGCCTGATCGCCCAAGACAGGCGATCTTTCAGGCCTCTGCTGGACCGCACACGAGCAGGGCAAATGGTGCGGAAAGGACCGTCCGAGATTTGGGCGTACAGCATGCCGGCAGAGCTATTCGGGCACTCAACATCAGGTACTCGGAGCCCGCTAAAATCAATAATAAATTATAAAACAGTAAGATTAAGATCGATGGTTTATCAATATCGATATTAATTACGATAAATCGAAACTTTTAAAGACTTAGAATAATACCACTATGATAAGGGTAGTAGTCAGCTTTATTCATGAAGGGATGGTATGAATGGTGAAGTTATTATCTTCATTTGGCAGAATATCAGTAGCGGTCGCTATAGCCTTGTCCCTGGTCCAGGGATCGGTTGTGCAATTGGCCTTGTGCCAGAGCACAATGGGGACTGACTATGAATGCCCCGAGGATTTCGATCCGTTGGCAAATCTGGAGGCGCTGCTCAGGAGCCAGTCCGACCTCCTGGACAACTTCGACGACCTCCTATCGAGCACCCCGACCACAACGGAGGAGAAGGTGCTGTTCTTCGACAGCTTTGAGGACCTTCTGAGAAGGCAGGCCATACTGGTCAGCAATTTCGAGGACATGCTCAAAGACGTCTGGTACGATATGTCAGCAGACCGCCAGCTTACCTTCCTTTGCAGCTTTCAGGATCTGGTCAATAGAGAGATGACCCAGATCGCCGTGTTTCACGACAAGATCAACCAGAGCTGGGAGGACATACCACCAGCCAACCAGACCAGGCTTCTTGCCAGCTTTGAGGATCTGATAAGGCGCCAGGCAGACCTGGAGGCCAGCTATGAGGACCTCTATAAGATGACCTATGGAGGCCTCACCATCACGAAATGGGCCGATAAGTTCGAGGCGTTTAAGGGGGACGAGGTTACCTACCACTATTCGGTCAAGAGCTGGTATAACAAGACCGTAGAGAATGTAACCGTCGAGGACAGCAACCTGGGAGCCATTGCAGGCGACGTAACGCTGCACCCATACGAGTCCAAGAAGTTCGCCAAGACCGTGAAGATAAGCGGGTCCACCTGCAACACTGCCATAGTCTCCTGGACAGATCCCTCCGGCACGCAGAAGACAGATGAGAGCACCCGCGTCTGTGTCCAAGTGATCATCAAGAGCTATAACATCAACACACTGAAGGTAGGAAATCAAACGTCTGCGGCCGTAGGAGGCGATCCGCCTGAGGCCACGAACATAATAGATATAAAGAAGACGCAGACATCGCCAAGGGTTGCCGGCACCATGCTGACCAACATGGAGAACATAAATATCGGCGATCAGCATGCAAGCGGATACAGCACAGGGAGATCCAAGAACCAGATAAAGATCCAGACCGAACAGAGATAAGGATTCAAACGAAGATAATACGATGCACCCATACAGAGTACGATGCACCCATACAGAGCGAGGCACCCATACAGAGGCCTGTCTCGGCACTGTGCGTTTCTGGCCCCCCAAAAAAGGGGGGGCCGGAAAAACTGCCTCGCGAACAGATATTATTTTGCATGTTATGTTCAATATTATATACGCATCAGAGAATCGTCTGATATTTGGTTTGATATCGTTTGATATTAGAACAGATCAACACACGGCGGTTCGTCGAAATCCCGACGAATCACGGTGACGTCTTTTGGATTTTGGCACCGGAATCGAGGAATAAATCCGGGCATGAGAGTTTTCATTCCTGTCCGAATCCGGGACCTCGATCAAGGAGATTATGTTCGAGGCTGCAAAAGGAAGATCCTGCGATGTTTAAGCAGATAAATATCAGGATAATTGAGGAAAATTAATCTTTAAAAGTTAAAATAATAATGATACTAAAAATGATTATAATGTTTTAGTAATTAATATAAAATACCTGCAAGATTGTTTGCGCAAATCCCCTCAACGTCAAACCGGTTATCACGATCTTGCCCTGACAGAGCATCGGATATCCCCCAGCCGCAGCCTTCTCCAAAATCAACATCATACCAGTTATCACGACCTTATCCCACAGATCATGACTATGATGAGTTCTCTTTTTGACCCCCCCCACCCTCAAGGAAACACCCGGGCTTCGCAGACTCGATTCTTGGGCTGAGCCTCGAGGCTACATACAATCCTGTTCATCCCAGGATCGGTTTTACCGCATAACAAAAATAGCATATATGAATACAATCAGGCATGGATTTGCCAATATATTGATAGAATACTATTGCAAGTATATCCAGGTAAGAAGATTATTTAAAAATCTGTAGAAAAATTAATATACGATTAAATCTGGATGAACTATTAATATATTGATTGAAGGGGGAAAAGATGTCCATCAAGACAGGACCACGTACATCATCAGCTTGGCTGATTTTGTTGATCGCAAGCATATTTGTGGGAATATCTGCTGCACAGGTTCCACCCCTGGAGCCGTACTGCCCTCCAACGGAGGACGGCAGGTGGACCCAGACCAATGCAGTTGGCAGCTTCGAGGAATTGCTGAGGAGCCAAGAGGTGCTCCTAACCCAGTTCGAAGAGCTGCTTAAACAGTACAGCAACGAGTTCCCCGTGGCAGACAACGCGATGTTCCTGGCCAGCTTTGAAGACCTGCTGCGCAGGCAGACGGTTCTCCACGAGAGCTTCTCAGGCATGCTTGGCGATGAAGAGCAGTGGGATCCCATCTATCCTGACAACGCACAGGTAGAGTTCCTGGCCAGCTTCGGGGACCTGCTCCTCCGCGAGAAGGAACTCTATGAGAGCTTCTACATCCTGCTCGATGCCACCTGGTGCGTGGAAGGATTCAGCGAGCTGCCTGGAAACTGCGGGATCGGCACCCATGAGGAGTTCATATACAGCTTTGAGGATCTGCTGAGCAGGCAGGAGAGCTTGCTGCACGATTACTACTACCTAACGAAGAACCTCGATCCAGCTGTCGAGACCCAGGACATAATCAAGGCAATATCCACATTCGAGGACCTCATCAGATATCATGCTGATCTGCTCGCAAAGTTGGAGGATCTGATCAAGAAAACCTGCGAGAACGGCGGGCCTGTCAGCGGGCTTGCAATTGAGAAGACCGCCGAGTGGAACGACCCGGCTCAGGATTATGTGCTATACAGCTTTACCATAACCAATCAGGAAAACGTGACAGCCACCGGAGTGCAGCTGATAGACACCATGCCAGCCGGTGCCAATTTCTTCCCGGCCATCAATGCTGACCCATGGCAGGACAATGGAGACGGAACCCTCACCCTGTCGCTCGCAGACATCCCAAGCGGCGGCTCGGCTACTGCCAAACTCATCCTGCATATACCGGGAACCCTGGGTATGGGTAGCTGGACCAATGGCGCATGCGTCAACTCCAACGAGTACGCGCAAGCCTGCAGCAGTGTGGATATATCCAGAACGTTCGCACCGACTGCAAGCGTGGAGGTGGCAGAAGCCTAGCTGGATGTCATCGAAGCGCGGTACAATTGCATTACGCCAAATCTAATTTTTTTTATTTTTAATATATCTTTTGTTTAGCCGCAGGTAACGATTACCGCTATCGCTTCCTGGTGAGTGATCTTAACTGATCTGACCAAAGGGGCGTGCGAAACGGAGATCATCAACACCGTGGAGAATGGCTCTTGCACGAACATCCACGCCAGTATCTCAGTGGGCACCCAACCAAGGATAAACCTGATCATCTATTCCATGATTACCTTATCTAGGCCTCTATGACAGCCAAAACTACGATGATGATAACCAGCAGCCGGACCAGAGATGGTCACGATCATGGCCACGGGCGCCAGCTGGCGGTCCAAACCGAATGGATATTCCTGGCGCCAAAGCCTGCCTGGATGCTCCCGGATGCAGCGCTGAGCAGCTTGCGAGCCTGGGCAGTCTCCGCCTATGTCCGCACTTCCGGAATTGGAAATGGCCAGGCCAAAGTCCACCTTTTATCCCGAACTGCCGACATTAGCTCAATCGTTCCCACTGGTGCCAGATATGGGATGGGGAGACATCCGCCCGGCCTGCACTGCCCCAAAGCTCGACCACCTGGAGGCGATTGCCAGTGAGTGAAAGCGGGCTTGAACCCGTCATCGACCGCAAGAACAGCCGCAATATCATCGAGATAAAGGACCTGACCAAGGTATTCGGCGATGGCGTGGAGGTGAGAGCGCTCAACCGCATCAGCCTGACCATAAAGGAGGGCGAGTTCTTGGCCATAGTGGGGCCCAGCGGCTCCGGCAAGTCCACACTCCTCAACATGATCGGACTGCTGGACACCCCAACCAGCGGGAGCATAATCCTCAAAGGGGTGGACGTTACCTCGGCCAGCCCAAACCAGCGAGCAAATCTGCGCAACCGGGAGCTTGGATTCGTCTTTCAGTACCATCACCTGCTCCCCGAGTTCTCAGCTTTGGAAAACGTCATGATGCCCATGCTCATAGCCGGAATGGACAAAGCCCAGGCATCAGAGCGAGCGCACAAGCTCCTCTCCGACGTTGGGCTGGCCGACCGCCTCCACAACCGCCCGAGCCAGCTGAGCGGCGGCCAGAACCAGCGGGTGGCCGTGGCCCGTGCCCTTGCCAACAGCCCTTCAATCGTTATAGGCGACGAGCTGACGGGCAACCTTGATTCTAAGACATCCCGCCTCATCTACGACCTTCTGCGTGACCTGAACAAGCAGATAAACCAGACTTTCATACTGGTCACCCACGACATGGATATGGCTGAGAAGACCGACCGCATACTCCGCATAGTCGACGGGCAGCTGGTCTGCGAGCTGCGCAGACAGCAGGATGGCTGGAGCCAGAGCGATGCATGTAATCATCTCGAAGATGGAGGGCTTAAACATTGAGATCGCTGCTTGCTGCTGCTGTGCAGCTTGATGTCATGCCTGCAGAGCAGGAAGGCAACTGCCAGAGAGCGCTGGAGATGGTTGGCTGGGCATGCCGGAGCGGTGCGGATCTGGTAATTCTTCCAGAGCTCTTTCTGACCGGATTTGATTATTCGGCACGGCCAGAGGAGAGTCCGTATCCATCCCTGCAGCCTTTCAGAGAACTCGCCTCCCGGACGGGAACCATGATAATCGGCTCGATCATGACCGCCTCGATGAGGGGCCGCCTTAACACAGGATTCTGCCTCGATGGCCTCCAGCTCGGCTGCCAGGATAAGGTCCATCCCTTCGGGCCGGAGAAATCCCATTTCATCGGTGCCGACCGTATCGAACCCATCCTCACCAGCCGGGGCAAGATCGGACTTCAGATCTGCTACGACCTGCGCTTTCCCGAGGTGGCCAGGCGGCTATGCTCAAGTGGAGCCGATCTCCTGGTAACTGTGGGCGAGTTTCCAGCAGAGAGAATAGAACACTGGAGGGCCCTGTCAATAGCACGCGCAATCGAGAACCAGATATGTCACATCGCCTGCAACTGGGCGGCTGGGGGCGGCAGCATTATCGTGGACCCGCTGGGCCGGGTGCTGGCCGAGGCAAGGCCCGGACAGACCGTGATCTGCGCAAGGATCGATCCGGATTTGCAGGAGCAGGCCAGAGCTGCCCTGACCTGCTGGGCAGACAGACGGCCCGAACTCTACTAGAGATGCGGGTTGCGAAGCCGCCGGCAAGAATATCATCGAAGGCATCGGAGTTGTCATCCGGGATGAACCAGCTCACCGCGCAGTACCTGCGGTCCCGTTTTCGGGAATATTACCTGATGGCCTCCATGGAAGCACCCCCCGACCTGCCGGCCAGGGAATGGGGATTTCTCTTCTTCGACCAGCCAGGCATGCGCAGGCACCGAGCGTTCTTTAGCCGGATGGAACTGGTGGACTTCATCAGGGCCACCGTACCCGCTCATGTATATCACTCAGCAGCATACTACATCCATCCAGGAGCGCCCACGATGAAGGAGAAGCTATGGCAGGGCGCAGACCTGATCTTCGACCTGGATGCCGATCACCTGCGAAGGTCTCCGAAATCGTACGGGGAGATGCTGGATCTGGTCAAGAAGGAGACTGCCAAGCTGCTCGAGTTCCTGATGGATGACTTCGGGCTTGACCAGGACCAGGTCTCGGTGGTCTTCTCAGGCGGAAGAGGATATCATATCCACGTGAGGGACCCACGGGTGCGGCCACTTCCAAGCGAGGCTCGCCGGGAGATAGTGGATTACCTGACCGGCAGGGGGCTGGACCTTGATAGGTTCATAAGCACGGTCCAGGTCTCCGGAGACGCCGGCAGGGAGAGGGCGGAGTCACTGCGAATCCCTTCTGCCCGCGCCGCCGGCTGGGGCGGCAGGATCAATCGGGCGGTCCAATCCTTCGTCAGATACCTGCAGGCGCTGGGAGAGGATGAGGCGGTAAAGACGCTGGCAGGCGTTAAAGGAGTGGGCAGAAAGACCGCTAAGAGGTTCTACCGCGAGATCGCAAAGGAGGGCACTGCAGAAAAGATCTCCGCAGGCAACCTTGACTTCTTCCGTGGCAGCTCCGGCCTGTGGGGGCTTCTCCTTCCCTACCTGGCAGAGGAAGGGATAAGCATGGGACCTTTCATCGACGAGATGAGGGGAGAGACAGACGAGCCGGTTACGGCTGATATCCGGCGGCTTATCCGCTTTCCGGAGAGCCTTCACGGCGGTACCGGCCTGAGGGTCACCGCTCTGCCGGCCGACGCCCTCCAGTCTTTTCAGCCCCTTCGTGACGCTGTGGTCTTCGATCGACGCCCGGTCCAGGTTTTGGTGGAGAAACCCACCGTTCTTGAGATGAAGGGTGAGAGGTTCGATCTGGAAACAGGGCCAGCCAGGCTGCCGGGATATGCAGCTATATTCGTGATGGCTCGAGGGGCAGCGGAGCTGGACAAAGATTATAGAGGATGATTGCACCATAACAACTTCCCAGGACGGATGATTCCAATCCCGGGCGGTTTGCCTGTGTGCAAGGGGCGGGAATTTTAGGGGGGAGGGAGCGTTAGTGGCTGAGCTTAACCTGGCAAATGTACTCAGAGAGGAGCGAAAGAAGGCCGAGCTTCAGCCACTGGACCTGGACTTCTACCGGCAGGTGGCAGAGCATATATCGGCGCTGGAGGACGACCTCTCCCGGCTGGAGGACCATTTCGGGGTGGAAGCTCAGATAGTTGAAGACGAGCTGAAATCGTCCAGAAAGAGCGCGTCTAAGCTCATGGACATACGGATGAAGAAGCTGACCAAGCGAGCGCTGCGCCGGGCCAGCTCAAGCCAGCAGGGAGATGACCGGTCCGGGCTTACCCAGGAGGAGGCCGAGATTTACGAGAGCCTTCTATCTGCCGCCAGCCGGGGAAGACAGCGTATAATGGACACCTTGGCCGGAAAAGGCACCGAAAGACCTTTAACGGGCAAGAGGGATATAGGCCAGGAATATACCACAGTAAGACTGCTAGACAGCGTTCCTATGTTTATAGGTGTAGATGGCCGGCGTTATCTCTTATCCAGGGATGATGTGGTCATGCTGCCGGCCATACATGCGAGGAACCTATGTAGCCGGGGTCTAGCTCAGGAAATCAGTATGAGGTAATCTGGTATGAAGATGCCAAAGCAGTTTGAAGCTCATTGCCCCTTCTGCAAGAAGCACACCACGCACACAGTGGAGAGGGTGAGGAGGGGACAGGCCCGCACCATGACCCATATTGTCAGGCAGAAGGCCAGAGCGAACGGTACGGGCAATCAAGGCAAGTTCTCCAAGGTCCCTGGTGGGGATAAACCAACCAAGAGGCTGAACCTCCGCTACCGCTGCAACGTATGCAAGAAAGCCCATGCCCGAAAGGGGATTCGTCTGGGAAAATTCGATCTAGTGGAGGGATGAGCTCTGGCTAAATTCCTGAAGGTAAAGTGCAATGATTGCGAGAACGAGCAGATCATATTTGGCAACGCATCCACTCAAGTGAAATGCCTGGTTTGCGGCCGCACCCTGGCCGAGCCCAGGGGTGGAAAGGCCGAGATCAAGACCCAGATAGTGGAAGTCATGGAATAACCGAGGTAACCCAGATGCTTAGGGAAGGTTGGCCAGAACCAGGAGATCTGGTCGTATGTACGGTGGAGCAGGTGGTGGACTTCGGCGCTTTCGTAACGATGGATGAGTACGCTGGCAAGAAGGGATTGATCCATATATCTGAGGTGGCCAGCGGCTGGATCAAGTATATCCGTGACCATGTGCGAGAGGGCCAGAAGATCGTCTGCAAGGTTCTGAGCGTGGACCGGAACAGGCATCATATCGATCTCTCCCTAAAGGATGTCAACGAGCACCAGAGGAGGGAGAAGATCCAGGAGTGGAAAGCAGATCTGAAGGCCTGGAAATGGCTTCAGATGGCCTACGAAGGCAGGGAAGACGACCTGACGAGGGTCCATAGTACACTTCTAAAATCGTATCACAGCCTCTATGGCGCCCTGGAGGAAGCTGCGGTTAGCGGTGAGGAGGCCCTGATCGAGAGCGGCCTAACCCAGGATGACATCAAGATCATCTACCAGATGGCCCAGCAAAACGTCAAGATACCATCGGTGGAGATCTCGGGGTATGTGGATATAACCTCACCCGATCCCGACGGCATAGAGGTCATCCGCAAGGCCCTGAAGCAGGCCAAGAAGATCAGGGACAAGGAAGTGGCCCTGGAGGTCAAGTATGTCGGAGCCCCCAGGTACAGGATAAAGGTTTCTGCCCCCGATTATAAGCATGCTGAGGCAACCCTCAAAAAGTCGGCACAGGCCGTGATAAAGTATATAGAGCAGCACGGCGGCGAGGGCGCGTTCTTGAGAGAGGCATGAGATCGAAGATCCTACGCTGCCCGGCATGCGATAGCTATACGCTCAAAGAGATTTGTCCCAACTGCGGGACTGCCACTCGCGGTACCCGTCCGGCCCGGTTCTCCCCGGAGGATCGCTACGGCAAGTACCGTCGGGCTTTGGCCCAGGAGACTTCATGATCGAGACCCTGGTTCGCAGGATTAAGGAGGTCCATCTGCAAAGCCCTGTTATGGTGGAGGGGCTTCCTGGAGTGGGCCATGTGGGAAAGCTGGTGGCAGAGCACCTGATCGATGAGCTCTCGGCCGAGCTGATCATGGAAATATACTCGCCACACTTCCCGCCGCAGGTGCTGGTCAGAAAGGACGGGACGGTCCGTCAGGTCAGAAACGAGATCTATGCATATCAGGGCCACGGCAAGACCCCCGATCTGCTGATACTCGTTGGGGATTATCAGAGCGCCACCAACGAAGGCCACTACGAGCTGACAGGAATATTCCTGGACCTGGCCGAGGAGATGGGGGTCAGCCGGATATACACCCTTGGAGGATTCGGCACAGGCCAGTTTGTTGAGCCGCAGGTCTTGGGAGCCACAAACAGGCCCGACCTCGTGGGGCAGATGAAGCAAAACGGCGTCCTCTTCCACGAAGAGGAGCCGGGTGGCGGAATAATCGGTGTCAGCGGGCTCTTGCTGGGGCTTGGAGGCCTTCGGGATATCGAGGCAGTCTGCCTCATGGGAACCACAAGCGGCTACCTTGTAGATCCAAAGTCCGCCCATGCCGTGCTGAAGGTGCTCAGCCAGGCCCTTCAGATCGAGGTTGGCATGCAGGCCCTGGAGGACCGGGCCAAGGAGATGGAGCGGATCGTGGGAAAGCTTCAGGAGATGGAACGGGCCCAGATGCCCTACGAGGGCGGAGGCGAGGAGGATCTCCGGTACATCGGATGAGCCGACAGCTGCCCTGACCGAGAATGCCTATCATCTACTGGAACTGGCCATCCGGAAAGGGGCAGACGAAGCCGAGGTTTTCGGGACATCGGCTCGCTCTTTTCATGTCTCCCTCAGGAAAGCTGCCATAGAGACGGCCAGCCAGAGCCGGGTGTGCGGCCTGGGCCTGCGAGTCGCAGTCAACGGAGCCCAGGGATTTTCCAGCACAAGCGATTTCTCCCGCCTCCCGGCGACTGCGGAGGCTGCAGTCCGCGCTGCCAGAGTGAGAGGGGGAGACCCGGACTGGAGGGGGCTTGCGCGGCCGGACGTCGCGATGACTGTCCAGGGAACATACGACCCGGTCCTGGCCCAGATGGAGCCCGAAGAGGTGATAAAGATGGCTATGCAGCTCTTGGAGGGGTGCGCCAGCGTCTCTTTTGCCCAGCCACTATCAGGCGGAGTCGGCCTCTCTTGCGGCGTTGAGGTGATCGCAAGCTCTGCAGGCATGGACCTCCGGGAGATCGGCACCGCCTGCCATGGATCTCTGGAGGCTGTATCCCATGGCGATACCGTGGCTACAGGCAGCGAGTTCGACATGTCCCGCAGCCACGGGCTGGACATGGTTGCAGTCGGAATGAAGGCTGCGCAGATGGCGGCATCATCTCGGGGAGGTGTGGCTGCACCCACAGGCACTTTCCAGGTGGTGCTAAGCCCGGTGGCCTTTGCCGACCTGTTGGCAAACACGTTTGTCCCAGCGCTCTCAGCCGAGAGCGTGCAGAAAGGCCGGTCCAGGCTCGCGGACAAGATCGGCCAGATCGTTGCAGACCCGCATTTGAGCCTGGTGGACGACGGCCTTCTGCCTGGTGGAATGGGCACCTCATCCACCGATGCCGAAGGGGTGTCTTCCCAGAGGACCGTGCTGGTGGACTCTGGAGTCATGAAGGGCTTCCTCTACGACAGCTACTGCGCCGGCAAAGAAGGCCTGCACAGCACCGGCAATTCTGTGCGCGGCGGCTACTTTGACCTTCCCAAAGTCGGTTTGCGCAACCTGCTGATACTGTCCGAAGAGCCAGTCGACATATTAGCAGACCTTAAAGAGGGGCTCTACGCCAGCAGCCTGATCGGAGCCCATACCGGAAATCCGATATCTGGGGACTTCTCAGTCGAAGCCAGAAACGCGTTCCTTGTGAAGGACGGAGAGCTGGCAGAGCCGGTCAGGTCTGCCATGCTGGCCGGAAATATATTTCAGATCATGAGCGAGCTGAAGGCGGGCAAAGACTCGCGAGCGGTTGGCGGCATAGTGACCCCGACGGTCAGAGCGCCGCTCAAGGTCGTCGGCTGAGATGATCATATCTTGGGAGATTTGAGGCGAATCGAATGATAATCGGAGGACCATCATCCCAGCTCCTGGCTGGCAGGGTGGCTGCCCTGCGGGGTGAGGAGCTGGCCATATGCGATTTTCGGAACTTTCCGGACGGCGAGGCCTATGCTCAGATACAGTCTGAACTGGCAGAGCCCCTGCTGCTGATCCAGAGCACGCCTACAGATAGGGATTTTATCTACCTGCTGCAGCTGCTGGACGTGCTGCGGGGCAGACGACTATCCCTGGTGATACCCTACTTCGGATACGCCCGCCAGGACAAGGTCTTTCAGCCTGGGGAGCCCATGACCGCCCGGGCCCTGGCAACCGCATTGAATCCCTTCCTGCAAGGGGATCGTGCATTCACGATAAACATACATGCGCCCACAATCCTGGGCCACTTCAGCTGCCAGGCCCAGAACCTGGATGCAACACCGCTACTGGCTGAGAGGATAAAGTCCCTGGACCTCGCTGACCCGGTGATAATATCGCCGGACAAAGGAGCTGTGACAATGGCATCTCGTGCCGCTTCGCTGGTAGGCTGCCCGTTTGATCATCTGGAGAAGACGAGACACAGCGGGACGGAGGTATCCATGGCACCACGGGAGATCGCGGTCAAAGGGAGGGATATAGTTATCACCGACGACATGATCGCCACAGGCGGGACCATGGCCACCGCGATTTCGCTCCTGCGCCGGCAGGGAGCGAGGAGGGTTTATCTGGCTGCAGTTCACGCTGTTCTGACCGGCTCGGCCATACTCAAGCTCTGCCGGGCTGGCGTAGAGGCGATTATTGCTACCGACACCCTTGATCGGGGGGTAAGCTCGGTCTCGGTGGCCCCCCTGATCGCCGACGCCACCAGACGGGATTAGGGTGGCGGGTAAAACGGCGGATGGCCAACTGACGCATTCCCAGGTGGCTTGCCTGCCACCCTGGTTTCGTATCCCCTTATGATATCGCTTCTTGTCAAAATCCCCATTATACGGCCCGGATCGTCGGGGCTGACCACCGGCAACCTGCCCACACGGTTGGCGTAAAGAAGATCCATTGCCTGCTTGGCAGATCTGTCAGGGGTCACGGTCACCACATCCCTGGTAGCCAGGTCAGAGGCTGTAAGGACATCCAGCTTGTCTTGCGGAACCATCCTGATATCGTCGAAGGCGATGATTCCGACAAGCCTGCCCTTTTCCACAACAGGAAATCCGGAGACGTTGTGCTCGAAGATCAGGTCCCGAACCTTTCGAATGGTCGTCTCCAGCGAGATTACGACAAGACGTCGGGCCATGATCTCATCAACCGTCACCCCCTCCAGCACCGCCGCCGGCCTGCCGACGGATATGCCCTGGCGGTCCAGTTTTACCGTGTACATGGAACCGCCGCCGAGCAGATGGTCGGCTGCTTAATAGCTCAGGATGCAGGATATTATCAGGGCAGGCAGGGCGGCGTAGCTGCCGGTCATCTCCGTTATCATGAATATGCAGGTCAGAGGAGCCGAGGCGGCACCGGCAAAGAAAGCCCCCATCCCCAATAGGCCATAGTCGGGTGGATTGGCGACGAGCCCGGGAAATATGCGGTCAGTCATTATGCCGAACGAGAGGCCAAGCATGGTGCCGATATAGAGGGTGGGGGCAAAGAGCCCTCCGCTTCCCCCTGAGCCGACTGTGCATCCTGTAGCCACAGCCTTAGCAATTGCGAGAACCAGGACCAGCAGGATCAGCTGATCTGTAGGCGAGGAATGGGCCATCTCAAATACGGTATTGATGCCGCCGTATCCTACTCCCATTATGCCGTATCCGTAGAGGAAGAGGCCGCAAGCACCGGCCACAATCCCTCCCAGAGCGGGCTTGATGGCCGGGGAAATGGGAAGGGCAGCGAACCAGTCGTCGATCACCTGGTATGAGCGCACCCACAGGAATGCCAGGCAGCCGAAGATCGGGCCCATGAGGAAGCAGAAGACTATATCGAAAGGCGTGAATATGAAACTGGGATTGACGAACTCAGGCACCGGATCGATCAGAGATGATGCCACAGCCTTTCCCACCACAGCAGCAAGCAGTATCGGTACTGCCTCTGACGTGGATATCCGCCTGGAGACCACCTCCAGGGCGAATATGGCCCCGCCCATTGGAGCGTTGAAGGTGCCGGCAATTCCCGCAGCCAGGCCGCTCAATACAAGTGTGCGTCTTCCAAGCGGATCTACCGAAAGCAGGCGGCCGATGGTGGAGGCGAGGGAGGCCCCGATAAGGGCGATGGGACCCTCACGCCCAGCGCTTCCGCCGCTGCCCAGGGTTATGGCCGAGGTGCAGATGAGGACCAGCCCGGCCCGGGTGCGGATGCTGCCACCCGAACGGTGAATGGCTTCCATGACCCGGACTATGCCATCCCCCCGGGTCTCCGGCGCCAGGAGATGAGAGAGCGGCCCGACAATCAGCCCGCCTAGGACTGGAAGAAGGACCACGAACAGAGGGCTTGGGGCCCGGGAGAGAAGATCGGTGAAGAAGAAGCCGCCAACGGCCTCAGTCAGCGCTCGGAAGACCACCGCACCCAGTCCGCCGCCCACGCCGACCAGCACCGATAGCAGATATAGGTAGATCCGCTCGTATTCTCGAAAGAACATCATGGACAGCCATCACCAGCCGAAATTGCGGAATCGATGGCGTGATACGACGGAGTGGTAGATAAAGGCAGAGGCCGCAGGAGAGACGGGCTGTGCCGCAAAGAATGGCACGCCTCCCCTAGAATATCCTTAAAAGCCCAAGCCACTTATCTAGGGGCGATGCCCGATCCCCTTCGTGTTTGCGTTATCGGCGGCGGCATAGCCGGTGCCGAGCTGATCCGCCTCAGCGCCAAGACCAGCGGCCTGGAGATAACCCTGGTAGAGCCCAAGCGCCAGATCGAGTGCCAGGCGCTTTATCCCGATTATCTTGGAGGGCTGGTCAGGCTGGAGGATTTATCCGCCCCACTGCAGCCATTTTGCAATCGCATGGGCGCCCGTCTGGTGAGGGAGCGGGCGGTGGCGGTGAATTCCGGACGGGTGATCTGCGAAGATGAGGAGGTTGAGTGCGATGTCGTTGTGGTCTGCGTCGGCGCGGAGCAGAACTACTTCGGCATTCCCGGCGCTGAGCACACGTTCTCCATAAACACCCTGGAAGGCACGCTTAAAGCCCGGGAGTTCATCGAGGACAGGAGCCCGGACCGCATCATGATAGTCGGCTCAGGACTGACCGGAATCGAAGCGGCATCGGTGCTGGCAGAGAGCCTGGACGCCAGCATATACGTCGTCGAGATGATGGACCGGCTGCTTCCGGCCTTTCCACAGAGCACATCCGCTCTTGTGGAGAAGATACTCTATGAGAGGGGGGTCAACATGCTCACCGGCACTGCGGTCAAGGAGGTCAGGCCGGATAGCATAGTCTTTGGGGACGGCTCCTCCCTTGACTGCGACATGGCCATATGGACCACCGGCATCAAGCCACCTGCCCTGGTCGAGGGGCTGGACCTGCCAAAGGAGAGGGGCTGGATCCTCGTCGACCCCTATCTGCGAGCCAAAGACGAGATATTCGCGCTGGGCGACTGTGCCTGGATACGGGTTGAGGACAAGCTTGCAACCAAGACCGGAATAGAGGCGGAACGTCAGGCCAAGCATATGGCCGATAACCTCTCCCGGATGGTCCGCCACCACCCACTTGTACCCTACTCGGTGCTGGCATCCACCGACAACCCCATGGCCCTGATATCCACCGGCTGCGGCCAGGCAGTGGGCGTATACGGCGGGCTGTGCGTATCAATGCCATCATGGCTGATCCACTCGCTCAAGAGCTGGATAGACAAGTCCATAGTCAAGAGGTACAAATGCAAGCCCAAGAGGCCGGCCGCTGAGGTCGCACCCGCTGGCCGGCATTCAAGGTAAAAGTCCAAACGCCCCCCGCAGGAGACGGCGAGATGAATGCCTTCTCCCGAACCGGGACGGAAATACCATGATTTTTCCAAGAAGGCCATGTCCGCAGCCGACATTGACGCAGGACCCAATTTCTTTCGTCCTTTTTTTCGCTGCGGCCATTTTGGGCATCTCGTCGACTGAGTCGGAGATCATTTCCGGACCTGGGCTGCTGCGGTCAAGAAGTTGGAATCCGCAGCAGAAGGGATTGGGCCAGCCGGGCCAATCGTGGTCGTGCCCAGGCCCGGCATGGTTGAAGCCGCCGCGATGGCGACCCAGGTGAGAGCCCATGACTTGGCTTGCGCTATTGAGTTCTGCTTAAAGATTCGCGTACGGAAAAAGGCGAAGTCCTGCTATCTTGAAAAGAAAAAGAATGAATTGGGCGCAGAGATCTCCATCTTTGCGCCTGTCTTTCCTTAACGGGCCGCCTTGGCCACGCGCTCCGCGCTGTCCCTCTTGTTGACTGCGAAGCTCTTGGGATCGGCGTTTGACGCCGCTATTATCTCGTCTGCCAGGCAGCTCTGGATGGAGCGCTTGCTCTTGAAGGACGCTTTCCAGGCCCCCTGGGAAAGCAGCATAAGGGCGCTGTCCACCCGGCGCTGGGGTGCGGTATCCACTGCCTTGGGCACGGTGATGCCACCGTACTTGAGCCTGACAACCTCTTCCCTGGGCCCGGAGTTGGATATAGCTCGGGCCAGGATCGTCAGCGGGTTCTCCTTGGTCCGCTCGTGGATTATGTCGAAAGCCCCTTCCACGATGCGGTAAGCGGTCTGCTTCTGCCCGGTGTTCTTCTCTTTGCGCATCATCTTGTTGATCAGCCGCTCAACGACATGCATATCGGACTTGCGGAACTGCTGGCGAGCGTGCTTTCCGCCGGAGTGCATAACTGCTCTGGGCTGCAGGTTCATGTAGCCCTTGATGCTGAGGTCGGCCACCTCGGCCTCCGCTGGATCCCACTTATTGAAGACCTTCATCGCTCTTCACCTCACCGGCTTCTCCTTCCGTCCCGAGACCATCTCCAGAAGGGAGACGTTGTTGACTCCTACCACCTTGAAACGGACTCCTGGGATGTCTCCCATGGACCTGCCCATCCGGCCGCCGATCCGCTCCACAACAACTTCGTCGTGCTCGTCTATGAATCCGATGGCCCCATCGCCCGGACAAAACGCAGTAACCTGCCTGCCGTTCTTGATGAGCTGGATGCGCACACACTTCCGGATGGCGGAGTTGGGCTGTTTAGCCTCCACACCTACCTTTTCCAGCACGATTCCTCTGGCCCGGGGTGCCCCGCCCAGGGGATCGGCCTTTATCTTCATTCCCGAGGCTCGCCTGATGTAATGAGGATCGCTCCACCTCAGGATCTTCCAATCACGCTCCAGTTTCCTGGCTGCGTAAATTCCCTTTCCCATCTAATCACCGTATGATATGATCCGCCGAATTGGGCCCCATCTCTGCCGCGAAGAGTGGCGCCCCGGGCCTACTCTATTGGCCGCTTTGTATTTCATTGTATGATTATATCGTCCACGCCATGATGCCGCTGTGCCAGCATCTTGGCCTTCAGTATATTGCGGCCGTCCCGCCCAATGGCGATGCCCTTGTCCTTATTTGCTACCTCTACATAAGCCAATCGCTTGTTATTCTTGTTGACCACCATGACGCTCTTGATGGCAGCGGGCTGGAAGAGGTTCTCGAGGAACTCCTTTACGTTCTCGCTGTACTCAACGATCTCGATCTGCTTGCCAACCGACTTCTTAACCCGGTTTATGTTGCTTCCTTTCCGGCCGATGGCAGCGCCCATATCGCCTTTCTTGATCACGAAGATGATTCGATCGTTGTCCTGATCCACTACGCAGTCCCTGGCCATGCCGCCGGTGAGGCTCTCAAATAATGCGATATATCGTATTCCTTCGGTGGTGAGCTTGAACTCACTCATTATCAACACCCCGGATCTCCCGCAGTAGCGCCATCACCTCGGACTCGCCTGGCTCTATTATGGCCAAGGCGGCCACAGGGAACGGCTTGCCGCAGGAGGCCCCCAGGTCCTTTCCGGAGCTCTCGTAAGCATATACCGGGACATCCATCTTCTCAAGCACGCTGCGTACCTCCAGCGGACAATCTGCCGAATAGATCAGCAGCTTGGCCTTTCCGCTCTGGCCGCACTCCACGGCCTGGTTGGATCCCAGAACAACTTTGCCTGTCTTCAATGAGCTTCTCAGGGCTCGGTCTAGATTTATCATTGGATTACCTCGTCTCTTCTCTTGGCGACAAGCTGCACGTCTCCCGTCCCCAGCTGGATGGGCTGGCCCACTATGACGTTCTCGGTAACGCCTCGCAGGTCGTCGATATCTCCCCGGACAGCCGCATCCAGAATGTGATTGACGGTGACCTCGAAAGCCGCCCTTGCCAGGACACTGGCCTTCTCCCCGGACACACCGTGCCGGCCGATCTGTTTTACCTCGCCGTCACAGGTCATAATGTCAGCCACCAGCATGATGTGCCGGACGTCGACGGATAGACCCTGTTCCCGGAGGGTATCTGTCGCCTCATTTATGATCGCGTTTCGGGCCGCCTCGATGCCCAGGACCTCCCCGATCTCGTTTATGTTATTGGTCTTGGTTCGGGCGGGATCTACACCTTCGAACTCCAGGACCTCTTTTAAGGCGGAGCCCTCGGTGTATAGCACGTATTCGTCACCCTCCTTGCGTATCACTACCCTCTTGATCCCGTCTATTCCCTTCAAGGAGAGGCGTTTGATCTTCTCCACCAGTTGCAGAAGCTCCCTGTAAGACGGCTCCTCTGGAGCCATGACAAGCATCCCATCCCGCATCTCCACGGCCAGCCCGGTCTCTGACCTCAGCGTCTCGGCAACCTCTTCATCGGTTATCTTGCGCTGGGCAAGTGCCTCGTGGTTGAGCTCGATCAGCACGTTCATCTCGGCCAGATCGGTGGCGATCGAACCGAGGTGAAGGATCGAGGTGGATTCTATCGCCCATGCCACTTCCCTGGCCAGATCCCGATCCCGGGCGTAATCTGGTTCCAGCCGAATCGTCATGGTGGGCGTGGAGGGGATCTTGCGTGCGTCAACGATCTCGATAAGCCTTGGAAGACCAAGGGTCACGTTGATCTCGGCCACACCTGCGTAGTGGAACGTACGCATGGTCATCTGTGTGCCGGGCTCACCGATGGACTGGGCGGCGATCACGCCAACCGCCTCGCACGGCTCCACACCGGCATGATCGTAATCGCTCTTGACCTGTCCGATGACCTCGTCAAACTGGGCCTTCGTGAACTGCTCGTTCTCAAGGCCGTCCAGCAGCGCTTCCTGTATGCTCTGTGGCAGTCCCAGGCCTGAAATCTGCTCCCGCTGCTCCTCGCTTAAGCTCATGCATCCTCCCTGGCCAGCACCTTCTTGATTATGCGGCGCACGTTGTCCGGGCTGGCGTAGTCCCTGCGGGAGGCATCAACGCCATCCTCACCGTACTTGAACTGGACGATCATGCCCCTGGTCTCCCTGACCGTCCCATCGTAGTTGACCTCAAGGTCCTGAAGCGCATTGACCAGACGGCGCTGCAGATAACCGCTCTGAGATGTGCGTATGGCCGTGTCCACCAGGCCTTCTCGGCCGCCGATGGCGTGGAAGAAGAACTCGATGGGAGTCAGGCCATCCTTATAGCTTGATTCCACAAAGCCGTGTGCTTCAGCCCCGAGATCGCCCCGCTGGAAATGGGGCAGGGTCCGTCCGGCGTAACCTCGCCGGATGCGCTCCCCTCTGACCGACTGCTGTCCGACGCAGGCAGCCATCTGGGTCAGGTTCAGCATCGAACCGCGAGCGCCTGAAACGGCCATCACCACACCGCTGTTGTCCAGGCCCAGGTAGCGCCCTGCGATCTTGCCGGCGCTGTCCCTGGCCTTTCCAAGCGTCTGCATGATGCGCATCTCAAGCGTCTCGTCCAGGGTCCTGCCGGGCAGCGGCTCAAGCTCACCTGCACGGTAAGCCTCGATGAGCTTCTGAACGTTTTCCCTTGCGGTGCGGGTCACATCGTCTATCTGCTCTGCGGCCGGGACAGGGATATCCTCGTCGTCAATCCCGAAGCTGAAACCAGCCAGCATGATGCCCCGCAGGGCAAGAAGGGTCATCCTGTCGAGGAAGGTGCTGGCGACGCTTGGATCGTACTCCTTGATTATGCGGTCGGTAACCTTGCCTTTGAAGGCGCCCACCGCCTCGGCGTCGATCGTGCCTTTCAGGAGCTGGCCGTCCTCGATCACGACGAAGGCGTCGTTATCGCAGTCCGGCCCCTTGCACTGCTCGCAGGCAAGACAGAAATCCGCCTTGAAGCTCAGATTGAGGCCTCTGGGCAAGACGAGTGAGAACATCTGCTTGCCGGTCCAGTAAGGCTCACCCCGCTCGTCATATCCTTTTGGCTCCGGCAGATCGTTGATGTCGTATTTCTTGAGGACCTCCATCAGTCCGGCCCGGCTGATGCGGCGCTCCCCATGTGTCAGCAGGAAGCTTCCTGTCACGTAGTCATGGATGCCCCCGATGATCGGGCCGCCGAAGCGTGGAGACAGGATGTTCTCCTGCACTCGCATCAGTATCTGGGCCTCAGCCCTGGCCTCCTCTGTCTGTGGCACATGCAGGTTCATCTCATCCCCGTCGAAGTCGGCGTTGTACGGAGGACAGACCGCCGGGTTCAGTCGGAATGTCTTGTATGGCATCACCTTGATGCGGTGAGCCATGATGGACATGCGGTGAAGGGAGGGCTGCCGATTGAACAGGACCACGTCCCCATCTGCCAGCTGGCGGTCGATCTTCCAGCCCACCTCCAGCTGCTCGGCCACCTCGCCGCAGTTCTTATCCGTGACCTTGACCCTGCGGTTGTCCGCGCGCTGGACGTAGTTGACGCCCGGGTGGTTGTCAGGCCCGCGAGCCACGTATTTGCGCATGACCTCGATATTTCGGGAGTTGACTATCATGGGCACGGTCAGCTCCCTGGCCACGTCCATGGGGACGCCCACCTCGTTTATCGACAGGTTGGGGTCTGGCGATATGACTGTTCGGGCGCTGAAGTTGACCCGCTTTCCTGAAAGCGACCCACGGAAACGGCCTTCCTTGCCTTTGAGCCTCTGTGAGAGGGTTTTCAGAGGCCGGCCAGAGCGATGTCTCGCCGGCGGCACTCCGGAGACCGTGTTGTCCAAGAACGTGGTCACGTGGTACTGCAAAAGCTCCCACAGGTCCTCGATGATGAGCTGGGGCGCTCCAGCTTCACGGTTCTCCTGGAAGCGCTGATTGATGCGAATTATGTCCACAAGCTTGTGGGTCAGGTCGTCCTCGCTGCGCTGCCCGCTCTCAAGTGTGATGGACGGCCTCATTGTCACCGGCGGCACTGGCAGCACGGTCAGGATAATCCATTCCGGCCTGGCCGTCTCAGGATTCATGCCCATGACCTGGATATCCTCGTCCGAGGCCTTCTCGAAGCGGTCACGGATATCGGAAGGCGTGAGCTTATGGCCGTCCTCGATGTATGAGAGTGGCCGCTCGAACTTGATCTCCCTCTGAGGAGCCCCGCAGTAAGGACAGGTCTTGTGCTTGCGGGCCTCCGAGAATACCTTGTTTACAACGTCGTCGGTAGGCTGGCCAAGATCCTCAAGGGTGCGGATCTGCTCTAAGAAGGTCTCTTTCTCGTGGTCGAGCAGCATCAGACGGGAGCATTCCCGGCAGATGGCCCGGAGAATCTTGCGGACAAGCTTGGCGAAACCCACGTGCATAACCGGGGCGATCAGATCGATGTGGCCGAAGTGGCCCGGACATTCGCCTGGCCGTCCCCCGCATGTCCGGCATCGCAGGCCCGGATCTATGACACCAAGCCTTGGGTCCATGAGGCCCATCTCTATGGGGAAGCCGTCGTCATCGTATGTATCGGCCGTGATGATCTTGACCACGCTCATCTTCCGGAACTCCTGTGGGGAGATGAGGCCGAACCGGATCTTCCCAATCCTCTTAGGAACCGTCATTTTACCACCTAAACCGCATCCTCCAGGATCAGCCGGGGGGCCACACCCAGGGATTTAATCTCGTCCAGCAGGAGCTTGAATGCGTAGCTCATCTCCACCGGATATATCTCGGTATCTCCGCCGCAGACCGGACAGAAGTCGGCATTGCGCCTCTTGTCGTGGATGGCGATGACTCCGCAGCGGCTGCATACAAGCTCCACGACCTTGTCGGATTCCTCTACCAGCCGTTCCTTTAGAGCCAGGGCAGCACCGTGAGCGATGAGAACGTCGCGTTCCATCTCACCGAACCGCAGGCCTCCTTCCCTGGCCCGCCCTTCAGTCGGCTGCCTGGTGAGCACCTGCACCGGGCCGCGCGAACGTGCGTGCATCTTTCCGGTGACCATATGGTAGAGCTTCTGGTACAGGATGACCCCTACGAACAGGTCTGCCATGATCTGCTCGCCTGTAGCGCCGTTATAGAGGATCTCCCTGCCGGTATGAGCGAAGCCGAACTTGGTAAGCGCGGAGCGCAGATCGGTCTCGGTCTCGCCCAGGAAGGCTGTGGCATTGACAAACCGCCCCTCCAAAGAGCCGACCTTTCCACCGATCATCTCCAGCACGTGGCCGACGGTCATCCGTGAAGGGATGGCGTGGGGATTGAGAAGGAGGTCTGGCACCATGCCGCTCTCGGTAAACGGCATGTCCTCTTGAGCCAAGAGAAGCCCAACAACGCCTTTTTGGCCATGTCGCGAAGCGAACTTGTCCCCGAGCTCGGGAATCCTCTGGTCCCTGGTCTTCACCTTTGCCAGACGGTTGCCGTTCTGCGACTCGGTCAGTATCACCATGTCCACCACGCCCTTCTCATTGGAGCGCATCGTGACCGATGTCTCTCGCCGCTGCTGGGGGGTTATGCCGAACTCGGTGGGCTCCTCCAGGAATCGTGGCGGGCTGGTCTTGCCTATGAGGACGTCGTTTGGCCCCACATCGGCATTGGGATTGACCAGGCCGTCCACATCAAGCTGCCCGTAGGTCTCCGATCCGCGGGCTCCGCGCACCTCAAGATCCGGGATCTCGAACTTGTCCTCCTGACCTCCAGGATACTTCCGCTCCTCTGCCTCCGAGACCCGGAAGAAATGAGATCGTGCTAGACCACGCTGTACCGCGCTCTTGTTCATGATGAGGGCGTCTTCAATGTTGTACCCCTCGTAGGCGAGCACAGCCACGACGAAATTCTGTCCGGCAGGCCGTCGGTCAAAACCAATAGCGGCCGCTGTCCGGCTGGCAACTATTCCCTGCTGAGTATAATGCAGGTAGTGGCCTCGGGTATCCGGCCGCAGCCTCATGTTGGCCATGGACATCCCAAGGCACTGCTTGATCATGCCTGCTCCCATGGTGTTCCTGGGGCTGGCGTTGTGCTCCGGGTAAGGGACGAGGGCCGTGCATATGCCCAGTATCAGTGAGGGATCAAGCTCAAGATGGGTGTGATCTGATGTCAACTGAGATGCCCATACCGCCACCAGGCTGTTCTCCTCCTCCTCTGCGTCCAGATACTCCACCTTGCCCTGGGACACCAGGTCGTCGAAGGAGAGCTCCTTTCGGCTGAGCCGCTCCAGATCCTCCTGGCTCACCAACGGGCTGCCGTCCTTCACCACGATAACTGGACGTCGGGCCCGTCCAGAGTCGGTGTTGATCAGGATCTCCCCGGTTCTCTCGAAATAGGCCACGTTGATCTGGTTGCTGATCTGGCCGCTCCGGCGCATCTGGCGGATCTCCGCCACAAGCTCGTCCGGACGGTCGTGGTGACCGATGATCTCACCGTTTACGAATACCCTGGCTTCAACCATCTCAACCACCTACCGGAGCAACACCCAGGTCGATAAGCGTCTTCTTGATGTTCTCATACTCCTCTACCCCTTTGGAGAGCTCAACTGCCTGAGCGAAGTTCTTCACCAGGCCGCAGTTCGGCCCTTCCGGGGTCTCGCTTGGGCATATGCGCCCCCACTGGGTGGCATGCAGATCCCTGGCCTCGAAGTGGGGCTGCGACCTGGATAGCGGTGAGATCACCCTGCGCAGGTGGCTCAAAGAAGCCATGTAATCGGTGCGATCCAGCAGCTGGGACACCCCGGTCCTGCCGCCAACCCAGTTGCCGGTGGCAAGGGGGTGGATCATCCTCTCGGTCAGCACATCTGCCCGCACGGTGGTCACGACATTCAGATCGCGGTTCCTCATGCTGGCCCGCTCCAGCTGGTACTTGATATCCCTGGTAAGCCGGTTGAAGGCAACCCGGAATAGATCCTCCATCAGGTCGCCGGATAGCTTGAGACGCTTGTTGGAGTAGTGGTCCTTATCGTCCTCGCCCCTCTTGCCCAGGGCCAGCTCGAAGCAGGCCTCGGCCATCCTGGACAGGAACAGGGCTTTTGCATATCGGTCCTTTTCATCCACGCCGATATGGGGAAGCAGATAGCGGTCGAGGACATAGGCTGCCCGTTTCTTCTGGTATTCCTTGGCCTGCCCGGCCGCCACCCGGACACCGATCTTCTCCAAAGCCTCCTCCATGGATGAGACCTCCGCCTCCTCCAGGTTCTCAAGCATGAACTTTATGATCTCAGGGTTGTCCGATACTGCCCGGACTATGTCCATATCGGTCTCCAGACCAAGGGCCCTTATCAGGGTCACGAAGTTTATCCGCCCGGCTACTGACGGGAAGGATACCTCAAGTATCGACTTCTTGCCGCGCTCGACGATCACCAGAGAACGGTAACCCTGACGCTGTGAGAAGACCTTTGCCACCTCGATGAACTCGTCGTACCTCTGGTTGTACTCCACGAGGATCTTGTTGGGCGCAAGATCCTCAAGAGTCATTATCACCCGCTCGGATCCGTTGACCACGAAGTAGCCGCCGGGGTCCATTGGGTCCTCGCCAAAGCCGATCATCTCGTCCTCGGACATCCCGGAGAGGTTGCAGATCTTGGACATGATCATCACTGGCAGCATGCCTATCATGGCCTCCACCGGCTCCTTCTCCACCTCCCCTTCTACGATGGTCATCTCCAGCTTGATGGGAGAATTGTAGGTGAGGTTGCGCAGACGAGCGTCATTTGGATAGAGTCGCTCCTGAGAGCCATCGGCTTCCACCACCATTGGGCGCTCTACCCTGATCTTGCCGAGCTTGACGTAGGTATTCTCGATGTTCGTCTCGATGATGCCCACTTCATCGATGACCTTTTGCAGCCCCCTGTCGATGAAATCGTTGAACGAATTTATGTGATGATGCACCAGTTTATCCTTGGTAAAATAGGCCCTGTAAAGAATGCCCTCTTCGAACAAAATTCCACCCCCATCAATCGATCACAAGTCTATAGAAGACCGCCTGTCTGGCAGTGGGGCTGATCCGGAGAACCTTGATCACGTCCCCTACCTTTGCCCCGATCTCCTTGGCCACAGGATCAGACACGTGGATCTTGGGCAGCTGGCGCGCCTCCACCCCGTACTGCTGAAGCACCTGTTCTGCCTCCTCCGGGGAGAGAAGGATATGGGGCGGTACCAAATCATGATCCTGCACGGCAAATTTCTTCATGCGACCTCTCTTTGCTTACAAAAGTAGCTCTACAAACGGGCTCGGGGGGATTTGAACCCTCGGCCACCTGGTATCTTCATCCGAAAATTTAAAAGCCAGGCGCTCTGCCTAACTGAGCTACGAGCCCACTTGAGCCTAAGAGCCCAGGCCCTAAGCATACTGATGTGCACTGTCGGCAAGATGAAAGCATCAGGCATAAAGCTTTTTCCCTTCCAAAGGGGGATGAGCCAAGAGAAGCTCATCCGCTCCTGATGAGGCGGGAGATCTCGTCTCCCACCTCGGATGTTGTGGAACTGCCGCCAAGGTCATAGGTCTTGACTTTGCCCTGCCGCAGGTTGACCTCTATGGCCCGTATTATATCATCTGCCGCATCCTTCTGCCCCAGATGCTCCAGCAGAAGTGCTCCAGCCCAGATCGTCGCGATTGGATTGATCTTGTTCTGACCCTTGTACTTGGGTGCGGAGCCATGGATGGGCTCGAACATGCTCGTGCCCTCAGGGTTGAGGTTTGCGCCCGGCGCCAATCCCAGGCCTCCCTGTATCATGGCTCCGAGATCGGTTATTATGTCTCCGAACATGTTCGGGGCCACGACTACATCGAACCACTCCGGGTTCTTCACGAACCACATGGTAATTGCGTCCACGAAGTTGAAGTCGGTCTTGACCCCGGGATAGCCAGCCGCCACATCCTCGAAGACCTCTCGCCAAAATCCATAGATATCGCTGAGCACGTTGGCCTTGTCAACGCTTGAGACGTGGTTTTCGCGGCTGGCCGCCATCTGGAAGGCGTAAGATATCACGCGGCGGCAGCCTTCTTTTGATACCATGCCTATCTGATACCCGATCTCCTCGCTGTCGCTCTCGATATCCAGGCCGAACTTTACCTGGTAGATGCTGCGCAGAACCTCGAGATGGGCATGGCTCTTGCCTCGCCTGGCCCGCCCACCCTGACCTACATAGAAGTCCTCGGTGTTCTCCCGTACCACTACGAAATCGATATCCTTAGGACCCTTATCCTTCAGAGGGGTCCACACGCCTTCAAGGAGTTTGACCGGACGCAGGTTGATGTACTGATCGAAGTAGAAGCGCATGGCTAAGAGAACGCCTTTCTCCAAGACGCCTGGGCGGACCCTTGGATCGCCGATGGCCCCAAGATAGATGGCCCGGTAGCCTGAGAGTTCCTTCAGCGTCTCCTCGCTCACCAGCTCACCGGTCCTGAGGTAATGCTCCGCACCCAGGTCGAAAGGTATCCACTCCAGGCCGAATCCATGCCTTTCAGCAGCGGCCTGCAGAACCTTCTGGCCCTCCGCCACGATCTCTGGACCTATGCCGTCTCCAGGAATCACCGGTATCTTGTAGTTCATGCCGTTCCCACCTGCTTTTTGGTATAGTTGACCAGGCCTCCGACCTCCACGATCTCCCGCAGAAATGGCGGAAGCGGTGTGGTCTGGTATGCCTCGCCACTGGTCAGATTGCGAATGATGCCAGCCCCCAGGTCCAGCTCCAGGCTATCGCCATCGGATATCCGGTCCACCTCGGCGCAGACCAGCACCGTGAGGCCTATATTGACGGCGTTTCGGAAGAAAATGCGGGCGAATGACCTCGCCACAACCGCAGCTACTCCGGCGCCCCGGATGGCGAGCGGGGCGTGCTCCCGTGACGACCCGCAGCCGAAGTTGGATCCGCCAACCACCAGATCTCCGGGCCGAACATCGCGAGCAAACTCGGGGCGTATGCCCTCGAAGATGTGGTGGGCCAGCTCCCCCGGGTCATTGATGACCAGGTAGCGGCCCGGAATTATGACGTCAGTGTCGATATCGTCCCCGAACTTCCAAGCTCTTGCCAATATACCCAACTCCAACCGGTGGAGTATTTAGGAATAACAAAGAGATATATAAACTGATGGCCCGGTGCCGATACCGCATCCTGCGGCAGGAATCCGCATAGAAAAGAAACTGTGGGATGTCGGAAGCGGCATTCGATGGAGGGGCATCTCAGTCGGCTACAGTCTGGCCGCGAGGTGACCGCTCACTTTTTAGCCGGGAAATTGCGAAGGGCCAGTTGGACTGATTTGGGCAGCAATACGGTTGGTGGTGCAATTTGAGGGCGATCATGATATCCGGTAGAACCCTGAACCAGGGGGCGTCAACTGAGGCAAAGATGGGGCTTGCATTTGGTGAGGAGACCTCCACCTGTGCGCTGAGCGAGGACGACCTAAGTGTCATGGGCCTCTCCGGAGGAGGCAACGTCCTGATAGCCAGCCCATTTGGCCGGGAAGTGCTTCGCATACGGGCCGACAAGGGTCTGCCCAGTGGCATGGTATTCATACCCATGGGCCCCTGGGCAAACTCCCTGGTTGGTCCTGACACATACGGCTGCGGCATGCCCAACTATAAAGGCGTGGAGGTCGAGGTCACCCCAACCAAGGAGCCGGTGAAGAATATTCGGGAGCTCTTCGCTGCGCTGCAGAGGATCTGAGAGCATGACCGAAGACGTACTGTGCACATTTTGCGGCTGCCTTTGCGACGATCTCAGAGTAGAGGTGGCTGACGGACGGGTTCAGAAGGTGCGTGGAGCCTGTCGGCTCGGGGCCTCCAAGATAATGGGACACGACCGCATCAAGACCCCGATGATCCGGGAAGATGGGGTGCTGAGAGAGGCCACCTACGATCAGGCTTGCGCGAGGGCAGCTCAGATCCTGCTGAAGGCCAAGCGCCCTGTGCTTTACGGCTGGGCCTCAACATCCTGCGAGGCTGACAGGAAAGGCATTCTTCTGGCCGAGGAGGTGGGCGGGGTGATGGACACCACAGCCACCGTCTGCCACGGCCCCTCTATCCTGGGAATTGAGGAGAAAGGCCTGGCAGGGGCCACTCTTGGCCAGGTGAAGAACCGGGCAGACCTGATAATATTCTGGGGATGCAATCCTGCCGAGGCCCACCCCCGCCACGCCCTGCGCTACTCATCCAATGCCTGCGGCCGGTTCACCCCAGAAGGGCGCTCCGGCCGAAAGGTGATGGTTGTGGACGTGAGGGAGACCCGCTCCGCCAAGAACGCCGACAAGTTCCTCCGGCTGATTCCGGGCACCGATTACGAGGTGATATCCGCCATGCGGATGATACTGGGCGGCAAGGCGGACGTGGTGCCGGAGACGGTGGCAGGCCTGCCCAAGACCCAGCTCGTCGAGACGGTGGAGATCATGAAGAATGCCAGGTTTGGCGTTATCTTCTTCGGCCTTGGCATGACCCACAGCCGTGGACGTTACAAGAATGTGGACAACGCGCTTTCCCTGGTGGCAGAGCTGAACGCTTTCACCAAGTTCGTGGTGATGGCCATGAGAGGCCACTATAACGTGGCCGGAATAGGGCAGGTGATGGCATGCGCTTCCGGCTATCCGATGTCAGTGGACTATTCCAGGGGAGCGCCGTACTTCAATCCGGGAGAGACAACCATATGCGACCTCCTGAACCGCAAAGAGGCCGATGCTGCCCTGGTGATCGCGGCCGATCCGGCCTCAAACTTCCCACGCAGCACGGTGGAGGCCCTGGCAGAGGTCCCAGTCATACAGATAGACCCCTTCGAGAATCCCACCACCCTTCTGGCCGACGTGGTCATCCCCAGCGCCATCGCCGGGGTGGAGGCTGAAGGGACTGCCTATCGCATGGACGGCATGTGCCTGCGCTTGCGTAAGCTGGTGGACTCGGAGTTCCCAAGCGACGAGGCGATCTTGCAGCGGATAATCGACAACGTAAGGAGGCTTAGAGCATGATAATCCGTGGAGGGATAGTGTACGATCCGGCCAACGGGATCTATGGAGAGGAGATGGACCTGTTCATCGAAGGCGGCCGGATTGCGGAGGAGGCTGCGGGCCCGGAGCTGGATGCATCCGGCCTCCTGGTTATGCCTGGCGGAGTTGACGCCCACTCCCATATCGCCGGCACCAAGGTCAATACCGGCCGCATCATGCGTCCCGACGATTCGCGTATGGGCACCGAGCCCAGAAACCCCGTGTGCAGACCATGCACCGGCTATACCGTTCCCAACTGCTACGCCATTGGCTACCGATATGCGAGGATGGGTTACACCACTGCTTTTGAGGCAGCCACCCCGATAATCAACGCTCGCCACACACACGAGGAGCTGGAGGAGATCCCAATCCTCGACAAAGGGGCTCTGACCCTGTTTGGCAGCAACTGGACCGTCCTGGAATGTGTGCGCGACAAAGACCTTGCAAAGCTGGCAGCCTACGTGGCCTGGGGGCTGCGGGCCTCGCGTGGCTACGGGGTCAAGATAGTCAATCCAGGCGGTGGCGAGGCCTGGGGTTTCGGCGCCAATGTGAAGGGGCTTTATGACACGGTCCCCAACTTCGACGTAATCCCCGCCGAGATCATCGAGTCCCTGGCAAAGGCAAACGAGATGCTAGGACTGCCACATTCCATCCACCTCCACTTCAACAACCTCGGCAAGCCAGGCAACTACACAACGGCAATTGAGACCCTCGATCTGCTAAAAGGAGTGCAGGCATCTCGAATGCGCCAGGTGGTACACATCGCTCATATGCAGTTCTCCGCTTACGGCGGTACCGGATGGAAGGACTTCGAATCCAAGGGACCTGCCATTGCGGATTACTTCAATCGCCACTCACACGCCACGATGGATCTGGGGATGGTCCTGTTCGGCCCGGCCACCACCATGACCGCGGACGGGCCGCTGGAGTATGCCAACTCCCGGCTGCTGCATGCCAAGTGGGCCAACTGCGACTACGAGCTGGAAGACTCATCTGGCGTCGTCCCCCTGGTCTACGGGCGAAAGATGCCCATAAATGCAATCCAGTGGGCAATAGGCCTCGAGCTGGCCCTTATGACCAAAGATCCCTGGAAGGTGATAATGACCACAGACCACCCCAACGGTGCCCCCTTCGTCAACTACCCAGAGGTGATAGCCCTTCTTATGTCCCGGCCTAAGAGGGAGGAGGAGATCGCCACCGTGCACGAGCTGGTGAAGAGCCGAACCGCTCTGCCCACTCTTGAGCGGGAGATGGACTGGACCGACATCGCGGTGATGACCAGAGCCGGGCCGGCTCGCATCCTTGGGCTGGAGGACAAGGGCCACCTTGGGAAAGGGGCTGACGGAGATGTAGCGGTCTACAACCTCCGACCGGACGAGATAGACCCGTCCAGGGATCATGCCCTGGTCAAGGCAGCCTTGGCGAAAGCCAGATACACCATAAAGGGAGGTACACTGGTGGCCAGGGACGGGGAGATCCTGTCGGCTCCGCCTGGGCGGACATATTGGGTGGATGCCGGCGTTGCCGAAGCTGATGCCAACCGTCTTATGGCTGATCTGAAGGATAAGTTCGATAGATATTACAGCATCCAGATCTCGAATTATATGGTACAGGATGCCTATATCAGCCATCCCAATGTGATCAGAGCAGGGCTGCAGGTAAGGGAGGGAGAGGATCGCTCCAGCCATGCCCTTGCCAGGGAGGCTTGAGAGCCATGAAGACGATCAGGCTATCGCTTACGACGGAAGAGACTGTTCCCATCGAGGCCGAGAGGATCAGCCCGGACCAGATGGCTGGCCTGGAGCTGGATCAGATCAAATGCCTGGAAGCCTGGCTGGGGAACCGTCGCATCACCCTGGACGCGCTTTTCTCCATCCAGGTCGAAGGAGAAGCCCAAGGACCGGAAAGCACAACGATAGTCCTCGAGGGGGACTTCTCCCGAGTCAAGAGGGTGGGGGAGAGGATGACGGCGGGATCGGTCATAGCAAAGGGTAACCTGGGCATGCATGCCGGAAACAACATGATCGGTGGAGATATTCATATCATGGGCGATGCCGGCCATTGGCTGGGCAGGGAGATGCGCGGCGGAAAGATCGTGGTGGATGGCGACGCCGGAAACTACGTGGGTGCTGGGTATCGGGGGGAAAGATGCGGTATGCGGGGAGGCGATATAGTTATAGCTGGCAGTGCCGGTGCCTTCCTTGGGGAACACCTCTGCGGTGGCTCAATTCGGGTAGAAGGCAATTGCGGTGACTTCCCTGGAGCCGCAAACCAGGGTGGAAGCATATTCATAGGCGGATCGACCCACCTCCCCGGTGCCGAGATGGTCAAGGGCAGCATCATCGTGGGCGGCCATGCCCACATGCTGCCCAGCTTCGTGCGGATGGAAGATGTGGAGATGGAGGGAGAAAGGTTCGTCAAGTTCTCCGGCGACTTGGTTGAGAATGGAAAAGGGGAGATCTTGGTCGCGGAGACTGTCTGACTGAAATCTTAGTTTTGAGGTATCGAGGTGTTGATTTGATAGATCGCAGCAAGATTCACGAGATCTTGGACGGATACGACAGGGAGGCCGCTCGGATCGGCATGATCGCGTCCCATTCCGCCCTAGATGTCGCCGATGGGGCTGTGGAGGAGGGGTTTAAGACCCTGGCAGTATGCCAGGAAGGCCGGGAGAAGCCGTATGTCAAGTACTTCCGGTCGGAACGCGCCGCAGACGGCCGCATTGTCAGCGGGATGATCGACGAGATAGTGATTCTCAAGAGGTTCAAGCAGATACTTGAGCCGGAGAGGCAGGAGCATCTTGTGGAAAAGAACGTCCTCTTCGTTCCGAACCGCTCATTTACCTCCTACTGCGGCATTGATTCCGTAGAGGACGAGTTCGCAGTCCCCCTCGTGGGCTCCAGGAACCTGCTGCGCTCTGAGGAACGTGGGGACAAGAGGGATTACTACTGGCTCTTGGAGAAGGCAGGCCTGCCATTCCCAGAGCAGGTCGAGCCTGATGAGATCGACTCTCTGGTGATGGTCAAGCTTCCCCATGCGGTCAAGACACTTGAGAGGGGATTTTTCACCGCGGCCTCAAGCGACGAGTACTACGAAAAATCGGAGGCTTTGCTTCGACAGGGAGTGATAGACCAAGACGGCCTGGACCTGGCCAGGGTGGAGAGGTATATCATAGGGCCGGTATTCAATCTGGACTTCTTCTATTCGCCGCTTACCGGGAGGATCGAGCTTATAGGCATAGACTGGCGATTTGAGACCAGCCTCGACGGCCATGTCCGCTTGCCGGCACCACAGCAGCTCAGCCTGAACGACGCGCAGATAAATCCGGAGTACACAGTCTGCGGCCACAACTCGGCCACGCTGCGAGAGTCGCTGCTCGACCGGGCATTCGGACTGGCTGAGAAGTACGTCGAGGCGACCCAGGAGTGGTACCAGCCCGGAATAATCGGTCCATTCTGCCTGCAGACATGCGTGGATAAGGATATGAACTTCTTCATATACGACGTTGCACCTCGAATAGGTGGCGGGACTAACGTGCACATGGCAGTTGGCCACCCTTACGGAAACGCCCTTTGGAGGACAAACATGTCCACAGGTCGCCGCCTGGCCAGGGAAGTCCGCCTTGCCTTGGAGAGGGATGACCTGGAAAAGATCGTCACCTAAAATGGAGGATGCAGTATTGGCCGGGCCAGAGGAAGTCCCAAAAGCGCTGCGCAGAACATTTGACAAGCTGGCAAGTGGCGGGGAGGAGGTGCTGTTCTTCGTCCCCGCCCTGCTGGAGAGGTACTGCAGCCAGCAGACACTGGCCATGGCCAGGCTTGGCAACGCTGTCCCCCATAGCGCCAGCCACCTGGTTATCACCGACAAAAACCTCCATTTCATCCGCACCGGCATAGTGTGGGACAGGGTGCAGACCATACCGCTGGAGAAGATCACTGGACTGGAGTACGTCGACGAGTTCCACACAAATACGATAAAGCTGCTGGTAGGCGAGCTCTCCGAGAGGATAGTATTCCTTGACGACCTGGACGGGATACGTTTCTACAAGCGCCTCAAGCAGAACGAGACGGCGATTGATATTGGGATAAAGCCGCAGTAAGGCTGCAATTTGGCTCACCCTGGGACCCGATCAGAGGGCCTTGCTTTGCATTGGTGTTTCTGATATGGCAACCCGGTTCAGCGGTACCGCCGGAGGCTTTGGGCGACCTGAAATGACGACCCTGAGCTCGATGTTTCGGACGGAAACTTGCATCGATATTCCGTAGCCGATACGGAGCTATCCATCGTGGTGGGCATGAAGGGTCTCTTGGCCAAAGGAGCGCTTGCTTCTGCGCCAGGAACCAATTTTGAGAGAAACCATTAAATAGTTATAAGTGAGTTATATTGAATTTGCCGCCCTGAGCACGGGTGGCGGGTGAGGCGTGGTCTGAACCGATCGGCATTGCTCTCCCGGAGGTTGCTGCCTGCCATGGTGGGCATCAGCCGGTATCCCGCGGTACCAGCCGGGTGAGGTGGGCGCCGTCGTGGCATCCATTTCGGTCGCGTCTGGAAATGGGGCGATGGTTAAAGAGTTGCACGCAGTAATTCGCGTAGCAATCCATCATCCCTTGATGCCAGAAGACCTTCGTCCGGGGAAGTTGGGCGGCACATAACCGGGCCACCAGCCTCTGCGATAAGAGGCAGGATTACATAGATCGGTCGCCCGGATCCCTCCAGTACGGGTGGCGGAGACGGGGCAGGTCCCAAGGCCCCGCAGAAGGCGAAGTCTTGGCGAAAGTGACTTGATGCAGCCCCGATAGCCACCCAGCATCTTTTGTCCACCTCGGCCAGCACATTCGGACAAGCCGCGAATGATGATAGGAGACAGCGGCTCACCCGTTAATGGTCGAATGGCCGAAAGATATATATTCGCTTAATGCCGAAGGATGTGTGGCAAGAGTCGTTCCTCCTCCTATCCTCCCTCCTAAGAAGACTTTTGCCACCCTCCATCAATGAAATGAGTGGGCAGGGAGATCTCTGCCCACTCACAAAGGATATTTGGCCTTTAATCATTCTTTTTGGGCAGTATTTTCTGGCCCAGCCCCTCGGTCATATTTCAGGAACCGGGAATTGGCGTGATGAAATGACCTGGATCGTGTGTGGACACCCCGCAGCGTCCAGCATGCCTGTGACTGATAGGGTTAATGCACACGGATTATCTGCTCAAGGGCGACGAGAAGCTTGTCGTAGGTCGCGGATATGTGCTCAGGGATCACCCTGGTATCGGCCAGCACCGGCATAAAATTTGTGTCGCCGCTCCAGCGGGGCACTATATGCAGGTGAACGTGCTCGGCTATACCGGCCCCTGCCACCTGGCCAAGGTTGATCCCAAGGTTGAATCCGTCCGGCCTCATGGCGCATCGAAGCACCTCTACTCCAAGGTCGGCCAACTCCATCATCTCCTGGCGGTCCTCCCCAGACCAGCCTGAGAGGGCAGAGGTGTGCCTGTACGGAACCACCATCAGATGACCGTTATTGTATGGATAGGCGTTCATGATAATGAAATGGCTGCGGCCACGATAGAGGATCAGATTATCCCGGTCCCGATTCTCTTTCGGTTTGTCGCAGAATATGCAGCCTTTAGCCTTCTCGCCAAGAATATACTCGACCCGCCAGGGCGCCCAAATGGTTTGCATAAAGTCCACCAATACAAAGTGATATCCGACTGGTCCAGGTGAAGCATTGTGTTATAATACCGTATCGGGACGATCTATCAGGAGACGCCGTCCCTCCAGACGGGGGCGGCCTTCCAAGAACATCTTGATTGCCCTGGGATAAGCCCGGTACTCTGTCCTCTGGATGCGTGCCTTGAGGGTCTCGCGGGTATCATCCGGCCTCACCGGCACAGGCACCTGATAGACTATCGGCCCGCTGTCCATATCCTCGTCCACGATATGAATGGTTGTACCGGTCCAGCAAACGCCGTACTGCAGTGCCTGAGAGAATGCATCAACCCCCCTGAAACTCGGTAGAAGTGCGGGATGTATGTTCAATATGCGGTTCTTGTATCGTGAGATGAATGCAGGTGACAGCAGGCGCATGTACCCGGTCAGGACTACCAGGTCCACATTGGCTCTCCCGAGCCGTTCAAGCAGTATCAGATCGTATTCCTGGCGGCTGCTGCCAGCCGGATCGATGAACTCGGATGCGACTCCATATTCCCGAGCGATCTGCAGAGCCCCGGCATCGGGCTGATTCGCCAGGACTATGACCACCCGGGCCTTGAGGTAGCCGGACTGCACAGCCTTCAAGATATGACGGAGGTTCTCACCCCGCCCCGACGAGATCACGCCGATTTTGGGCAGCACCCTCTCCTCAGACCCGCCGCAGCTCATGAACATCGGGCTTGAGATCTCATCTTATTTTCCGAGCACAATCTCTATGGCCGAGACGTTGGTCTCTCCCCGGTCGGTATTCAGCTTCTCAGTGGAGATCTTGATATCCTTGACCACAACGCCCTGCTCATGCAGAAAGCGAGCCCTGGACACCTCCGCCACATCCACCGCCCTGGATATGGCCCGCCCTCTGGCCATTATCCTGACCTCCTTGGTTCCGCTGTTGAATTGAGTTACCACGGCCAGTACATAGTTCATCACTGGTTTGTTGCCGACGAATACAACATCATCTTCTGCCATCATTGATCACCGCCTGCTGACTCCTGGCCGATTTTACTACCATATCCTAGATAAATTTACCTCGCGTGAGAAAGACCGGCAAAGGGCTGAGTTCACGAGCGCAAAAACAGCCGCCGCGTCCAACTGAGAGATTTATCTGAAAGTTGAAGAAGTGGCGAGATGGCGGTTTGCTGCCACCGCACCCCGCTCTGGCCTTGAGCTAATGGCTGATATTTATGCCAGAGATGATAGGCCATTTCGGATGAGGGGCAACGAGATTAGAGGCTGGAGCAGATCGTGGCACCTGGGTTAGATCGTTAGAGATAGCGGCCTCTGGACTTGATCTCCTCGACTCTTGCAAGTACCTCATCTGCATTCTCATAGGATCTACGGTACCCATCTTTGAAGGCCTCCACCAGCTCTGCCGCCTGATCATGAGTGCTGTAGAGGGTCTGGAAGTATACGTGCACGTCCACGCCCTGGGCCTCGAGCCCTGGATCGTGGTAGGCCAGCCCGAAGTCTATGAAAAAGAGCCGCCCATCCCTCAGCATGATATTGGAAGTGGTCAGGTCGCCATGGACGATCCCTGCCCGGTGCAGCCGGCCAACCAGCTCCCCCACCATGTCGGATAAAGGGGCTGAGACCACCAACTTCAGCCGGATCCCGTCGATGAACTCCATCTGCAGGTCGAAGGCATCCACATCCCGGATTATCGGCGTGGGCACACCAACTCGCCTGGCCTCCGCCATGATCCGGGACTCCATCATCGTCCGCTCCTGCCTGATGACCAGGTCGAGCGCTGCCACACGGTAGCTCTTCGCCAGTCGGCGCTTGCGGACCAGCAGGCCCTCGCGGATCACAACTGCCTCTGCGCCCCGACCTATCTCCAGACATTCGGCCATATCGCAATCTACCTCATCAGGTTCCTATTTTATCTGCAGCCGGCACATCTCCAGGCCTCAACAAGCCCCACGCAGCCCGCGATCATCATGTCACCCCATGGCGCTGCCATGACAACATCGCCGAGGCCAGAGAGACCGCTTTTGAGGCGGTGGCGCTGTGGTCCGGTGACCACCACGCACTCCAGCCGGTCGGAAACCTCTTCTATATAAACCCCATGGCCACCATCGCCGAAGACCTCATCCTGTGTCAGCTCCCCTTTCACAAACCGCTCTATCAGATCTGCTAGCCTGGATGGGCTTAGGGAGGAGGTGTGGTGCTCGAAGAGGCCAAAGATACGGTCGTCGTCCACCAGGGCAGCAATGGTATGACCGTTTCCCACATTCAGGGCCAGGGCTGGCTGCGTCACCCTCTCATCCTGCATGGCCCCAAATATCGCTGCTGGCCCGGTATCCATGAGAAGAGGCGAAAATCCCTGACCTTCCAGGCAGAGGCCTGCAGCTGCCATACGGCTCAAGAACTCAGGAGGCCTGCAAAAAGAGAAATCTGTGACGCGCCCGCCCTGCCTGATGAGCCTGGCCATGTGCCGAAACCGGGCAATCCGGTTGGAGCCACCGGGGGAAAAGCCATGATCCTGGACTGCGACGGCCACATCACTTGGAAGGTCCACCCCGAATAGCCGAAAAGCCCAGGCCAGACTAATCATATCCAGATCCCCCATCCGGATCCTCTCCACACCATCTGGTGGCATCTGCCCAACCCTCACTCCCAAGGCGCGCACCCTGGATAGATCGTCGTTGATCGTCAGGGCAGCCGCAGATGTGGCATAAACCGGCAGACCAGACCGCAGGTGTTCCAGAACAGCCGAGACCGAGGGTCCACCGCCCATGGTCCACCCATCGAGATATATTCCCACCCCACGTTGAGTACACTGCTCGATCCTCTTTGCCACGACCACCGTTGGGCTGGGCAACACCATTTTCAAAGAGCCCTCGGCATCCTGTGATTCCTGGAAAAGCAGGACATCCTGGGTGCCTGCTCCCACGTCCACAGCCAAGACTGACATATCCCCAGAAGTTGGCAGCCCCGGCCTTAAGCCTTGGCTTGCACCTGGACCAGGTTTTCGGACGATCGAACTGCAGGCTTGCAGAGAAAGCCTTTAATCCCAAGAGAGCTGCGGGAAATCAAGCACACATGATCGTTCACATCATCACGGTAAGCACCTCCCGTTACCAGAAGTACGGCCCTGCTGTCCATCCGGACCTGGCAGAAGACGGGTCTGGCCAGATCATACTGAAGATGATCGAGAAAGCCAATATATCCTGGACGTATCGATTATTGCCCGACGGCATGGAGCTGCGATCGGCCGTGCTCGAGCTGATAGATATCGGCGGCGACGCGGTGATACTCTGCGGTGGCACCGGGCTTGCCCCACTTGACCTGACAATAGAGGCAGTGGAACCGCTATACGAGAAGGCAATTCCCGGCTTTGGTGAGGTGTTCCGCATGGAAAGCCAAAGGGAGGTCGGAACCCGGGCCATGCTGACCCGTGCCTCGGCTGGACTGATCCGAAAGACGCCGGTCTTCTGCCTGCCTGGCTCAACCGGAGCCGCCCGTTTGGGGACTGCCCTGATCCTGGCAGAACTGGATCATATCCTGACCCACGTCAGAATGAATTGACCGACCCGGCCTTGGACTTCTTTGGCAGCCCGAGGTAGAATCCTCCTACGGAGACTCTTTTATAGGATAAGACCGCAAGGAAATTAAAGGCAATTCGGAAGAGAGGGCTTAAAAGGAGATATTGGCGATGGAGACCGAGATCCGAGTTCGGGAGGTCATGAGCAGACCGGTGCTGACCGCTGAAGTCGATTTGGACGTGTTCGCGGCAGCCAACAAGATGATCTCAGTCAACGTCGGCAGCCTGATCGTGGTGCGAGAGAAGAAGCCCATCGGCATACTGACCGAGCGCGACCTCGTCAAGAAGGTTCTGGCCAAAGCCAGAGACCCCACCAAGGTACAGGTGGGAGAGGTAATGAATGCCCCCCTTATAAAGATCGGTCCTGATGCCAGTCTCCGGGATGCCGCCGTTCTGATGCTCAAATCCGGGGTCAAGAGGCTTCCAGTCATCTCCGATGACGGAAAGCTGCTTGGGATTCTCACCGATACGGACCTGGTATCCGGGTCATCGACAATTGGGCTTGGTGAGGTTCTGCACGACCTGATCGAGATGCATAGAGAAAATGTGCATTTCCAAGAACCCCGGGAGATGGTTAGGGGTATCTGCGAGCGCTGCGGGCAGATCTCCGATAACCTGGTCTCAGTGGACGGAGACCTGCTTTGCTGGAGCTGCCGGGATATTGGCCAGTGAGCCCTCAGCCCCACCCCGGATAATTTAATATATCAATATTATAAATCCTAGGGGAGGTCAGAGATGGCAATAAAGGTAGCAGATATTATGTCCACGGACCCTCTATACGTGGAAGAAAAGGCCTTTGTAACCAAAGCCCGTCAGGTGGTCCGGGATAACCATTTGAGAGGTCTGCCCGTTCTCGATTCAGATGGACGGATCAAGGGCATAGTCACCAATCAGGATATGCTGCGGATCAGCTCCACCCGGTCAAATGTGACGGTAGCCGGCTTTGTGGTGCCAGTTCCACTCATAAACGAGGAGATGGACGCCATGCAGGCAGCCCGGTTGATGCTGAAGGAGAAGATAACTCTCCTGCCAGTTGTGCAGGAGGGAGGGGCCGCCCTGAAGGGCGTAGTAAGCCTGGTCGATGTGTTCCGATGCCTTGATCCGGAAGGCCTGCCCCGAATACCCATAGGAGAGATAATGTCCAGGCAGGTCTCAACTGCGACTCCGGAGGATCAGATCACCAAGATATGGGATCGAATGCTTGAAGAGGACTTTACTGGCCTGCCGGTGCTGGAAGGAGACCGGCCTGTGGGCATGATAACCAGATTTGATATCCTCAAGAGGGGCTGGGCGCGCCTGGGTAAGGAAGACCAGGCAAAGTCCAGGGATACTGCCAGGCTCAAGGTTGAGAAGCTTATGAGCACACCTCTATTCAGCATACGCCCTGATACAACCATCAAAGAGGCGGTCGAGATCATGATGAGGCGTGACGTAGGGAGGATATCCGTGGTTGAAGGCGAGAAGCTTGTTGGGATAGTGGACAGATACGATCTGATCAAGGCGGTCCTTGGAGAGGCATGAAATGAGAAAAGTTGGAGCTGAACAGAAGAGCACGAAGATACCGGTCAATCCGGGCGGCATGGATAGGGGGCCCCTGGAGTTCAATTCTCGGGTAGCCAAGAAGGTGGGGGAGGTGCTCAGCGTGGCCACCCCGGAGGTGGTGACGGTACCTCCCACCACCACCATAATCGGGGCCATCAAGACCATGACCGGTTATGGATTCAGGAGATTGCCCATTGCAGATGCAGGAAGCAACCGGCTGATCGGATTTGTAACCTGTGTCGACATCGTGGACTTTCTGGGTGGCGGAATTCGGCACAACCTGGTAAGAAAGAAGTTCGAGGGCAACATCCTGGCAGCCATAAATGCCGACATCCGGGAGATAATGAATCCAAAGGTGATCTCCATAGAGGACACCTCATCCCTGGAGGATGCCGTTCGCCTCATGTACGAGAAGAACGTGGGCGGTTTGCCTATTGTGGATGATAGAGGGCGTATCAAAGCCATAGTCACCGAGGAGGATTTCGTGGCAATGACCGCCGGAAGGAGAACCGGAATGACGGTACGGGACTACATGAGCCCGCAGGTGGTCAGCACGCCGGCCCAGATGTCGATAGAGAAGACGACAAAGATGATTGTGCAGAAGGGATTTCGGCGTCTGCCGATCATCCAGGATGGGATATTGATCGGCATAATAACTGCCTCAGACATCATGAAATATATGGGATCTGGAGAGGCCTTCAAGAAGATAATAACCGGTGACGTAAGGGACGTGATGGAGCAACCTATCAAGACACTGGTGCGCAAAGCTCTGATAACCACCGAGCCCCGTGTGGAATTGGGAGAGGCCGCGCAGCAGATGGTGGAGAAGGACATAGGATCCTTGCCGGTGATGGAGGGTGGGTCCATGGCAGGCATAATCACCGAGCGGGACTTCCTCCGTGCATTGGCAGAAGAGAGAGGGATCACAGGATGAAGGTCAAGGATTACATGGCATCGCCCGTAAGGGTGGTGGAGAGGAACGAGCCCATTCAGAGGGCCAGGAACCTGATGTTCAAGCACGATATCAGCCGACTTCCGGTACTGGACAATGGCAAACTGGTTGGCATAGTCACCAAGTACGATATATCAAACCGCCTGGGACAGGCCGCACCCCAGTGGCGGCGGCGGCCTATCGACCGGGTTCCCATTCAACTGGTGATGACCGAAAATCCCATCACCATCTTCCCGGAGGCCACCATGATGCAGGCAGCTGAGCTCATGATCGAAAACGAGATCGACGGGCTGCCGGTGGAGAGAAACGGGGAGCTGGTTGGGATCATAACCTCCAGGGACATGCTGCGCTATTTCTCGGAGCAGAACCTAAGCACCAAGGTAGGAGATCTCATGGCAGAGGGCATGGTAAGCGTACACCGCCACCATACCATAGCCCATGTCATCGAGCAGATGAACCTTCACGGCGTCAGCCGGGTCATGGTCTACGAGGACAACATGCGGCCGGTAGGAGTGATAACCCGGTCCAACCTGACATTCGCCGGCATGTTCGACTCCGGAGACCAGGCCAAGACCAAGACCATAAAGATGGTGAGAAAAGAGAGCGCAGCCGGACGGAAGCAGTATCGGTACATGAAAGAGGTCCCCCTCGTCGCCGAGGATATCATGTCCTCGCCCGTGTTGGGTGCCAAGACCGCGGATCGAGCAGTGGAGAGCGCCAAACTGATGATGGAGAATAGCATCTGCGGTCTGCCGGTTATCGAGGAGGAGTCCATGGTCGGATTTTTCTCCACCAGGGAGATCGTGGCCGAGGTCGGGAGGTGGTGAGCGTTGCAAGTCAAGGATATAATGACCAAGCCGGTAACTGTGGACAAGTCTGAGAGGCTCACCACAGCTCTGGACCTGATGGAGAAGCATGGGCTTAGGCGGCTGCTGGTGACAAACAATGGCCGTCTGGGCGGAATTGTAACCATGCGCCAGATCATGAGGGTGCTTGGGACCAGGCGAAGCCTGGGGCTACCCGCTTCCTCTCTCCACGTGGCATCTGCCACCTTAGACGCGTTTATACAGGTCCTTCCGGACATGGATGTCGAGGATGGCGCTCGCCTGCTGCAGAAGACATCGGTCCTTGTCGTCGTAAAGGACGACAAGATCCTCGGATGGGTCAGACCCAGGGAAATCCTGGCAGCCATGAAGATGTCCGGAACTGCCAGAGACGCCATGAGAATCCCCCTCTCCGTGGGCTCCAAGGACAGGTTGATCCATGCAAGACGCATGATGCTGGACAGGGATGTGGGCCGCCTTCCGGTAATCGATGACGGCAAGCTTTCCGGGATAGTCACCGAGCATGACGTGGCAAAAGCGCTCAAGGCCTTCCGCGACCTGGTATCTTCCCGCCAGCAAGACGCCCGGATCAAGAATCTGCTAGTCGCAGACGTGATGACACAGGATGTCCAGTACATAGAGCCAGACACACCACTGGACAAGGCAAGAGAGATTATACTCTCAGAGGATCGTGGAGGCTTGCCCGTACTGAACCAGGAAGGCGATCTGGTGGGCATGATAACCAGGAGGAGCCTGATCGACTATCTGGTGAGAGACTGATGAATCCCGAGCGCGTGGCGGGGAAGCTCGGGCTATCCAGGGAGCGTCTTGAGGCGCTTCACAAGACGGTGATAAAACGGTCCAGCTGGCCAGAACCCCGCCTCTGGCGATTCGATAAGCCGGTCTCTGGTGTGGAGGCCGGAACGGTCATTTTTGAGAATGGGGAGATCGTCCACGGCTACCCCAAGATCAGAAGGGCCATGATGCTTGGGCCTGCCCTAACCACCCATTTTTCCGGGAATGTGGCTGTAGAGGAGAAGATGAACGGCTACAACGTCCGGATAGTGAGCTATCACGGAGACCTGCTTGCCCTGACAAGAGGTGGCTTCATCTGCCCATTCTCAACCGAAGTGGCCAGAAAGAATCTACACCCCCGCATCTTCGAGGATAATCCCGACCTCGTGCTATGCGGTGAGATGGTTGGTCCGGATAATCCCTACGTCCCAAAGAGGATCTACCAGGTAAAGAGCATAGAGTTCTTCCTGTTCGACCTCTCTCACAAGAACAGCAAGCGATTGATGGGCGTTGCCAGGACTCACGAGCTTGCCAAGGAGTACGGAATAAGGACTGCGCCCTTGCTGGGAGAGTTTCAGGCAGACAGGGCGTATCCCCAGATAGTGGAGATAGTCCGCCGCCTGGGAAGGGCCGGAAGGGAAGGGGTGATCATCAAGGATAGCGAGAACCGGGTGGGGCCAGTCAAGTACACCACATCGGAGAGCAACTGTAGCGATCTGCAGTTCGCATTCCGCTATTATAATGACAATGCTCTGGACTTCTTCGTATCCCGAGCCGTGCGGGAGGGATTTCAGTCGGTGGAATGGGGAGAGGGGCCAGAGGAGTTCAAAGCGAGGGCTTTAAGACTGGGAGAGAGCATAATGGGCCCCCTCTCGGAGACCATAAGGAATAAGATGGCCGGGGAGGAGATAGTGCAACAGGTCCAGATAAGGGTCAGGTCCATCCAGACCGCCCGGGACTTCGAGCAGCATCTCCGCCGCAGCGGCACCAGGGCCATATTCGACATCCCTGAGCCTGACGGGGACGAGTATCTGATTCACATCATCAAGCCGGTGATGTCGACCAACGACAAGACTGAGGCCCTCGTGAAAGGGCAGTTCTGGTGAGGTCGCCAGACCTGATCGGAAAAGGCCGTTTTGGCTAGATAGGACCGAGCAGATATGAACTACATCGCGGATGTGGAGATGGATGGGCATCTCATAGACTCCCTCATCCTCACCCGAGCCCTCGACAAGATCATGGACCTGGGTGGAGAGTTCGAGATCAGGAAATTCAGCATAGGCAAGCTCAAGAACGAACCCAGCCATGTGCATATCACCGTAAAGGGAAAGGACGAGCCGCAGCTCAACCAGATCCTCGAGGAGCTGAATGCACTTGGAGCACGTCTGGTGGATATGGAGGATGCCCGTCTGGAGGTATGCGCCGGAGATATGGTGGTTCCCAGAGGCTTCTACTCGACCACCAACCATCCAACCTTCATCCGGTACGGCGGGTCCTGGGTTGAGGTGGAGGGCAGCAGGATGGACTGCCTGATAGTGGTCAAAGAAGGACGGGCCAGGTGCACCCCACTGCATCATATCAAGAGAGGGGACCGGGTAGTGGTTGGGACTACCGGGGTCAAGGTTGTCCCTCCGGAGAGGCCCAGAGAAAGGTCTCTATTCGGTTTCATGAGCAACGAGGTGTCCTCTGAGAGGCCTTCTGTCGAGATCGTGAGACAGCTTGCCTCAGAGATCGTGAGAACCAGACAACAGGGTGGCCGAATTGCAGCCATATGTGGCCCCGCAGTGGTGCATACCGGAGCTTCCTCGGCCCTGGCCCAGCTCATCAGGGATGGATACATCCACCTGCTCCTAGCGGGAAACGCTCTGGCAGCTCACGATATCGAGAGGCAGCTCTTCGGAACCAGCCTTGGGATGGACTGCCAGGGCAATGTGACCCTGGGAGGACACCGCAACCACCTCTATGCGATATCGGAGATCATGGCCAGTGGCTCCATTCAAAATGCAATCAGAGAGGGGAAGATAAAGGCCGGGATCATGTACGAATGCATAGCAAATGAAGTGCCCTTCGTCCTTGCCGGGTCCATCAGGGACGACGGGCCCTTGCCAGAGGTGATTACCGATACTGTCAAGGCCAAAGATGCCATGGCCGCTTCACTAAAGGGCGTGACTATGGCCCTGATGATGTCCACGATGCTGCACTCCATAGCAACCGGAAACCTGCTGCCCTCGTCGGTCAAGACCATATGCATCGACATAAATCCTTCTACTGTGACCAAGCTAATGGACCGGGGAACCGCCCAGGCGATAGGGCTCGTCACCGACGTGGGCGTATTTCTGCCCAGGCTGGCCGATGAGGTCAGGAAGATGGGGGAGAAGGGAGATCGCAACGCTTAAATCGAAGCCTTGCCACCAGAAAAGAGGGCCGCCGTGGCTTAGCCCGGTTAGAGCGGCTGATTCGTAAGGCTTCTTGGAAAAAGCGAGTTTTCTTGAGAAGCCCGGCAGATCAGCAGTTCATGGGTTCGAATCCCATCGGCGGCTTTCCTTTCGGAAAATGGGCTGTTTGCCCCTGGAACCTCTCGGCCGCGAGTCTGCTGCTGAAGCTCAGCCTTTCCGGACTTTTTTTTGCAGAGGCTTTGCATAAACCAGGCACTCCACTTTATATACTACCTTTATATACCCCCTGGTTTAAAAAGGGAATGGGAGATGCCGAAGTATGGAGTCCACAATAAATATCGAGAACGTGGTGGCTTCAACGAAGCTGGCCGATGAGTTCGACCTCATAAAGATCGAGGCAGAACTCGAGGGTGCCGAGTACAACAAGGAGAAATTTCCCGGCCTCGTATACCGGGTCAAGGCTCCAAAGGCAGCTTTCCTGATATTCACATCTGGCAAGGTGGTCTGTACCGGCGCCAAGAACGTGGAGGATGTGCGGACGGTGATCACCAATATGGCCAGGACCCTCAAGTCGATAGGATTTGACAAGATCGATCTGCAGCCCGAGATCCACGTTCAGAACATTGTGGCCTCAGCCGATCTTAAGACCGACTTGAACTTAAATGCAATCGCCCTTGGACTGGGCCTTGAGAACATCGAGTATGAGCCGGAGCAGTTCCCCGGGCTGGTCTACCGCATCAAGCAGCCAAAGGTGGTTGTCCTGATTTTCAGCTCAGGAAAGCTGGTTGTAACCGGCGGAAAGTCCCCTGAAGAGTGCGAGGAAGGGGTCAAGATAGTCCGTCAGCAGCTTGAGAATATGGGACTTCTCTGAAAATCCCAGGAGACTGCTGATCAAGACGCCCAACCGCATCCCTGATCCGGGAACCGGGCTTTGGGCAGGCTCCTTTTTCGTATCCGTCGATAGGGTAATTAATTTCAAGACGGATTATTATTTTTCGCGATCTCAGCTGATATGATCAATGCGCTTGGAATCGATCCAACTGCATTTCCGGGGGCAATTCACGAATGATCCTTTTCGGAAAAGATTGAGGCGGAAAGATATCAAACGGCCATGCCCACCCCCTTATCAGAGATTTGGCATGAGAGGCCAATTCTGCGGTCTTGTGCTTGCCCGAAAGAGAGGAGATAGGAGATGTGCCCCGCCAGCAATCCTTTGGAAGAATAGATGCTGCTGGCAAGATGAAGATCAAATCACACCATGATGAGATCCTTGCCCCAATTTCCGATAGGTCAATGAGCACTGTCGGCCTCGGTGATGACGGTTTTTCACTCCGCCTGACTAAAGTCGCCTCTGCCCACCGCCTCAATCAGCTCATCCATCGAGAGGCTTCTCTGCTCTCCCGATCTCATATCACGCAGGATGAAGACTCCCTGCTCGACTTCCTTCTCGCCGAGGATCACGACCTGCTCTGCACCCAGGGAGGCCGCCGCCTTGAGCTGAGCCCCCAGGCCTCGGCCCATCACATCGGTTACCACGGCCGTACTCTCACGCAGCTGCCGGGCCGCAGCCAGGGCCTCCTTGCGCACCTGGGGGGTAAAAGCCATCACCAGGGGAGGTCTTCTGGGAGGCAGCCCCGTTACGACCTCCAGTATCCGGTCAAAGCCGAGGCCGAAACCAGTGGACGGTGTCTGAGCTCCCCCCAGAAGGGATATGAGTTCATAGGTCCCGCCGCCGCAGATCTGGCTCTGGGCGCCAAGCCCGCTGGCATACATCTCAAAGACCGTGCCCGTATAGTACTCAAGCCCCCGCACGATCTCGAAGTCTATCGTGTAGTCGACGCCGTATCCGTCAAGAAGGGATATCGTCTCCTCAAAATCGGGTAGCCCCAGCTCTGCCTCCACCGCCCGTCCCTCCCGGGCCGAGGATCGAGCGCCCTCTGAAGCTGCTGAAGGGATAGGGCTGGCAGGGCCATCTCTGTTGGGCATCTTCTCGAGCACCTCGGCCATCTCAGCAGCGCGATCGAGAGCAAGGCGCCCTTTTGAGTCGATCAGCTCGAGCAGCCCCAGGTGGTCGGCCCCAATTGCCTCCAGGCGCTCAGCCAGCGGCTTTCGCTCCTTCTTATCGATCATCCTCATTATCGCAGGCCTATCTTCGGCAGCCAGCTTCCGCAAGACCGTGCGTATCAGGCCCAGGTAGCCTATGTGGAGATCTCCTTTTATTCCAACTGACCTGGTCACTGACTGGGCCAGAGAAATCACCTCGGCCTCCGAATCTGCCCTGCGCCCGCCGATCAGCTCGCAGCCCAGCTGCCAGAACTCCCGGAACCGGCCCTTTTGAGGTCGTTCGTAGCGGAAGCAGTTTCCATAATAATAAAGACGAAGGGGCCTCGGGACATTCTGCATCTCGCTGACATACATTCGCATTACAGGTGCGGTCAGCTCAGGCCTCAGCGCCAGGTCCCTTCCACCCTTGTCCTTGAAGCTGTAGATCTCCTCAAGGACTCCTGGCCCGGACTTCTGGGTGAAGAGCTCAAGATGCTCGAATGTAGGCGTCCCGATCTCCTGATATCCCCACCGCTCCATGACCCGGGCCATCCTCTCCCGGACCACTGCCCGCCTAAAGGCCTCATCCGGCGGGAAGTCGCGCGTTCCTCTGGGTCTCTGTATCATCCGCAGGATGGCATGTAATAAAAGCGGCTTATATCTTGCGCCCCCAACAGGCTAATAGGCCTCGTGAGCGGAAGAAGGATTCACCCGCCCCGGTAACTTCTGAGAGGAGATGCTGGATCGGTCGAAAATGGCTCTTTTGCCACTCACGGAAACAGGCGACGAGTGGATTTTACCAGTCGGCGCTAGCCAACCTTGTCGTTCATCTCCGACGGAGGGCATATAACAATCTGCACGGGCTTGATGATCAGCTCGGATCTGGCCACCGCGGTTCCGCCTTCCACTGCATTTATGGCGAGCACGGTTATTGGGCTTACCGTTATGTCCAGGTAGTTGACCGCTCCACCAGGAAGGACGGTGCCCTCCATGCTCCCACCGTAGAACAGGCGGCGGTCCATCTGGCTGTTTATGGCTACCAGCTGGCTGGCGGCTCCGGCCTCGGCGGTTTGGCTGCGCAGCAGCTGAAAGCTCTCCTGGACCCTTGACATCCCAACTGGCATACCGGCCTGAAGGGAGGTGGAATCGGGCTTCTTGGCCGGCCATGAAGCCTGCAGGCCTGAGAAATTGCCCACCGATGAAGAGAACCATTTGTCTGTGGAGGCGTCCAGCGAGGGCATACTGGCTGTGCCTGTGCCAGGCTGAGGATTTATCGACTGTGATGCTGCCGACGCGGCCGCGCCGACGGCGATGATAACTGCAAAAAGGAGAATCCCGCCCCCCAGCACCTTGTTGATTCCGGAGGGCGATCTCATGCTATTCATGGTTATCTTATCGAAGATCTAATGCTGCAAGGTGTCAATGGCCACGTTATTGGTTGCCTCAGCCCTGCCGAAGGCCAGAGCGGTCCTGTCGCCGACCTTCACGATGTCGATGTTGACACTTGCAACCGACTGGTCCCTGGTGATATCCAGGTTATTGGTGGCCACGGGGGTCTTGCCAAAAGCGCAGCACCACATCGGAACTCCGAAGGCGTTGGCCCTGTCGTTACCCACGCTGGTTATGGCGATGTTGTTGGTAGCTCCATTGTCCAGAACTGGCAGACTGAAGGCATCTTCTCCAGCCTGGAATATACCCTCGCCGGCAGCAGCTTCAGCGGCCATCCCTGGGATAGCCAGGAGAGCCACTGTTAGTGCGAATACAATTGCAGTTTTCATAATTACTCTCACCACCCATACATCCTTGAATTTGTACGATTACTATTCCTTGGTGATATTTATATTTTTTGGTATCTTGAAAATGTTTAATCGAAATATATTAAGTAGAATATGTCAACGACGCTATGCTACTATTTGAATAGGGGGAGAGCAGAGCCGATCATCCGGAGAGCATTTTTCCGAAAAACCATGTTGCTTGAGCCAGATGATCCAGCTGACCAGAGACGTCGGATATCCTTCCGGGAATATCTGCCAGCATATACAGAAATTATATTTAAATATGTTACATCAAAATAAAGCTAACACTGTACAATGCGAGAAACATGCAAGCGAACGCGATTGTCCAATAGCCCGACGAAAAGCCGGCCTGGCCATTCTGGCATTGATCCAGCACTAACGCTGCCACTTCATGCTACTACCCCGGATATCCTATTGGGATGGCAACTATATATCTCTTCCCAAATCGGCTGCCACGCCCCTAGCAGATGGCCTATTGAGCGAGAATCGCGCCGGGATCAAAAGACAGACTTTTTCCGCACCCGGGATCGCAAATCCAGGCATACGCTACGAACCGAGGGCTGCAACCAGAGCATGGAAGTCAGGCGAATAGCAGCTTTCTGACCTTCATTGTGGCCAGGTCAACATTGGCAGCGATGGCCGGCGTAGGCTGGATGTTCATCTTCTTCTGAAAATCGGTCTGGGACTGCCACGTGCCGCTGTTGACCGCGAGCACCCCCTTATAACGGGTGGCACCGAAGATGTGAACATGTCCGCAGTGCAGGATAGCAGGCGGGCGTGAGATTACGTAATGGTCCTGCCCCTCAGGGGCGATCGAGACTCTCTGGCCGTAGATTGGACATAGGTGTCTGCGGCGGAGCATCTCCACCATGGCCTTCTCTGGCTCCTGATAGGAGAGCCCCGGCACCTTCATAACGAGGTCGTCTATGGATCGCCCATGATAAATCAGGGATGAGACTTTGCCCAGCGATACATAAGATGGATTGCCTACAAAGGTCACATGTGGTGGAAATAGTGCCTGGATCTCCCTGGGAAGCGAGGGCTGTGGCTCTGCCTGCCTGACCATATCATGATTGCCAGGGGCAAGGATGATTCGGAGACCGGATGGAATGGCCCGCAGGCATTCCGCGGCCAGCTCGTACTGATCATAGATATCCTTGATGGCCAGGTCCTGCTCCTGACCCGGGTACACCCCGATTCCATCAACAACATCCCCGGCGATGACCAGGTACCTCACTCCTTCGGCAAGCCCGGAAGGGTCTTCCATCTCACCACACAACCAGGAGGTAAACCTGTTCCAGGCCTCCTGAAGGAAGTATCTGCTGCCTACATGCAGGTCGGACAGCAGGATGGCTCCGCCTTCACCGGGGCAGAGGGGAGACGACTGAGCCTGCAGATCAGGCCACACAAGGTTGGATGCGAATATCCGGCCGGCACCATCCGAGGTGCCGGACACGCCCACCACCTCATCGGTAACCAGCTGCAGTGATTGCTCATAGAGGGGCGCATCTTTCTGGAACAGGACCGTAACCATGCCCGTTGGGTCCTCCAACTCCACCACACGATGGCCCTTGCCGGTTGCGCGGATATCCATGACCATCCCAATGACAGAGACCTCTCTTCCGGCTGTGTTCTTGCCAAGGCTCTCAATTGGCCGGGAGTTCATGCGGTGCGAGAGCATCTCCTTAAGCCTGCTGTATCGGTCGCGAAAGTAGTGAACGAAGTCCGAATACCGGCCCTGGCATGTTGACTGGCCGGTGATGTCGCATATCACCTCCACTGGAGCAGACGCGTCTGAATCATGAGCATCACGTGGGCGGCCAGGAAGATCCGGCACATCACGATCGTAATCAAGGTTAGATTCTGGCATGATGGCCCCGCACCCGTGGCAACTTTGCATATGCCTGGACGTTGGTGGGTCCAGCAAGCCGGATGACTCCAAAGGCAGGTCCTGGAGATTCACCTCGGAAGGCATGATCCTGGATGAGGACGCAGGCTGAGTCAAGCAGGCCCGGACATGGTCAGCTCCCACCACCACTGTGGATAGATCCAGCCTGCCAACCAGCCGGTCCAGAAGGCCGGCATGGTCTTCAGATGTGGAGCAGATCATTTCCAGGGCATCCGGCTCTATCTGGTAACCCATCTCGGCAAGCCTGCGAACCACGCTGAGCATCGAAAGAGGTATAATGCCGACCAAGAGATAAAGGTGGCTGATGACGCGCAACCCGCCGGCAGAGTGGAAGAAGAATTGGGATCGCCTCCCTGGCCTGGTCCGGGATATCATCTTCGTGGCCGCCGTGGTGGGATGCATATCCCTGATCTCCCAGATATCACTGGGAATATGGACGCCCATGGTAGCTGTTGAATCCGGGAGCATGGTACCCAACCTGAATATCGGGGATATCGTGCTTGTCCAGGGGATAGCCAGAACCTCGGTGACGACATCTGAGGAAGGACAGGCCAGCGGCCATCTGGCCTTCAACATGCCCGGGGACGTGATCCTCTATCGGCCCTATGGAAAGGAGAAACTTGGGCTATTTGACGCCCTGGCCAGCCTGCTTGGCCGCACCTTGCCAGCTGACAAGGCCACCCCAATAATTCACAGAGCTTTGAAGAGGGTAAATAGAGGGGAGCCCATGTGGGAAGGTGGGCCGGCTGCACCATTTGCCGGATATATAACCAAAGGAGATCATAACGAGGTCATCGACCAGAGGGCAGGGGAGATATTCGGGGTGGCCAATCCCAGCTACCTTACCGATCATCCTGGAAGCATACTCCCCGTGGGAGAGGGCAGATGGCTCGACCTGGATTCCGGGCTCACCCTCTTTGCCGTCGATAATCAGACGCTGGTTGGGACAGGCATAAGCTATCTCACACCTGTGCGCGAGGAGTGGGTGATAGGAGTTGCCAGATTCAAGGTCCCCTATATCGGATACCTGAGGTTGCTGCCTGGGATGGCAAGCAACTTCATCAAAGAGGTGCTTGGCGGCGGATAAGGGGATGAGCAATTTTTCGGTTAGCTGGAAATGCCCTAATCAGCGCGGGTTCTCGTCAGATATCTTCCGGGCCAATACGGCCAGGTGATCCTGATGATAGGGCAGAAGAGGGGACGCGTCCAAAACGGAAAATCCCGTCAGGCGCCCCATCTCGGAGCGGCATATCTCCCCAACCGGAGAGGTGGAATCTATGCAGCGCGCCTTTATCATCAGCACCAAGAGGCCGCCTGGCTTCAGGTAAATGCGGGCGTTTCTGAGAGCTATATCGGCCTGATTTCGCTGAGCCAGGTCCTGGTAGATAAGATCCACTGGCTCCACCAAGCGGGAGTAGCTATCCGGAATGGCGGCATCAGCGAGTATCGGCATTATGTTTGATCTGGCCTTGGCCAGCCCGAGAAGGCCGTGCATTGACCGTGGCGAGATCTCCACAGCATATATCGTGCCTCCGGGAAATAAATCGCTGACATGGCTCACAGTTGTGCCGGTGGCTGCCCCAAGATAGAGAATACGGCAATCAGCAGGGAGATACGATAAGTGACGGGTTGCTGAAGCCGACGAGAGGATCAGGGAGGCCAGCTTCGATCTGAATGGGTCCCATATCCGAAGATCCCCCAACAGGCGCTCGCCATATACCGATCCTTGTGCGGCTGCCCTGGTGGCCAGCCTGGGCCCAGATGCAGTCTCCAGCATCAGGGCCCGGGGCAGGATCGTCACCGGCTCGTTGCGAGTCGTCATTATCAGAGATCGCTTCCAAGAGAGGTGGTAGTCAGCTTGACGTGCTTGACCCCCTTAAGCGCCATCATGCGCTCTGCAGCCTTCCTGACCTCCTGCCCCTCCCCACGCAGTATGACCACTTCGAGGCAGTTGTCGTGATCGAGATGGACGTGCAGGCTGGATTCGATGATGGTCCCAAAGTCGTGCTGAATCTCGGTAAGGTTGTCAACCAGGCCCCGCTGGTGATGTGAATAGACCAAGGTGATTATCCCCACCCGCTCTCCCTGGACGTCGCTCATCCACTCGTAATGCACAATGTAATTCCGTATGGCGTCACGTATGCCCTCGGACCGGGACGAGTAGCCGCGTTGAGAGATTATATCATCAAAGCGGGTCAACAGCTTCTCCGGCAAGGACACCCCTATGCGCATAAGCTCCTGTTCCATAAGACCACATACCTCCTGTATTCAATATATCAGTCTGATTTAGTAATAAGTAATATACAACTAAATAATAATCTTTCCGTCATTGATTGTACCGAAGTTCCAATACTGAGCAGAGATATCAAACCCATTTGAGCCAAAGAAAGACCAGACCAGAGGTCAACTTGGAAGGCAACCAGGAAGCAGGGATAGAATCTCATCCACTTCGGGGTGCTACGATAGCTTTCTTAGCGACGGGTTTGAGATTATGATGGATTCTTCATTATCAGCTATGCATATCGCCGTTCTTCCCATACGGCCGCGTCATTGATTTGAATAGAAGGCCTTTTAGCTTGGGAAAGCTGTCCAAAGCGTTATGCCCGACGTTGCGCTCATAGGAGATCGCACCTTTCTGTACGAGAAGCTATTCTCGGAGGCGGGCCTGGATTGTCAGTTCATCCGGCCTGAGATGCTGGCCAGCCCTTTCCTCCCACGCTACAGGATGATCATCATCCCAACGGGATTTGCCAATCCCCAGTACTCCTGCGCCCTGCCGCACCTCCGCAGCGCCCGGTCATCCCTGTCCAGATTCGTGAATGCTGGAGGGGTGCTTCTGATATTCGGGCCGCTGGTCACAGAGCACGATTACGATTGGCTGCCGGTTGCACTGAGCTACTCCGGTTCCTACAGCCAGGCGCAGCAGCTATCTTCTGGCGAGGCGGAGGATTCCTGCATCTGTCCCGAAGGACGAGGGGATTGTGACGGCTACCTGACTCCAGGAGAAGGCGTCTCAACCCTGCTCCGGGACGCTCAGAACCGTCCTGTGCTCTGTTCTGCCGAGCTGGGCCAGGGGATTATCCTGGCAACCACGATTCACGAGTTCCCTTCGGCGCAGTTTCTACAGCAGATGGCCGGGCGCGGCAGGCCAGCCAAGATATGATGAGGAGGCATTGGCCGATGACCGCCAAAAACGAGGAAGAGCCGCCAGAGAGCACCGAGGCATCAGCATCCCTCCCTGAGATCGATGAGGGGGAGGAACTGTATCTTAAGAGCAGAGAGAGCCGGCTTCGCCAGGAGTTGGCCAGGCGCCTCTCCTCATCATGTCCAGCTAACAGAGGGGTCACGCTGCTGAATATGGATAGCGGCGAGACGACATGCTTCGATTCTTACCCGGATGCGCTGAGCTTCATGAAAGGGAAGAAGGGACGCTGGTATCTCACCAGCTCTCCGGCAAGCAGGTCGGAAATGAAATCGCAGCCGATACGATGACCGATCGGAGATCAACTGAGAATCGCCTCTCCCCCAGCTCCTCGGACGACCAATCAGCCAGCCGGACAGAAAATGCGGGGGTTGCAGGAAATCGCCAAGACCTCGGCCTGTGCTGAAAAAGCATGCCTGCCACTATTCTAGGGAGATCTCCTAGAGCCATTTTCAGCGTTTCGGATACGGGCGTTTTGGTCCGCATTTGGCCGACTGGAGAAGGCGGAAGCGGCGATTTCCGCAGCCGCACGCCCCATGGGCGTGCTTGCGAGGGGAGCGCTGCCGGGCATAGAGACGATGAGAGGCCAATCGACCAGCTCTCAATCCAAGGTTATAGCCTCAAATCCCAACACTGCAGAGAAGAGGGAGACCGGATCATAGCGCCGATATGCACAGGGAAATGATATGTATCGGCTGATAGGCCAGCCACCTGACATCGATGATCGGCATCATTCTCTCGTTGAGGCACGATTGAGTAAACACGATCGACTCTCAAGAGCCATCCTTTGCGCCTGAAAGTCCCGCAGTTATCGATAGAGCTGGCACCTATCAGGGGCAAGAAGAGCCAAAAAGAAAATATCGGCCTGCCCAGGGCCGATCTCACAGATTGAACTCGAAGTGGAAGGGCAGATAGAAGAGCCAGACATAATACAGGCCCATCAGGATCAGGCCCAGAGGAACGCCCAGCTTGGCCCACTCCTTGCTGGTGATGGACAGCTTGTTGGCGGAGATGATGTTGGGGATGTTGCCTGGGATCAGCATTCCACCCGATATGAGAAGCCCCATCAGAACGGCCTTGATCTGTTCGATCTTCATGCTCGGGCTGATCTCGGCTGCAGTCAGGGTGGCGTTGTCCAGGATAGCGGAGATCATGTTCACCCAATAAAGGATCTCCGAAGGGACTGTCAGCAGGTACTTGTCTATGATAACCTTCATCCCTGCACCCAGGAGGAGAAGTGCCATCACGAAGACGTACACCTTTACCCCGCGCATCACAACATCCTTCATTGTGTCCTGCACCGGAGCGCAGGAGGCATCCTTGGTTGCACAGGCCTTGCCTGTGAAGAACATGGAGAGAAGGCCCATGGCCACACAGCCGGTTATGATGTACACTGCCAGCTTATTGAACAGGAAGAAGAAGCCGGCTTGATAAGGCTCTCCTTGCAGCTTGGTGATGGCGATCGTGGATAGCGGCTCTCCCACCGGGGTGAGCACCGCGCCCAGGCCTATTGAGAAGCATGCGATTATAACGATATTTATGCGGGTGCTTCTATCCAGTGGCATGGCATTTACCAGTTCCACCAGAAGCAACGAGGCAATTATAGCAGTGATTATGCTCGAGGCCAGGCCCAGGATTACGACTATGACCAAGACCAATACCTTAAGCGGCACGGCCTTCAGCAGGGCGTCGATTCCTTTCTGGACATGGGAACGGCCATAATAGAACAATGTTCCGGCAACCAGCACCGCCGGGACTATACCCTTGATAATGGGTTCCATCAACGCTTCTTCAATCAGCTCCATATGCCAGGAACTGGATATGGTAACGGCCAGGACACCCATCACAAATAGAAAGGCTTCCAGGTTATGTTCGATCTTTTTGACCATGAATGGCCCGATCAGAACAGCCAAAACTATTACGAATAGACCAATATCGACCATCGTTGGCGATTCCATGGCTATCTCCTCCAGGATACTATCCATCGTATCCGAATTGCTTCCTCCTACAGCAGAAAGCTGGGAGAAGTGGAGAACGTCGCCTGTATTAAATCGTTTTGGTCAAGAATGGCTCTGCCGATGCGTTGAACATTATTGGCCAGGCAACTTAACCGGAATGGTGGATCTAAGCATATTGTTTCCTTATCCAATATTTCCCATTTTGGCTTAATGGTGATCACCATTTTTATCCAAAAACAAGGATATACTAATGGATAATAACTAATTATTGAAATTATCAGTTTTCTGTTTTTTGTGCAAATATTGACAAATTATGAGATATTAATCCCTTGATTTTGACAATCAAACCAAAAGCGTTAAATGGGAGGGAGAACTGCACCGTTCAAATCTCCAATCTGGAGACCGAAGAGATTGAAGGAGAAGAGGTGTTAGTATGCCGATGATTGCGGGGTTTGACGTAACCGCAGTAGATCTGGCCTTATTTGCCATATTCCTGGTTGTGCTGATATTTCCATTCAAGGTAAAGGCAGTTGAGAAAAATCTAGAGGTATTTCTCTTCATTATGGGTGCGGCTGCAGTCACCGTGACCAACAAGTGGGCTTTTGAGCTGATCAAGCTGGCTGCCGAGGAGCCCGTAATGAAGGGCATCGTCCCGGCAGTGCTGATTGCTGGATTGATCTTCTACTACGGCAAGAAGCCGTTCCAGAAGATGGTAAACGGGCTTTTGAAGACCATACCGCTCAACATATTCATATTCGCTGTTGTGGCCATACTCGGACTTATATCAAGTGTGATCACCGCCATTATTGCGTCCCTGTTCCTGGTGGAGATCACCAACCTCATGCCGCTCGAGCGCAAGGACAAAATCAACCTGGTGATCATCGCCTGCTTCTCAATAGGCCTTGGCGCCGTTCTCACACCGCTGGGCGAGCCGCTGTCCACGATCGCGGTCACCAAGCTGCAGGGAGAGCCCTACAACGCCGGCTTCTTCTACCTGCTTGACCAGTTGGGCATCCTGATCACCCTGGGAGTGCTGGGATGCGCTCTCTTCGGCATGTTCTATGTGGGCAAGAGGGCAACCAAGGTTGAGGTAGCCGCCAGCACTGAGGAAGAAGGTGGTCTGCGGGAGGTCTTCATGAGGGCCATCAAGGTGTATGCCTTCGTGGCAGCCCTGTTCCTGCTTGGCGCCGGAATGGAGGTCATCATATACAAGTACTTCACCAAGATCCCCGACTACATACTTTTCTGGGTGAACATGATCTCCGCCATCCTGGACAACGCCACCCTGACCGCAGCTGAGATCTCCCCGGCCATGACACAGAGGCAGATCAACGCCGCCCTGTACGGCCTGCTGATCTCCGGTGGAATGCTTATCCCGGGCAACATCCCCAACATCATCTCGGCCGGCAAGCTGGGTATTACCAGCTCTGAATGGGCCAAGCTGGGCGTGCCGTTCGGACTGGTGCTCAACGCCATCTACTTCGTAATCGTGTTCGTGCTTGGCATAAATCCGACCCTGGGAATGTAAAGAGCGACGAGATCGCTCTTCCCTTCTTTTCATTTAATAAAGAGGCTCAACCAGGGAGATCTCAGTGGATTAACGCTATTCCCTGAGAGGCACGCGATCCTGTGACATAAAATGCCCAAGATGACGGCAGATGAGTTAATTTGTATAAATTATAATTAAATAATAAATGGGGGGGGGGTCCCCCACGTTTAGAACTGATATTTGAGACCCCGGGAAGCTCTCAGTATCAGAACTGGCCGCTTGGCCTGGTTGGCTGTGTCGTAGGCGGTCCGTCCAATCTCTACACCATGGGGGGAACCAGAGCCGATGGAGCTAAGCGCGATCAATGAGGCGTCGATTGTCTCAGCCATGGCATTTATCTGCTTGGCCTCATCTCCGCTCGAGACATGTACGGTGACTCTTAGCCCGCTCTTGGCCAGTTCATCTGCCATAGCATTAAGAGTCTTGGAGGCTTCTCCGCTCTTGACGTCTATCTCCGACTGACTCTCACCGCTGGCTACCACGTGGGCCAAGGACAACTCATTGATTCCAGGCAGCTTGCTGATGAAGTTTATAGCAGCTATAGAGGGCTCGGAGAAATCTGTGGGGACAAGCACTCGGAAGAAAATCTGCGGGCAGAACTCATGCAGGTCTCCCTCCAGTGATTTATAGCGCATGATCAGCAGGTGCTCCTTGCCATATGTTAGCATCCCACGGGATACACTGCCCAAAAGCAGGCTCTTCACAGCCCCTTTGCCCCGGGCACCCATTACCACCATGGATACACCCTCTTCGGAGGCCACCCTCTGCACAGCGTGGTAGGCGTCTCCACCGAGCAACGTCTCCACTCGGGTCTTGACCGATACCCCCGATTTGGCTATCTCCCCGCCCATGGCATCCAGTTTGGACCGGGCTTTCTTCAAGTCCTCTACAGGATCCCAGATCCTGGCCAGGGGATCTTTCACCATGACATGAAGAAGAACCATCTCTTTTACTCCGGGGAACTGGGCGGCACATTGAGCGCTCTTTGCTGAGTGCGTCGAAAAGTCTACTGGCACCAAAATCTTTTCAAACATATGCTGATCCTCCATAAACTAACAGATGTACTTAGGAGCTAATAAGGTAAGAATATTTCTATCAAATGACGCATGGCAAGTGAATCATCTCCAATTCGCCAATGCATCCTCCTAAAAGAATATAATATCATGAATTCTTATTGGCTACCAGATTTATCGAGATGTGAGCAGATGGTAGCACACGGCCGCAAGGGCGCAAGTCATGTTATAGGATGGGAAGGTGGAGTGCCAAGCATGAAAGGATTATACGATCATCATGCCCAGCGGACTGCCGAAGGCGCGCTGCTCAAGGCGAAGGGCGGCTCTCCACACCTCGTGACATCGACAATTCAGATCATCGAAAACGCTCCCATCCTGCTCCAGTGCATGACGGCGGATAGCTGAGGCGAAATCGCTATCGCATTTTCCACAATTATGAGGACCACGGCTGGAGCCCGCCCCTACCGGATCGCATATAACTGGGACAGCCCGCCCAGAAGCGCCCTTCAGCACCTGCACCGCTGACCAGAGCCATGGTGGACGAAAACCACCTCGTGCCCATATTCGTTCCAGAGGGGTACCTCTCTGCACATTGCAGAGGTTCAGTGATATGAGATCGGAATGCGGTTCTGCCTTCCTAATTGAGGATATCGTATCGGCGAGGGCTTCCTCCTCAGAGAGGTGAGGAGGCTTCATCAGCAGATAGGCCTTGACCGTGGCTCCACCATCCCGGGCTACCCTGGAGGCGCCGGCGAAGTCCTGGAATGAGAAGCCTTTGTTGATGATACGCTCTCGTATCAGATCGCTGGCCGTCTCAAGCCCTATTCCAAGTGTGGTTGGCAGTATTCGGACGCATCCTGAAACGGATTCTGACGTGATGAACTCGGGCCGGGATTCCAGTACAAGGTGCTGCGCGCCCCAGGAAGCTGCCATTTCCAGGATCCTATCCCGAGCATCAGGAGGCACCTCCACGGGATCAAGAAAGCTCCCGCTTGTGTATATCTTCACCATCCGAGCCGGGGCAGCCCTGGAAAGGGCGTTTTCCATCTGGTTTAGCAGATCCTGGCCAGTGGCTTCAGCCCCCTCAAGGGCATAGCCGCACATCTTGCAGCTCCTCCAGCGGCAGCCCCTTGTGCGCAGGATAACCGTCAGCGAGCCGACAGCCTGGCCGTCCAAGAGATCCTGCCCCTGCCAGCAGGAAACCGGCCTGGACAGGTCAATCGGCGGATGAGACGGCCTCATTTCCGGTCCAGATACTGCATCGCGCTAATCGCCGCAGATGATCCCGCGCCAACCGCTGTTGCAACCTGCATCCGTCCTCCAGTGGCATCCCCTGCGGCGAATATGCCTGCCATTGAAGTCTCCTGGTTGAGGCGATTCACCCTGACGAAACCGCCTGGTGTCATCTCCAGCCCCAGGTCCAGGGCAAGTCCGACGCTTGGAGCCACGCCCATCTCAACGAATACACCATCCACCTTTACCGAACGTGGTGTGCTCCCAACTCGATACTCCACACCACCAACGAAGTCGTCTCCTGTGATCTCCGTTACCTCCACCCCAAACGTGGAGGACAGGTTGGACGTGCCCTTGAGACGGTCAAGATAAACCGCCTCTGCGACCAGCCTGTCCTTGGGGCACAGGAGGTGGACCTTATTGCAGATCCCCGAGAGATACAGGGCTGCCCGGGCCGCCCCATTTCCATGGCCGACAATGGCCGTGGTGCGGCCGCGAAATAGAGCACCATCACAATATACGCAGTAGGACAGCCCACGAGTTATATATCGATCCTCTCCCGGAACCCCGAGCTTCCGGTGGGATGCGCCAGTTGCCAGTATCAGGGCACGGGCTTGATATTCCCAGCTCTCCGTCTTGATCCGGAATACGTCCCCGAGATGGACCACCTTCTCAACCATCTCCTGCTTATATTCCGCCCCGTACTTCTGGGCCTGGGCCAGCATCCGTTCTGAGAGCTCTATTCCCTGGATCCCCTCTGGAAAGCCGGGGTAGTTCTCGTATAGCCCACCCATGGACTGCTGAGAACCGTACAGGTTGCCCAGGATTAGGGTGCTCTTGCCCCCCCTGGCGCAGTACATTCCAGCGGTCAGACCGGCTGGGCCGGCCCCCACGACGACGACATCATGCAATTGGGAACACCATTATCCCTTTCCACGGCTCATACTATAAAACAGTGAGGCAGAAAGTCATTTTCTTACTGGGAGATCCTCTTTTAAGCCAGACCTCCGCCCCTGCTCGCCCGCAATGTTTTTAGCTTAGAAGGTAATGGGAGGGAGTCGTACGCGCCGATAGTGTAGCGGTTATCACTAGGCGTTGCCAACGCCTAAACTCGGGTTCGAATCCCGATCGGCGCATATTATCACTAAGTAACAAGTTTTTATTTAGCAATATGACGCATCACTCTCATTACTGGCGTCATCTGGACCTGGCGCAGGCCAGGGATTTGCAGGATGATAATGACGGCCTTAAGATGCAATCCAGGACTCATCACAAGGAAACCGACGCCCTGAGAAGAATACCCCCTAAGACACGAACCGGAATATGGTCGTTATGGCCAGGGATCTCCGGACATATTTTCGTTCAATTCATAGTTCCTGCTGAGTTAAACGGCGGCGGCGCGCCCCGCAGCAGAGCTGCGGGGTATTCAAAATAATGAAGAGCCAGACATAAATTGATGCAAATTTAAGCATTTTAGCGGCCAAATCGGCAGATATGGCAGTACTTGAAGGCCCTTACAGGCGAAAGGCGAAGGAAGGTCGGCATCATCAGAGCTCTCCGTACTCTCGCCAGATGCGTGTATCCAGGAGGAGTCTTACCCATCATCGACGAACGTTAAGCCAAAGGAGCTGATGGAAATTATTATAATTGGAAAAAGTAATTGCAACCAGCTCAGAAGCGGAAGTAACGAGTTGTAGCACGGAGGGTTGCAAATCGACTCCCGCTCCTTCATTGCCAGTTCCGTAATTATAGGAATTATGATGCTTAATTAGTTTTCTTCCTTCTTCAAGCATATGACCATAATTACTTAAGAGCTCATTGGATATGATTGAGCGTTTATTTCTGCCAGCTGGCCGAGGAGCTCCGCTCTGCTCCGAAGCTGTCGTGATCTCGCCATTATCGAGATTTTTTTTTCGGTGCCAATGGGGGCGGCGACTGCCAGATGGACCTATCTCCTCTAGAGATCCAAAGCATATCCTCCAGAGATCCAAAGCATATCCTCCAGAGATCCAAAGCATATCCTCCAGAGATCCAAAGCATATCCTCCAGAGATCCAAAGCATATCCTCCAGAGATCCAAAGCATATCCTCCAGAGATCCAAAGCATATCCTCCAGAGATCCAAAGCATATCCTCCAGAGATCCAAAGCATATCCTCCAGAGATCCAAAGCATCTCGGATAGCTTTCGCAGCGGATCTGTGCATTGCACCAAAGACTTCTCCGCTCGCCTGCGAAAGGGCAAATCTGCGCGACGATGCAAAAGCCGCCAGTTACCGCAAACACATAAGCCGCTTGAAGCGGAATTCCAATCTGGCCATCCATGATGTCGGAGAAAAAGTCGCGGTTTTTGACATGTACCTCACAACGAAACTCGCCTCATGAGCCTCCATCCGCCTGTATTTCCCAGCCGTATATTTCAAAGCACCTCAAGCTAAACTTCCAGGAGGCCGCAAATCCGAATCGCTCGTTCGCGTATCGAACATCGCTGCCCAAAAAGATGGATAGGCCCTGGCAGGGTGCATGATGGGATAGCCGCCAAAATGCCACGAGCTCTGTTTATCCCATCCCGAGCCTGGCCTGCGTGGGGACGGTCATAGAGGAGAGTACCTTAAGGCGGTAGTCCTGCAGTAGGACCTGTTTTAGCTTGGGCGGAAATACGCTGAGGGTTATCTCCTTGGTGCGACCGTAGCGTCCCTTGCTGATGACCACCGTATGCAAAATCCCAAGCATATCGAGCTCCGATATAAGATCGGTTATGCGCCTGTGGGTCAGGTGATCGGTTTCCACCAGGGGACACAGCAGTTTGTACATGTTATAGACGGAGCTGGTCGTGATGTTGCGCACAGCCTGCTCCTCTAAAAGCAGCACGCTATAGAGGACCAGCTTGCTCTGGGTAGGCAGGGTCTTGACAACTTCCTCTACGCGATCCTGCTCTATCTTCTCTCGAGCCTGCCGGACGTGATTTTCAGATACTGCCGAGCTGCGGCCGCGCTCGGCCAGCTCTCCGGATATGCGCAGGAGGTCCAAGGCTTTTCTCGCGTCCCCGTGCTCTTGAGCAGCGAAGGCTGCACAGAGCGGTATTACGTCGTCTTCCAGGATTCCCGGACGAAAAGCTGTCGAGGCCCTCTGCTGTAGTATATCTTGAATCTGCTCGGCGTTATAGGGCGGAAAAATTATCTCGTCCTCTCCCAGTGACGACCTCACCCGTGGGTCCAAAAACTCGGTGAATTTGAGGTCGTTGGATATGCCGATGAGGCTTACCCGGCTCCTGACAAGATCCGAATTGATGCGTGAGAGGTTGTATAGGATATCGTCCCCTTTTCGGACGAGCTTATCCACTTCATCCAGCATGATGACGACAACGCGGCCTGACTGATCGAGAGCATCTCTGAATTCAGAATAGACCTGATCAGTTGGCCATCCGGTCATCGGTATGTCCTTATCGAAATGCCGTGCAAGATGCGCTAAAACACGATACTGGGTGTCAACCACCTCGCAGTTGAGGTAAATCACGGTGCAGCGGGTTTCGCTCCTTGCTTCCTCCAGCTCCTTTCCCACGTACTTTGCCACGGCAGTCTTGCCTGTGCCGGTCTTTCCGTAAATCAGGATATTGGAGGGCGTCTCGCCCCTCAGCGCAGGGACCAGGGCTGAGGCCAAGCTGTTTATCTGATCCTCTCTGTGGGGCAATTCTCTGGGCGTATAGGATGGACGAAGTACATCCCTCGACTCAAATATGCCTGCTTGCCCCAAAAGACCCGCGAATAACCCGCTTGATGTTGACACCAAAACTCCCTCGGACATTTTTAAACTTGGCCCGCCGCTAATTAAGAGTTATGGTTATGACCCCTTAATTTCCAGTGGAGGGGGGACACCCCATTGCTTCCAGTGGAGGTGAGATAAAAATTTTTATTTGATTGATTGATATTTGTAAAAAATTTATCCGATGTAACGATGGGCATTTCAATTACTTAAATCTTTTCTTGATTACCGCGATGAATTTACAATTGACGATCATATGTAATTCTCCCGATGGACTCTTACATTTTGATATTCATATAATAATAAATATCTTTATCCAAGAATCTATATACTGATAAAACTTCCATCAATAATACATCTATTTAAATATCTCCAATACCCCCATGCCCGATATTTATGAAACAGTTATATTAAATATTTTAAATGATAATAAATTTATAATTAAATTATTCTATTTGTTTATTATTACATATAATCTTTATAAGTCTATTTGGAGGATTCCTAATGACCTCCGATCTCGGATTTATCTCTGTAAATGGTACATACGAACTGTATTTATGCAGGCTCTTTATGACCCTCTGCATGCAAGCCTCGGTCACGACGAAAATCTCCACTGGAAATGAATGGGTCCCCCCTTCCTGATTAAATCGCATGTAACGCAATATCTTGCATATCACAATATTATGGCTCAGAGATATCATAATATAATCGCTCATATTTGTGAGCCTGTCGTCCACCTGATTTCGCTGCCCCAAATATGCCATCGCAGAAAAGAATGGAATGAAAAAGGAATCCGTCGTAAAAACGTGATCCGTGGCGGTTTGACATCCGGATATGCTCACATACTTGATGTCTTTATTCCCGATCGTGCTCAGGCTACCTCGTGCGGCCCATTAATCACATCGCGTGTTCTTCCGATTGGGCCTGTTGCCAGGGCCGCCTCTGCTCCTTATAGGTATTACGAACTCGCCACGAGCCCAATTTAGTCCAGGACTTTTCTGCTGCGGAGATGGACTGAAAGGGGTGATTGATGGTATCCGGACAGGCTCCTGACATGCAATAGAAGTCAGCAGACCTGTTAAGCCGTGCCTGGCATAAGCCGCTGAACATCAGGCGGCCTTAATGTGGGCGTGCCTATATCCAGTACCACGCGCCCTATTTTGCTTCCGGAAAAATCCTCGCCATCAGTGCTGCTCTGACCTTTCAAGCTACTGGAATTGTCTCCAGCTGGCTGGCCACGTTCCAGATAAGGGTTCTGGTGTGGAGAGGAATGTTAGGATCGTTACTGATCTCGTCCAGGACCGATATTGCTGAGGCAGCCTTAACTGCCTCAGTCAGGCCCTCCTGCAAGAGTATAGCCTTGACGTTCTCGGCAGACCGCCGGATATTTCTAGGAACTGCGTCGTCCCCCATAATCCTTTCTAAAACCTCGATGCACTGCTTGATGACCTTATCAGCCGAAATAAAACCACCACCGTTATTCCTCCAGGGCGGCAAAAGGGTTGTCCATAACTCCTGCCCTAGTCTGCTCAATCATCAGTTCAAGGTCGTATTTAAAGTATTCGAACCGTATTCCCAGCAGCTCTCTCCATTCACTCTCTATTAAAGTAGGATTTTTAATCATGCAGTTATTATTGGAACTCGATATTTGAACTCGATATTGGAAAGCGATAGTCCCTTCATAATCCTCCGTGAGGTCGCCAGACGGGCAGCAATTGAATGGTGAGATCGGTGCTCTCGGCCATGCTCATTTCCATCATCTCCAAAAATTGTCAATTTCTGACATGGTAGGTTTGATAAACCAGAAGGGCAAAAGAAATAGATGAAGTCAAACGGCTGGAATTGCCGGTTATACGGCAAGAGAGGCTAACAGGTGCAAGATCGAATGGGAGAAAAGAGATCGGTGCATTGCATGGTGAACAGGCAGAAATATTATTATAATTTGGTTATATCATAAACGGCTGCAGGCATGATAAAGAACACGATCAAGAAAATATATCTTAGGGCAAGATTTCCTGATCCATTTCAGGCTAACCCATCCTCGCGGCGTTTCAGCCAGCTGCTCAGATCTCTTGAGATGCTGATATCATGGGGCGAAGGCAGGAGCTCAGGAGCAAGAGGTCGATTTTCATGAGCCGAGAGACAAGCAGATCAAAGGCTGCCGGCCCAGCTGGCATGGCCGGAGTTCCTTTTCACTTCCTTGGGGTATCGTGTGGTCAAGATCGTCTTGTCTCAGTGCTGGAAAAGCGGCTCTATCTGAGATCTGCATCGACGTCCCATTGTATTCGCGGCGGGTCTGGTCTTGAGATATGGGCAGGAATAGAGATAGGTTATAAGTCTGGCAGATTGACCTTCTGCCTAGGACGTCTCTTGCCTGCGAAGACGGTTATATGGTGAAGGCTGAGGTCCTGGATGGTGAATATAAGATGGACGAAGAGGAGATCTTGGACCGGATTACCCACCTTCTAGAAAAGGGCGGCACTATGCTGGCGACGCATCACGACTGTGGAGCGCCGCTTTTCCGTTTCCAGGGACAGGTTGTGTGCCCAGTATGTTCGTTTTCCGAGCAGGGACAGAGCAGTCAGATGGCTCAGCCTGATATCACGCCAAAGGCCACGGATTCGAACAGGGCGGATGAGGCGGCTGAACCCCCCAGGTCATCACAGTCACGGCCTGATGAATCCGGCGTTTCCGACAAAGCGCGAGATCGGCAGGCAATCGGGACTTATCCGGACAGGCGCAGCGGTGAGCATATCCTCAGGCAGGTCAGGGATGCTCTGCTGGCCAGGATGGAGGGACTGGCCTCGGAGGTAAGAGAGGAGCAAGACTACGACCAGCTTCGCAGCCAGCTGGACTGCCTGGAGGCTGCTCTAAGGGCATTGCAGATCCTGGATAAGGAGTGATGGAGCGGATATTCAAGAGGGGCTTTTTCGCAAGGGAGAAAGACTGCGATGGAAGATACGAGACGGCTCACGCCATTTTTGCCAGCCCTCTTAAAGGCCGGCAATCCTACGATGGGATGGCTCCGCCTCCTAACCGGCGTGCTCCAGTTGTTCCACTGGAAATAAAGGGGTTCGAGCTTTTGTCGCCCAATATCTTCGAGATACACTTGAAGATCACTGCAACTCTATTGATATTGTTAATAATATTTTTACAAGGATGTATTCAGCCAGGTGGGGATGTGCCGGCATCTGAGAATGGTCCAAAGGCCGCTGGGGTCTCCGATGCTGGCGGCCAGGCCCCAGGCCTGATGAAGGATGAAGGATCCCGGACTTCCAGGCCTGTAGTGCTGGATTTCCAGTCATCTGTAAGCCCGAATCTATTTCGCACATGGGGCCGCCTGGAGGTGCAGAATAACTACTCCTTCCTGATGCTCAACGCCTCCTTATGGAGATCGGGTGCTCTGGTTGACAGCTCCCGTTTTTTGATGATCGGAGTGGTTCGGGGGCAGCGCAGCTTCGAGATGGCGAGGACCAGGAACCTCGCCATGGGCAGAGACTACATCTGCAGGCTGGAGGTCTCAAGCCCGGCCGGACCGCTTCACCAGGAGGAGAGGCAATGCCTGGCCATCGATGATGGGGATTTGGGGCGGAGATATCTGCCGCCATCCTGGTCAAAGCCGAATGATCGAGCTGCTTCGGATCCGAATGCCGGTCAGAAACCTGCACGCCGCATGCGTTTGGTTCAGGAGACGGCTGATGTACTGGCTGATAACAAAGGACGCCTTTCGGACGCGGGCCTCTCCTCCCCGGATCTCTCGGCTATAGGCGGCGAGGATGAGGCACCCGAGCCCCAGGATTTGCTGCATCCTGGCAACCAGGCGCCTGAAGATCTGGCGCTCTTCTCGCCGCTGGATCATGCCAGCGACACCTCGGGCGAAAGCCGATCTCTTGCAGGCTATATTGCCAGCAAGAGCTCCCGTAAGTATCATCTGCCATCATGCCGCTACGCTGCCAAGATCCGGCCTGACTTAACGATCATATTCCCAGATGCGCAAACCGCGGAGGCCAGGGGATACCTTCCATGCAAAGTGTGCCTGCCCTGACAAGGGCTTTTCCACTCGCGCGGCAAATCTCATCGATAAAAGGCCCGCTGGGGCGCCAGCCGCCTGTCACGACAACCGCGCCAAATCCTATTTCGCTAAAGATGTCTTCGATGCTTCGCTCCGGACTGGTGTCCTACAGATCTGCTGTGCTGATGGGCTTTTCTGCTTACCAGTCTCCGATCATCACACACGACAGACCGGGCACAGCCAGGGGCGTGCAGGTAAATCCCTGCTGTATCCTCTCCTGCGGGTATCCAAGGTCTGTCAACACCGCGATCTTGCGGGACAGGCCCCCCTCCTCCAGATACCGGCACAGGCCAGCCATATCAGTGCTCTCGTCAGTCAACAGGAAAACGCAGCGGCCTCGTCTGAGCTCGTCAGCCACCGACTCTGGCTCCATCCGGCGCCCGTGGAATGTTATCGGGACTGTGCGCAGCAGGCTTACTCCCAGCCGGGCGCAGGCCAACTGCAGGCTCGATATTCCGGGCACGATCTGGCCGCCCAGATACCCCAGGCCGCTCAGCATAGGATCGCCGGTGGATAGGACCACAGCACTGCCTGGCAGATCTCTCAAAGATCGATAGTCTTCTATCTGGTGAACCAGGCACCCGTCTCTGATATATGGCCGGGCCAGCTCTATGGCCCGATCCGAGCCATATACAAGGTCGGCTCCTTGCAGGACCGAAATGGCCTCTTGGGTGAGCAGGCCAGGGCCAGCACCCACTCCCACCACCTTCACCCATCCGCCTCCTTGGAGAGTTCAGAAGATGCCTTGCGGCCTTTGTCAATCGGATGGGCCTGGAGGATCACTTTGCCATCACGATCTATCAGGACCACTGTAGTGTAGGGGAGCTTCTGCCTGACGGATTCCAGAGCCGAGAAGAGTGCGGGGTGGTCAGGTTCAATGCTCATCATCTCCGCGACGGTGGCGTACCCGGTCCCCTCAAGCAAGGCCGGATCGCCCCAGCGCAGGATCAGCCCTGGAAGGCCCAAGAGAACGCTCTCCTGGTCTGGGGACAGGTTCAGGCGGTCCAGCTTCGATCCCAGCAGGAACGCGCAGTGGCCCGGGAAGAGAATTCGGCTATATCGCAGGCCGGTTCTGCCAGTGGTGATTATCACCTTCTTCTCACGCTTCAGCCCTTGCAGGCAGTCCGATTCCAGGTGCTCATTCCATGGTTCGACAAAACCTGTTGACCCCAGGATGGAGAGGCCACCGACAATCCCCAGTGATGGATTGAGGGTGCGGGAGGCAGCGGCCTCGCCTTGCGGCACGGAAATCTCAACCCGGGCGCCGGGAAGTCCAGCCGTTTGCAGCGCTTCTGCAGCCGACAGCAAGATCTGCTCCCGAGCAGTGGGGCTGACGGCTGGCCGCCCAGGCGTGTCGCACAGGCCCCTTCTCTGAATCCTTCCCACTCCTCGGCCGAAGGCCAGCTCCAGATGCGGCGCTGAGGCAGCTGAGGCAGCGATGACCAGGCCGGATGTGACGTCCATCTCGTGATCCCCACCATCCTTGACCGCCTGGCAGAGCCCAGGCTGGCATTGCACATCCATGGTCACCCTGACGCCACATGGTGTTGGAACATCCACCCGATCCACGGCCTTGGCCAGGGACAGGATGGCTGCCTTGGCTGCCGCCGCGGCTGTAGTTCCTGTGGTCAGACCACGGCGAAGGATACGTCCGTCTGAGAGGAGCACCCATCGCCCGGAGAGGACCTTCTCCCTTACCAGCGGGTCCCCAGATCTCTTAGCCCACTCATACGGAAGGGAAAATCCGCTCACAGGGTCCCTCAGAGGATAGCCTTTTATCCCGTCACCGGTCGATGAAGCCTCCTTCGGCTCAGCATTCCTGGCCTTCATCCATCCCTTGATCTTCTCGGAAGTGCAGGTTGATGATCTCGTTGATGCAGGCCACCGCCAGCGGCGTTCCCCCCCGGGTCCCCACATTGGAGATCGAAGGGATCTCTATCTGACGAAGCCGCTCCTTGCTCTCTGCGGCGTTGACGAAGCCTACGGGCATACCTATCACGAGGGCAGGGGTTGCTTTCCCTCTCTCCATTCTCTCGCATAAGGCCATCAGGGCGGAAGGGGCGTTTCCTATCACGACAATAGAGCCTGAAAGCTCATCGAGAACCGACAGGACTCCGGCTGAGGTGCGGGTGATGCCCGTCCTCTTGGCGATTTCGTCCCCCTTTCCCAGGAAGGTGGTTATAGGGGAGCGGTGGCCAATCTTGACAATGCCTGCCTCGACCATGCCTATATCAGCGAATATGTGTGCACCGGAGCCAATGGCACGCAGCCCGGCCTCGACTGGACCGCAGCGAAAACGAATCGTCTCGGCAATTGCCGGGTCGCCGGTGGCGATAACGCAGCGCTGCTTAATCCTGTCCTCCAGGGTCTCATCGCCGACCAGACCGGCGATCAGTTCCCGGCTCTTCCTCGATATGTCGAGAGCCTGAGGAGTCGTGGCCCCCAGGTCCAAGTAGCTTCCTTTCATGATCAACATCCTCTCTAAAACCTGTACTTCTTTTGATAACCCCGGCTTGCCACGATCTTGTCTCCCAGCAGAACGGACCCTGGGGAGGCTACCAGCAGGGTGCATCGGGAGGCCTCTTCTCCGGGCGGAATAGATATATCCGCTGCCCAGCCTGCATGAAGCATCTCTCCTGGCCTTGTCAGATCCCTGGCCAGGGCACAAGGCTGTTTCTCAGGCAGGCCTGCCAGCACCTCTCTTATGCTATCTGCGGGCAGGTTGTAGAAGAATACAGCGAAACCTGAGTCCAACAGCTTCTGAAACTCGTGACCTGGCCCGGAGATGACAGCGAAGTCGTTGGCCAGAGGCGCGCCTGCTCTAGCAGCCAGCATGGAGAACGCGCTTACCCCCGGCATCATCTCCACCCTCGCCTTCCCAGAGGTCAGATCCATTATCCGGCCGGCTGAGCTGAAGATGCTGGGATCTCCGCCTACAAGGAGGGCGGGCTGCCCGCCCTGCCGCAAGGCTGCCAATGCCTGCTCAATCCGCCTGGTCAATCGTTCTGGACAGGGGCCGTCTGCGGCGATGACCTGGCCTGTCTGTAGCCCCTCTATCAGGCGAGTGTAACGGGCAGGTCCAAGCAGATGGGTCGAGGTGCGGATCCGTTCTTCGGCCAGGGCTGTGAGGTGGTCCGGGCTGCCGGGTCCGATGCCGATCACCGGCAGGCCCGGGCAGCCAAAATGCACGTCTGACGGTCGTCTCTTGCCGCCTACGATCAAGAGCGTGAACATATCCACCCTGGACCGCAGGTCCTCTTCTGCCAACAGTTCATCAACCGAGGTCCACAACATCTCCTCGGCAGAACGGTACACGTTCCTGGCTGCCAGCATCTGCCGGCCGCCCTTGCCAGCCTCCTGCAGCTCCTCAAGTACACGGACAAGCTGCCAATCTCTCTTTCGGCTGCGCGGATTGTACAGGGCCAGGGGCAGATCAAGATCCGCAGCCGCCCTCACCCGGCCCAGTATCTCTGCCCAGGGCGTCAGCAGGTCGCTCAGGCTGAGGGCGGCCACTCCTCGAGAGAATGTCAGGCCGGCCCGGCAGGCGGCTGCAGCGAACGATGTGACGCCTGGGATGACCTCAGCCTTTCCGCCGGCCATCTCCATTCCAAGCCCTCCCATCCCGTAGACGTTTGGGTCGCCGCTGCTGATCAGGGCCACCGGGGCATCTGCGGCCAGCTCGACAGCCGTCTTGACCCTCTCAACCTCCTGGCCCATGCCGCTCTCCACTACCTGTTTGCCAGGAATCAGATCCCCGATCAGCTCCAGATACGGGCGGTATCCGACCACGAAATGGGCATTGGAGATCGCCTGGGCAGCGGCTCTGGTAATCTGGGATAGGTCTCCCGGGCCTATCCCCACAATGGACAGCTTACCAGCCGAGGGCAACCGTCACCCTCCCGTAGACCTTCTTTGGAGATATCAGACCCTCTGCCAGGGCAAGGGCGGCCGGCTCTGCCACGCCGCAAAGTCCCAGATCTCGTGCCCTGGAAGGGCTGGGCGGTGCCTGGGCGTTGAGGACATCTTGCGACAAGAATATCAGGGGTTTTTTCAGAGCCCGGGCTGCCTCGATCATGCCCTGTTCCCCACGCTTCAGATCGGCAGTGGCCAGCAGCCGGATCTCCTCTGGGCTCCTCTCAACCTCCGAGAGAGCTGCGCATACAGCTTTCAGCACCTCCTCGCTGGATACGCCCTTCCTGGCTCCCAGGCCAACCACAACCCCTTCGCGACTTCTTAGGACAGCCACGTCCCTGTCCACCAGAACCACCAGCGGGCCGGTCAGCCTCGCCACTGGCACATCCTTTCTCAAGAAAGCCAGGTTGACCGCTTTGGATGCCTCCCTGTTCTCCAGATCCGCACTCAGCATGTCCTGCAGGGCCTCCAGATGGGGCCTGCCAGCCGCTTCGGTTGCCGTGGTCACTGCCGGAAAGAGGCCTATTCGGCGTGCCAGGGTGTTCGCCAGCTCGTTTGCGCCGTGGTGACCGCCGACCACCGGCACAGCGCAGCGAAGAGCGGAGTCTACCGCCACAACCGGGCGGTCGGTCCACTTGTCCCTCAGCAATGGGCATAACCAGCGCACGACAATTCCTACTGCCATGACCGCCACGACTATGTCGGCCTTCTCCATCAGATCCTGCACCTGTCCCGTCCCTGGCCTATCCGACGAATACAGGGTCAGCTGCGGGGAGTAGTCATTTGCCAGGGCCTGGCACAGGCTCTCCCCCTGCTCTTTGTCGCGAGGAAAGACAAAAACGGCTACCGATTTCGGTATAGATGAGACCTCCTAAAGCCGCTGCGGCTCACCACTCCGCCTACCAGTATCATGGCGCTGCGCCGGATGCCAGCTCTCTCGACCTTCTGGGCTATATCGGCCAGCGTGCCCGAGATGATCTTCTGGTCGGGCCAGGACGCGTGGTAGACCACAGCTACCGGCGTGTCCAAGGGACGTTCGAGAGTCGCTAAGACCTCCCTCAGCCTCTCAGTGCCCAGGAAGACGGCCATAGTCGTCCCATGTCGCGAGAGGCCAGCTACCTGGTCCTCCTCAAGCGTTGTCCCTGTCGGCCTTGTCACGACCAGGGATTCAGATACGCCCTTTAGGGTCAGCTGGGTCTTCAAGGCGGCAGCCGCTGCGAATAGGGAGGATACTCCGGGGACCACCACAACATCGACTCCCGCATCCTCCAGCGGCTTGATCTGCTCGAGTATCGCCCCGTAGAGCGATGGATCTCCGCTATGCAGCCGCACCACGTTTCGCCCTTCGTGCAGTGCTTGAATTATCCTGGCCGTAGTCTCCTCAAGGGAGAGGCCGTTGCTATCCACCGTCTCTCCTTTCAGGCCTTCCAGCAGCGCCGGATTGACCAGGGAGCCAGCGTATATTATCAGGTCGGCTGCTTCCAGGAGTCGCCGGCCCTTGACCGTGATCAGCTCCGGATCGCCGGGGCCGGCTCCCACAAAATATACGGGACCGGCAGATCCGCAATGCGGATGTCCGGCAGAATCGACTATCTTTGCCTGATTTGGCGGAATTTGGCTCATCTGGCCCTCCTGGCTAATAGCACGCTGAAATAACCGCTCTGCTCAGGCATTTTCCCCCTTACAACCTGCTCCTCCTCGGTACAGAGGCGCACTCCAAGGGCGAACTCGATAAAACCCTGGGCAGCCAGCTCTTCGGCAATCTGAGCTGGCTTTGTGGCCTTGAGCCGGATGACAGCATCGAGTGGGGAGCCGTCTGAGACCTGAAAAGAGCGATCCAGTCCGGCACCCAGGCGGGCAGCCAGGGCCTGGACGGCGCCAACGCCAGGGATGCTCTCCACGACGACTTTTGGATGCCGTTCCTCTACCAGGCGCTTGAGGTGGGTAAAGGTGGAGAACGTGTTCGCATCACCCATGCAGGCAAAAGCGGTCTGGCCTGCACTGGCAGCCTGAGCAACTATATCGGCGTTGTGCTCCCAGACCCTCTCAAGCGCTGTCTCGTCCTCTATCATGGGGAACTCCAAAACCTCCGGCTGGCAGTAAGGCCTGGCCAGCTGTGCAGCCATCTCACCGGGTACGAATACCTTGTGGCTGCTTTTCAGAGCCGCTATGGATTTGAGGGTCAGCAGTTCCGGATCTCCAGGACCCAGGCTCACCCCAATCAACAAACCATCATCTCCTAGCCACCACCATGAATATGGGATTGACAGGCCGAAGCGCCAGGTCGCCGGCCAGCTCGTATCCCCGGTTAATGGTTATCTGGAGAAATTCCTCCTCGACGAAATGCTTCTTTACAAGTCCGGCAACACGGGCTGCCGCACCTATCCTCGCCAGGGAGACGACCAACCGAAACCCAGGAGCCGCCCGCCCTGCCAGCACCGGCAGAAAGTCCTCTATGCCACGGGTCCCGCCCACGAAGCACCGGTCTGGTCTTGGCAGGCTGTCCAGCACATCTGCCGCTTCCCCAAGCACGAACGTCCCCTGCGGGACAAGTTCCCTTGAGGCCTGCACAGCCTCCGGCCGCCGGTCCACGCCGTATATCCGGTCGGTAAAGAGGGCTGCCTGACGGCAGACTGCTCCTGAACCGCAGCCCAGGTCCAAGAATACCATCCCGGGACCAAGGCCGAGCTTGCCCAGGGCTATGTAGATATTCTCCGGCTGGGTAGCCGTTCCCGGCAGCTTCATGGGCATAGGGTGGGGGCTGGGGGATATAAGGTTAATCCAATATTAATTGATCCAAGGAAAGATAGCTTTTCTTAGGCTGTCGGAGCATGTGGGCAATCTCATCAAGGCCTGATCACCAGTCCGCATCCGCCCCATCCGGCTCGATCTCCTCCTGCGGATCGGGGGGTCGGATAGAGTGCAATCTGGAGATGAGCTCATGCGATATCAGGTACTGCCCGGCCTGCCTCCCGAGGGCCGGGTAGCTGACGATTCCCTCCATAGTCAGGCCGGCTTGTCCGGAGCGATACGCATCCATGACAGCCGTCCAGGGGAGCATGTGGGCCTCCTTCGTTCTCCCACCGCCCCAGCGAAGCTCGACCGCCAGCAGCCCGGACCGGCCCGATGCCTGCACGAAACGGTCCTCCCGATCCAGCTGGTGCTCACCACTGGCAACGCTGAAGTGCTGGCGGAAGTACAGGCATCCGGCCTTTCGGGCGTCCAGGCTCTTGCACTCCACTGCTAGATAATACTCGGGGAAGCGCGAGTCCACCAGCACGTCCATGACCTGGGGAGCGAATCGGGACTGCTTCAAGCGAAAGGCCACCGCATGGACCCCTGCCTCTTCGAAGAAGCGGTTGAAAGCCCGCACCAGGGCGTGCTCGAAGTTCATGATACCTGCATGGCCTGTGGGAGGACTTAAGGCCTACCAGGCCGGAATCGATCCTCATGGAAACGCTCAGGTTCGCGACTGCGGGACCTGCCAGTGCCCCATTAGACCTCAGGAACCCTGTCCTTCCACGGTTGGGTTCAGCGCTGGCGATAGGACCGAATGTGGGGCAAGAGCTTAATCTCTCAGTCACCCAGAAGGATGATGATAGGCATGATCCCGGAGAATCTGGCAGCTCAGGATAAAATGAAAGATGGCGCTTATCTGGCCAAGTACCGAAGGACACCGTCATCCCGAGGCCTAAGGAGGACCGATATCGCGAGCGCCACGCGTATGGAATCCCGGATGGATCGGGGGGCGGCGTAGATCATGCGGTCTGGCAGGTTCATACGGGCCCCAACAATCACCAAGGCCTGGCGCCGCGGACTGTACCTGATATGGCGTCAAGGGCAGGAGATAGAGGACGAGAGGAGGACCCGCATCAAGGAGCTTTTGAACCTCCAGGTGGTGGTGGAGCGACCGGGAGAGGACCGGGTGCCAGCCGAATATGCCTGGAGCCAGGACCGCCTTGATGAGTATGCCTCTCAGCTCCTGTCTGGGGACAATCCGGGCTTTGAGTACACTTACGGAGAGCGGCTGCGCAGCTGGTCTTGCCAGGACGGCTCGTCAGTTGACCAGCTTGTCCAGGCCATACAGCGGCTGCGGGCGTCGCCTCAGACACGGCGGGCAACGGCGGTCACCTGGATCCCGCCGGTGGACTGCTCCAGGGAGGAGGTGCCCTGCATGATCGTCGATGACTTCAAGCTCAGGGACGGACGGCTGCATCTAACCGCATTCTTCCGCAGCCACGACTTTGCCGGGGCCTATCCTGCCAATCTTTTCGGCCTCTCCGAGGTGCTCGCCTATGTCGCCTGTGAGGTCGGGGCTATTCCGGGCAGCATCACAACGCTGAGCGCCTCGGCACACATATACGAGCACGACTGGGACTGGGTAGGGGAGCTTGTCACAGGCCTGCGCGAATGGGAGCAGCCCTGATCCGATTCCCGGGTGCGAGCGCTTCCAGTTAGATTTCCGGACTCGTACCGCCCTTTCACGATCCTCGTCAGGGTCCAGGCAGGGCTTTGCGAGGGATGATAATCTCCGGCTGGCATCGGTCGTTTTTTTTTAGCAGGCCGGATTCCCATCCGCAATTCGCACCATCTCAGCAGCCCTGCGGCCCACCTCCACAGGATCGCGAGGGCGGCGGGCCACACCGCTCTCGATAGCTGCCCTTGCCACTGCCTCGGCGACAGCGGGAACCACCCTGCGGTCCAGTGGCGAGGGTATGATGCAGTCCGGGGTGACGTCTTCTACCAGCCCTGCGATGGCACGAGCGGCGGCCATCTTCATCTCCTCGTTGATGTCCTTGGCCCGCACGTCCAGGGCGCCGCGAAAGATTCCGGGAAAACCCAGGACGTTGTTGACCTGATTGGGGAAGTCCGAGCGTCCGGTGGCCATCACGCGTGCGCCGGCTGCACGGGCCAGGTTTGGCATGATCTCAGGGACCGGATTGGCCATTGCAAAGACAACCGGATCGGCTGCCATTGAGCTGACCATCTCGGAGGTGACCAGGCCAGCTGCGGAAAGCCCTATGAAGACGTCGGTGCCCTTCATGGCATCTGCCAGCGATCCTGTTACCTGTCGCGGATTGGTTATCTTGGCGATCTCGGTCTTGGCCGGGTTCAGGTCGGTCCGACCTGGATGTATTGCACCCTTTCGGTCGCACATGACCACATCTCTTGTGCCAAAGCTCATCAGAAATCTGGTCACAGCCACAGCAGCAGCCCCGGCCCCTGATACGGCCACCCGTATCTGCGAGAATTCCTTGCCTACGATCTTCAGGGCGTTTATCATGCCGCTGAGTGTGACCACGGCTGTGCCATGCTGGTCGTCGTGGAATACCGGGATATCCAGATCTCGCTTCAAGCGATTCTCTATCTCGAAGCAGCGAGGTGCGCTGATATCCTCCAGGTTGATCCCACCAAAGGCCGGAGATATGCGCCTCACGGTCTCCACAACCTGGTCGGGGTCCTGGGAATCTATGGCTATGGGAAATGCATCGATGCCGGCGAAGTTCTTGAAAAGGATGGACTTTCCCTCCATCACAGGCAGAGAGGCCATGGGTCCTATGTCTCCCAGGCCGAGCACTGCCGTGCCGTCGGTGACCACTGCCACCAGGTTTCCTTTAGAGGTGTACTGGTAGACCTGGTCGGGATCCTTCTCGATCTCCAGGCACGGCTCGGCCACTCCGGGGGTATAGGCCAGGCTCAGGTCCTTCTTGGTGCTGCAGGGTACTTTGCTGTGGATGGCGATCTTGCCTTGAGCCACCCGGTGAAATTCCAGGGCTTCCTCTCGGAGAGACATCGGTAGTCAGAGGAGGGATTCCCAGATAAATCTTGTCCAGCCATGGGATTTTCAGACCCGCCCTATCGAAGGGCAAGGCGGAAAAGGACCGGACGGTGAGCCCAAGCCCTGGACGAACCGCCACATGACGGATTGGAGATCCTGCTGCAAGGTCTTCCCTGGGGTTCTGGGCCGGGACTCTCCACCTCCAAGCAAAGGGATATAAAGGTTAATTCACGACCAGAGGTCCGGGCCGGGGTGGCAGAGCGGACAATTTCCGGGCCGGGGAGCCGCGCTCCTCCGACCGGCAGTCCAAACGCGGCAGGCTCGAGACCTGTTGTCCCTTCCAGGGACGCTAGGGTTCAAATTGGCGGCAAAGGGTTGGACAACCACCATGTTCCGCCAGGAAAATCCCTACCCCGGCGCTTAAATTCAAGCTTCTCGGCTTTGATGCCGACAGATCCAAGGAGAATATCAGGAGCAATACCATGGCCAGGTTTCCAGAGGCTGAAAACAGAATATTGAATCTGAAGATATGCATGCGCTGCAACGCTCGCAACCCTGTCAAGGCTACCAGGTGCCGCAAGTGCGGCTATGAAGGGCTGCGGATGAAGTCCAAGGAGAGCAGAGGATAATCGGACCTGCCGCCGCTTCATCGGCGGAACTGTCGTTTCCATACGCCTGCGATTGCGGGCGATCGAGTTGTTGATGTCAGTCAAGGTTGGCCTGGTGGAGATGCACCTCCGCCAGGTTGTGGCGTCGGAAGGGGCTGCCCATCTGACACTCCTGGACCCGGCTTCTCAGACGGTTCAGGAGGCTGCCGAGAAGGCAGAAGCTGCTATGCAGGGTGGAACCGATGCCATCATGGTCGGCGGATCGGTGGGAGCCACCGGCTCGGTACTGGAGGAGACCGTGAGGGCGATAAAAGCCCGTGTGGACCTTCCGGTGATCCTCTTCCCCAGCAGCGCGGCCGGCCTCTGTCCCGGGGCAGACGGCGTCTTCTTCATGAGCCTGCTAAATTCCAGGAGCAGCAGCTACTTGATAGATAACCAGGCCCTTGGAGCGCCTTTGGTGCTGAGATATGGGCTGGAGCCCATCCCCATGGGGTACGTCATCGTGGAGCCAGGCGGAACTGTCGGCTGGGTGGGGGATGCCAGGCTGATTCCACGCAGGAAACCAGAGATTGCAGCGGCTTATGCCCTGGCCGGCAAGTTCCTGGGGATGAGGCTGGTGTACCTTGAAGCAGGCTCCGGGGCGGATCAACCGGTTCCACTGCCGATGGTCTCGGCGGTAAAGGGAGTCCTTGGGGATAGCCTGCTGGTTGTCGGCGGCGGAATCAAGAGCAGCCAGGCAGCTTCAGATCTGGTCAAAGCAGGGGCTGACCTTCTGGTTACGGGGACGGCGGTCGAGAGGACTGCCGATGTGGCGTCCTTCGTCTCAGGCCTGACCTCGGCCATCAAAGGCAGTGGCGGACCAGGAAAGGTCCAGAGGCCTCCCTGAGATCGAGTTCGATTCTGATTCTGGTGTCTTTTATGCTGATAGGCTCTGATTCGCAGGTCCGCGATTTTCTGCGCAGGGAGGACCTGGACGGCTTTCTGCTGGTTGGCGACTCGGTAAGCGATCCCGACCTATTCTATCTCTCCAGATTCCTGTCTTCGGATAGCTTCGCCCTCCTCCTGTCAGAGCAGAGGACCATACTGGTATCGCCCATGGAGCGCGGCCGGGCTCTGGCCGAGGCCACGGTGGACTGCGTGAAGACCACAGGCCAATACCTGTACCGTGAAAAACTTCAAGCACTGGGGCGGACCCTGGCATATCCAGCTGTGCTTCGTGACTTTCTGCAGTCTCAGGGTGTAAATAGCCTCGGGCTGGCAGATAATGCGCCGGCCAAGATCTACAAGAGCCTCTGCCAGGACTTCTCCGTCCGGCTGCTCGAGTGTCCGGCTCAGGACTGGCGAGTGGAGAAGAGCGGCTCAGAGGTTGCGGCCATAGAGGATGTGCAGAGGCAGGGCGAGGGGGCCATGGCCGTAGCTGTGGACATGATAAGACGCTCATCTCCCCGGGGCGAGGTCCTGGAGCTTGACGGACAGCCTCTCACATCTGAGCAGGTTCGCTCTGCACTTGAGATGCGGCTGCTTCAGGGTGGGTGCGAGGCCGTCGATACAATAGTCTGCGGCGGACCTGAAGCGGCCGATCCGCATCGGAGGGGGGAAGGGGTCCTGCCTGCAAACTCTCCTATCGTCATAGACATATTCCCACGCTCACGCAGCAGCCGCTATTTTGCCGATATGACCCGGACCGTGGTCCGGGGGGAGCCCTCTCCTGAGGTCTTGGAGATGTACCGGTCGGTGAAGGAGGCCTTGCAGGTCGGCCAAAGGGCGCTTAAGCCAGGGATTTCGGGTTCCATGGTCCACCAGGCCGTAAGCCAGGCCTTCCTTGATATGGGCTATCCGGTGGGCGATGAGCGGGGCTTCATCCATTCCACTGGCCACGGCGTAGGCCTGGCAGTGCACGAGAGGCCGTCCCTTGGCTTATGTGGTGAGGTGCTAAGAGCCGGCAATGTGGTCACCGTAGAGCCTGGGCTTTATTTTCCGGGGATCGGCGGTGTGCGGCTTGAGGATCTGGTTGTGATCTCCGAAAACGGCCACCGCAATCTTACCTGTTTTGAGAAGAGCCTGGTGGTCTGAGGTGTGGGATCGGGCTGACGACATGGATGCGGATAAGTACCGGGTGGCTGGCCGAATACTCTCCAAGGTCCTGAGGGAGGCAGCGCCCAAGATCCAGGTGGGCGTCGCCCTTCTGGAGGTGGCAGAAGAGGTGGAGCGGTCTATCCGGGATGCTGGAGCCAGCCCGGCCTTTCCCTGCAACATATCCAGGGGCAGGGAGGCGGCTCATTATACTCCGGCGCCCGCAGACGCCCTTCTATTTGGTGAGGATATGGTCAAGCTCGACGTGGGCGTACATCTGGACGGCTATATCGCTGACGCCGCGGTGACAGTCGATCTGAGCGGGCACCCCGAGCTCGTTGAGGCCTCACAAGCCGCCCTCGAGGCGGCAATCGAGCTTGTGGCTCCGGGGGTATCCACCTCTGTTCTTGGATCGGCCATCGAGGATGCCATCGAAGGATACGGATTTCGACCTGTATCAAACCTGACCGGTCACGGCTTGGCCAGGTTCCGACCTCACGCCGAGCCGTCCATACCCAACAGGGGAACGGAAGTCGGGATAATCCTGCAGGCCGGGGACGTGATAGCTATCGAGCCCTTTGCCACCGATGGCATCGGCCGAATCAGCGAGTCACCGGTGACAGAGATCTACGGACTGGCATGCCGCAGGCCTGTCAGGGCAGCTGAGGCCAGAGCCCTTCTAAAGGAGATCGAGGGCTATTTGGGCATGCCGTTTGCCCGCCGCTGGCTATCAGGCCAGCGTACGGATTACGCCCTCTTGCAGCTGCTGCGGGCTGGTGTCGTGCATCGCTTCCCTGTTCTGTGGGAGGCGGAAGGCGCTCTGGTCTCCCAGGCCGAACACACCGTTATGGTGACTGAGGACGGCAAAGAGGTCACAACTCGCTGAGCGACACGGCTCTGAAGTGTCGATACCTGAATATGACTCCAGACGTCTCCCCATGAGAGCAATCGAGGGACACGCAGATCTTGAGGCGGCGAGATAATCGGACGGCCATTGTCGACTGCCTGCATGAGGATGCCAGGCCAAGAAAGATCGGTATCCAAATTGTCCGGTCCACGATGATGGTTTTCAACGACAGATTCTGAGATGGTTCAAGAGATGGCTTCAGGTGTTCACCGACCTCTTTCGATAGGCCGCAATCGATAACTTACGTCCAGGACAATATGTTCTGCCGTTTGTTGTTTCATCGGTGATCTCTTCAGAATCCGCTCTTTCGAAGATATTACTTTTCCGGGATGCCATTTCCGGGATGCCATTTCCGGGATGCCATTTCCAGGATACCATTTCTAAGGATACTATGTTATATGGAAAATACTATATTACAATGAAGAATATCCTCGTTTGATTAAAGGAACTGCCGATATCGCTAGAGACATCCCTTGACAAATCCGCTGAACGCCGATATCTATCTGGAACAAAAGCGTTTGGAGAGAGGACATCTCCGGGCATTTCAGGGGCCCATCTCAGGTTGCAGCAAGGTGGGGCTTGGGAGGGGCTAGACGGGGACCGGATTGCCGCCTGCATACATCGACGGCTTCTTTTCTCAGGCTTCATCTCCCAGATCGGACCCGTCCTCTTCCTTATAGCTATCATCACCCATCATGGCTGCAGCGATGGCATCTACTCCGTCCATCAGCTCGGCCACCATGCTGTAAGGCATCTCTGGCAGCTCAGGCAGCTTCTCTCCGCCGATCACCCTGGCTCCAAGGCTTCCCACCAGCCCAAGGCAATCGTCAATTCTCTCTTCACCCTCTGCCTGCCTGGCTTGCTCCACCAGATCCGCAAGCCTGGTCTGCTGGTCGTAATCCCCTTCCAGATATCGCTGGCAGGATATGAATACCGCAAAGAGCGCGGTCTGCAGAGATTCCAGCATCATGTCGGCATCCTGCCCCAGGCTCTCGTGCTCTGATGAGACGATCTCCTGGATGATCCGCAGAGCTGCAAAGGCCTCCTCCTGAGTGATCAGGTTCTTCTCCTTGCGGGCTATGACCTTCAGGCAGGCCAGGACAACGTCGTCCATTATATAGACGAAGACCGCCCCTGTGGCGTCCTGCTCAGAATCGGTCAGCTCGAACTTGCTCTCCTTGACCTTGTTCATCCAGTTCGTCCAGCGCTTCTGGGTGTAGAACTCTTCCTTCGATTTCTCTTTCAACCTCTCTCTAGCTATCATCACCCATCATGGCTGCAGCGATGGCATCTACTCCGTCCATCAGCTCGGCCACCATGCTGTAAGGCATCTCTGGCAGCTCAGGCAGCTTCTCTCCGCCGATCACCCTGGCTCCAAGGCTTCCCACCAGCCCAAGGCAATCGTCAATTCTCTCTTCACCCTCTGCCTGCCTGGCTTGCTCCACCAGATCCGCAAGCCTGGTCTGCTGGTCGTAATCCCCTTCCAGATATCGCTGGCAGGATATGAATACCGCAAAGAGCGCGGTCTGCAGAGATTCCAGCATCATGTCGGCATCCTGCCCCAGGCTCTCGTGCTCTGATGAGACGATCTCCTGGATGATCCGCAGAGCTGCAAAGGCCTCCTCCTGAGTGATCAGGTTCTTCTCCTTGCGGGCTATGACCTTCAGGCAGGCCAGGACAACGTCGTCCATTATATAGACGAAGACCGCCCCTGTGGCGTCCTGCTCAGAATCGGTCAGCTCGAACTTGCTCTCCTTGACCTTGTTCATCCAGTTCGTCCAGCGCTTCTGGGTGTAGAACTCTTCCTTCGATTTCTCTTTCAACCTCTCTCCTCCCAACTCCGGCGTTGGCCTCTCAGACATCGGATCAGATCCACCCGGGATGCACGATTTGCCACGGTTATGGATCTGGCCCTGGTCCTAACGATAGGCGTTCACCAGGGCTACCCTCTCCAAGACCAGGTCGGCAATTCTTTCGTTTCCGGCAGCCTCGAGCTCGATGTCCGATATCTCGAAGTACGCCATCACCCTGCCCCGGTCAAAGGAGATATAACGTCCGTCCTGCTCCACCAGTCCGGCCAGCAATTCCTCCTCGATATCGCCAACTGCAACAACCGCAACCCGTTCCGTCTCCTGAGTGATGCCCATCTGCAGAGCCTTTCCGATCTGCCTCTGGCCGGAGGCGTATCGCAGGATCTCGATCCCCAGGTCCCTGGCAACATTTCTACCCTGAGACATTGCCTGCATTGCCTTTTGGGCAGCATACCAGAGATGGTCGGCGCTGACCACCAGGGAGGCGTCGAACGCCTGGATCTGGTATCCCTGGCTTCGCAGTCTCTTGACTGCCGTCAGCATATCCTCACATGGCCGGCCGAAGATCAGACGTACTCTCATCTCTCCAAGACTTGGCTGGTTCGTTTAAAATCTTGTTGTCCCACAAAAGCTCTCGAAGTCGGCAATAGCGCCTGTACAGCATCAGCCACAGGCTAAACTGGTGTCCTGGCTCTTGATCTTTCAGGTAAAGTCTGTCGAGCTATTGGCGGATCCCCAATGCCGCTCGTCTTTTACTGCTGGCTTTTGACCGTGATTGGATGCAGGTTCATGGAGGTTTGGTTGGGGATCTCAATATTCCAGGCAGTCCCCTGCCTCAAGGATCACAACCTCGGTATTGCAAAGGGTCTCAACCAGTTCCTGGAACTCCGCCGGGTCAGCCGCTATGGCAGAACTTGTGTTGTAGTGCATGGGGATGGCAACCTCCGGCCTGATCCAGCTGGCTGCCAGGGCAGCTTCTCTTGGCCCCATGGTCCAGCGGCCGCCTATGGGCAGCAAGGCTACCTCTGGCCGGTACAGCTCCCCGATCAGCTTCATGTCTGAGAAGAGCGCGGTGTCTCCGGCGTGGTAGACCGATGTGCCGTCCTCGATGACGAAGCCTGCTGCGTGGCCACCGCAGAGGGGCGGGTCAGTCTGGGTTATTCCTGCGGAGTGCAGCGCAGCAGTCATGCGCAACACGATCTCTCCCACCCGAAGCGAGCCTCCTAGGTTCATTCCTTCGGTCCTGACGCCCAGCCTGTCCAGGTATCTGGCCAGCTCCGAGATTGCCACCACCAGGCAGCCTGTTCGCCTGGCTATCTGGGCGGCATCGCCCAGGTGATCGGCATGGGCGTGGGTCAGTGCGATCAGATCCGGATTGAATTGGACGGACTTGGCATGGGCAGCAGGATTGTTATCTAGATAGGGATCGATGACAATCCTGCGAGAGTCCTCCAGCTCGAAACAGGAATGAGAGTGCCATGTGATCTTCATGCCTTCTCATTGTTGGTTATACTCCTGTTAAAGCTGATGCCTCCTTAGGCTTTCCTCCGGGTGGGATGCTTGGGGCGGCTGCTGATGGTGGGGGAATCGAATCGGTACTGCATGTCGGGATTCGTATCGGAGGTACGTGTTGTATTTACCGGCAGAATCAGGGGCGCGCGGCGATCCATTCGTCTAGAGCCACGACAGCCGCGTTGGGAAAACTCATGCAAAAATATGCAGCATGTCTCGTTACCAGGGCTACAGCCATCGCGACAAGGACGAAAAACGACACCTTGGACAGCTGCTCAGGGCAGCCGGCCGATAAGCACTTAGAACCGTTCTATTAGAAAATTGCAGGAGGCCCCGGGGGGTCCTCCTTCACACCAGCCCGGCCCGCTGCAGGCGGAGCAGGTCGGATGTATCAAGCTTCTCGCCAGCCCGGAACTGGCTGAGGATCTCCTCGGCCTCGCGCTTGGCGACCTCTTTGGCCCGGTCCTCTCTGGCATCCCGGTTCTTCTTCTTCAGGCCCACTATGACCTTATCGAAGTCGCGAATCTCCCGCTGGGTCCGTATGAACTCCTTGTGCTGCTCGTCGGCGGACTCCTGGGCTTTCACGAACTCCTTATGGGCGGCATCGGCCTCCGCCCTCTTCTGGTCGGCTTCCTTGAATGTGCCGATCATCTGGTCATGATATTCCTGGGCCTGCTCTGCGTACTTGGTGACTGCCTCATGGAACTGGGAGGCCTGGTCCCGCAGGGCCTGAGCTTCATCCAGAAGCCTGCGCAGCTCGTCATTCTTCTCCAGCTGCTCTTTGCGGCCCTTAAACTCGGAGTGAAGCGACGCGATCTTGTCCACCAGTTGCTTCTCCTTGTCCGGGCTGAGCACCTCGGTTTGCTGACGGAACTCGAGGTGGTCTATCTCCCTACGGAGGTCACGGATGGAGCGGTCTCCAGTGAGGTTGTACCGCTTCCTGATCTCGTCTATCTTGGCGTAGATCTCGTTCGTCTTCTCGTTGAGCTCGTCCCGCTGCTTCTTGGCCTCGGCCACGTTCTTGTTGTCCTCGTCGCGAAGCTTTTTGAGCTCTTGGGCTTTCTCGATGAGCTCCTTGGTGCTCTTGTTGAGCTCGTTTCTCTTCGCCGCCCACTTGCTGGCCTCGGCGTTGAGCTGGCTGCGCTTATCCTTAAAGACGAGCGACTCCTGCTTCAGCTTGGCCTTCTTGTCTTCCAGTTCTGCAAGCATCCCCCTTTGGTCCTCCTGTTCCAGCAATATGCTGGTGTTTTCGTCCGTGAATCCGGGGATTATCTCACCCGCAAATCCCAATTGTGTGCCGCTAACAGGTGGGGTTCCCTTCACGGCATATCAGCCCGACCCGGCGAGATATCGGCGCCAGAAAAGCACTGCTGGGAAGGAACGAAATACTTCCGGCAGGCCTGGCCGGCTGATACGAGATCCTTCTTGACAAAAGATATCCCCGTTCGCCAGATCGATGCTGGTAATTACGCTAAAATTCTTTCAACCTCCACTAACGTATTAAGCTTTTGGTTAAGGGCTGGTCAGCTATGTTGCAGGATGTGCGGGCGAGGCTGCTGTGTGGCGCCATCTGCGCTTGAGGAGACGGGCTTCATGCCAGATGGGGGGCATTATGCCACAGCACTGGCCTTAAGATATATTTGTGTGTTTTCTGATGCATTTGCGTATCCCTCGTCCGTGAGGATATCTTATCTAATAAAGCCCCCTCTGCTTAGGGGATGCTGTCTGAAGATCGGCTCCTCGCTGTTTTGTGTGGGTAAATCCAGAGATCAATGGATTCGTATCTGCGAAGTGATTCCTGAATGTCCTTGTTCATGAGCAACTAATCGATATCATTCGCCTTATTGGTCCGACTTAAGATGACTCTAAATCATGAATCCGCTAGTTGCTATTCTGAAGTTACCCACAGGAAATAGCGAAGAGCCTGAAAATCGCTGAGGCGCATGGTTTTGAGCCATCATTGCCACCTTATTGCATCTATTGCATCTATTGCATCTATTGCATCTATTGCATCTATTGCCTCTTATTGCCACTTATTTGTCTCATTCTTCTCTTTGCTTTCTTCTCTTTATTATCTCCCCATCCGCAACATCTTCTATCCTCATATCCAGGATTTTGGAAATTATTATATAAATTATTAAATTAATGTATAACATTATTATTTATTTTAAATTTTGGCGCGTGTAAGACCGACGCACATACATATTTCTACTAATATAATTAATATATAAAATATAGCACAACCCATCATTGACGCCGTAATCGACGGGGCGCATCTCTTCGTCGTTCATCTCGTTTGAGCTGGGAATCCTCGATGCTAATATCCCCAAGGTCGCATAGCTCAAATCATATTCACTCTGTTATACAAAATAATTTATCATTTTTCACATCGCCTGAATTTATGGGCGATCCCGTCTCTTCATGGATAGATATCGATGCCGGCAAGGCTTCTAGTGGCGCCAATCAACAGATTAAAATAGGTGGTTTGCATTAAAGATTACAGGCTCATACTGAGAATAGTCCATATCAGCGTTAGATGGAGGGAAAGATTTGAGAAAAGTTATTGTGCTGCTAGCGATTATGGCTCTCATTGGGGTCTCAGCGGCTGCGGTTAGCGATTTGTTGAGGCCAGAGGGTTGGTATACTGCAGGTGATTACCCCGATGAGCGAGCTTACAAGAATGTCACATTCAACTTCGAGCAGTCGGTCCAGGGCAGCGGTTACTGGATGACCTACCGCTATGCCAAGGCTGGCGCCCTGGCTGTTCATGACTATGTACACGGCTCCGGATCCATAGACAACGAGGTTGTCATGTACGTGCAGGACTCCCTGACCGAGACCCACCCGTACGACGCCGACTGGAACGACTACCTGGAGAACTGCATCTCCCTGAAGGAAGACAATGTGATGGTCTACTCCCCGATGCAGATCGCCATCGGCACCGGCTACTATGCCGCTAACCCAATCCTGTTCGACTCCCTGCTCAAGGAGAAGATCTGGATAAAGAACTACCGCGCTGCAACCTCGATGCACCACGAGATCGAGTACGCCCACGGCATCGACAAGGAGGTCGATGTGCTGGCCAAGGAGAAGTTCAACCACACCTATGATCCCGAGTTCTTCGGCGTAGGCTACATCCAGATGAAGGTCAACGAGCACGTTGACGACGGCCGCATCCACTTCGGTGTGCTGAAGGGAGCAATAGACAGGACTGCAGAACCATACGTGGCTGCCTATGAGTCCAGGACTCCTGAGTCCTTCTTCGCCAAGAACGCCTGGAAGAACCCGGCCATCGAGATCGATGAGGACTACTTCGGTACCTACGACATAGTGAAGAACATGACTCTGGAGACCCCGTACAAGCTGGTTCAGAAGAACCCCGACTGGCTGCCCTGCCTGTGCGATGGCGGCTACGACGACTTCGACTACAGACAGCCTGCTTGGTACAAGGGTATGAAGCCCATCTTCGACTGCACCTGCTATAAGGTGCCCTCTGAGGCTGAGTTCCAGAGAGAGTAGCCGAGATTCAATTCAACATAAGTTGAGGGGGGTAAACCCCCCTCAAACACCCTCTTTTTCGGAAAAGAAATAGATTGCTGTGGGGCGATTCTTTCGTCATTGGCTCCATCGATAGCTGCGACCATTGGAAAAGGCTAATTATCCGCAGTTGCTACCCCCTCTATCATGCGGTTTGAAGAGTGGGAGCCCATTTACCAGGAGATCCTGGACGACTTCGGATTTGGCCGGGAGCGAGACGAGGAGGCAGCCTGTCTTCTCTCAGCCCTATTGGCTGGCAGGCAGACCCAGGAGGTCCTGCTGCGGTCCCGTCTGGAGGGACGAAGTGCCACGATCTTTGGAAATGCCCCCTCTCTCCCGGGGGAGCTGCAGGCCTTAATTGAAGGTCGGGATCTGGATGGCCGGGCTCTGGTGGCCGCAGATGGCGCAGCAGCGGTCCTGCTCGACAGAGGCCTCATACCAGACGCCATCGTCACCGACCTGGATGGGGACGTGCCAGCCATTATAGCTGCTTGTCAGAGGGGCGCAGTGGTGGTTGTGCATGCACATGGAGACAACATGGACAGGCTCCGTGAGTTCTTACCCAGACTCCCTCTGGTCGTGGGGACTGCACAGTCTGCTCCAGTACCGCCGCTTCACAATTTCGGCGGATTCACCGACGGGGATCGCTGCGTCTTCATGGCGCTGGCCATGGGATGCCGGGATATCCGCCTCGTGGGCTTCGATCTCGACGATCCGTCAGTCACCCCTCGCAAGAAGAAGAAGCTCGACTGGGCCAGGCGGCTCATTGCCCGGGCCGGTCTCTCTTCAGACGGTCCTTGACCGTCGCCCAGGCTTCGTCGGCCACAAGCTCCGGATCTTTCGAGGCATCGATAACGTGGAAGCGATGCGGCTGCTGACCGACAAGTCGGGAAAAGTTGGCCCGCACCTCCCGCAAGAGCTCCATCCTCTCAAAGGCCTCCTGGCCGGCAGATGCCGCATCCAGGCGGCCCTGGCACCTCTGCACTGCCAGTCTTGGATCCAGGTCCAAGAGCAGGGTCAGATCGGGAACTGCTGACCATGGCCGGTGCAGGGACTGCACCCACTCCAGGCTGTTCGGTACCAGGCCTTCCAGGGTGGCTCCCTGATACGCAGCCCGCGAGTCGGAGTAGCGGTCGGATACCACGATTGCGCCTCTCTTCAGGGCCGGGATCACAGTTCGGTCCAGGTGATGGGCGTGATCGGCAAGAAAGAGGAAGAGCAGCTCCAGCTTCTCTTCAGCGGTCCTCTGATCGCGGGACAGCATCTTGCGGACCAGCTGTCCAGCCTCCCCGCCTGTGGGCTCGGCTGTGAATACGGCGTCAGGCCACCTGCTAAGCTGCTCTCGTAGAGAGTCGAGGACCGTGGTCTTGCCGGTACCGTCAATGCCTTCCAGGGTTATCAGCATACCTCTCAAAGTCAAGCTCCCCAAAGATACCAAAAGTCCCCCTTCCAGTGCCTTAATCCTTTTCCATCCTGGGGATTTTCCCTGCTGGGCTGGCCAGGGCAAAGCGGGATATTCGGGCAGCAGAAGGCCGTCGCGCCCGAATTCTGCAATTGGGATTTTACAGGGACGGCTGCTTGTTGGAAAGGATTTTGAGACGTGACCGAATGAAAACCCATCGCATTCGCAAAATTTTATAATTAAATAATATAATTTAGCCCGGTGCTAACTCCGGTGCCTCATCCGCCGGTCGCCCTCAGTCGGTCCGGTAACCCTCGCAACGGGCCCTGTACCGCATCTGGGTTGTCTTGAGGTCACAGGTAGACGCAAATGTCAATATCCTATCCCAAGGACCTATCAACGCGGCATGTAGTCCCCATATTGCACTGGCCATCATGGCGACAGCCTGTCGTGCTCTGGCCAGCCCTCTTTAGAGGACCAGATTATGTCGCCTTCCTCCCTTAAATACTTTCTTTTTAGTCGGGGCGGCCGCCTGATAGACGGATGACGGTTGTGGGTGAGGTGCCGCAGTCTATTCCAGCAAGGTTTAAGTGAAAGTTGTACACTAATAACCCTGAGGTGTGAACCTTGACCGAGAACATCTACGTCGTCGGGCACAAGAGTCCTGACACCGACTCTGTGACTTCTGCCATTGCCTATGCGAACCTTAAAGCCCAGCTGGGTGTGAAAGAGGCGGTGGCTGCGGCCGCCGGCAACGTGAACAACGAGACCAAGTTCATTCTGGATCATTTCGGGCTGGCAGCACCCATGGTTCTGACTGATGCCGCCGGAAAGAAGGTCATCCTGGTGGATCATAATGAGGTGGGCCAGGCTGTGGACAATGTCATGCAGGGCGATATCGTGGAGGTCGTCGACCACCACAAGATCGGCGATATCCAGACCGGCAAGCCCATATTCTTCCACAACGAGCCGGTTGGAGCCACCGGGACCATCATCGCGAGCCTCTATGAGCAAAACGGCGTGGCTATACCTAAGGCAATGGCAGGAATCATGATGTCTGCCATCCTGAGCGACACCGTCCTCTTCAAGTCCCCAACGTGCACCGAGAAGGACAAGGCAGCAGTCTCCAAGCTCTCTCAGATCTGCGGGGAGGACCCCATGAAGTTCGGGATGGAGATGCTGAAGGCCAAGAGCGATATAAAGTCCAAGTCTGCCCTGGACATACTCATGGGCGACTTCAAGAAGTTCGACTTCAGCGGCACCAAGGCAGGCGTGGGCCAGATCGAGGTCATGGACCTTGCAGACCTGACTCCCAAGAGGGCGGCGATCCTCGATGAGATGAAGAAGAAGGCCGATGCCGAGAAGCTGGACATGATCGTTCTCATGCTCACCGATGTCATGAAGGAAGCCAGCGACCTGCTCTTCGTGGGCAATGCTGCTTCAGCGGCAGGCTTTGAGAAGGCGTTTGGCGGAAAGCTCGCCAACAACTCCATCTACAAGGAGAAGTGCCTCTCAAGAAAGAAGCAGGTGATCCCGCCACTCGAGTCCGCATTCAAGAAATAAATCCAAAACAGGGTGGCGCTTATGCCACCTGCCTCTTATTTTTTCAATGACGTCTTGTCGGCTCCTCATGGGACGCGTCGGCTAATGGCTGCACATCCAAGAAGGCCGAGAATCGAATCGGTCATTCGGCCGCGATCCACGAACTTGAGAAATGCCCTGTCTGAGGCCTTGACCAATCTGATGGACCTGCCGACAATCCCCTGATCCATTATGTTGTGACATGTCCCTCATGCTGCCCGGTCTGCTGTAAGCCCTGGCTCGGGAAGTATTCCTGATCCATTATGTTGTGATATGTCCCTCATGCTGGGCTCGGACGGTGACCATCACTGGATATCATATTTGGACAACGACTTTTCTAAAAAGGAAGCATGCGGTTGCTTCATATGATCTTCTGCACTGCACATTGTTCGGTTGGATCCTGCGGCAGACCGCATAGTCTCTGACGCTTCTTAGCGCTTTGCATTGCTGGGGCATTTTATTTAGTAAGCTTTAAATCGAATAACTTGTTACCCTAAACTTACTATATAGAAAAAAGTTGTGATCTATCATGTCAAAACTCCATAGAGCCGTTGTGGATTTATCTTTGGTCCTCGTAGGGCTATTGCTGATCGTCGGGCCTGGGTCGTCAAGCGGGACATTGAACGCCGCCCTGATCTTCGGTCCAGACGACAACCTGGACCCTGCCTACAAATATACCGGCTGGTATCTGCGGGAAGCAGGTATCTATGAGACGCTATTCGCATACGATACTGACATGAACCTGGTGCCTGAGCTGGCCAAGGGCTTTGATCAGATAAGCGATACCGAGTATCGGATCGCGCTTAAGGACGGAGTCCATTTCCACGACGGCTCGCTCCTCGATGCCGATGCAGTGGTATTCTCTCTTAAGAGGGCATTGGATCCGTCCAACGCCAGGAGCATGGAATACGATTTCATAGACTCAATCGCCAAGTATGACCAGGGCAGCATAACCATCACCACAAAGGTTCCCTATGCCCCTCTCATCGCCAGCCTCACCGACCCTCTCCTCTCCATCGTGCCGCCGTCCAACTCCCAGATCGACAGAGTTCCTATAGGGACCGGGCCTTTCAGGTTCGACTCGTATAAGAGCGGAGTCCGCCTAGACGTCGTCAGAAACGATGGCTACTGGGGTCAGAAGGCGGACCTCGATGGGGCACGACTGAACTTCGTCTCAGATCCAATAACCAGGTCTCTTCAGCTTCAGGGCGGCGACGTCGACATAGCCAGAGGCATTCCCCAGACCGAGGTAGGCGCGCTCAGGTCATCCGGGCTGGGCGTTCAGCAGAAGATGACTCTGCGGACCTACTTCATGTATGTCAATATGAGAAAGGCACCCTTTGACGATATCAGGGTCAGGCATGCTCTCAATTACGCCATTAACCGGCAGGAGCTGGTTGATACTGCGCTTGAGGGCCTGGGTGGCGTTGCTGCTACTGGCGTCTTTTCCTCGGTCCTGCCATGGTCTGTCAATGACCAGTTGAAGGGATATCCCTTCGATCCGGATAGAGCAAGGGATCTGTTCGAGCAGGCAGGCATATCGGATACGGACGGCGACGGCTGGCTGGAGCATCAGGGAGAGCCATTCCATTTGACCATAAAGACGTATACAAAGCGCCCGGAACTAAAGCCCTCTGCAGAGGTGGTGGCTGCTCAGCTGCGCTCAGCGGGGGTCAGAGCTGATGTGGAGATCCTTGAGAGCGGGGCTCTCAGCGCCGACCTGAAGGACGGCAATTACGATCTGTCTCTCTATGCATGGAACACTGCGCCTACCGGGGATCCTGATTACTTCTTATCCAAGCATTTCGAGTCCACAGGAACCGAGGCTGGTTACACCGGATACTCAAATACGGACGTCGATGCCTGGATAGTCGAGGGCAGAACTGCGTTCGACCAGCAAGAGCGGCGCAAGCATTACGCGAAGGTTCAGGAGCAGGTGCTGGCAGACTCCCCGGAAATATTCCTGTTCTACTTGAATGAGCTGGTGGGGCTTGGCAAGGATGTGCATGGGTATGAGATCTATCCGAACGAGGTCACGTTCCTTACAAGTGGCGTGAACCTCGGGTCCTCCTAGGCCAGGGCATGATACTCAGGGGTCGGAAAAGAAGGGCTTTTTAGGACCTGGGGGCCATGTATGGGAGAGCCGATTACAGGGGATCATGTGCATTTTGGCGGCCAGGAAACTCGCATCAAGAAGGGCATATCGTATTACTGGGATCTGCGCAGTCCGAGCTACTTCTCCTTGGCAAGCGATGAAGAACGTCGTGCCTGGAGGGATTGCCTAAGAGCCCTACACGATGGGGCCGGGCTGCGGGTCCTGGACGTTGGAACAGGTCGCGGCTTTCTGGCCTCCCTCCTGGCTGAGGATGGACATTGGGTGACAGGGCTGGACCTATCCAGCGGCATGCTGAGCCTTGCTGCCGCGAGCCGCCAGGATGCGCTTAATCTCGCATTTTGCCGGGGAGACGCAGAGAGATTGCCCTTTCGTGGAGCAAGCTTCGACCTTCTGGTAAGCAGGCATCTGCTGTGGACCCTGCCAGATCCGGCCCAGGCGGTTGCGGAGTGGTCTCGAGTCTTAAGGAGCGGTGGGAGGCTGGCTGCAGTCGATGGGATGTGGTTCGATGACGCGCCTGTCATGCAACTGCGCCGTTTGATATCCTCCATTTTGACTTCCATCAAGGAGCGCCGGGACCCTCGCATCTTCGATAGGCATTATCGGAACATAAGAGGCCACCTCCCGCTCTACAACCACGATAATCCGGAGAGGGTCGTCGACCTCTTCAGGGGAGCAGGCCTTCAAAACGTCCGTCTGAGCGACCTGGAAGAAATCGACAGGGCGCAGAGGAGGCAAGGCGGCCTTCGCTATCGTCTGTCCAACAAAAGGCCGGTCTTCCTGGTGACCGGCGACAAGCTCTAGGGGCGGCTTTGAAGATATTTCTGCTCCGCCGGGCACTGGTCTTGTTGCCGGTCATGCTGCTGGTATCCCTGTTCAGCTTCGCTTTGATACACATGGCACCTGGTGATCCTGCGGAGATCCTCCTGACCAGCCCTGCCGGCGGTGCGGATAGAGCAGCTGTAGAGGATTTCCGGACGAAGATGGGCTTTGATCAGCCGCTGCCCGTCCAGTACCTCCGCTGGCTGGGAAGGGCCATCCAGGGTGATCTGGGGTATTCTTATATGACCGGGCAGCCGGTTTGCTCCGCCATACTGGCCAGCTTCGAATCGACCTTGAGGCTGTCTCTTCTAAGCATGGTCCTCTCGCTACTCGCGTCCATTCCGTTGGGCATCTGGTCTGCCATGAGGCCTGGTTCATTTCCGGATCACATAGGCCGCTGGCTCGCCCTCCTCGGTGTCTCAGTTCCCAACTTCTGGCTTGCCTATCTTCTGATCCTGATGTTCGCCATCCACCTCAAGTGGTTTCCTGTGGCCGGCTACGGGAATGGGGGAGACCTCATGCATATGGTCCTGCCTGCCATAGCCCTTGGCGCGGCCTCTGCATCGGTTACCATCAGGCTGATGCGCTCGAGCATGCTGGACGTGCTGCAGCAGGATTACATCCTCGCTGCCAGGGCAAAGGGCTTGGGGGGGTGGCAGGTAGCACTGGGACACGCCATGAAGAATGCCCTGATACCTGTGGCCACCATAAGCGGATTGAACTTCGGCTATATGCTGAACGGCTCGGTGGTGGTAGAGACGATCTTCGCCTGGCCGGGCATCGGGGGCCTGGTTGTCTCCTCGATATACCAGAGGGACTATCCCATGATTCAGGGGGTAACGCTCTTCGTGGCCCTCCTCTTCCTCTCCATCAATCTGCTCGTCGATCTGTTTTACGCCGTCTTGAATCCCGGGATACGCTATGAGAGAGAATAACAGCCGCAGGCAGATGCTCCTGGGATTCATGATCCTGTCTGCCATCGCCCTTGTTGCCTTCTTCGCAGGGATGATAGCACCTCATGAGCCAAATCAGACCAACCTTGGGGAGAGGCTCAGTCCGCCCTCGTGGCAATATCCCTTCGGAAACGATAATCTGGGGCGCTGTATCTTGAGCAGAATTATCTTTGCAGCCCGGATCTCCCTCTATATAGGCGTGGTTGTTGTGTCGCTATCTTTGCTGATCGGCGTGGCCTTGGGTTCGATAGCAGGATACTTTGGCGGGTTGTTGGACGAGCTGATCATGCGCTTTGTCGACGCTTTTCTGGCCTTTCCCAGCATGTTTCTGGCCCTTGCCGTTATCGGTCTGATGGGGCCGGGGCTGTCCAATCTTATCCTGGCCCTTGTGGTCGTGGAGTGGACCGGCTATGCCAGAATGGTCAGAGGTGAGGTGATATCATTGAAGGGCAAGGAATTCTTGGAGGCTGCAAGATCGTTGGGAGCTAAAGATTCCTATATACTCGTCCGTCATGTCCTTCCCAATGTCCTGGCCCCCGTTCTGGTCATGTCTGCGCTGGGAATAGGCTTTACAATACTTGCTGCTTCTGGTCTCAGCTTCCTGGGCTTAGGAGTGCAGCCGGGAATCCCTGAGTGGGGATCGATGCTCGACGATGGCCGGCTCTATCTGCGGGTGGCTCCCCACCTGATGATCTTTCCAGGCCTGGCCATAACCATAACAGTCCTGGCGTTCAACCTTCTGGGCGAGGGTCTCCGAGACGAGCTGAATCCAAGGTTTGGGAGCAGTATCCACGAAGATGCAGCCTGATCGGCGAAGCCCAATTGGCCCAGCTAGTCAGGCGAGCTTCTCTTTTGTATAGGTCCTCCACAATCTCTACGGATATAGTAGCAAGTTTTAATACTAATACGATAAGTGTATCTTCCAATGATCCCTAGCTGGAAGGCGGTGATCTGAGGTGTCCTCTGCCAACCTGATCGAGGTCCGGGGCCTCTCCAAGGTGTTCGTCAGCGGGCTTTTAAATCGGCATGAGGTTCGCGTCCTCGACGACGTATCATTCGATATCCGTAGGGGAGAGACCCTTGGGCTGGTTGGGGAGAGCGGCTGCGGCAAGTCTACTCTCGGAAGGTCGCTTCTCCGGCTCATCGAACCCACTTCCGGAAGCATAACTTTCGATGGCACCGATATCACCAGGCTGGGCCGCGGGGAGCTGAGGCGGATGAGGCACAGGATGCAGATGATCTTTCAGGACCCCGAGTCCTCTCTCAATCCCAGGATGAAGATCGGGGATAGCGTTTCAGAGCCTCTGCGTCTGGGCCTTTGTGGAAAGATGGGCCGCAAGGAGATCTTGGAGAGGGTTTACGAGCTGATGGAGGTTGTCGGCCTAAATCCGGAGCATTATGGACGTTATCCATACCAGTTGAGCGGGGGACAGAACCAGCGTGTGGTCCTGGCCAGAATCCTGGCCATCAATCCGGAGTTCATCGTCGCGGATGAGCCGACAGCATCTCTGGATGTCTCGGTTCAGGCACAGATACTGCGTCTGATGATGGACCTGAAGAGCGCATACGGCCTGACCATGCTCTTCATATCTCACGACCTGGAGGTTGTGAGGCATATGAGCGACAGGATCGCCGTCATGAAATGCGGGCGGATCGAGCAGGTCTATCGCAATGAAGCTTCATCATCTTACGCACCAAGTCTCCATCTCGGTTGATGTCAGTGCCTGCAGCAAATGAATGCGGAGATATTCTGGTCAGTTCTATATCCGGTACTGAGATCTGGCCCGCATCCCTGTGGCTGGGTTCTCTCGACGAAGGATCGATCTCCGGTTGATTGGCGGCTCCGATGGCCGAGATGTCCCACGGCCCGGCTGCGACCGCTCCTCAGTCTTGCAGCTCCCGGTCTCCTTATCCGTTATGATCGATCGGGTATTTGCGATTGCTGCGTTATGGCGACGATGATCCTCCGAGATATCAAGACTCCAGAAGCCATCACTTGAGTTCCTCAGCGGCTTGGGTGGGCCCGAGGGTCGTCAAGGCGGATCAGGGGCTTGGCGAGATGGCGGCGGGCAGACGGCGGGACCTCATAGAGCCCTGGCTGTAGTGCGCGGGCAATTTGCCTGGTCAAAGCTGCAGCCCTTGTTCCACATCGTCGGCATCGGTAGCCCTGCCCCCTTCCCGCCGACTTCATCCGCCGAAGGCATACCGGGCAGCAGGGCGCCTCCTTGACGGTGACTGAGGCCACATCCAGCACGTCCAGCTTCTCCATGTTCAGAGTTTTGCCGCGTACCGCTCCGCATACTGCGACCCGGTCACCAGGGCGAAGGGCGCGCACCACATCTCGAAACCTCTTTGTCGGCTCAAAGGCCGCGCACGAAAGCGGCCTGCCATCATATACCATCTGAACGAATACGTGGCCCCCCTCGATCTCCCATGGCAGGCCGGCAACAGTGACCTCAAGATAAAAGCTCTGGTCTTCCCCGATCTCCGTGCTTGGGCCAGGAAGGAGATGGGAGTCTGTACCCTGATTTGTCAGATACAGGACTGCCCTCTCCGGCTCCTCAGACCAAATCATTCGCAGCGCCTTCCAAATATAGCCCGGGTCGTCGCCTCTGATGCCGAATAGCACCGGATCTGGAGAGTGGGGCGAGAATACTATCCGCCGCTGGGCATAGTCCACGCTATCCCAGGTGTGCGGGTAGGTGGCGGCGTCGGCTGCCCAGACCGACTCCTCCTTCATAGCGCGTCGGCTGCCCCAGCGGTCTCGCCTTCGGTACGTAACCAGCTCGTAGGTATGGTCAGGAAAGACCGCCCCGGCTGCTGCAAGTGCGCCAATCAGACCTCGACCCTTCTTCAGCCCACGGTACCAGATCCCCTCCTCCTCTAAGAGATCCACAGCATCCTGTATCTCCACGATCTCGGTCAGGGCACGACGGTAGAAGTCGTGCATGGCTGGAGTCGCTCTCTTTGCTGCCACAAGTCCCGGGTTGGTATTCTCCCCCGAGAGATCGGAGAGCTCGAGGAGGGTTTGCAGGGCGATCTCACGGACATCATCCGGCCGGCTGGTGTTCAGGAGGATAGCCACAGCTGCGTTTCCACGTGTCTTGAACCTGGCACAGGGATTGAGCCGGACCAGGCGGGGCAGGCCAACCAGCTCTGCAAGGGGCCTGATCCTCTCGATCAGGACAGCTGCCAGATAGGTGGTGCACAGACCCTTATCCGAGTCTGTGTCATCCATCGATATCGTCAATTGAGGCACAGATATCCTCAGCTTTGAGCTTTTCCAGATATAAATCTGACATACCGGCAGCAAATGCGTCTTGCTTGAATGCCTCATACGATGGTCTTTTTGTCTCGATCTGCCAAGGCAATATCCAAGCTGGCAAAAAAAGGGCGCAAGGGCGCACAATGCCTCCATCATCCTTATAAATGTGGAGATTGTTCATAAATCAAGATAAAAGATGGGCAAATCTTCCGAGCCGATCTCCCGTCAGTGGATCTTGGTCCAGAGTTGCCAATGCGGGCAGGTGTCAGGTCGCACCCAGGGATTCTTTTCGCTTCCAGCGTCGAAAGCCGATCTAACGGTGGGGGATTTGAGGGATGGATAAGGAGCTTCTGACCGGCAGCGTCATAAAAGTACTGCAGGAGGCAGGCTTCACAGTGTCCGCGCTTTGCGATATCCGTCCCCGAAGCTTCGACCTCATCGCCAGGCGAGGCGAGCTGCTGATGCTAATGAAAATCCTCTCCAATATAGATGGCCTTAACGAGAGGACGGCTGTGGAGATGACACGGCTGGCCAGCCATCTGGGCTGCCAGGTCCTCATGGTCGGTGAGAAGACCAGAGACCAGTGGCTGGAGCGGGGCGCTGTGTATTTCCGTTACGATGTGCCGACAGTCAGCCTGGATACCCTCGCCGACCACCTGCTGGAAGGCACGCCGCCGCTGGTCTACGCAGCCCACGGCGGCCTTTATGTCAGAATAGATGGAGAGCTTCTTCGCAGCCTGCGCACAAACCTGGGGATCTCGCTGGGCGACCTTGCCTCCCGTCTTGGGGTCTCCAGGCGCACAGTCAGCAAGTACGAGAGCGAGGCGATGGACACCTCCATCGACGTCGCCTTGAAGCTTGAGGAGATCTTCGATCGGGAGCTTATCCAGGCAGTCAACATATTCCGATCCCTCGCGAGAGCGGAGAAGCCTGGGCTGCTCGAGGATATGGTGCTGCAGCAGCTGGCACAGATCGGTCTGGATGTATTTCCAATCGGTCAGGCCCCTTTCAATGCCGTAGCCAAAGACGACGATATGGTTGTCCTGACCGGTATCAGCAAGGTCTCGACCTCCATGGTCAAGAAGGCCAGGCTCATGAGCAGCCTCTCGGCTGTGGCCATGACGCATTCAGCGGTGATCGTGGACGGTGAGGTTCGGGTGGAGCGGATCGAGGAGACTGCCCTCATAGAGAAGCGAGAGCTGGCGTCCCTGGACTCCAGCGCCGACTTCGCCGACCTCGTCATCGAGAAACGGGGCGTGGAGGCGGACCGTGAGCGTCTGCACGCTTCTGAGCGCTAGCAGGATACGACCTTATCGGCAGGCATGGAAAGGCATTTCCGTTATGATGGTATAAAGACGCCTTCCGAAATGGCTTTATCTTGCCTTGATAAAACCCAAATCGGTGACGTGGATTCAATGAATCTTTTAGAGCGTATTCGCAAATCCAATAGGGTTTTCATCGTAGCGGTGGCAGGGGACAGCGGGTCGGGCAAGACCACATTCTCAAGCGCAATTCGGCGGATGCTGGGCGTAACAATGGTCTCCACCTTCTCGCTCGACGATTATCATTGTCTGGACAGAGCGGCCCGCAAAGAACAGGGGATTACTCCGCTTCACCCAGATGCCAACCAGTTCGAGCTATTGGCAGAGCATCTGTCTGCCTTGCGCCGTGGAGAGACCGTTGACAAGCCGGTCTATGACCATCAGAGCGGCGAGATCCGTGGCACTGAGCCCTTTTCAGCCTCTCCTGTGATCATAATCGAGGGGCTTCATCCCTTCTACACGCCGCAGCTGCGCGAGCTGACCGACTTCAAGGTATTCGTGGACCCCTCGCGTGGAGTCAAACGCCGGTGGAAGCTGCGGCGGGATGTTGGGGAGCGAGGGTACGATCCCGAGGAGGTCATGAAGGAGATACTGCAGCGCGAGCCTGATTACAAGCTGTACGTTGACGTCCAGAAGATCTACGCCGAGATGGTGATCAAGATTCAGGAGTCGCGCTTTCCGCCTCCCTGGCATGGTGCGGCTCCCGAGAGGTACTCGGTCCGCCTCATACAGCAGATGCTGGATGTGCCGATGGACGAGGTTGAGCTGACCATCGATCTGAGCAAGCTGATGCGTCTGTCTGAGCAGGAGTTCTCAATCGAGTTTCAGCGGGACGACTATTACGGAAAGCGGGTCGGCGTAATGACAATCGACGGCGAGCTTCACCGCGCCATGATCGAAGAGCTGGAGATGAAGCTGTGCCAGATCCTTGGGACATCCGCCCCTGCCGGCGAGCTGTCAGATCCATATGTGAACGCCACCAAGATGGCCCAAATGATGCTGATGTGGCGATTTTTGGAGAAGGTCAATTACCTGACGCGGGATTGATCCCTGAAATAAATGGCCGATTATTGCAGGCAATTGATCGGCCAGCTGCTATCTGGGAGTATCCCAGTCGCGCTCTTTTCGAGACCTAAGGAGGCATATCTCCTATAATGCCTCAGGCGGACTTCGGGATTTGCGCTGTCTGGCCATCAGATGAGCATTAGCGGCTGACTGAGGTCGTGGGGGCTTGCCAGCTTTCTGCAGTATTTTTGGGCGGGCGTCTGGCAAAAGCCCCCACAGATCTCTGCCTTCTCCAAAGTCCCGGCCAGTCGCCCCTGCGATCCGCAATGGGCTTTCTTCAATCCTGGCCCCACATCTCGTGGGATACTATTTCGTGCAGCTCCTTTCGGCTGGCATGGCTGGGCCGCTCCTGTGGATAGCCAAGCGACAGCAGCGCAACAACCTGAATTCCCTCCGGAATTCGCGGCATCTCTTTGACCTCTTGCTGATAAAGTGCCCCCGTCCAGCAGCACACCAGCCCCTCTGCGACGGCAGCCAGAGTCATGTGGTCAACGGCGATGGCCACATCGATGCTTTACGCTGCCTGGACGCAGTTCATGATGCAATCGGTCTATTGTGTCGCAGGCGGCTATGATCGCCGGGGCTTGGGCCAAGAAGGACTGGCCTTTGGCAGCGCCAGCTTATTTCTGGTCTGCGCGTCTGCAGCAATCCACGAAATGGCAGTTCTGCACATTTCGGGCGGCGGGTGACAGGCAAAGCCGCCTCCAAGACTCGCTCCAGCTTCTCATCTTGAGCTGGCCTATCCTGGTAGGCGAGGGTGCTGCGGCTACTCTGTATCGCTTTTTAGGTGCGCCTCTTCATCTCCTTCTCAAGCTCCAGCCCCTCTGCGGTCAGGGACCAGCTGCCGTCGCTCTCGGCGATGAGCCCTCTGGATGCCAGATCCTCCAGCACTTTTCGGGCGGCTGGAGGAGTGAGCCTCTCAAGCTTGGCTATCTTCTCGGCAGGCATGGCGCCCTTTGATCCCAGCACTTTCATTACCCTTTCTCGATGCTGGTTTCCTAAAACGAAGCCCATTAAGTCCTTCATGATCTCAAAACCTCTCGCGTTAGCTTTATTGCCACCATTCTCTTAATAGCTTGCGGCGGGCAAGTCCGGGTGGTTCGGCGTCACCTGTAACCTGAAATCCGTCGATAGCAGGGGACGAAGCTGGCGGACGACTCTATGCGCCGCACGATTCAGTCCAGTTGCCCACAATGATTCTCCGTCCTGTAGGGCCAGCATTGGCTCGAGGGCCTGCCGGAGGGCAGGTCAGCGGGTCTCAATCGCGGGGACCGGTTCAGGCCCGGAAGGGAGCAGACCTACCGCGGGTAACTGTCGCTTACAGGATGGCGGGGAGGAGAAAGCTCCTGGATCAACTGACGTGGGGCGTTCCTGGCAACCGCCGGCACACCCGCCGCTTAACGATTCTCGGCAAAGCAGTTCTACAGCCGTCCAGCCTCATGAATTCCTCGATCAGCCTGCCCCATCCTCGCAACTGGGTGAAATAGTGGCAGCCTTTCACCAGACCTCTATCATCCCCTGGATGGGTGTCTGGCATGCAAGTGGTCGATTGTTGCGATCGCGCCGTCAGAGCCAATGTTTGTTATTCTCTGCAAAAGCCCGCGTTTTTGTTATTCTTTGCAGGCTCCTCATCCCGTTTGGTCCGGGAATAATGTCTTATGAGTCATCGAGTCGCAGCCTTTTGGGATCAGGGCAGCGAAATCGGCAAAGCCAATCTTCAAAACAAATTATATCTGCAATACACTATTCTGATGTGCAGCCTGGAAAAAAATATGCTGGGGCGTCTGAGCTGCTGCAAAAGTCGCCCCGATTTCAATCGATCTTGACCTCTTTGCCCTTCCTCTTCTCCATCTTGTCCAGAGTCAGGGTGAGCACGCCGTTGTTGTAGGTGGCCTTGGCGCTGTCCGGGTCCACGCTCTTCTCCAGCTGGATCATCTTGTAGAACTTGCGTTCGTCATCGGTCTTGATCTGGACGCTGTCCTCTGCCACATCCAGCTTTACCTTGGACTTGTCCACTCCCGGCAGCTCGGCGAATATCTTGAATCCATCCTTCTCCTCCATTATGTCCACCATCGGCTCCCGTCCGGAGGAGGGCTCAATGCCACGATAGGACGGCTTGATGTTTCCGAATTCCCGGAACACAGGCTCCTTGCCCGGCTCAGCCGTATAGCTGAAGCCGTATACGAATGGGCCGTAGCGCCGAACTTTGCCGGCCTCGGTCTCCTCTTCCCGCATCAGCTCTCTGTACTCCTTGGGCAGGTCTTCCTCGAAGCGCTTCACCATATCCTCAAAGGGCATTCGGAACCACTCGTCCTCGTCCCGCTCCTTGTGCTCGAAAGGAAAACCCCTGGCGAAGCTCTCGAATATATCGAATATAGACGGATATCTTCTTCCCCACATTCTCCATCACCTCTGATACTTATGTACACAACTATAGGTTTGCAGATCTATATAAATGTTTTGTAGACATCCGTTACAGATCAGGCAAAAACCATGATGAGCCGATCTCCATCCTTCAGGGCCTCACTTCCCAGCGCCTGGATCAGGGCGCAGGCTCATCATTCGGTCCAACAGGCTCCCGTGCGGTTGAGTTTCATGATCTTCCACGACTTCTTCGGCAAGGCGCCTAACGGTCTCATCTGTCGGCCTTGGTGGAAGTAGGCAGGAGGACGATGTCATGGTGCTGGCCAGGACCTCCCGGGCCAGCGTCGAGGCCATCAGTTGTCGTATCTGGCATCTTCACAAAAAGAAGCCTGACAGGGTGGCCTGAGCTGGCCTCGATAGCGAGGATAGGCGCCGCCAGCTATCTGCTGGGGTGCGCATGCGCATGTGCATTTCGGAGATGGCTTCCTCAAGCGTCTCCAATCTGCTTGGCGGGTGGCTGGCTGCCTTTCTGGCCGCCTCACGCACGACCCAGACCCCCAGAGGCGCCCAGTACTGCTCATTTATCTCTCTTAGTGCCAGTACCGAGGCCTGCCGTCCAAGCCTGCTGAGAATCTCCAGGGATGCCAGGCGGGCCGCATAATACCCACCGGCAAGGGTGCTGTATCCCCTGCGATCGCCCGGTCCCTCGCGGTCAGCCCCAATCCAGGCCTGCTCCTCCATCCAGGCCGAATGGGGCAGCCATATCTCGATCAGCTCGAATGCGAAGGATCTTGGCATAAGGAGTATCTCGAAATGGTTGCCAAGCAGCTCCCCGCTGAACAGCAGGTGCTCTTCTAGGACCGGCATGTTCAGCACCTCTCTTTTCAGCGCTCTTCCCACCATGTCGTCTGATGCTGTAATGGACCAGCGGGTGGGAACCAGCTTTCTCCTCTTTCCCAAGAGCCCTACAGACAGGAGGCGAGATATCTGGTCCACATCCACCCGGGATAAGAACAGCTCTTCTGCTGCCTGCGACGCCGAGATGTCGGTATCCGCCACAAGGGCGTCCACGCGGCGAGGGACGCTTGGGCTTGATGTCAGCTCTACCTCCCTCATCTCTCCGCTTGGGCCGGATGGAGACAAGACCCCGTCGAAGCTGAGATTTCCAGCTGGCGGCCTTACAAACGAGACCTCAAGCGAGACGGGACGGCTCGACATAGCGATCTCCTGGGCGGTCTCCAGCAGCCGAGACGGTCGCATGGCCTGATGCACTCCAATCGAGGTCTCCGAGCGGACCAGCCGGGATCGCATGGCGATGTAGTCCCCAACGTCCCTGCCAGCCACCTCTGGAAGCGTCCCGCATGCCGGGAGAAGCGGGCCGGCCTTTACAAGGGGATAACCCTGCCTGCCGACGAAGACCTCCGGTGGAGAGTCGCCACAAATCGTGGTGCCCAGCGGCGGCAGGGCTGATATCACCTCCAACCTCCTCAGAACCGGGCAGACCGCCCGTCCGCAAAGCCCCTTACCCTTGCAGCTCACGCACCTCATGAAGACCACACCGAAAACCGGGCAAAAAAACTCAAGGCCAAGTACTCTTCAGCTAATACTTTATAGGATATATCGGCTATCCAGTGAGTGCATGACCGCGCCGGAACTGAAGCTTTCGGAAAGCAGCCTTATACCGGCCATCGCCCAGGACTGGCAGACCGGGCAGGTGCTGATGCTGGCCTATATGAACCGGGAGGCCCTGGAAAAGACCAGGGAGACCGGGGTGGCCCATTACTGGTCCAGATCGAGGAACAGGCTCTGGCGGAAGGGCGAGTCCTCAGGAAACGAGCAGAGGGTGCACGACATCCGTGTGGATTGCGATGGGGATTGCCTCTTACTGCTTGTGGAACAGATCGGCGGAGCCTGCCATACCGGATACCGGTCCTGTTTTTACAGGGATCTCTTTGGCCAGGTTGTGGTAGACAGGATCTTCGATCCAGAGGAGGTCTACCGATAACATCTCCGGTCTTCACGCTTCATAAGAGCCCCCTTCTTCATGCGGAGGCCTCCCTCGTGGACGGCCGGATATCAGTGCGCGCGTCCGGCCTTCTCTCTCATCTTCCATCTGCCAAGAGCTCCCTGAAGATGCTCGACTGCCAGGTCCCGGCGCATGTGGGTGAGCAGCTCTACCTCTCCACCTGGCTGCCTCCGGTCCCGAGCCGGGCCTTTGACCGGCTGGCAGCCAGCCGTATGCGCGCGGGGCTGGGGTGGCGCACTCCTGATCAGATCACCATATCCATCCTTGAGGACTGTCCCAACCGCTGCCTGCACTGCGCTCTGCCCGACAGCGGTCGAGGCCTGCGCCTTTCCCCAACCCAGGTCCAAGTCATCGTGGACCAGGCCCTGGATATGGGCACAACTCTGGTGATATTCGACGGAGGGGAGCCATCTCTATATGATGATCTGCCAACTCTCGTGCGGGGCGTCGGCGACCGGGCGATCTCAACCATGTTCACCTCTGGAGCTGGTTTCTCTCTTGAGCTTGCCTGCCGGCTAAAGGAGGCCGGCCTTCAGGCGGTCAATGTGAGCCTCGACAGCCCGATCCCGCAGGAGCACGACGCCATGCGCGGTCGCAAAGGCGCCTTTGCCGATGCGATGTCTGCAGCTGAAAGCGCAATATCTGCCGGGCTGCTGCTAAACATCTACGTTGTTGTACGAAGGGAGAACCTCCGCCATCTGGCTGCCTTCCATGCGCTGGCGGCCAGGCAGGGGGCTCATGAGTTGACATTCTTCGAGGTAGTCCCGACAGGACGGTTTTACGGAGCTGTGCACGAGGTGCTGCAGCCAGAGGACCACGACGAACTGCATCGTTTCGTGGCCGGCGCAGGAGCGCCCCGCATCTTCTCGGTTCCTGAAGCCTACCGGCACTTCGGCTGCTTCGCCGGTCGGACCTGGCTTCATGTAGCTCCGGACGGCGATGTGTATCCCTGCGCATGTCTTCCCAACAGTTTTGGAAATGTATTTTACGAGCCACTTGCCGATATATGGAAGCGGATGGGCAGGGTGGGCGGTGGGATCTGTCCTGGCCGAAAAGCTCCAGATTCTTCGTTCTGATCAATAACTCTAAATAGGAAATTAATGATGACAATTAGTGATGCATATATGGATCTAACACCTGTTCAACGAGATATACTAACGGCACTGATCAACATCCATCGCCGAGAAGGAAGGGCGGTTAAGGGTGAAGAGATCGCGGAGCTGATCGATCGGAACCCCGGCACCATCCGCAACCAGATGCAGTCCCTGAAGGCTCTGAACTTGGTTGAAGGAGTGCCTGGGCCCAAGGGCGGCTATCGGGCCACCGGAACGGCTTACGAGGTGCTGTGCATAGATCACGCAGGCGACGTCGTCGAGGTTCCTGTAATCAAGAACGGAGTTCGCGTAGATGGTGCGACAGCCAACGAGATAATCTTCAACAAGGTAATGCGGCACGATAGCTGCGACGGCGTTGTGCGCATAACCGGAAACGTTCGGGATTTCAATATCGGCGACGAGATAGAGATAGGCCCCACCCCGGTAAACAGGCTCTATATCAAGGGCGAGATCACCGGCCGGGACGACACGATGTCAAGGCTGATATTCCGCGTCAAGGAGATGATCTCGGTGCCAAGGGTGCCGGTGCGGAGGATTGCCCGTCGGGCGGTTCGGATCAGCCCCACCACCAGCCTGCAGGAGGCCTCAAGACTGCTGATCCATAACGGAGTCGGCGAGGCCCTTGTGGAGGACAGCTCGCCAGGTCTGATCAACCTTTCAGATCTCGCCCGGGCCATAGCCGAGGGCAGAGACAAAGTGGAGGTCAGGGAGATAATGACGAGGGGGTTTTTGACGATCGATGCCGATGACCTGATCTTCGAGGCGATCAAGATGCTGGGCAAGACCGGTTCCAGCCAGATCGTGGTTCTGGAAGGCGGCATTCCATGGGGATTTGTGGGCCCATCCGACCTGATGAAGTCATTGACTCCCGCATGACTATCCGATCGAGCGGAGATCTTGGTCCCTGCGTTGGGGCCAAGGATCCCCCTCTCTGGATTTCCATTTTTTGGCCGCTCCAATATGCTTTCTCCGGGACGGTTCGAAGGACGACGAACGCATCCCCAATTGATGAGAGCGCGGATCTCGGCGAGGGGACCAAGACACTGCTAAGGCGCCTCTCGAAATGTGTCTTATGCGCTACTTGAGTGCGATTTCCGTGCCCTGATGGTCGCCAAAGATCGCTTTTCTCAGGTTCGCGATGTCCGAGCCATTGACTATGGCCGTGGGAATTGAGCTTCGTTCGATTATCTTTGCAGCCAGCGGATCTATTGCGGACTTGGAGCCTGCCTTCATCTCGGTCATCATCGAGATCTCCACCAGCTTTCCGGGGGTCATCCTGTCGAATTTTTCGGCAGAGCTATCCACTTTGGGATCGGCGGTGTAGACGCCGTCGACGTTGGTGGCCACTATCAGACGGTCAGCTCTCACCAGCTCTGCCAGCAATGCAGAGACCGCATCGGTGGTCTGGCCTGGAGCGACGCCCCCCATCACCACGACCTTTCCAGGGGCGCTCTCTTTTGCAGCCTGGAGATAATCCTCAGGCACCGCAGCAGTATCCTCGCCCAAAGCGGCCATTAGAAGCATTGCATTCACCTTGGAGATGTTGATGCCTATCATATCGCAGAAGGTCTCGCTGGTTCCCAGGGCACGGGCCTTCTCGATGTAGGTGCGAGCGTATCTCCCTCCACCGACCACGACATATACGCTGTGCTCCTTGGCGAGCTTTCTCAGCTCTTCAGCATACCTTCGGAGTCCGTCTGAATCCTGCTCTGCCAGAAGGGAGCCGCCCAATGAATATACAATTATCATGGGGCGATGAAAATGCTGTATGAAATAAAAAGCTTACCTAGCGATATCAGTCTGGTGCACGGATGCACGGTTCGCATGTGGTGATCGCAAGAGTTTCATCGTCAAATACAGCTGCCCTAACACGAGGTCTGCAGAGCTATTTATCAACAAATTATTATTATTAATAATAATAATAATAGTAATAATAATAATAATAATAATAATAAAATAATACTTAAAATAATACTTGAAATAATGATTAAAATAATAACTAAGATAATGATTAAAATAATAACTAAAATAATAATTAAAATTAACTAAAATAATAGTAAAAACATATTCATTAGACGATTTCTGCTAACCTCAGATTTCGGGTTAGCTTTAAAAGAGTATATATGCAGACTGGATTTGTCCGGGCGTTCTTAGAATCTCTATTGGTCACAGGGCCCTCCCCGATATATGCGGGGATATTATACATTAAAATAAAAAAAATTAGGTTCTAAATTTTATCCAGAACCTTTGCAATCTCGCCGAAAATGGCCTTGATGTCGCCAACGCCAAGGACGGTTGCGACGAGCTTCCTCTTGTTGTAGTAGTCGATCAGAGGCTGCGTCTGGGCGTGATATGCCTCTAGCCTCTGCTTGACCGTCTCCTCTGTGTCGTCCTGCCTCTGATACAGGTCAGCGCCACAGGCGTCGCACTTGCCGGCGGTCTTGGGCGGATTGAATGTGACGTGGTAGGTGGTTCCGCACTTGCACATCCTGCGGCCGGTTACCCGCTTGATGAGCTCAGCGTCGGGAACATCGATGTTCAAGACCACGTCGATCTTCTGGCCCAGCGACGGAAGGATCTTGTCCAGTGCCTCGGCCTGGGGGATTGTGCGGGGGTAGCCGTCCAGCATCCATCCGCCCTTGACGTCGTCCTTTGCCAGTCGATCCTTGATGATATCGATCAGCAGGGAATCGGGGACAAGCTTTCCGGCGTCCATGAACTTCTTGGCCTCAACTCCTAGCGGAGTGCCGTTCCTCACGTTCTCCCTGAGTATATCCCCTGTGGAGATGTGTTTCACCCTGTACTTGTCAGCGATCATCTTGGCCTGGGTGCCCTTGCCGGACCCGGGCGGACCGAGCAGAATAATGTCCATCTCATTCCTCCTAAACCGTGGGTGGTCTTCTCGAAGCGACGCGCCCCTAAAGGATCGGCCCTGCCGGTCGGAGCGGGCTGCCGCTGCACCTTCCCAGGGGAGCTAACATCCCTGGGTGTTAAAAAAACTTTCGCGAAGAGGGCCAGATCTCTCGCGGGCGCAATTTCGACTGGATCATCCCTACCGTTTAATCAGCCCTCAAATCCCGGTCAGGCCAGGGCTGCTGCGGTCATGCACAGCCCTGAGAGAACGGGGATGGTGAAGTTATCGTCCAACGGCCTGCCCCGCATGAAGAGCGGTATGGAATCCGCCAGCGTGGCCCCAATCGCTCCCGCCAGGTAGACCGAGGGAGCAAGATGGGTCAGCCCCGATGTTGCGTAGCCGATCAGGCTGCATGCTGCCAGCATCCCGGCTGAGATGGTCAGAGGCTTGCGTCGACGCCTGGGTCCGTTGTCATCCCTGACATTTGATCCAAGGAGGACGGACCCGATGATCCCCGAGGCTGCATCACCCAGACAGAGCATCAGCATTGAGGCCACTGCAACCATGGGCTTGAACAGGACCACGGTCAAAAGGCTTCCCATTATGAAGAATACGTAGCTGGCAATCCTACCCTGCTCGCCAGCCCTAACCTCCGGAAGCCGTATGCGGCCGGACAGCCTCAGCCATTCCAGCACGGCGGAGACCGCCAGCGCAGTTCCAACAAAGGCTGTGGCAGCAAGCTGTCCAGCCACCATCAGGACGAGTGGGACGGACAGGCCGGTCAGATGGATTGCCTTTCTGCGCAGTTCCCTAATCAGGAGGGCCTGCCAGCCCGGTGCAACTTCTGCCAGGATATTCGCCCTCCTTCCCTTATCCTAGCTGCCCTGGGAAAGGGCAGCACTCGCCTCGTCGAGGGTCATCCGCTTCCCAATCAGTGCGGAGATAGTCTCTCCAAGCGCCTGCACCCCGACCCTGATCTGCTTCATGGAGTCACGGTCGCGGATGGTAACCGTGCCTTCTTCGAGGGTCTCGTAGTCCACGGTGACGCAGAATGGGGTTCCCACCTCGTCGTTGCGGCGGTAGCGGCGGCCGATCGACCCGGATGTGTCGTAGTCCACGATCATGCCCATGCGGCGAAACTCGTCCACAATCTGGCACGCTGGCCCGGTCAGCTCCTCCCTGTCCATGAGGGGCAGGACTGCAACGTCCACAGGGGCAATTCCTGGCAGCAGGCCCAGAACTATGCGGCTCTCCTCATCCACCATCTCTTCGCGGTAGGCGTGCTCCAGCACCGAGTAGATGATCCGGTCTATTCCGAAGGAGGGCTCTATCACGTGAGGCACTATCTCCTCTCCCCGGACCTCCTCTTCAACCTCCTCCACTGCGATGAGATTGGCCTCGATGAACAGTTTCTGGCCGTCCACATGAACCGTGACAGATTCGCCGCTCTCTTTCAGATCGGCTGGGTCCATAGCCTGAAGGGCCTGCGCCACAGCCTTGGCCTGGCCCTTGAAGCGGGGACCAAGGGCTTTCATGTCCGGCTTGATCCGGACGACGCGCCTTCTCTCTGGCTGCTTGTAGTTGACGAAGACCTTCAGGTTGGCCTGGCTCTGGGCCATATGGGACCGCAGGTCGTAGTCGGTGCGATCAGCGACGCCCACGACCTCTATCCAGCCAAGGCGATCCAGCAGTACCTCGGCATCCCAGCAATCTGCTGCATAATGGGCCATCTCGTCTGCCTTGTGCTGCCGGAAACGCAGCCTATCCTCTGCCACGCCGGCTGCCCTCAGGAACTGGTAGGTCCTGGCAACATAGTAGGCTAGCATCTGATGAGCGATTATGCCCTTACCTACGGCTTCGCCGATAGTCATCCGTTCTGTTTGGCCCATCTCCTGGCCCTGCCTGGAGTATAATGTGAGGATCAGCTCCTCCACTTCGCAGAACCGGGGGTGGGTCTTGTCCCTGGGATCGATGAATACCTCTGCCTCAGCCTGGGTAAACTCCCGCAGCCTGATCACTCCCTGCCTTGGCGAGATCTCGTTTCTATACGATCTGCCTATCTGCACCGCTCCAAAGGGCAGTGCGTCCCGGTGGTAGCGCAGAAGCCTCTGGAAATTAATGAACATGCCCTGGGCAGTCTCCGGGCGCAGGTAGCCCGGATACTTGTTCCCCGGACCGATCGCGGTTCGAAACATCAGGTTGAACTCATAGACCTCGGAGAGGCGGCCGCCGCACTCCGGGCATCCCACGTCGTTATCCTGTATGACCCTGTAGATCTCCTGATCGGAGAGCGCATCAGGCACTTCTATTATGTGTTTGATCAAGTGGTCGGCCCGGTAGATCTCCTTGCATTCTTTGCACTCGGTCAGCGGATCGGAAAAGCCGCTCAAATGGCCGGAGGCCTTGAAGATCTCCTCCACCCCTATCGTGGGGCAGTCGATCTCCGAGAACCCTTCTCTCACAACGAAGAAGGACCTCCAGGTATCCTCTATCCTTCTCTTCAGGCGTGCCCCAAGCGGGCCGTAATCATAAAAACCGGCTGCGCCACCATAGAGCTCGAAGGCCGGCCACATGTAGCCCCTCCTCCTGGCAAGCTCGGTCACCTGTTCATACCTATCCATGCCAATCCTCGCCTGTTAGAGACCAGAGGATCATTTAAAGCTTTGTCAGCGGCCAGAGGCGCGGGCCTAGGATCGCGAAGGTGCTGCGCATATAGGCCCTGATGCAGTCTTTAAGTTCGCCCATTGCCAGTTCGGCCCCTCATCGGCGACCTCAGAGCCTCAGAGGTTGTCCTGGCTGTTGCCGAGAACCGCCGTCCACCACCACCTCGCCATATCCACCAGGTCTTTGCTGAATGCGCCCGAGAGGCGATACTCCCCACCCCGGGTGACTATCAGGCCAGATCCCAGCAGCTTGTTGCGCATGGCATAAAATGCGGAGCGGCTCACCTGCAGCTCATCCAGGACGTCTTGCCATTCCCGGATCTTCAGAGGGGACCCCGAGTTCTGTCGCTCCTCCACCATGGTCAGGAAACGCCTGCCACGATTGGCTGTGGTCTCATCCTGAAACAGCCGAAGCATCAGCTCCATGTAAGGGTCCCGTGAGCGGGTTATCATGTGTTCGGCCTTGGACCGGACCTTCAGCGTGGTGGCTGTGCGAGGAGCGTCTTTCACGTTGGTCATGGTGGCAGCTGGACCCGGTCTCCCCTCCTATCCGGCCCCGGCCTGGGCAGTGGCATCCAGGGCAGAGCGAGCCATCTCAAGGTACTGCTCCTTCAATACATATATCGTGGGCTGGCGGTATGACGGCTTATTCACATGCAAGAGACCCAGCCTGGAACAAATGTAGCCTATCATCGAGGCTATCACACGGCGGCTGACCGACAGATGGCGACATACCGCCTGGTGCAGATCGCCCACGGTAAACTCCAGGCAATCTACTATCGAGCGCATGACCAGCCTCCTGAGGCCGTCTTTATCCAGATCCAGGAAATGGATCAGGCGGTCCCATATCTCGGGCCGCGGCTTCTTCGACATTGCTACCCCCATCTTACTGATGCATCTTTTCAATTTATATTTTACTATTATCAGGGCTCGACCTGCATAGGTATATCTCTTGGGCGGTGGATGGGGTGAAATGGACTCTCTGAGGTGGTGGCATCAAAAGCAGCGGAAGCGACAGGATCGCACTTGAGAGGGATGTTTACGGGATGTCGGATGAACAGGCCGATGTTCTCGATCCGGAGTCGTGGATAGAGGAAGGCGTTGTCATGCGGCGGCTGGGCAGGTATGCCGATGCGCTGCAGGCCCTGGACCGCGCAATTGAGCTGGACCCGGGAATCGCCAAGGCCTGGCGGAACCGGGCGGTGATCGAGAACAACATGGGGCGCTATGAGGATGCTTTCAAGTCGGTTGAAAGGGCGCTGCAACTCGACATGGCCAGTCCTCGCAACTGGATCGTTCGGGGTTTTTCCCTTCACAACCTGAAACGATTTGAGGAGGCTGTAAAGAGCTATGCCAGGGCCATCGAGCTGAGTCCAATGGGCCAGGACGGACGCCGGGCCTGGAACAACCGGGGGGCTGCCCTGGATAATCTTGGTCGCCACGAGGACGCTCTGGAGTCCTACAGCGAGGCGCTGATGATCGATCCATACGACGTCTACGCCTGGAACAACCAGGGGGTGGCACTATCTTCCCTCGGGCGCGAGGAGGATGCCTTGAAGAGCTTCGAGCGGGCAATTGGGATAGAGCCTTCATACTGGACTGCCTGGCTCAACCGCTCCCACGTCCTCGCCTCCCTGGGGCGGGATGAGGAGGCGGCAGAGTCACTGGCCCAGGCAAAAGCCCTGGGAATGAAGTGATGATCGGCTCTCTTTTCCTGCAGAGCCGGTGTCTATCCCGGCTGAGCCGGTTCTTGCCCTGAAATAGGGGGGCATGCTGTCCCCATAGAAGGGCGATGTTATTCGGATTGCGGCTATTGGCAGAGGTCGGCTGCCTGCAAGCCAAAATCCTTCCTATAGTTGCCGGCATCAGTATTGGAGATACATCGGATCTTGTGTGTTGAGCGGGTCATCTTCTTTGCTCTGCAAACGGCCCGTCTTCGGCCGGACCTCCGGATTTTGGGCATACTCCAAGCGCCCGTCATTCGGAGAAATATAAAATATATACATAAATATTTCAAATATAATCGTTCCATGGCTGACAGGCACTGTGATGCCAGCCACCTTTCGGGATTCGATTATACGGTGACCCGTTATGAAACACTGGGCTTTTCAGGACAATTTAATCAGAGAATATCTCATGCTGAAATATCTCCAAAATACATATCTTAAATAAAATTTATATACTAACAGCCTAACTCTTCCTATATCAAATCCAATGGTGGTCAAGATGGGTGGGCTTGCTTTAAAATTCTCGACCCGGTGCCTGGCTCTGATGCTCTTCTCAGCCCTGCTACTGGGATTTATCGCTTCGGCGGAGGATGCTGCTTCAAGTGCAGGTTTTCTGTCCGTAAACGGCACAAAGTTCCTGGATATCGATGGCGATGGAGCCCGAGATTCCGATGAGGCAGTCTTGTCAGGGTGGAAGATCTTGCTGCAGAGAGACGGTCTGGAGATCTCCAACACCACGACGGACCAGGATGGCGGGTATCGGTTCTCCGATCTTGCCCCAGGCAACTATACGATATCGGAGGAGGCCCAGGCCGGTTGGAACATCACCGTTCCGGGCGGCGGATCCTATCAGGTCACTCTGACCGACCAAAGCTCACATGGTCTTGATTTCGGAAACCGGCGCGCCGAGCCCGCTGTTTATTCACCGCAGGAGAGCGACTATCCGGTGATGCGGCCGACCGAGGAGGAGATGAAACGCTGGCTGAGCCGATTCAACGCCACGCCCAAGATGGCAGCGGTCTCCTCCCAGCAGATCGCGGCCATGATCTCGACCATGCCCGCTTCATACAGCCTTCTGAAGTACCTGGAGTACACTCCGTCTGAGAGAAATCAGGGGAGCTGCGGCAACTGCTGGGCCTGGGCAGGGACAGGTGTCCTTGAGGTTGACATGGCCTCTAAGAAGGGTCTCGTGGACCGGCTCTCCCTCCAGTACCTATCCTCAAACTATCAGAGCGGTTTTGGCAAGAACTGGGCCTGCTGCGGCGGCTGGCTGGCAGACCTGGCGGATTTCTACTCCACCCAGAAGATGGCAATCCCCTGGTCCAACTCAAATGCCCAGTGGCAGGACGGACGCAAGATATGCGAATCCTCCACCTCAGTCTCTCCAAATCTGATCTCAACCAATCCGCGCTACTCACTGAGCTCGGTTACGGTTGAGACAATACCCACCCAGCAGGTTGGCTCCGAGGCGGCGATTGCCAACATCAAGAACGTCCTGCTGAGCGATCGGGCCATCTGGTTCGCGTACTTCCTGCCCACCGACTCGGCCTGGAGCGATTTCAAGTACTTCTGGGGATCTGAGCCCGAGTCCTCTGTCTGGCGGCCGGATTATTGCGGCGAGTACTTCGTGTTTGGGCCATGCCCCAATGCAGGAGGTGGCCATGCCGTCCTATGCGTGGGCTATGACGAGACCGACCCGAACGATCGCAGCTGGCTGATGCTGAACAGCTGGGGCTCCTCTGGCCTGCGGCCAGGCGGCCTGTTCCGTTTGAGCATGGACATGGACTACAGCTGCAGCTATCCAAACGTCGGATATGCATACTACTGGCAGACTCTCAAGGTATCATATCCCAGCAACACCGCTCCTTCCCGTCCAGTGCTCCCACAGGGCGCCACCAGGTGTTACCAGAACGATGGGCACTCCTACACCACGCTGGCCTTCGATCCGGAGGGAGACCAGATCCGCTTCACATTCGACTGGGGCGACAGGTCTGCCCAAAATACGACCGGACCTGTGGATTCCGGTAGCTACTGCTCTTCTTGGCATGTATGGAAGACCGCTGGCAACTACACCGTCAAGGTCAGGGCCACGGACAGCAAGGGCCTCAATTCGGAGTGGTCTGAGGGTCTTGCAGTGATGGTAACCGATGCTGGGATCAACCTGCCTCCGGACAGGCCAATCACGCCGTCCGGTCCCTCCAGCGGGGGGGTTGGCATGGAGTATCGGTTCAGCTCTGCAGCCGTGGATCCTGAGAATGAGCCGCTGACGCTGACGTTCGACTGGGGCGACAACTCCAGCAACTCAACCCAAGAGGTATCCTCCGGGACCCAGGTGCAGGCCTCTCACATCTGGTCGTCTCCTGCCACCTATCCGGTACGCGTTAGGGCCACCGACCGCCGGGGTGCAGTCTCAGAATGGTCCGCCACCAAGAATTTCACCGTCTCGGCCAATAAGAATCCAATGGCACCGACCGTCCCATTCGGGCCGACCGCTGGATTTACCGATGCGACGCTGACGTTCAACTCATCTGCCAGCGACCCGGACGGCGATACGGTGAAGATAATATTCTTCTGGGGCGACGGCCAGTCTACGGAGACAGGGATGGTCCCTTCCGGATACAGGGTGCAGGCATCGCACATCTGGACCTCTCCTGGCTCCTATCAGATTCGGGCCCAGGCAGTAGACTCCAGGGGCGGATACTCCGGCCTGTCCCGGACGAAGACGATCAAGATCAACCGCAATAGCTCTCCTGCCACTCCAAGGGTGCTTGAGGGATCGGGCCAGGCCTTCGTCAACGCCACTGCGAGCTTTGCAGTCACCACGAAAGATCCGGAGCGAGACCGTGTGCGATACTCCATCCGCTGGGGTGATGGCAACACATCCACAACGCATCTGGCCACCTCAGGCAGCCGGGTGGTTGTCCATCACCGCTGGAAGGAAGCCGGCACATATGCGGTGCAGGTGCGGGCTACCGACATAAAAGGGGCGGCTTCCGACTGGTCTGTCCCCATCTCGGTGGTGGTGACTTCAGGCGCCCAACAGTATCAGAATGGCAGCCAGCAGTCCAAGAGCGCCAGCATTCACGTGGTGCTGGGCAACCAGACCGACCTCAATGAGACAATCGACGAGGCCTGGGAAAACCAGACCACAGCAAACCGGACCTTTGCAGACCAGGCGCCTGCCAATCGGACCCAGCCAGAAAGCCCTATCGGCAGATCTCCGGTCCAGGTCGGTGGCAACGACACCGACGTTATCGTCGATCCCTCGATATCGGCCATCGGTCAGACCGGCGGGGCACCTGCAGGGGAGGTCAGCGGCAGCAGGACGACGGGGGTGGGCGAGCAAGAGCAATCCGTGCATTACCTCAAGGTGTCCATGGGGAGGTGAGGCCCCCCTCCCTTCTTCCTCCTATTCATGCTTTTTTGTAGGACCTTTATGCAATTGCCTTTTTCATAGGTTGCTCTGCAGACTTCAGTAATCTTCGGAAACGTATATCTCCCTCCTCACCCATAGCTTCCGGCGGTGTCATCCATTGTCCTCAGATAGCGTTCCTACCCTGGTGACCTGCGGCCTGCCCTATGCCAATGGTCCTGCTCACATCGGTCACCTTCGCACCTACGTCCCGGCAGACATCTTCGTTCGGGGATTGCGGAAAATGGGTCGGGACGTTCTTTTTCTATGCGGATCCGATGCACATGGGACTCCGATCGTGGTGAATGCCGAGTCGCAGGGCCTCTCCCCACAGGAGCTGGTAAACCGGTATCACCAGCACTTCGACTCCGTGTTCCGTGGCATGAACGTGATCTTCGACTACTTCGGCTCAACCGATGCCCCCTCCAACCATATCCGGACTCAGGAGATCGTCCGGTCCCTGATGGATGGTGGCCATGTATACCCCCAGGAGATCGAGCTGGCCTTCTGCCCGAAATGCCAGCGTTTCCTGCCTGATCGGTATGTGGAGGGGATATGTCCTTACTGCGGTGTGCCGTCCCGTGGCGATGAGTGCGATCAGGGCTGTGGCAGGCATCTTGAGCCTGGAGAGATCAAGGAGGCCGTCTGCAAGGTGTGCGGATCACGCGCCGAGTACAGAAAGCAGGTGCATTACTTCTTCCGCCTCTCTGCTTTCAGGGACTTCCTGCTCGAACATCTGAAGTCGCTGGGCGGCACAGCCAGCGCCCGCAACTACGCGGCCGAGTGGGTCAGACAGGAGCTCAAGGATTGGTGCATCACGCGCAACATGTCCTGGGGGGTCAAGTTCCCTGGAGACGACCGCCTGGTGGTCTACGTCTGGGTGGACGCGCCAATCGGTTACATTTCCTTCACCGAGGAGTGGGCCCGAGCCCATGGCGAAGACTGGGAGCGTTACTGGAAAGCCCCCTCCGATATCATACATTTCATCGGCGGCGACATAATCTATCATCATTGCATATTCTGGCCAGCCATGCTGAAGGGTGCCGGCTACACCAGGCCCTCTGCTGTGGTGGCCAGCGGCATGCTGAAGGTTGACGAGAAGAAGTTCTCCAAGTCTCGCGGCTATGTGGTCTGGGTCAAGGACGACTACCTGGACCAGGGGCTGGAGCCTGACTATCTGAGGTACTACCTGGCCAGCTACACATCACATACCAAAGACGTGAACTTTGCCTGGAAGATCTTCCAGGAGAAGCTCAATTCCGAGCTTGTGGGGGCGTTTGGAAATTTCCTGAACCGTGCCATCACATTCTCTGTCAAGAACTTCGACGGCAAGGTGCCAAAAGGCGATATCGATCCCGAGGTGCAAGAGCGGATCGGTGCAGCAGTGAGCGATGCCATCTCTGCCCTGCATGAGTATGAGTTCAAGAAGATGGCCGATGGGATCATGTCTCTGGCCGACTTCGCCAATACATACTTCCAGAGCCGTGAGCCGTGGAAGCTCGTCCGCTCGGACAGGCAGGCGGCCGCATCCGCTGTCAGGTCCTGTCTGCAGATGGCCAAGGCCCTGGTCATACTCATGCAGCCCATAATGCCGTCCAAGATGGAGGCGGCCTGGCAGCAGCTGGGCCTGGATGGCTCGGCGAACCTGGCCCTCTTCAGCGATGCCGCCGTCCCCATGGCCCAGGGCCAGCTGCTGGGTGTGCCAAAGATACTGTTTACCAAGATGGAGGACTCCTCAGTAGAGCGGCTGGACGGCATATTCAAGTCCCGAATCGAGGCTGCCGCTGGACGGGAGGAGAAGGCGGCAGTCAAGGCGCTGATATCCTTCGATCAGTTCAAGGCCATTCAGCTGCGTGTCGGCTGCGTAGTGGAGGCAGAGGGCATCAAGGGCTCCAGCAAGCTGCTGCGTCTGGTGGTCGACTTAGGCGAGGAGCGTCGCCAGGTGGTGGCCGGCATAGCCCAGGCCTATCCGCCCCAGTCACTGATCGGGCGTCAGGTGGTGGCGGTTGTCAACCTGGAGCCGGCAAAGCTCTTTGGGGTGGAGTCTCAGGCCATGCTGCTGGCGGCAGATGTGGATGGCCAAGCGGTTTTGCTGCGCCCAGATCAGGAGGTTCCGGCGGGAACGATGGTGCGTTAAGATGTTTTCGTGTTGTCATTTGAGAATTGAGATCCATGAGGGATACTAGAGGTGAATTGTCTTGCTTAGTGTGGAAGGCCTGGAGAAATCGTATCAGGTGATGGACCGGTCTGTGCCAGCTCTGCGTGGGGTGAGCTTCTCGGTAGACGAGGGGGAGATTCTGGGAATCCTCGGCAAAAGCGGCAGCGGAAAGAGCACTCTTATGAGGATACTGCGGGGGATCGAGCCGTTTGACTCAGGGCGCATAGTCTGCGACGGTATAGAGATAACCCCTGACTCGCCCCAGGACGTCTTGGACAAGCAGATCGGCATAACTGCAATTCATATGCAGCGGGAGTTCGGACTCTGGACTGAGTCGGCGCTGAAGAACGTAGTCCGTCGAGTGTACTCCCGGGTCACCGGCTACGAGGCCTTGCCAATTGAGGAGGATCCCGATTATCAGAAGTACTACGATGAGGCTCGCTACTACCTGGGCCTGGTCGGGCTGGAGAAAAAGGCCAACCACCTGGGCACAATTCTCAGCGGTGGAGAGAAGCAGCGGTTGATGATCGCCAGGCAGCTTGCCAAGAAGCCACGGCTTCTGTTGCTGGACGAGCCTGCCACCATGGCCTGCCCGGCCACAAAGCAGGAAATGCTGGACACGATCCTAAAGGTAAACCGGGATCTGGGGCTGACAACCCTGGTAGTCTCCCACCTGCCTGAGGTCCATCGGTATCTTGCCTCGCGGATGATCTGGCTGGAGGACGGGCAGATCCGATCCGTCGGCGGCACCAAGGAGATCCTGGATCAGTTCCTGTCCGGCATGGGTCCTCTGGCACCGCTTCCTGCTAGGCCAGCACCACATCCGGTAATCCGCGTCACCGGCCTTTGCAAGAGGAACTATCTGGTTGGATGCGGCGAGGTCATGAACATCTCCAACCTGAACCTGGACATCAATATGGGCGAGACCACGGCCCTAATCGGCTCAAGCGGGGCTGGCAAGACCACCCTCCTCATGATAATACAGGGTCTGCGCCTCCCGAAAGAAGGGAGCATAAGCTATCGCCTGGATGATCGCTGGGTGGATATAACCCAGTTCTCGCCGGAGCGCATGGACGTCCGCCGCAATATCGGGATCATGTTCCAGGAGTTCGCACTCATGCCCAATGAGACCATTCAAGAGCAGATCGGTTACAGGTTGGGTGTCAAGGGTCCGGACGTGCTGGACCACGCCAGGGCGGTGGCAAGAGAGGGCGGTGTCAGCGACCTGGTCCTCGATGCGCTTTACACAATCGCCGATATGACCGAGGATGACGCCCGGGCCTCCCTTGAGAAGCTCGGCCTGTCCAGGGATGTCCTGCGAGAGTTCTTCCCCAGCCTGCCGGGCGAGGACGCCGCACGGTTTGCCAGGCCGATATTCGAACTGTTGGGGCTGGACCCGTCGGTCTTGGGCAAGCTTCCCGAGCAGCTCAGCGGCGGTGAGCGGGTGAGGGCCTCTTTGGCCATACTTCTGGCAGCCAATCCGCAGATACTGATCCTTGACGAGCCTTTTGGGGATATAGATCCCATAACTCTGCGGGAGGTGGCCAATGCCATGAAGAAGGTCCAGGAGACGTACGGGACCACCATCCTGCTGGTTAGCCACCATGTAGGCCTGGTGCAGGAGGTGGCCCATCGGGCACTTCTTCTTGAGGGAGGCCAGATCGTGGAGGACGGCGATCCTGCAGAGGTTTGCAGGCGTTTCCTCTCCCGCTGCGATGCCAGATACCTGCAGAGCGAGGCGCCGTGAGGTTGGCATAAGCTGCATGGCTATGATCCGGGCTGCACCAATGCGTACGCAAGCCAAGCATTACCGTGCTTGAGAAAAATAACAGTGGATTTGAGGTTTATGGATCAGGATCTGGGGGAGATTTACCGGCGGATGGAGGGCAGGATCAGCCAGGAGGATTTCCTTTCCAGGGTGGATGAGAAGGTCTCCCTGATGGGGGGTCTCTGCGATCCGCACACAGCCGCGCTCCTCGTTGCCAGGGAGCTGGGGGTGGGCGATGTCCAGGTCAAGATCAGGGATATCCGGCCGGAGTCAGGCATGGTTGGATTCGTCGGCCGGGTGGTGTCCTCCTCTCAAGTGCGGGAATTTCGGCGTTCGGATGGCAGCTCCGGAAAGGTTGCCAGCCTGATCCTCGGAGACGAGACCGGGATTGTGCGGGTGGTACTCTGGGACGAGGGAGCCGAGCTGGTTCGCTCCGGTGACCTGCACGCCGATCAGGTTCTGCAGGTGCGAGGCTTTGCCAGGGAGGGACGGGACGGGACCGAGGTATCTATCGGTAGGGGCTGCACTTTGCAGGAGGTTGATCAGGATATCAGGGTGCGTGTTGAGCCCTTCAAGATTGGGGAGATCTCAGCGGACCAAAGCGACCTCAACATAGTGGCAAGGGTGATTGAGGTCGGGGAGGTCCGGCAGTTCCAGCGAAAGGACGGCACTGCAGGCCGTCTGCGCAGCATAGTCCTGGGGGACGAGACCGGCAAGATCCGAATGACCTTATGGGATCAGGCTGTCGATATGGATATCGCAGAAGGACAGGTCCTCGAAGTGATCAATGCCTCTTCGCGGGAGCGCTACGGCCAGGTGGAGGTGCAGACCGGGCGCTATACAGTTATTCGCCAAAGTGCTGCCGAGGTGGAATACCAGGAGAGCCTGGTTCCAATTCGGGACCTGGAGGTAGGAGCGGTCTGCAGCATCAGCGGATTTGTGAGCGGCATCGGCGAGGTCAGGGAGTTTCAGCGAGGGGACGGTGCAGTCGGTCGGGTGGCGAATATTCACGTCTCCGATGCCACCGGTCGTGTTAAGGTGGCTCTGTGGGGTGATCTGGTAGAGCTTCTTAATGGTGTGGACCTGGGCTTCCGAGCCGAGATTCACGACTGCCAGATAAAGAGCGGCTGGAATGACGAGCTTGAGGCCAGCTGTGGGTGGCGCAGCCGGATTACTTTCGCCCCGCCTGAATAAGCCAGTTATAATTAAGCAACGTATGCATGGAAACGTCACTGAGGTCAGGTAGGATGATGCTTTTAGAGGATCTGCCAGGGGTGGGGCCAGCCACCGCAGAGAAGCTGCGAGAGGCCGGGTACAATAGCGTGGAGGCCATTGCCGTGGCCTCGCCAGGAGAGCTGGTGGGAGCGGCAGAGGTGGGCGAGAGCACTGCGGCAAAGATCATAGCCGCAGCCAGACAGGCCGCGGATATCGGCGGCTTTGAGACCGGAGATCAGGTCTTGGAGCGGCGCAAGCTGGTGGGAAAGGTAACAACCTCAAGCAAGAGCTTCAACGAGCTGCTCGGCGGGGGTATGGAGACCCAGTCCATCGTCGAGGTGTACGGAGAGTTCGGCTCCGGAAAGACCCAGGTGGCCCACCAGCTGGCGGTCAACGTCCAGCTTCCATCAGAGCTTGGGGGCCTTAGCGGCTCTGCGGTCATAATCGATACGGAGAACACGTTTCGGCCGGAGAGGATCGCCCAGATGGTAAACGGCCTGAAGCCCTACGGCGATGCCGTTTGGGATTCGTCGGAGTTCCTGAAAAATATCCACGTAGCCCGTGCCTATAACTCCAACCACCAGATGCTTCTGGTGGAGTCGGCCATGGAACTGGCTGAGAAGCTGCGGGAGGCCGAGAAGCCTGTCCGGCTCATGATTGTGGACTCGGTAACCGCCCACTTTCGGGCCGAGTACGTCGGCCGCGGCACTCTCGCCGACCGGCAGCAGAAGCTCAACAAGCACCTGCACGACCTGGTGCGTTTCGCCGACCTCAACAACGCCCTGGTCTTGGTAACCAACCAGGTGATGGCCAAGCCTGATACGTTCTTCGGGGACCCCACCAAGCCTGTGGGCGGCCACGTCCTGGGCCATACAGCCACCTTTCGGCTATACCTGCGCAAGTCCAAGGGCGAGAAGAGGATCGCCCGGCTGGTGGACTCCCCCAATCTTCCCGACGGTGAGGCGGTCTTTTCGGTGACAACGGAGGGACTGCGGGATTGATCCGGGCGGTTGCGGCTGATATAGACGGCACGCTCACCGATATGCAGCGGGTTCTCAACTCGGCGTCGGTTGATACCATGCGCCAGCTGCATGCGCTCGGGATCGTCGTGGTGCTGGTCACCGGAAACACCCACTGCTTTACCCGGGCGGCGGCGGTGATGCTGGGATGCAGCCATTTCGTGGCAGAAAACGGAGGTGTGACGTCCTGGGACGACCATATCGAGGTGCTTGCGGACCGTCAGGCCTGCGACCAGGCTTACCTGATGTTGCACGAGTCACTCGGGGTCAAGAAGTTCGACTCGCGTTACCGTCTGACAGATCTCGTGCTGCTGAGGGGCTTTGATGTAAAGGCAGCCGGACAGCTTATAAGGGACTCCGGGCTGCCGGTTGAGCTGGTGGATACCGGGTTTGCAGTCCACATCAAGAACATCGGACTATCCAAAGGCACCGGCCTCGAGCATCTGGCAGATGCCCTGAGGATACCCCTCTCAGAGTTTGCAGCTGTGGGCGACAGCGAGAGCGATCTCTCCATGTTCGAGCTGGCCGGATTTTCGGCAGCTGTGGCAAATGCCGACCCTGCGGTCAAAGAGGCGGCAGACTACGTCTCTGCGGAGCCCTTCGGTATGGGCTTCGCTGAGGTGATCCGCCATCTCAGTCAGAACGGGATGATGGGCCCGGCCAAAACCTGGTCATAATGCCGGATCATCTCGCCAGATCATATAGGCAGGGCAGTCAGATCCTGCCACGGGCTACGATTCTCTGCAGGATCTCCGCCCAGTGAGCCTCGCAGATCGCCCACCAGCCAAGGGTTTGCTTGGCAAGCTCCCGGGCGGCCGGGCAGAATGCATCGACCGCAAGGTGGTAGGGCATCTCCGGCAAAGGCGGATGCAGCGGGTATTTCCTGCAGGTGAGGGGGCGCACGGGGTATATGCGACAGCCCCTGTCCCTGCTAAAAAAAGGGCATGGCTGCTTAAGTATCCAGGTTTGGCTCTGATCGTCCCGCCGGCATAGCGATCGAAGCTTCTTTTTGGAGCCGATGAGGCGGGCGATCCGGTCGAAGTCTCCCTCCTCCAGGACGAGGCCAGCCCCGGGCGTGAAGCAACACCTTCCGCAGCGCTGGCAGCGAAATATCTCCCAAAACAGCTCGGTGCCCTCTGCAGTCTCGGCAAATCCGCTATCCTTGGCCGGCAGCGGGATCGCCATGTCGAATGGGACCTTCTGGCCGAGGTCGATTTGGCTGTGCTGCTCCTCCATCCTTTGCACCGACCAGTGTGGTCGCATGGAGAGCAGAGGCGTATGCTCTCCCCGACGCTTCTCTCCCGGGCAGACGGTGCCGCAGAACCTGTGGCACAGGGCTTTGACCTGGTCCAGGCTCTGGGAGCGGCAGTCCCGGTCGGAGAATGGCAGCGACTTCGTTTGCGTCCCTCTCTTACCAGGGCACGATGTACACCATCTGCCCAACTTTCTTTCCTTTCAGCAGCTGACAGTGACGCAGCAAAGCAAACTGGTTCTCCGTCTCGCGGGCCGAAATTTCCAGCTCACTTGCCAGATCCTCTCTCGTGATCTCCCCGCGCTGCTTCACTATCTCATACATCTGCTTCTGAAGGTCGGTCAGCCCGTCGGTCCCTTTGAGCCCCTGGCTCTCCCGAAATATCAGCTTGGACCTCTCAGCCCAGGGGTCGCAGATCCTGATTCTCTGGCTTCTCTCAATATAGCAATCCTCGCAGAAGGTCTGGCCCAGATGGGTGAAGCAGTCATCCTCTATGAGTTCCTTCTCACAACCCTGGCATTTCAGCATTTGCATCTCTCCTCTGAAATATTCAAGAGCAGCTTTTCCCGAGGATCTCGGGATCGCAAACATCGGTCAGCAGATCTGCATATGATACAGATCTCTCACACTTTTCCATCGGCTGCACCATCGTTTTGCCGCATCATCCAGAACCAAATCATATAGCGGTCGGACCCCATCGGTATCGGTATGTGCAGACGGCCTTTCCTCCAGGTCCCCTGGCAGTGAACACAAGGGACAGGCTCTCCCCGTTGCTGCCCGCAGGCACAGCCCATGATAGCCTTCTCGAACCCCGAACAGCTCTTCCTTCCGAGGCCCATCCCTGGACGAAGGGCCAGCCACCGATGATGCCGCCGCTTTGCCCGGCTCGATAGCTGGCGGATAGTGCGGCATCGAATGACTTGGACCCGCAGCTCTGACTGGCCCTCATCTGAAAGCTGCCGTTTAGGGATAGCGTTGAGCCTGCCAGGAGGACTTGCGGCGGCTCCTCCCAGCTCAGATCAGCCATGACCTTGCCTTTGCAGCTGCCGCCTGCGCACGAGTCGTCCCAGGATGCAGAGGTGCTGGCCACGCTCCTGTTGAGGCTGACCAGGTGAGCAGGCCAGCAGGCGGAGTTGCCCTGGGCTACAGTCTCGTTGTCCACGCTTTGCAGGAGCCATCCCGGCAACGGGTGGCTGATCAGGTCCTGGGCAGTTGCCGGTGCAGAGCAGATAATCATGGCCAGAAGCATTGCCGCAGGCAGAGCCGCTCTTCGGCATGTCATATGCATATCTTTCATCGTCAATTTGGGCTATTATGGGTTATCTCATATCTTCCCCTTTACTTCTTCAGCAGGCCTTCGAGCAGGGCATCGCACCTCTGTCTGACCCTCTCCAGGATATCCATGGAGTAGTCCTGATGAGTTGGGATCTGGATCTCTGCCTCCGTGCCACGATAGTCTGGAGCTGCCGGGATACCCTCATCCGACACCGGTATGCGCAGATCCTCAGCAAGCTCCTGAACCAGGGCGCTTCGGGGCTGGACTGGCGGGCAGTCAGCCGCCATCTCGCGATAGTGAAGGAGCAGCGAGTCGACGTGTTCCAGGAATCCCTCAAGGTTGCCGCCCCGGCGGGCTGAGATCAGCTCTGCGCTCTCCTTGAGCTGGGACAGCGTGCCGGTCCTGGCCTCCAGCACCTCCCCCCGGTAGCTGGCCTTCACCAGCTCGGAATAGCCGGGGGAGACCACAAGAAGGTCGATCTCCATCATGCGATCCACGTCTTCAGGCTGGGGCCGGTAGGGGTTGACCACCAGATAGTCAAGGCCAAGGCGCAAGGCCAGGCTCTCGAACATGGGTGTGACCCCCAGGCCCCTGCGACCCTGGCCGATGGCCTGGCGGATCGCCTCTGGGCTCTCCGATTCCAGGCCGAAGTACTCGGCGAAGCCCCGCGTGGTGCAGAGCTCCCGGGTGCGCCCTTTCCTGGGCGCACTTATCAGCCCCATCCTCTCCAGCTCCCGGACGTGGTCGTATGCCTTGTTACCCCTCAGCCTGATAAGCTCGCTCTGGGGCAGGGGCTGGCGGTAGGCTATTACTGCCAGGGTGCGGATCAATGGGGCTTCAAGCTCCCGGGGAGCCACCGGTGCTACCAGAGGCGCCAGATCGGGACGTACCTGCATGACGAAACTGTCCTGAAAGGACCTGATCTCAAGCCCGCTGCACCGGTCAGACCATCGGGCTGCCAGGGATGTGGCGGCGGACCTTGCTTCCTCCTCGGATAGGCCAGATAGATCGGCGAGCTCTCTTGCCGTCAGTGCCCGGCCTGCGGCGAAGAGGGCAGCCTCAACCAGAGCTCCGGCTTGCACTGACCGCTCCTTTAGATTCATCTATTTAAGGATGAACAGTCCGGATCTAATAACTTGCCATCTGCTGCCCTGAAGTCTGGGCCAGCTCTTTTATCTTCGCGCTGCGAAATTAGGCAGAATTGATGAGCTGCGAATTGCGGCAAGATCGTGCAGGAAGCGCTGGCCGGTCAGGGCTTGCCAGCCTGAGCGGCTTTCTGGCCAGCCCCGCCTTCTCCGCCCTGACCGTTGGCGTCCCATTCGCGGTGTTCAAGATGCTCCTTGGCTTGCTATGCTTGCGGATGGCAGCGGAAAATGCCTCCGACTTCCAGGCTGCCTTGGGCTGGCTGGCAATTGCCTGGGCGGCGGCTGATCTGATGATGAACCTCGTCCGGGCCGCTTTCTCCCTGGCCGGGAAAGACTCCCCGATAGAGTTCTGTCTCATCGCTCAGGCAGGGCGGCTTGCAGGCAGGCCGCGCTTATTCCTGGCTCTGGACACGGCGGTCTCTTTTGGCATAATATGCCTGGTGCTCTGGTCTGGCTGGATCAGGCGGCTGGAGGGTGCAGAGGTGTACCTGTGGTATGCCGCCACAACAGTCAACCTGATGGGGTTTGCCCTGCTGAACCTGGTCCTGGAGCTGATGCGGCGGGAGTGATGCGATATCGAGTCCTATCTTCGGCTGGAAAAGTTCATTTAAATCGATTAGCTTTGTCTATATGGTGGGATTGGAATGAAGGTGCTGATACCTCTGGCAGAGGGGTTCGAGGAGGTGGAGTTCGTGACGGTGCTGGACATCTTGCGCCGGGCGGAGATTGAGGTGGTTACAGCAGCGCTGATAAAAAGCCCTGTGGAAGGGGCCCATAAGCTGAAGGTGATGGCCGACACTACACTGGATCAGGTGCATGCGGCCGATTTCGATGCCCTGGTGCTTCCGGGAGGCTTTCCAGGGTTCGTCAACCTGGGCAATGACAGGAGGGTCGTCTCCCTGGTGAAGGAGATGGACCGTGCCGGCAAGTGGATTGCAGCCATCTGCGGCGCTCCATCAGTGCTGGTGCTGGCAGGGGTGCTGAAAGGCCGGACCGCCACGGTCAATCCGGCTGGAATAGAACAGGTCTCGTCATGCGCCACATACTCCCCTCAACGGGTCGTAGTGGACGGCAGGCTGGTCACCAGCCAGGCAGTGGGAACCGCACTTGAGTTTGCTCTCAGGCTGGTCGAGCTGTGGGCAGGCAGGGAGAGGGCCAAGAAGATTCAGGCTGCTGTCCTGGCCAGGGTCTGAAAAGAGATCCCTATCTGTCCTCTTCGCCTTTTCCGTTTGGCCTGGTTATGAAGAGGTCTCCAAAAATCTCTTCCTGGTCCAGCCAGACCCTGTGCCGGTGAGCCATGAACAGGAGCGAGACGTAGTTCATCACCAAGTCGCCCTCAACCTCTTCGAGACCGACCCTCTCACGCCCTTCGAGGAGCTCCTCTATCATGGGGATCAGGGATTGGATGCGTTCCTCCACCCCTTCCTCGTGAGAGAGGTCCACGATCTCGTCCTCCGGCTCCGGCCAGCTCTTGCGCACCAGCCGGCGGCGGCCAACCATCTCCGCTTTCTTGAGCTCTGTTATCAGCTCGTCAAGGGTCACCGGTCGCTTTGTGCGGCGCCGCACCGGCGGCCTGGGCAGGGCATATGCGCGCTCGTCAGGCTCTTCCTCCATGATCGGTTCGGGTTCCGGCTCCTCTGGCCCGGCCTCCTTCTCCTCCAGGGAGTCGGATTTCATGCGGAGCAGGATGGCTGCGTAGAGGAGGGTTCGGGCCGGGACCCGCAAGTCCTGCCGCTCCAGTGTGTCGATGTAAGCCAAAAAGCGGTCTGTGGTGATCACTATGTCGATATCCCAGGGATCGACCTCCCCTCGCCTGGCCAGCTCCACCAAGACCTCCGCCGGGTCGCTCTGATCCAGGCCGGCCAGGTCGCTCTCGATCCTGTTGAGGCGCTCGTCTGTCATCTCCTGCCCCCAGGTCCGATCCGGACGCCTCGATCCCGGTTCCTAATAGCTGGATCCCTTCTCATGGAGTCACCTGGCATATCTCCTGGCCAGCTCGAGCCGTCTCATCCCGGCTGCTGCGAGGGTCCCGGTAGATTCCTGTGATGCTGCTGATATTCTTCTCCTGCATCGCCACGCCGACCGTATATCGGGCCTGCATGATCATTGGGCGTCGCAGGGAGACCACGATGAACTGGGCCTGCTCGGATATCCGGTGGATCAGCCTGGCTACCTTGTCGGCGTTGGACCCGTCAAGGAACATGTCGATCTCGTCCATGGCGTAGAACGGGGCTGGACGATGGCGTTGAATAGCGAATATGAAGCTGAGGGCAGTCAGGCTCTTCTCGCCTCCTGACATGGCTTCCAGACGGTGGAATACCTTTCCTGCCGGGCGGGCCTTTATTGTCATCCCCCCGCTCAGGGGATCCTCCCTGCTCTCTAAGATGAGCTCGCCGTCGCCACCTGACAGATCCCTGAAGATCTGCTGGAAATTGCCGTTGATGCTCTCGAAGCTGGCCAGGAAAGCCTCCTTCTTCATCAGGTCGTAACGCTCGAGCTTCTCTATGATCGTGTCCCGTTCCCTGTTGAGGGTGCTGCGGCGCTCGTCCAGCACCCGGAACCTGGTGTCGACCCGATCGTACTCCTCTATGGCCAGCATGTTTATGGGCTCCAGATCCTGCATCGCCTGCTCAAGCGCACGGATCTTGTGGGCAACGGTCTCGCTCCTGGGCGGCTCCTCATCCAGGGAGACACCGGCAGCCGATATCTCCTGCCTGAGCTGTTCCACCTGGCTCCTGGTCTCCGAGGCCGCTCCGCTAGCAGCCGCCGACCGGGCCTCGAGGCGGTCCAGATCTCTCTCAACCTGATCGATCTCCCTCTCGAGGGCCAGCATTCTCTCCACGAGCTCGCCCTTCTCTCCCTTCAGGCCCTTCAGCTCCTTCTCCAGGGCCCGCTCCTTCTCTCCGATCTCCAGCAGCGAGCCGCGCAGCTCGCCTATCCTGGAGACCGCCGCCCGGCGCAGCTCGGTTGCCTCAAGCCTCTGCGCCTCCAGCCCGTCCCTGCGGGCCGACGCCTCATCCAGCCTGGCAGCAGTCCCCTCCTCCCGCAGCCTTTCCCTCACCAGCTCTGCCTCGATCTGTGCTGCCCTGGACTCCTGGCGGCGGGCTTCAGCCTCGTCGCTCTCCGCCTCTGCGGTCAGCTCCGGTATGCGAGAGCCGGCCATCTCCCTCTCGAGCCCTGCCTGCTCGTCCGAGAGACGTGATATCTGGGCCTGCAGGGCATCTATCTCCTCCTCCTGGGCATCCAGACGTCCTCGCATATCAGCAGCTGCCTTTTCCATCTCCTCGAGCCTCTCCCTTTTTTCGGCAAGCGCCCTCTCCAGTCTGGGCCGCACTGCCTGGCATTCCTCACGGCGCACGGTCTTGGATGCCATCTCCCTGGAAATATCCTCGGATTGGCGTTTGAGCGCGGAGAGCCGTCCCTCTATCCCGTCCATCCGGTCCAGGAGCTCTCCTCTGAGGTGATCGGATGAGGAGATCCTCTCGGTGATCTCCAGGAGGCGCTGGTTCTCGTCTGCGGCGAACTTGAGCCGGGACTTGTAATGTCCTCCTGTCATGGCCCCGCTTCTCTCCACCAGCTCCCCATCCAGGGTGACCATGCGGTAGCGGCCCATCAGCTGCCTGGCAACGGCCAGGCTCTCTACGACAAGCGTGTCTCTGAAAACGTACCAGAAGGCCGGATAGAACTTCTTGTCGAACTTCACCAGGTTGAGGGCGTACTCCACCACTCCGGGCCGCGACGGCAGGGACGGCAGTGATCCGCGCTCCATTTTATTCAGCGGCAAGAAGGTGGCACGCCCGATCTGAGACCTCTTCAGGTAGTCTATGGCCATCGAGGCGTCCTCGTCGCTCTCTGCCACCAGGCTCTGCATCCTGGCCCCTGCAGCTATCTCGAGAGCGGCTGAGTACTGCGGGTCAACCTCTCCGAGGTCGGCTATTGTCCCATGCAGACCTTTGAGGATATCGCGCTGCATCGCCGAGCGGGCAGCCTCCACCGCCTTGCTGTATCCGGCCCTCTCCTCCACAGCTCGCATCTGGGCCTCCACACGGGCGTACTCGGTCTGAAGGCGCTGCATGGAACGCTCAGTCTCAGAGACTTCCCTCTTGAGGCGCAGTCTGGAAGACTCAAGATCGCTCCTCTCCTTCTCCACCTCCAGCATGCTTCGCCCCAGACCTTCCAGGTCTGCCTCAAGCTGGGCAGACTCCTGCTCAGCTGTGGCGATGCTCTCACTGGCCTCCTCGGTTGCCCGGCCCAGCTCCTCCCTCTCAAGCGACATGCGACGCAGAGTATCCAAGAGACGGTCCTGTTCCCGTATCAAGTCGGCCTTGCTGGACTTGGCCGCCTCCTTCTCCTGAAGGAGCGCGGCCAGCCGGTCTCGCCGTCCGGCGTGCTGGCAATCGGCCTGGGCCAGGATCTGGCGGGCCGATTCTGCCTTCTGGGCCCAGTCCTCCTTCTCGCCACGGACGCTGGCCAAGCGTATCTCCGTCATCCTGAGGTTCTCGGAGATGGTCAAAAGCTCGCCTTGCAGCCTGCTGATCTCCAGGTAGCAGGCGCTGCGGGATTTCTCAATCCCGGACAGGTCCCGGTCCAGGCTCTCTATCCTGGCCTCCTGGCGGGCGATCTCTCCTTTGACCTCCTCGCCGGAGCGCTTCGCCTCGAGCAGCTGGTCCTCTCCGGTGTCGCTGATTTTGGTGTTGATGGCTGCCAGCCCCATCTCAGCCTGGAGCAGGCTTTGCCGTTTCTGGGCCAGGCTGGCTGCCAGCTCCTCCCTCTCTGCTCCCAGGGCAGCCGACTCCTCCTCCAGGCCTCTTAAGTCCGACTCCGACTCCTTCAGCCTTGCCAGGAGCAGGAAGGCCTCCTGCCTGCGGCGTTCTTCCCGATGTGCCCGGTAGGACAGTGCCCTGTCCCGTTCGGTCTTCAGCCTTCCGAGCTGGGACCCCACCTCCTCCAGGATGACATCCACCCTGCCTATGCGCTCCCTGACCACGTCCAGTTCATCCATGGCCTTGCGCTTCTTCTCCTCGAACTCGGCAACCCCGGCTATCTCGTCGATTATGCGCCTTCGCTCCACAGGCGTCATCTCGATGATACGTGTGACGTCTCCCTGCATCACGACGTTGTAGCCTTCAGGAGTGATGCCGGCCCGTGCCAGGTGGTCTGATAGCTCGGTCTGGGTTACCTGCTTTCCATTGAAGTAATATGCTGCGTGGTACTTTTCGCCGTTGACCTTGATCTTGCGGGAGATCTCGATCTCGTCCATATCGATGGGCATGGTGCGTGAGGTGTTGTCCAGGCGGACAGTTACCTGGGCAAAATCCGGGTTCTTGCCGTCGGCACTCTTGTAGATGAGATCCGGCAGCCGCTCTGCTCGCATTGCCCGGGAGCTGCTCAGGCAGAGGGCAAACAGGAGGGCGTCCACGATATTGGACTTGCCGCTGCCGTTGGGGCCGGTCACCACGATGAAGTCCTTCTTCAGCGGTATGATGGCCCTCTTGCCAAAGGATTTGAAGTTCTTAAGCTCGATCTCCTTGACGTGCAAGCCTACTCCTCAGATACCTGTATCCGGCCTGATGCCGGCGATCTCCAAAGCCCCATCCCAAGTCCCCGCAGAAAGCTCTCCCGCGACGATGCCATGATCGCGGCCGGATTTCAAACTTTGATCTATTCGGCACCAGATATACCTATTCATAAGAGCATCCCGTGCAGCATTGCCATGTCGGTCTGCTGACCGGCATGCCCAACCATTAGCTACTCCTCCTTTCTCATTCCTTTTTCAAGATATTAAGATTTTCTGCTATGCCGAGCAGGCACGGCCAGGATACGCCTCAGGAGCCCCAGGCCCCGGGATGTCTCGCATCAGCCGGCGATTTCTACCTAGACAGGGTCGCGCACTCGTGCATGGGGGTATTTGGCTGGGAAAGAAAGGCTGTCGCAAGAATGAGGATGGTGGTGACTTTCTGGGAGGATTATTTAATTCATGGATCTACACTCTATTCCCTGATGGGACTTCTTTTGGAGATGCTGGTGTTCTTGATCAGCCTGGGTGTCCTGACCCTGGGCGCCCAGATGATCACAAAAGGAGCTGTTCATATAGCCAGGGCTGCCAGGGTATCGGAGTTCCTGATAGGGGCGACCGTCGTGGCTTTTGGCACATCGCTTCCGGAGCTGGCATCATCTCTTACTGCAATGTTGACTGGGGGCGGCCACCCAGGCATAGTCATTGGAAACGTGGTGGGATCAAATCTGGTGAATCTGGGGCTTGGAGTAGGGATTGGCGCTGCCGTCTTCGGTTTCATGCTTCGTCGAGACGTCATAAACATCGATCTGCCCTTCGTGATAGCAACCGGGCTTGCCCTTTACGCCTCAGCCCAGGATGGATCGATCTCGCCTCTTGAGGGACTGCTGCTGCTCAGCCTCTATCCGGCATATCTTCTGGCAGATATGCGCAGCTCTGGTAATGGTGAGAGCTCGAGTGAGGAGTCGTTTCGACTGGCACGCGTGGTGCAGCTCCTGGCCGGATCAGCCATGGTATGGATCAGCTCGACATATCTCATATCCTCATTGATCACCATCTCGGAGGCCACCGGGTATGCGGAGTCACTGGTGTCTTTCCTGTTGCTGGCTGTGGGAACATCGCTTCCGGAGATTGTGACTGCCACCTCTGCAATTCGGTCCGGCCGGGCGGATATGGCCATGGGAAACCTCCTGGGGTCCTGCGGATTCAACGTCTCAGTAATAGTCGGGCTCTCCTCTATGCTTGGCAACCTCTCCGTACATCTGGATTTCATGTCCTTTCCCATGCTGGCGCTGGTTCTTCAGAGCATACTCTTTTGCTTCATGTCCCTAAACGGGCGGATATCCCGTTTCGAAGGGCTGGTGATGATCATCACCTACCTGCTGATAGTCGTGAACCTCACCTGGGCGTGAGGCTGTCTTTGTCCCGATCCCTGATTGGCCCCAGGAGCCGTCTGAGGAGGATGCTGCTCTGTAGTTCGATGGCCGAAATTCATCCAAAAGCCTTTTTGCCGCCTGAGAAGAAGCGAACGACCCAAGCGAGGACTTGGAATGGTTGTGGAGACTTTAGCCGACGTGGGCGGCCGGCCGGGGCTGGACTGCAACGGCTTTTGCAGCTACTGTTATTTCAGGGGAGTCCGCAAGGTCGCTCCCTTCGGGTGCAAGAACTGCATGCCGTTTTCAAAAGGATGCGATTACTGCACCCGGGCAATAGCAGAGGGCTATCCGGGATTCAAGCCAATGAATATGGTGGCTTTCGAGGTGGCCCAGGCCAGCTTCGGGGTCCGGCCTGACAAGGTGACGATAAGCGGAGGAGGAGATCTTAGCTGCTATCCGGACCTGCTGCCGCTCTCGCAGCTTGTGGGAAAGAGCGGCGTCCCCATCCACCTGGGCTATACCAGCGGCAAGGGTTTTCGGCGGGGCGATGAGGCAGAGGCCCTGATAAGGGCCGGGGTTAGAGAGGTTTCATTTACGGTCTTTTCAACCGATCCGGATCTGCGAAGACGCTGGATGAACGATAAGAATGCCATTCCTGCGCTGTCCAATCTGAGGACGTTTTGCCAGAGCTGTGACGTATACGCGGCGGCCGTCATGCTAAAAGGCGTCAACGATGGGCCTGCCCTTGAAAAGACCTGCGCCGACCTGGAGGAGATGGGGGCAAGAGGCCTCATACTGATGCGTTTTGCCAACAGCCGGGAGCAGGGCCTCATCCTTGGAAACGCCCCGATCATCCCGGATCAGCAGGTCCACGGGGTTGAGGAGTTTCGGGACCTCGTTGCCGATATCAATAATAGCTACCATTTCCGGGTGACCGGCACCCCTCTATGGGACCCGGAGACCGGGGCGCCATTTGCCCTGGCAAGACGGAAGGATATGCTGCCAAGGCTGCCGGAGATCAGGCGTTCGGCTACCGTGATCACGAGCCTTGTGGCCGCGCCCCTGCTAAGGGAGATTTTCTCGTCCCTGACCGACCGGGTCAATGTGCTTGCGACAGGCAAGGACGTGGGCTGTCTGATGACCATTGAGGACCTGCAGGGCCTGGACCTATCTTCGGTCAAGAGGACTGCGATTGTCCCAGGAAGGATGCTTGCCCACGACCGGGAGATCAGGCAGGCGTTATCCAGGGACGGAGTGGACCGGATGGTCATCCGCGGGCCAGAGCGCCTCTCTGTGGATGGGGAGATGTCGATATCCATGACCGAGGGCGAGGTGCTTGAGCTGGAGATCGAGGCGTTTTCCGAGCTCATCGAGGATATAAACGCGCTGGGCGTCTGATCCAGGCGGGCAGTGGATCAATTATCCACGCATTCATCTCTCTGAAATCGTTCTTTTGGCTGATCTGCCTGCTCGAAGGTGGGCCAGGCAGACTGCCTCCTTTAGATCTCCCAGGTCTTCGGAGTAGTGCAGGTGACTATTGCACCGGCAGTCTGAGCAGCCGAAGCGTATGTAGGGTCGGCAGGCCAGCCCGATCATATCTGCTATCGAGCACTCGAGGTCTTCAGTGGTGCTTGTGGCCACAAGCCCTTCCAGGGTGGTGTGGGGCAGGAGGTAGTCTATATGCCAGCGCCGGGCTGTGCGGATGCCGTCGATTATCTCGATGTGGCGGGCGATGCGCCTCCACCCGGAGCTGGAGCGGGCGGAGCCGGTGTATGCATAGTAGCCTTCGTGGAAGCGGGTCCGGCCCAAAGCCCCAATCCCTATCTCCTTCGTGGCGTCCAGTCGCAGCAAGAGGGTGTAGATGCCTCCGGGCATGTCAGGCCTTTGGCTTTTTCCTGGATAAATCATCACGTATTGCCTCTATTGGCAGAGGCGATCTTATGATCTAAACGTCGGGTGGCTGCACGTCTGCTTTGGCGAGCATTTGAGAGAACTCCTCTCTATTGCCAGTGAGCCTGATCAGGCCTTGTCGCATCAGGCAGATCCTGTCACCAAGCCTGGATAGGTCGCCCCAGTCGTGGGTCACCATCACTGCCGGGACGTCCATCTCATCGATGATGCAGTGCAGATTCTTTCGCGCCTCCTCGCGGTGAGAGGCGTCCAGCGCAGAAAACGGCTCATCGAGCAGCAGCAGCGCCGGCTCTATTGCAAGGGCACGCGCCAGGGCAGCTCTCTGCTTCTGCCCGCCGGAGATGCGATCGGCCCGGGCCAACCTCAGCTCCCAGAGACCTGCAGCCTCGAGATGTCTTCTGACCCTCGACTTCACATCGGAGCTGGGGAGATGGCGGGCACGCAAACCAAAGGCCACGTTGTCATGGACGCTCAAGTGCGGGAAGAGGGCGTAGTTCTGAAAGACGTATCCTATATTTCGGGATTCGGGACATAGGTCTATGCCTAGGCGTGAGTCGAATAGGATATCGCCGTCCAGGGCTATCCGGCCGCTGTCAGGCCGAAGCAATCCTGCCAACAGATGCAGCACAGTGGACTTGCCGCATCCGTTCTCCCCAACCAGGGCCAGCACCTCACCATGGGCTACATCAAACCTGACCTGGAGCGGGAAATCTCGCAGCTGCTTCTCCACATCAACCTGCAGCATGCGCATTTCTCCTGGCCAGGGACTTTACCAAGAAGATCACGACAAACGAGATGATCACCAGCAGAAGCGAGATGCAGAGTGATACGTTGATGTCGCTCTGCATGGCGGTGTAGATGGCCAGCGGCATGGTCTGGGTCCGGCCCTGGAAGTTGCCGGCGAACATTATTGTGGCGCCGAACTCCCCCAAAGCACGCGAAAAAGTCATGATGGCTCCTGAGATCAGGCCCTGGGTTGCCAGCGGCATTGTCACGTGGAGGAATGCATGTGTCGGAGTGGATCCAAGTGTGCGGGCGGCTGCCTCAAGATTTGCATCGACCTCCTGGAAGCTCGACCTGGCCTGTCGCAGGAAGAATGGAGCTGCCACGAAGATCTGGGCGATTACGACGGCAAGGGTCGTAAACGCCACCTCAAGTCCAAGTGCGCTGGTGTGCCTGCCGAGGACCCCCATGCGGCCAAAGGCCATCAGCAGAGCGATTCCAGCCACGGCCGGGGGCATGACCACCGGCAGGTCAATCAGCGAGTCGATCAGCTCCTTGCCCGGATACCTGTATCGTGCGTTGATGTAGGAGACTGGCGTTCCTGCCAGCACTACGATCAGTGTGGTGGCGGCGGCCGTGGACAGGCTGAGGCGCAAAGCATCCAGCACAATCGGATCGCTGATGGTGTGAAGAGACAGGCTGCTGCCGCTTCGCAGGAACAGGGAGGCCACTGGAAGGCCGAGGAAGAGGAGGCAGAGGGCCAGCAGCAGTGATACCACTGTAGTTGGGACAGCTCTGCTCCATCGGGTGGTCCTGGCCAGAGTCCTTTGCTTCTGCTTTGCTGGATTGTTGCCACTCATCTCGAATCCCCACGTATGCCCTTGATGGCGAGCTTCTTTGCCTTTGGCCTGCAAAAGCGGCAACATCCTGCCCAAAAGGCAGTCGTCGGGCTATCGGCCTCTTGGCATATCCTAGGCTGCTGCCCCGGCGGTTTCAGCTGCCCTGGTGAGAATGTCTGCCTGGCTGCCCGGGGCTGACTGGATGAGGTTTGAGCTGCCTATGGGCGAGAACCCATGTCTCTTCAGCACCGACTGGCCCTGCTCTGAGAGGACCAGCTCGATGAACTGCCATGCTTGCTCCGGCAGTCTGGACCCTTGCAGGACTCCGATGTAGTACTCGGCAACTATGTTGTATCGGTCTGGTATTGGAAGCGTCGAGATCTGGCCGGTCATCTTCGGCGAGACGTCGGAGATGTAGGCAAGCCCGGCATCGGCTTCTCCAAGGGCTACTTTTGAGACGACGAGGTTCACGTTTGTCTCTTCAGACATCACATTGGCCAAGACCCGGTCCCGGTACTCGGGGCCAAAGTCTGGATCCTCCGCCATCTTGTCAAGGATCTGCCTGGAGTACTGGCCTACCGGGACCTGGGAGTTGCCGATCACCAGCCGCAGGCCTGGCCTGGCCAGGTCTGAGAGGTTGTGGATCCGGCCTGGGTTGTCCTTGGGCAGCAGGACTGCAAGGCTGTTCTTCAGGAAGGGGCGAACCGTGCTGTTATCGATGAATCCGCCTGCCTGCAGTGCCTCCATATGTTTTTTATTAGCAGAGGCAAATACATCTGCGTATGCCCCTTGCTCGATTTGGGTGCGCAGCATCTGCGATCCGTCGAAGTTCATGATTGCGCGGTAAGTGCTATTACTCTTATACAGCTGTCCCATCTCCTCAAATGCCACGCTTAAGGAGGCGGCTGCAAAGACGGTCAGCTCCTGATCCTGGTCAGCGGCGACAGCCGAACTCAAGAGGGCTGCAACGAGGAGGGCGGCGATCAACGGCTTTCTATCAATCATCTCAATCACTTTTTTTCGGCACTCTTTAAACGATAGCGCTTAACAAACGCCTATAAATTAAGCTATTACGTTTAAATTTAACCCTTTCGGTAGAATCAGCTCGGTGCAGGGCCCAGAGACTCGTTGCAGCTGGTGGGGTTGCCGGGCGAATGGCGTGGCACTAGACTGCGGGGGGGGCTTTGCATGTCTACAGGCCTGATTGGTGTGGATCTGCTGCTACAGCTAGGCCTCTTGGCAAGTGGGTTGAGGGTGGTGCGCAGCTTTTGCGTTTGCGAGTGGCAGAAGGTGGCGCTGGCCCGGGGCTTTTTTTCAGAGATGCCGAGATAATCATCGTGGGCGAGCCCACGAGCTCTCTGGAACCCAAAGGCGGAGGCCGAGGTCTTCGAAATGTTCGGGCGTCTGGAAAGAGGAAAGACCGCCATAGTCATAGGCCACAGGCTTTCGACGGTTCGGACGGCTGATTGTATCTACCTATTGAGGGCAGGGCGCGTCGCCGAGGCTGCCCAAGCACGAGGGAGACGCTGGCCCAGGGCGGCGAGTACGCCCTGGCAGTTCGAGATCCAGGCAGCGAGCTGCAGGTGAGTGGTTCTGCGGTACGTCTGATGAAATGCAGGGACCGATTAGAGATCCATTGACTGGTCATGGATTTGGGCTGGAAATACTACCTGCATTTCCAGTGCAAGATTCAAAATTCAAAAATCAAAATGCGCTTTCAGATAGTGATTTTGGATGTTTTATTTTGATTTTAGTTTTATGATGTTCCAATTTTGTGAACAAAAATGTAAGATATATATCTTACTAAGTTCAAGTAGGGTCTGGCGGGTAAGATCCCCGACTGAGATTGAAAAATGGACTCGAACGTGCGTCCTGCCCACCTTGGCCGCACGTCCGATGACACGGAGATGAGATATATGGATCAATCAAACGTTCGTGAACCATCAAAGCAGCCACAAAAGAGATGCTCGACCTGTTCCGCCAAATCCAATTCAAAAGGTATCGACGTCAGCAGAAGAGATTCGGAGAACCGTGGGACCTGCGGTTTGAAATCCCTGCCCTATGTCTATGCGCTCGGCGGGATTGAAGCCCGGTTTTCCAACCGATCGATGGAGATGGAGTACCATCAGGCGGCAAAGATGTCCAAACCGGTCGATCTTGACCGCCGGCAGACGTTCTACAACGTCTTATCCCTGCCCAAGAACAGGTATCTGGCCAGGAAGCTCTCCTGGGTTCTTACCATACAGGGCGTGCCGATATACATCCTGTTGCCGACAGGACCAGAGGACCTTGACGGCTTGCTCGAAGCCATAAGACCTCAGTGGGGTCCGCTCGATAGGCAGGTTGTTGTGGGTCGAAGAGGGCCGATCGCCCAGCCGGATATGTGCGGGCTGGAAGTGCCTATGGTTCTGATCGACCAGATCTACCAGTTCAAACATGGCGAATTCATGAGATCGATCCAGAGGGAAGCGGCTGCAGGTGAGAGGTTCAGAGATGCGGCAGACGATATGTCCCGGCGGATGATGCAGATCGCTGATAACACCGGCTCTACCGATAAGCATCGTGCTCTGAATTATCTGTCTGTACGCTGTCCTGAGATCTACACTAAAGCGGCAGAAGAGATGCAGCGGGACTTCTCTCTGACATCGGTTGAAGCCAGAGACTCCAGGATCCGCGGCAGTCGAAAGATAGTCTCAGTCGTCTTCTCATTCACTAATAAGAATGGGACTGCGGAGAGATATTTCGTCAGAGTGGATACAACTGAGCAATTTCCTTTCCTTGTCACCAAGATGGCGCCATTCTACGATAGGTGAACAAAAGAAAATGGAGGTGAAAAGAAATGGGTATAACCGGATACTGCAGGTGCTACGACAACTCTGTGCAATCTGCATATAGCGAAATAAGTTGCTTTGATGCCAGAATGCTTGCCTGCAACAAATGTGCCACCCATGGTGGTGCGTATCTGCCAGGTTGGTGTTAGACAAAGCAAGACCAGAGGGTTGGTGGATTTCCACCACCCTCCTTTTTTTAAAGCCTCACAATCGAGGCCATTGAGAACAGGGGACGCCCCTCCTCCGCTGTAAGTACATTGCGATCCGTGTTCTTATACTTCAATGACTGTCTGTACGCCTTCTTGGCGTCTTCGTTTCTGCCTAATGCCGTCAAGGAGTCGCTCATATCTGCCCAGATTAGGGGGTTGCTTGGATGTGCCTCGAGCGCCTTATCAAAAGCCTCTAATGATTCGTTATACCTTTTCAGAGACTTCAAGGCCTGGCCCTTGCCATACCAGCCACCCGGATTCGGATCGATATTTATGACTCTATCGAACGTTCGGAGGGCGTCATCGTAGCTGCCCGTTTTAAGCAGAGCCCCGCCCTTATTCTGCAGAGCAGCCCGGTACGCGCTGGATTGTTCGTCAGAGTGGTTTAGCGCTTCATCATAGGCAGAAATTGCCTCTTCGTATCTTCCGGCTTCGTAAAGAGACATGCCCTTTATGCCGTAGATATTGGCCTTCAACTCCGCAGTAGGTGCCTTGACGATGGCTTTTTCATAGGCAGCCATCGATTCGTCGTATCTTCTCAGATGCATGAGAACTTCAGCCATATTCATCCATGTCGCCCAGACATCCTCTCTGGCGGGATTCAACTCGATGGCTTTATGGTAAGCCTGCTTTGCCTCTTCCCACTTGCTCATCAATTGAAAGGAACGGCCTTTGAGCAGCCAGAAATCGACATTTTCTGGTGTCTTTTCGACGTTTTTATCGAGCAGTTCCAGCGCCTTCTTTTGGGCCGAAATGGAATCATTCATTTTGCCCATGAGTGCCAGCAACTGGCCTTTGGTCTGCCAAAGGGTGGCGTTCTCTGGCTCTATCTGCAGAGCATTATCCAGGGACGAAAGGGCTGCATCTGAAGAGCCAATTGCGAAAAAGTCACCACTTTTATGATACCAATAACCTGACGTGTTCTCTTGTGCCATGACAGATCCGCACAGTAACGCCAATCCAACTATGCAAAAAGCAAGACTCCCTTTTGCAGACATTTTCGTAGCTCTACGGCAAAGCAACTTATTCCCCACTCGCCAAAACATCTCTCTCAACCTATCCACACTCCTTCATTCCACAACAGCAAGGCTTCGCTTGAAATCAGGGAAGAGCCCCATCGAAAACCAACTACTGCCTTTGGCCAGTGTCCAAAGCTTATCCGCCGGCTTATCCCCGATCAAGCTGCCCCGCACTCCACACGTGTGCTTACCCATTCATGCCAATGGCATGTGGATTTTAGCTTGATCTCATGTGATATAAACATTACTGCTAAATAAATATCAATTACAAAAGAGTTGTCTTAGATAGCAGAAATAATAAATTACCCTGATTATAATACAATGTACATCACGTGTCTATTATTGCTGAGCAAATTAGCTTATTTCACCTCAGTAACTCGACCTTTTGCCAACTGGCCAAAGTCGCCTCTGTAAAGAACCACCGCTGAGGATATTGACGGTCGCCGCAGGCTCGTCCCCTCTTTGCAGACGGCTGCCGCGCCAAAATTAAGCCGCTTGCATGCTGTAATGGCTTGCCGCGGCCTCGCGTCTTCCCATGAGCGCCATCCCGCTCCGATAACCTTATGCGGCAAAACTGGCGTCAAGCCTTATCCGCGAGGTCCTGAAAACCCTGCGGCCACTGGCGGTCGGCTCGCAATAGATCCGTTATACACCCGAACTTTTTTGCCCCCCGGCATATAGAGCCACAAAGGGAATGTATGCTCTTTCTGCCTCACCTATCGCATTATCCAGTTCTCGATAACTATTGTGGGGATTAGCTTTATCAAATAACATGTGCAAATTGCATTCCATATGAAAACCCTGATTCAGATTCATAAAGAAGGCAAATACTTCGTTGCAATCGATCTGATCACGAATGTGGCTGATCAAGGATTGACAGAAAATGAAGCTATTGCCAACCTGAAGAAGGGTCTGGAAGAGCACTATCAGGTTCTATTGGAGCTGGCACCCAAGGGACGAAAGCTCTCTTTTCTGGATATTGAGGTAGAAGGGCTTGTCCAAGCTTCCGGCAATCTCAGCTAAGAATGTTATCAGATCCCTGGAGAAGCTTGGATTCCAGGTTTATCGGCAGTCAGGAAGTCATGTTCATCTCTGGAACGCGGAAAAAAAAATTGATCGTGACCGTTCCGAATCACACTGAGCTGGCAAAGGGAACATCGATCTCGATCATGAAGCAAGCAAGGCTGAATCGAAAGGATTTCATTGCAGCCTTGAAAGAATAGGTCGATTCTCGTCAGCCTGCTTGGCAGGATCGCCAAGCATGGAAGATCGCCCGATCCATTAATTGCCATAATCTATGATGGCTCATACTTTCAGAGATCTGGCCTTGGCTTGCCGGCACGAAGTTCATCTCCAACCAGTCGGCAAGAAGATGTCTGGATGCATGATTTTCCCGCAGCCAAGAGATGGCGGTTAGCTAGGTCAATTCCTCACTCCCTTTTCCATGACCCTAAGGCCCGGCCATATTCTGAGTTAGGTTTTTAAGCCCTACTGAAAAAGCCCACCCAACATCCTCAGGCTAATGCCTGGGGCGATCATAGCCTCCCTCAATAGGCGTCCCCGATTTCCGGCTCTTGCCCATTTCAGTGATGTCACTGTAACGTATTATGGGCTTGTACCTCTTTGCTTTGAAGTCGTCTCAAAACTCGAATGATTTCTGATCACGGACTTATTGCCAGCCCTCCAGAGTCCTCTTCAGAACCTATGCACCGGCAAATAACAGGCACTGATAACCCCACCTACCTCCAAAGCGGCGGGCGCGTCGCCGAGGCTGCCCATGCGCGAGGATCTGATAGCCCGGGGCGGCGAGTACGCCCTGGCTGTTCGAGATCCAATCAAGGCAGCCAGCTACAGGTGAGAGGTTCTGTGGTACGTCTGATTAAATGCGGAGATCGATGAGAGCTCCATTGACTGGTCATGGATTTGGGCTGGGAACACGACCTGCGGAAAATTAGAAGGCAAAGCTGCGTGAGGTTACGATCCAGAAGGCGGCGTATGGAAATAAATTATTGCAAGCCTGGATCTTTGAATTTTATGGTTCGCCAGGCCTACTATCCATGAAGATCCTATTCCAGGCCGGAATCTACCGCGACTCCTAAATCGCTCGCCTTCGCAAGAACGGCATCAGCATCTGAATTGCGGCCAAGTGACCTCAGAGCGTCAACTTTGCCTTCCCAGGCCATTGCACTTGTTGGATCAAGCTCCAATGCCCTGTCAAATGCTTTGAGGGCATCCTCATTTCTATCCATCTTTTCCAGAACCTCGCCCTTGCCAGTCCAGACTATGGAGACATATGAGGTCATGGTATCATTTATAGCCATGATCTCCAAAATCTTATCGTAGTCTGCGACAGATTCATTAAGCATTCCAAGCTCCGCGACGACACCAGCACGATACAGCTGCGCCTCAATGCCTGTGAAATCCGGATCGAGTTCTATCGCCTTATCGTAGGCATTTAATGCCTCTTTGCGCTTGCCTTTAGCTGCTTCTTGATTGCCCGTGTCATCGAGGATATTCCCCATACGGTTGAGGGAGATAGCCTTTCCTTCCCAGGCCAGCGCTAGATCCCTAAAATCGTCAGCTGGTATGAGGTCGATGGCCTTGTCAAAGGCTTTTAGAGACTCTTTACAGTCGCTTAGATTCTCATTGAGCACGGCCCTGGCACCAAAAGAGTATCCCTTACCTCTCCAGGCATTTCCATAAGCAGGGTCTATTTCGAGAGCCCTGTCATAAGCCTCGATTGCCTCTTTATGAGATCCAACCGAATACAGATCGTCCCCCTTCTTGATCCAGTCCTCCGCAGAATTCTCTTGAGCCATGACAGATCCGCACAGCAATGCCAACCCGATTATACAAATGGTCATCCAACTGCCGGACACCTTATTCCCCACTCGCCAAAACATCTCTCTCAACCTATCCACACTCCTTCTTTTCCATAACAGCAAGGCTTCGCTTGAAATCAGGGAAGAGCCCCATCGAAAACCACCTACAGCCTTTGGCCAGTGTCCAAAGCCTATCCGCCGGCTTATCCCCGATCAAGCCGCCCCAAACTCCACACTTTTGCTTTTCCATTCATGCCAATGGCATGTGTATCTAAGCTGGATCCCATGTGATATAAACATTACTGCTAAATGAATATCAGTTACAAAAGGGTAGTCTTAGATAGCATAAATAATAAATAATCCCAAGTATCATACAAGATACATCACGTGTCTACTATTGCTGAGCAAATTAGCTGATCTCACTTTAGTAACTTGACCTTTTGCCAACTGACCAAAGTTGTCTCTGCAAAGATCCACCGTTGAGCATATTGACGGTCGCCGCAGGCTCGTCCCCGAATTTCAGACGGCTGCTGCGCGAAAATTAAGCCGCTTGCATGCGGTAATGGCTCGGCCATAGCGCCCGCGTCTCCTGACGCATACCGACATACATCCTGTTGCCGACAGGACCAGTGGACCTTGACTGCTTGCTGAAAAGTCCATAAGACATCCGGCGTGTCTACTGGATATGCAGACTGGATAGGCAGGTTGTTGTGGGTCGAAAAGGGCCGGTCGCCCAGACGGATATGTGCGGACTGGAGGTGCCGATGGTTCTGATCGACCAGATCTACCAGTTCAAGCATGGCGAATTCATGAGATCGATCCAGCGGGACACGGCTGCAGGTGAGCGGTTCAAAGATGCGGCAGACGATACGTCCCGGCGGATGATGCAGATAGCAGATTATGCCTGTCCTTCTAAATTTTGCCTAAAGATTCTCTTGAGACTCGGATCCACCAGATGCACGGAGACAGCTTGCGAGTTGATTTTCAGGATATGATCGTAAGCTTTCGAGCTCTCGTTATACCTGCCCAAGGAAACCCGAAGCATCTGGTCGCTGTCGCTCCATAATTCAACCAGAATTGAGGCATTGTGCTCCGTCCAGACGGATTCCAGCTTCCTCCCGGCGCCTTTAGGCATCAGCTCTGTGGCCTTATCAAATGCATCTATCGAGTCGTTATACTCCGACAGATCGGCTTTCCGCATCCAGGCGCTTGCTGCTTTAGATGAGTTCAGCTCGATGACCTTATCGTAAGCAGCAATGGCTGCAGCATCTTTGCCGAGTATCTCCAGGCTCTCGGCAATTAACCACCAGGCCTCTGCATCTTCGGGATTGTTCTTCAGTGTTTGGTTTGATATCTCAATAGCCATCTGATACGACTTCATCGCATCGTCGAGTCGTCCCAGGTAAGCAAAGGCAGATCCTTGCGTCTTCCAGGCCTCAGCGTTTTGGGGGTATTTCTTCAAGACCTCATCGATTAGATCCAAAGCGTTCTGATAAGAGCTCAACGATTCGTTAAGCTTGCCCGCAGATGCCAGGCTTCGACCACGATTCATCCATATGCCATAATTTTCAGGATCGGTCTGCAAAGCGGTATCAAAAGAGGAAACGGACTCTTCGAGATCTAGATTTAAGGACTCGTCGAGTTTCATCCCAGAACCTGCAGCCTCCACAGCCAGGAAAGATACTGACAGGACTACCAGCGTGATCAAGGTAGATGTTAACTTGGCTCGATATGTCTTTCTCACATAACCACACTCCCGATTCCACGATATCGAGGCTCCACTCGAATCTGGAAGATACCCGGACCCGTTGAAAATCCTCCCTTCAGAGGCCAGTGTCCGAAAGCCTATCGCCGGCTTATCCCCAATCAAGCCGCCCCGCACTCCACACGTGTGCTTATCAGTCATGCCGATGGCATGCGTATCTAATCTGGATCTCACGTGTTATAAACATTACTGTTAAATAAACATCAATTACAAAAGAGCTGTAAATGATCGCATAAATAATAAATTATAGGCATAATTATACAATATACGTCACATACCTGTGGTTGCTGATCAAAATAGCTGATCTCACCTCAGTAATTTGACCAAATTGCGACAGCTCAAATTCGCTCTGGAGACGTCCCGCTGCTGATCATATTGACGGTCGCCGCCGGCTCACCCCACCCCAGATTGCCGACGCGCCCAAATGGTGCCGCATCCATGCGGTAATGGGCTTGAGCACGGCGTCTCTTCTCCTCATGCGAGCCGCCGGGCCCTGGATAGAACCCACCCCAGGGAGCAAAACAGCATCTATGGCCCATTTACGAGGCTTAAGAGCACCTGGGCAAAAATACGTGGCAGTCAGCTCCTGAATGACTCGCCGATTGGCTGTCCTCAACGCCTCGGCGATCCAGTCCGCCGATCCCCATATTGTCTTGATTGTAGCAGGGACCCGGCCCCGCTTTTCTGCGGAGCTGGCAATCCGGCAGGTCCGCCGGTGACCTGCTCAAGAGCGATAGTCCGGCAGCAGCTTTTGTTTTTGGTCCAGGCCCAGGGGTCCTAAACCAGAGACGAAAGCTGCAAGCCCGCGCCGTTTATACCTCTACGTGCTGGCTACCCGGGCCGGATATGGCCTTCTTGGACCCGAACCGCTCTTGTTCCGCGGGGCAGGGTTTCTGGGGGCTACGCCAGATCCATTCGGTATCTGCCTCGCCGATTGGCCGGCGGCCCTCTCGGCCTTCGTAGTGCCGTATCGATGCTGTGCGACCTCAATGTGCGTCCCGACAAGCTTCTCGATCTGGCGCAGAAGACTCTGTTCATCCGTTCCGCAAAACGAATATGCTGCACCCATCGCCCCTGCCCTCCCAGTGCGGCCAATGCGATGGACATAGCTCTCCGGCTCTCTTGGCAGATCGTAATTGACCACATGCGATATGCCATCGACGTCGATGCCGCGTGCTGCAATATCGGTTGCCACCATGACTCTCAAGCGGCCTGATTTGAAGTTGCGCATGGTTACGGTACGCTGGTTCTGCGATTTGTTGCCATGGATTGCATCGGCCCGGATGCCCCCATTGTTCAGCATCTTGGCCACCTTGTCTGCCCGGTGCTTGGTGCGGGTGAACACCAATACTCTGCTCAGCTCTCCTTTCTCGAGGAGGCCCTGGAGTAACGGATACTTCATGTTCTGGTCAACGAGAAAGACGCTCTGTTCGATGCACTCCAGAGTGCTTGCCTGTGGAGCAGCCTCTACATGTACGGGGTCGGTAAGGAGTCTCCTGGCCAATTCGTCTGTCTGGGGCGACAGCGTGGCTGAGAAGAACTGTGAATGTCGCCTCTTGGGCAGCCCTGATACGATCTTGCGCACATCGTTGACGAATCCCATGTCCAGCATCCGGTCTATCTCGTCTAAGACGAAGAACTCAACCCCGCTCAGCTTTATATGTCCCTGATTCATCAGGTCGAGCAGCCTGCCAGGCGTGGCCACCAGTATATCGACTCCTCGGGAAAGGGCCCGGACCTGTGGCCCTTGAGCCACACCGCCGAATATGGCTGTATGCCTGAATGGGAGGAATCGACCATATGTGGCGAAGCTCTGGTCTATCTGGGCGGCCAGCTCCCTTGTTGGCGCCAGCACCAGCGCTCTCGGAGCTCCTGGCCTGGGCGCTTTCTGCTCTTCATGCATCTTCTGCAGTATCGGCAACACGAATGCTGCGGTCTTGCCCGTTCCGGTTTGAGCGATTCCCATAAGGTCCCTGCCCTTCAGCAGATGCGGTATGGCCAGCATCTGTATTGGGGTCGGTGAAGTATACCCTTCCTGATCCAGCGCCCGAAGGAGCGGATCTATAATATTTAAATCTGCAAATGTCATTTATCCTCTTGATGTGCCTTGCGTCATTTCCCTATATGTCGGATTCATGTATGCTGTGCGGACTTCCGAGTGGGTCCTTGGATACCGGCCCTGGTAAGCGACCCACCAACATCGACCTCCTCTGGGGGCAGGTCGGGTCCCAACTTCGTTTCTGGCCTTTGCCGAGATCTCAATCGGGGCAGAAGCACCACACACGTGCTTAATTCAGGCTAAAACGGGGATTATGTCATAATCAGTCGTTTTAATGCGGTCCAGGCAATCCAGCCTTCCTGCCTTCTATTGGGCAAGATCCTGGAAATATGCTGTCCCATGGCCCCTCTGGGCTTAGATACCATGACACGGCTTTTTTTGCGTTAACCGGGCAGGTCTCTTCGGAGGCCATTGTGCTAATTTTGAATCTTTTTCATCGCTTAACCTGGAGTTGGATTTCGGAAACCTGCAACAAAACATCTCAACAATCATCTTGAATCAATGCAATGAAGCCAAATCCCTGGCGCTTTTCTGGACTATATACCTATCGGTCAAGAAGCTTCTTCGAGGCCGGCGCAGATGGATGCGAATTCGCGACTGTGGTTCAGTCCACAGATTTATATAATATAATCTGACGGAAGTTTTCAGAAAATATCTGTAAATGTGTTTGAAAAATCCTGCTGTGTGATCGCCAGACGGTCTCTATCGGGATTGGCCGGCCAGCCGTCCTTCGTTTGTTCAAAGCTTCCCGTCCCGGGGGGGATCTTGGCCCTGCCCATCCTGTGGGCAGGACCTGCCTTCCCCGTAGCCTTCGGAATTCTAGGTTATCATGTTCAACTCCGCAGACTTCCTTATCCTGACCAGCTCCACGACGTTTTGAATCGGCTGAAGCTCGCTTGTGGCCAGATTCTCAAGGCCTATTCTCATCTCCTCAGCCATCTCAGGCTGATTGAGCATCTGGTATCCATGAGATAGGTCCAGATAGGTCTGCACGGTGTAATAGGAGCTGACTGGATTTTCTCTCGCAACCTCCAGGTACTGCACGGCTGCGGTCGGATCCGCTCTTCTCAGCTGGTTTGTCTGGAAATTGGCAAAGTCGGTCAGGAGGTTGTTCCCCAATGCGAAGTTTGCATAGGTGGCATGCGGAGTATCAGGGAACTGTCTTGCCACCTGCTCCAGCAGGTTGACTCCTTCCTTCAGGTGGTCGCCTCCCTCGAAGTAGAGGAACTTGCCAACCTCTTCGCTTCCCAGGAATAGGTCGGCCGCTTCTGCTGAGTTCTGATCCGTGGCTGCATCGATCTGGACTGTCAGGGTATTTGATCTCAGCGAATCCTGGTAGGCCGCATATACCTGGTAGCTCCCCGGCTCCTCGAATGTCCACCCATCCCCGCCGAAGAATATCTTGGCCACGCCCTGAATCACCTCACCAGGTGCCAGCTGCTGGCTGGGGTTCTCTGCATCAATATGTGCATAGGGGAGGAACCGCCTCTCTTCTCCACTGGCATCGACGATCATGTAGTTCACGAACCCGTATTCCGGATCAAGTGGAGACAGGACGGATGCAGTCTGCTGGCCTTCGTTTCTCATCGTAACATACAGGATCACCGGCTCTCCGAGCTGGTAGCTCTCCTTATCAGACCTTATATCTAGGGTGAGGCCGTCTTGGATCTTCCCCAATTCAACCCCCAAGCCCTCGCTCAGAACAGCCCTCTCAATGGGCATGGTTGCCAGTGGTGTTGCCTCCATCTTCAACGTCTCATACGAGGCAGCCCCCGCTCCGCCCATCAGCATAATCAGCAATGCAAATATCATCAGCCTTACTATTTGCCTCATCATCCTCACCTCTTTTTCAATGGCAGTTCTCGAAGCTTACCCCGCTATTCGGCCTCCACCGGTCCTCAGGGTGGGTGTAGAAGTGGCACAGAGATGAAGCTGACCACCCGTAATTCCAATCAGACGCCAGGTTGCCTGTCTGGCTCATGATGTCCCGGCCGTTTCCTGTGGTGGGCCAGTCTGAGGAATCGCTGTGTTCCAGGTTGAGCGCATGGCCCAGCTCGTGAGCTGTGGTCCGCAGATAGTACTCGTTAGGGGTCGCGGACTGGGTGAACACTGCGAAAGCCCGGCGGCTGCCGGTATCAAACATCACGCCCAATACATTGGGGTCGGTGTATCGGGTAACCAGGGCACCATACATATGCCATATTCCGGACCCGCTGGCCGGCGGGCTGTTCATATGCGCGGACCTGAAGGAGTCCAGCTCAGCCAGGGTGTACCCCTGTCCTGGATGGAGGTCGGCGATGGTGCCTTCGTTTTGGATCGGAGTGAGCTCTATCCCGGCTAAAGAGTAGATGCTCTGCAGTGTGTGAGTGGCTCCAGATCGGGTTATGCTGGCGGGAGGCCAGTTCACGCTGCTCAGCTTGTCCAGCTCAAGCCTGATCCTCTTGGCAGCAATGGCATTGCTCACTATCTGATACCTGAAGGTGTTGGATTGGGCCGGGTTGTCGTATGCCATGAATATCATCTCCGGCCGGGGATCATCGTTCAGGTTGATGGCGGCTATTCCTGCTCCCTGTCCTTCCCATCCAACCCCAGGAACGGTCTGATAGCCGGAATCCCATGATGTGGCCACGCCAGCGGAGTTAAGGTTCCAGCCCACCTTGTATCGGAAGCTGTTCATCTGGCCGGGATTGTCGTAGGCCATCACTATCATCTCAGGCTTGGGATTGCTGTCCAGGTTGGTGATAAGGGCTCCAGCCCCCTGTCCTTCCCATCCCACACCTGGTATCATCTTGTAGTTTGCGTCCCACGATGTGGCAACTCCGGCAGAATTAAGGTTCCATCCGATCCTGTATCGGAAGTTATTGTCCTGGGCTGGATTGTCATAGGCCATCACTATCATCTCAGGCCTTATATTGCTGTCCAGATTGGTCAATATCAGACCAGCCCCCTGTCCTTCCCATCCCACGCCTGAGACTGTCTTGTAGTTTGCATCCCAAGATGCGGCATCTCCGGCAGAATTGAGGTTCCATCCTATCTTGTATCGGAAGTTGTTGTCCTGGGCCGGGTTGTCGTAGGCCATCACTATCATCTCAGGCCTTCCGTTGCTGTCGAGGTTGACAAAGGCCGCGTCTGCTCCCTGTCCTTCCCACCCCACGCCTGAGACTGTCTTGTAGTTTGCGTCCCACGATGTGGCGTCTCCGGCAGAATTGAGGTTCCATCCTATCTTGTATCGGAAGCTGTTCATCTGGGCCGGGTTGTCATAGGCCATCAGTATCATCTCTGGCCTTGGATTGCTGTCCAGATTGGTCATTACCACTCCAGCCCCCTGTCCTTCCCATCCCACTCCCGGGACGGTCTTGAACTGGGCGGCTGATGTATGGATCAATATCAGTATCATCAACAGTCCCATGATCCTCTTCATATCGGGTACCTCCTCATAAGGTGGCCATCCTTCGGCCGATCATAAATAACGGGAATAACTATTTACTGTTTTTTTTGTATATAAGTATTGTTAGTTAATATTTATGTTCAATGTTATTAAAATATCCTCCGACCAATGCCATTCTAACTAATGCCATTCTATCTCGTAATGGATCTGCCTATTTGAGTCCCAATAGTGATGCGGTGGATACGGGCGCCGTCGACCCTGTCATCTGGGGCTGCAGACTTTATGGGCTCTCAGAGAATCAGACAGACCTTGAGGTCCACTATCCATTTAAGTGCCTGTTCAGACGTCCGGTCGGTCTCCCTGCTGTAGGAGGGCGGGGCAGGCAGGTCAAGGGGCAGCTCATGAGATTCGAGCTGGATTTTCCATCCTGCCTAAAGGTGGACGGAAACTGCGACGCTGTCATCGGCACTATACTCGTCGAGAACTTTTATATACGATAATTGCAATTATTGGGATAGTCTCGGAGGGAATACTATTAGTGGACTTAATAAATTTTCGCGTATTTTATTATCGATCTTTGTGACAATGACGATGCCCACCATCCCCTCTTTGGCTGCCGATCAGGCAACTTCTGCAGAGGATCTGACCTACATAGCTGAGCAATTGCCGCCTTATAACTATCAAGAGGATGGACAGCGCCAAGGCATCTCAGTTGATCTGCTTGAAGAGATGTGGACGATAATGGGTGTTGGCTTGAACAGGAGCGCCATCGAAATATTGCCATGGGCTGACGGCTATAAGAGGGCTTTGGAAGAGAATAATACCGTGCTGCTTACAACTGGCCGCATACCGGAACGGGAGCATTTATTCAAGTGGGCAGGGCCAGCGGTATCCGGCAGGTACGCGCTCATGGCAAGACGCGATAGAAATATCGCTATCGAGACCCCAGAGGACCTGAAGAAATATAAGATCGGGACCATTGTGAATGATATGGCGGTCCAATTGCTTCTTGATGAAGGCATTAGGGTGGAGGATTTGATCCTCAAGACCTCCCCAACGCCGATTATCGAGATGCTTGAGAATGGGACCATTGACGCCTGGGCATATAATGATGTAACTGCTTTTTGGCTGATCCGGGAATCAGGTGCAAACGCCAGCGAATATGAGACGACTTATGTGCTTGAGCTGGCCGATGCCTACTATGCCTTCAATAACGGGACGTCAGACTCTCTGGTGCAAGCTTTCCAGCAGGCTTTGGATCGTATCAAGGGCAATAGAGATACCGCTGGCGCAAGCGATTACGAAAAGACCCTGGCAAGGTATATCCCCACCGGGTAGGTGTTGGACATGAACAGATGCGATATGCTTTTTCTTGCCCTAACTCTGAATGCATTTTTTTTCTCAACTCAATTGGCATTGTCAGACGATTTTGCTGGCATGGAAATTGAGCCCCCGAATGCCGCGTCCGGCAAGGCCGAACTCGTCTCTTTTGTTGAGTCGGCCGTGGCCTTTGCCAAAGAGAATGGCAAAGATCTGGCGCTCAAGGAGTTCAGCAATAGGACTGGCGAATTTGTCCAGGGGGATCTCTACATCTACGCCTACGACTTCAATGGAACCAACATAGCACATCCATTCAAATCCGATTGGATAGGCAAAAGCAAGATTAACGAAACGGATTCCAATGGCGTCTTATACATCAAAAACCTGATCAGCGCTGCGAGACGTGGGGGTGGCTTCACATATTTCATCTTCCCAAACCCTGCCCACGGTAACGAAGACGAGTTTAAGATCGGTTATGCGATGAGAGTGGATGATAGCTGGTGGCTGGGCTCTGGACTGTATTTCCCTGAAGTCTCCGCGTCTTTCGATCAGGCTGATAGAGACGCACTTGTTGCCTTTGTAAAAGAGGCTCTTCAATTCGCCAGGGATAACGGCATGCAGAAATCTCTTGAAGTCTTCAATAATCCACGGGGGAACTTCACAAGAGATGGACTTTACATCTTTGCCTACGATTACACGGGACAAACCCTGGCCCTTCCTTATCAGCCCAAGCTGCTTGGTACAAGCCGCATCGATGCACAGGATCCAAACGGTGTCTATTTCATTCGGCAGGTCATCGAGACTGCCAGGATGGGTGATGGCTTCATGTATTACATATATCCCGATCCGTCCAGGAACATGGCTCAAAGATTAAAGCTCAGCTATGTGAAGAGTCTCGATGACACATGGGTCCTTGGCTCAGGAATCTATTCGACAGATTAGGACATACTCGACCTACCAATTTTTTAAAATACACGTCTCTGGCTGCTCCTGCACCCAGGTTTCCGGCGCGACTGCGGTCGGTCATGAGAGGTTTTTCCGGGGCGGCGCAATGCAGAATGCCTGCCTGCAATGCTGTTATGAACTATTATGAAGTTTTCACATGAAATATGATCATAATAATTATGAACAATTCTCAAAAATTACTAAGTGGTGGTATAGCAGGTAATCTTTCAGGTGATGGTCAATTGAAAGCTGTATACTGGCATCCATGGGACAGCTCGGCCACGTCAAAGGACCGATCATCCTGGAAGAGCATGATCCAATTGCGTATGAAGCCCTGGGATCAGATTTTGCCCGAAGATGGATTCAAAGAGAGGATGGGTGGCACAGAACCTCTCTGGAGGCCGTGGTATAGAAAATCCTGCATGAAGTAGGCAGATCCCGCTATGCGTTTGCTATCCGGATCGATATTGGGGTGACGAAATATGTGCTTGTTTGTGGCATAAACCTTTGCACGGCGAACAGGAAGCACTGGAAGAACAGGACTTCTCTTCCCCATCTCTCATGAGGTTATCTGCTGTTTCTTTCACAGGAGGCGTGGAAGTTCGTGTTCTTCCTCTTATTTGCAGCGGATTTCGCTCCAAAATTCGCAGAACAATTATAAATAGTTTTGATACTATGTGAGTCCTTATGGAGTTGATACTATGAGAATACAAGCAGCTACCATTTTGCTGCTGCTCTTGTTGATCGGTCAGGCAGCTCCTGTATCTGATGCCGCCAGGATGACGCTTCCAAGTGGCATGAACAATCCCTTAACCATCAGATACCCCGAGTTAGCCCACGCTCCAGCTCCCGCTGCAATTTATGAAGGGCTCAGGGCAACTTATGAGATTGTCGCGGGGTCCCCAGATATGACAACAGGGGGAGATGTAGCCTTTGTGGGGGGCGAATCAGGCGCTGGCTTGGTTCAAGTGAATGTCGTCGCCCTGGAGAATGGCCAGGCAGCCACCTGGACCGAATCATTTTCTCCTGATCCGGTTCTGGGTGGCATGAATAAGGTGAACTTCTACGGCTCTGTAAATCCGTCTGGATGCGGGGACTTCTGGTGCAATCCCCAGGTTCTTCGTGCTATCCCTGATAGGGCGGGCGATGATCTGACGGTGGACCGTGGTACATACGAGCTTGGTGGCAGGCAGTACGATATCATAAGGTTCAGCTATCGGTCTCAAGGGATCTGCCTTATCATGATCTACGACCTGGAAACAGGCATAATGCTTCATCATACCGCGGACTTCACCTCCAGCTTTCAGACTGGCGAGGGTGGGATTACCACCAGAGGACAAAACGCTATAATGAGGCTGTCAAATCTGCGGCAGGTCAATATCCCATGGAAAGACGGCTTAGTTCCATCCTGGGCCCGGCCGGGAACGACCTTGTCCTTTCAGGGACAGCATTACTTCTGGATGCCTCAGCTTCCTGATGTCGCTCCCACGGCGTCTCCTCTGAGCGCTGAGCTTCAAATACAGAGTGTTCACACGAGATTTATCGAAGGAATACAGCAGACTTACACGGCACAGGCCATTCAGCCAGCATATGTGCCTATGATATCCGGAATCGCTCAGCTCATGGGATTCTGGGTGCCAAAGGAAGCGATGTCACTTGAGCCTGGAGCTGTGGATAGTGACCCAGACACCGGCATGATTGTCAGCGTCGTGGATAGTACGCCTGAGGGACTCGTGATGGAAGAGGCTAACAATATAAATTACAGGCTTACAGCAGCCTACGATGCCACTGGGAAGGTGTTTCAGACGGTAACGGAGAGCTATTCTGGAACTGCCACTGGGGAGAGAAACGAGTTGCAGCTAGTGTGATGATACACGCTGTTCAATAATCTTTTTATTACTGTATTTTATAAATTCGGTGTGGGGTGCTGAGATTGCGCTGGAACATGCTTACGATCCTCATGGGGGATACCGAGTCTAATGATATCGATCTCCGTCTGAAAAGTGACGCTGATATTTTTCGTTAAAATAAAAATAAAATTAATATAAAAAATTATGCAGGATATACTAAATCCTATTCGGAAATAGCCGCTGTTTCGAGACCTTCTCTCCTCCGCTCCTGAGGGCGTGCCTGGAGTATATATCGTCTGCATGTCTCTTTCATATCCTAAATAGCATCTTTCCGGAGTCGGTGTGTGCGCGTGTCCTTTTCACGAAACTCTTGACAGTGGCCTAAGATACGGAGAGCGCATCATAAACGCTTATTTTGAGTTCTCCGTGGTTATCACTATAACCCCCTCCATCGAATACGCGCGCTTTGAGCGTCTTTCCATCTCCGAATAAGACCGCCTCATAGACATGAGATGGATTGTATTCGGGCAGCTTTCCCGTATCTTTCTCTATTAGTTCACTTAGATGAATGGACGGATCGATCAGCTCTAACTGCCCCCATACTTTTAGCTCTCCACCGTTCGGCTCAAGTGGTGTATTATAGCGATAGACGCTGTCACATCCATCTTCCTGGCCATCCCAAAGGCTGCATGTGCCTTCCCCGACGATTATGTAAGGCTTGCCCCTCTCAAGGACGATGCCGAGATCAGTCGGCGTTGTGCTTATCGCAGGAATGGAGATTGGACCGACCAGGAGCGCCCCTTTTGTGAAATTGCCTGCAGATCCCGATCCTCCGGTACCGTCTCCAGATCCTCCGCTGCGGCAGTCGTTACAGCCGTAGTAGTCCTCGTAATAGGGACTGACCATATGAATCGCTTCGTCTCCGGAAGTCCAGTCGTGTGGGCCTCCGAAATTGGGTTCGACTTCCCAGCCTTCCCTTGCCCCCAAATCGGTAATATAGCACGTGACTCCATCTGATGCGGCTCTGGCGGCATCTCCGCTCGCAGCGGCCAGATAGAGTTGATAGCAGCTGCAGGGATCGGAAATATATTGCGGTTTTCGCAACAGGCAGTATTCTTGAGCACAAACAGCATTAAAAAGCAGCAGCAATGTCAAGAACACAAGAATAAATCTTGCCGAATTCATGACACAAATTGATGGTGCTAATTTGATTTAAGGGTGTTGCCTGATCGGTGGCTCCAGAGATCCGCATGAGTTATGCCGGCAAATTGCAGAGCGGCTGCTCTCAGGCTGATGCTCGGCTTGATCCATTTCTAGTTCTGGCAATAAACGATCTCTTTGGCCGTGAAATACAATTCATTCGATGATCATTGACAAGCATCTCATCCTTCAGTTCGAGGCAATATTGATGAATACATATTGATGAATACTGTATCTATAATATTTTTACATGGTGCTTGCGTTTGAAATGGTTTTGGAACTCCACAGCACCACCTTTAAATAGAAACTTATTTATTGAATGCAGATCAGAAAATAGATGAAATGAGGTATATATGAGATACGTACGCATATCCTGGATCGCCCTTCTTGCCACATTCCTTGCACTCTCTGTATCCGGCATCGCCGGGAATGCTCCTGATCCATATACAGCGAATTTTGGCAATGAGAGCATAGATCAGACACACTCAGATCTGAATAGCTCAGATCGAGTGGAGATGAAGACGATAGGAGTCATCGGCGGGGTGAGCTGGGTATCATCGATCGAATACTATCGACTTCTCAATGAGATGGTTGCAGAAAGACTTGGTGGCCTTCATTCTGCCAAGGTCCTGATGTATTCCATAGAGTTCGGGGAATTTTCCGAACAAGAGCGTCTGGCTGAAAAAGGCGACTGGAATGCTCTGGATGGAATCATAATTGATGCCGCCCAGAGGCTGAAGAGAGGCGGGGCAGATTTTATCATCATAGCTTCAAATACCGTCAATTCGAGGGCGGATTATATTGAGGGGGCAGTCGGGCTTCCAGTCCTTCACATCGCCGATGCCACCGGGGAAAAGGTTAATGAGTGTGGGATTAAGACAGTTGCGCTGCTTGGGACTAAGTACACAATGGAGCAGGCCTTTTACAGGGAGCGGCTGGAAAATTACGGCCTAAATGTGGTAGTTCCAAATGAAACCGAACGCAATACGATCAACACCGTAATATTCGATGAACTTTGTGCCGGAAAGTTCTACAATAGCTCAAAGGAGAGATTTATTCAAATCATCAACCGCCTCGTGGATGAGGAGGGTGCCGAGGGTGTGATTTTAGGGTGCACAGAGATTCCGCTTCTGATCAAACAGGAGGATGTCAGCACGCCTGTATTCGATACCACGGCCATTCATTGTGAAGCTGCAGTGAAATATGCTCTGAACGGCACAAGACCTGCCTGGGGAACAGCTGCAAAACGCACTGGGGAGTCACAAACGAAAATGGTGCCATAACCGCCGCATTTGCACTTCTGACTATTCCTGCGGTAATGGTCAGCCTATTCCTCCTGTACCGCATCCGGGCTGGATTGCCGCAGAACATGCGGCTGCGGCTAATCCTCTTGATGCAAGAATCCCCTGATATGGCGTTCTGTAGAAAAATGCCCGCTGAAAGCCATTTTTGGAATAGGCAATAGATTGTTTGGGTTGTGATAACGCATGGATCCTTTAGGTGTTATGAATGCGATTCCCCTGCGAAAAGCCTGCAGGGCTCTGCAAGACGTGCCTGCAATGCGCATATACACGCCTCGCGCCCTGCAACTCTTATTTTTAGCGGTCGATCGTCGTCGATCTGACCGACCTTCACGGCCAGGGTTTTATGCCCTATTCATCTCAAAGGGGAAGATCCACTTCCAGTCATCTTTCATACTGACCAGATGCCAGCCGCTCTGCGGCGCCATTTCAGAGGAATTTAATGCCCCCTCATCATAGATGTATTCCCTGGCCGCATCATTATGGTTGTTCAATAGGCCTATAGCCTCTGGATTGCCATCGGTAGCAAACTCAAGCATCTCGATATCCCCGTCTGAGTTGCCATAAGCCAGGATCGGGCGGCGACCGATGAATAGCTGGATTGATGTGGGCTTTGTCGGACCATTATCATAATTCCATATATTTGGAAGCATTGATATCGAGCTGGTATCATTACTCTCCACAAACTTATACTCCCAACTGGAGCCAATTACCTGCTCAGGCGGTATGCCATAAGTGCTTTCTGAGAAAGCCCGGACGAAATCCACACCGCTTCCTGTCACGATATAGTTCTTGAAATCATTTGAACGCAGATAATCCAGAAGATCCAGCATGGGCTGATATACGCATTCGCTGTATGGTCGGCCAAACCGCGGGTGGATGGAATTGATCCAGCTCCTGACGAGTGCCGAGTATTCATCAACTGTCATGTTGGTGCTCGTGGCTGCATATACCTTAAAGATCTCCTGGATGCTATAGTTGCTCTCGGTGAGGATCTCGCCTGAGAGGATGGACACAAAGGGCTCTTCGCTATTCCATTCAGGATGCATTGGGGCCAGGTCCCTGACTCTGTCCTGCATGAAAAGGAGCATGAATGGAGACGGCTGCTCACAGCATAGGGTACCATCCATATCAAAGACGGCAATGCGCTCCTCCGGGGGGACATAAGATGGGCTGCTATCATTGGTGACGGCAGCCACGTAATCGAGAATTGCCGTCTTGGCCTGGCAGTCGTTCCATGACGGCAGGATGTCGCTGGTGTTAGACGTCACCGTCATTGAGGCTGCCTCGCCGGCCATTGCGCCAACCGGCATCAGAAGAGCTATGCAGATTAGCAAGATCCTGATCGTGCTATTTGGTTCTTTCAACTTCATCTCCTCCAAAATCTTACTTCATAACCAGATAGGCAATGGCATGGCAGTATAGCGATGCCAATTATTTCGTATTTAACCCTATATCTTGCTTGAATTATTCCTCCATCATAGATAAATACCTTTGTCTGATCATTCAGCATGAGCGATTATCTATCATTTGATATTATGTTAGTTTATAAAATGTCAGTTATCATTTCCCTCTGCCATGGCACCCTCCGCCCAACCGTCCCCCGTCGCCCCCACTTGTCCGACCACCTCCTGGCATCCATCAACCATCCGTCAACATACAAAATATTATTAAACTAGACACTCCAAACAAGGCGCGTCTTTCATCAGTAGTTCGCTTTTCTGCTTCCTGATAATGCTTACGACCTTGCTTGATATGTTAATTAATCCTATAAAGTGCTGTGTTGATTAACTATTTATATTTGATAAAATTATTATTTATACATTATTTATAAAAGTAAGCGAAATTGGCGTGGATATAATTGGAAACTCGTTAGAATGGGCAGTTTTATCTCTCCACGGGTCTCCTAAAACATTGGGATAAGGAATTGGAGGAGACGAACTTGGGCAAAAACGGCCGCCCTTTTCAGTATCCAGAGACATTCATCTAATTCAGCAGCCTGATGTGCGCATTTTTTCATCTTCCTTACCGCCAATTGGAAGGCTATATGCAAGCGTTAAGCTGATTCGTTCCTGAATTGAGATCAGCCGATTACACGACTCTCTAGCAGAGAATCACGAAACTAGAACTCAATTTTCCGATTCCTGAAAAACGATATACTTGTAGCTGTTGATTCGACTGGGATGAAGGTCACTACCAGAGGAGACTGGATAAGAGAAAAACACGGTGTAAAACGCAGAGGCTAAATCAAAGTGCTCATCGCGGTGGATGTCGAAACAAGAAAGCCTGTGGCTTTCGAGATAACCGACGAGAGGGTCGTGGATCACGAAATTGCAGAATCGCTTCTCGAAAGAAGATCGCCTTCATGCAATGATTTTTCGCTCTTCACCCTTAATTTGAGATATAACTTAAACCCTGATGTTGTGATATGCTCCTTACGTGTGGGAATGCTGACTGGATCACCCATGTCGGATCAGATAGGACTTATATTATATAATAATATCAACGGCTCAGGTTTATTCTTGTGGGGAATTGGCTGATCATGGTACATTGAAAAGGACCTGTCAACAATTTGCCTGCGATAGTGGGGGCTCTCAAAATTCTATGGGCCAAAGTCCTCTGGATTCTATTCATTGTCTCTTTTCAGCTTGATGAAATTTATCCGATAGAGGAAACACTAAATACAAGAATGGGCGTATAATCAATAAATATAATTGGAGGAACTAGCAAGATTGACTATCTGGAACATTAAGGAAGGAGAGATTCTCGCAGTGACAGCATTGATCGGAAGCATGTGCGTAGGCTTTGTATGGGGATGGCTGGTGGGCTTATTAGACGGCAGAATCAAGCGCCCTATTTTGGACGCTTCAGCAATATGCTCGGCGACAATCCTCTTATCAGGCCTAATGCTAATCCTTTCAGATTCACTGGCTGTGGCGCTCTTCCTGGTCGCTTCAGGTCTTTCCCTGTTTCTCCACATCAGTTGGCGCAAAAATCTCGGTAGCCGTTCGGACCACCTAAATTCTGGAAAGAGGTGAATCAATATGGTAGAGACTTCGTTGATTCAGCCCATTGGAGCAGCCTGCTTTGGCATGATAATCGGCTGGTACGTGTACTTTATCAACCGATATCGCAAAGCTGACGTCCAGTGGAGCGATTTGGCCACATTAATTGGAATAATTGGCGGCGCTGCAATCACAGGCCTTTTCGGAGAAGGCACTGATCTTTTCGGTGCCTACGGAATCGGATTGGCGATTGGATTCTTTGGTTACTTCTTGACATTAATAATATTAGTCCATGTTAGCAAAGAGAGCTTCAGATACGATTGGTTCTTGGACGGAAGGCGAAAAGCACCGGCAAAGGACTGGATAATCTCTCCTGGAACCGCCGTAACAGTTTCGCCAATGGACGCCAGGACAGATGGAACAGATCCGCTACCTGGTGGGAGATGAAGCTTGGGGAGGATTAATCCCATTCTCTTCTTCATCCCTATTTCTTGATCAATCATGCGATAAATGGAATTGCGATAAATGAAAGCAAAAATATTTGTGTAATATTATATATACTTTTAAAAATAAATAGGTGCGTTTGCAGTGTCGCTTCAATTCTGAGGAGTCTTGTATGCAGACATTGCATATTAATTTGACTTCATCATATTAACTTTTATTGAATTTAGAAAACGCTAAATACAAAGAAAGCTTCTATAATTTTTCAATTAAATCAAGAGCATTAAGCACGCTGAGAGAAGTCATCCCATGTCGATAGAAACGGCTATTTTGAGCGCAATCGCTGGTGTTATTTGCGGCTTGGTATTGGGACTGCTCGCAGCTTTATGCCGCGGAATTAGCCATCTGGTCGCATTATTCCTTGGAGCTACCCTTTTGGCAGCTGGAATCGTGATACTTCTGGCAGACTTTCAATCCGCAGCCATCTTCGTGATCGCCTTAGTGCTTACGCTTATACTATATAATCGGACACAACATAAAGCAGGACTGAAATGCAAACTGCCAACAAAATCTGCAGAGGAATTGTCACTTGGTCGGACCAAGCATCGACGAGAAATGGAATACGAACCACCAAGAGGACACTCCTATAGTAAAGCTGAAACCGAAGAAGCAGATGAATCAAGTGAGTGGAGTGAGGCCGCAGAAGAATCGTCAGCTGGTCGGACCAAGCATCGACGAGAAATGGAATACGAACCACCAAGAAGATACTCATATAGTGAAGCTGAAACCGAAAGAGTGGATAAATCGAGTGAATTGAGCAAGTCCGCGGAGGAATCGTCAGTTGGTCGGACCATCTCAGAATCCGAGCATAAACTGCCTCAGGCCGCCGAGAGCGAAGAGACGTCTATTCGGACAAAATATAAAGCAGATATGGAATACGAACCGCCAAGAGGATACTCGTATAGTGAAGATGAAACCGAAAAAGTGGATAAATCGAGTGAATTGAGTAAGTCCGCAGAGGAATCGTCAGTTGGACGACCACCAGAAAGGTGGGTACCGCCCCAGCAGGCAGATAGCGAGGAGATTTCCCTTCCGGCTAAATATCGACCTGCACCGAGAAAGTCCATTACAAAGACTGGCGAGAGCCGGATAGTCAATACTGGATTTATCCTTGAATCACAGCCTAACGATAAGCTCGATCCGAATACGCCCCTATTTGTCGACAAACTTTACTATTTCTGGCTGGAAGTGGGCAAATTATTGGAGGAGTCAATAGAGAAAAAGGCCGTACCTTTGACGAAAGACATTCCAGAGGGCGCCAGATTGGTCGTGGCTCTATTTCCATTCAAGGATGAGCTTCAGATTTTTCCAGGATCCGATATCGGCGAACTGATTCTTCAATCAGGTGGAACTTCCCTGGTTATAGGAAAGAAACCAGCAATACCGGATAATGTTTCGAAAGATATATTGGGTCGACGCCTTTTTTTTCCGGTAAGAACCCCCAATCGGGCAGGCAGATTCAGTCTTCGTTGCAGCATCTACTACAACCAGATCCTCATTCAATCGCGACTGGTTCGAGTAGTTGTGAGTTACAATCCCGAATCGACTCAGGATGCGCTCGAGTCTGTTGTAGATTATGCCCTTGCCGAGATCATGCACGCTGAACATTTGACTGCACTTGGAGAGAGTCATCGCCTGAGTTTGATGCTCAACAGCAACGGCGATGATACACATACATTCACATTCTTTGGCGCAAACGGTGGAGACGGCTTTAAGAGTGCCTCAACCATTAATGCTGGAGATCTGAAAACAAGTGCCGATTTAGCCAGGGACGCTTTGAGAAAAGTATCTTGGGGATCAGGCGATCCATTTAATAACGCAATGGAATATAGATATCAGAATTATGACTTGGATCGGCTCGAGGAGGATTTGATTTTCCTGGCGGAACGCGGTGTGATACTTTACGATAGCATGATACGTGATCTATCTCAGGATGAGGACCAGGAACTGTCCAAGCTGATGCTTTCTCCTGGAGGACGAATTCAAATTGCCCTCAGGCAATCCCCTAAACTCATACTGCCCGCAGGATTGTTTTACGACTATCCACTCGGCACGAATAACCCTGATACGCCTCTGAAACTCTGCGACGAATTTGTCCGTTCACTAAAAAGCGATAGGCCTCTTGAAGAGACGGAATGCTTCAAGGGAAGATGCCCCAATTATGATAAGCTCGATTATGTATGTCCGAGTGGATTTTGGGGATTCAGGCACTATCTGGGATTCCCCGTATCATTGAGAAAAGGGGAAATGCCCACGGAGATCTCTTTTAAGGATAGCCTGGAGATCGTAGTTGGCGGGGAATACAAGTCTCTAAAGATGACTGGCGATCATGTAAAGAGATTAAAATCAATAAGGGATAACATTAATTTGCATAACCCGTTGACTCGAAACCAAATACTTGATGATCTCAAATCAACAAGAGCGCAATTGATATATTTCTATTGCCATGGCGGCTACAGAGAAGATATCAAGCTTCCCTATCTCCAGTTTGATGATGGAAATATTGCCGGATACGATCTCCAGGGACCCAAGATTGCCTGGCCAGCTCCTCCGCATCCGCTCGTCTTTATCAATGGCTGCCATACGGCAGCACTCGACCCGGAGCAGGCGTACAATCTGGTTGAATCATTTGTCGAAAGAGGGTGTGCTGGAGTAATCGGAACTGAAATTACAATATTTGAGCAATTGGCATGTGAATTTGCGGAAGAATGCCTCAAGCAATTCCTTGCTGGAGATAAGACAATCGGTCATGCCATTCATGCTGCACGCCTTGAGTTGCTCAAGAAAGGAAATCCTCTTGGGCTGGTCTATACACCATATGCCACAACTGATCTATCCCTTGTAAAAAATTGAATACACGAATCGTAATTTTTATCGATTGACTTATAAGTCCAATTGCCGGTCTTGGAAATGCATCGCGACTTAGGCACTTACCTCTTGTTTATCTCTGTATAATCCTCATATACATCGGGGGAAATCTGAACTTTTTGCCAGTAATTTCCTATGTCGAATTTGAACCATCTGAAACTGATCCCTGCAGCTGATATGAGATTAGAAATAGAACACGTTTCGCGTTTGATTATTTTGAATACCCCGCAGCTATTTTTATCTGGAATGAGACTTGTTAATTTTGGAGGAGCGTTTAATTTCTTATTATATTCACATTCTTTCGTTTTATTGTCATCATCTTTGCCAACAAAGATAATTGTATAAATATTTTATGAAAAATTTTGATTCATTGATATTTCTACATCAGAGCAGAATCCTGATTTGAGATTTGGAGAATAGATACCAGCATTAACTAATTTTGGACTATCTTCATAGCTTAATCGAACTTTTTTATTATATCTATCTATCCCTTCGACACACAATCTTGTAGCAAACTTATCTAAATACATTATTATAATTCGATACATTTACCACTTTTTCAGGGGGATCGGTATGTATACGAAAACCTGGATATTCTGGGGCAAGAATTGGATAAGCTATAATAACAAAATGCATTGAGAACGACTAAATCCAAAGGAAATAAGAGTGTTGGTACTTCCTCACCAACCGAGATAAAAATCTCAGATGCTATGCACATACTCGCCAAAGCAGGATATACAATCCAGAAAGCCGAGGGAGGAGGATAGCCTGCCGCATCCTCCTTTTCGAAACGCTTTCATGGTAAGGACGCGGAAATGGGTTTAGGACTCTACTCGACGTCCTCTCCACCCGTTCCACCCATTCTGCCGGACATGCCGCCCTGCCCGCCGGACTTAGAAGCTATGACATCATCGATCCGCAGGATCATGATGGCTGCTTCAGCTGAAGAGGTGATCGCCTGGGTTTTGACCCGCAGAGGCTCAACCACTCCAATCGTGAGCATTTCTACCGGCTTTCCTGTTTCCATGTCCAGACCTGCTCCCTTCGCGCCCATTTCGTGCTGGCTTCGGAGAGCTACCAGAGAATCGATCTGATCCAATCCAGCATTCTCGGCCAAGGTTTTAGGTATTACCTCCATGGCATTGGCAAAGGCCTCAATGGCCAGCTGCTCGCGTCCAAACACGGTTGAGGCATAGGCGCGGAGCCTCATCGCCAACTCTACCTCAGGTGCTCCGCCACCGGCCACAAACATCTTGTCCTGAACAGCAACGCCCACCACACGAAGAGCATCCTCCATGGCCCGATCCAGCTCATCGACCAAGTGCTCCGTTCCGCCCCGCAGAATGATGGATACCGACTTGGGATTATCGCAATCCTCCACGAAGGTCATCTTCTCATCGCTGATTTTCCTCTCTTCGACAAGGCCCGATTTGCCCAGGTCATCCTTGGAGATCTCATGGATGCTGGTGACGACTCTTCCTCCTGTGGCACGTGCCAGCTTATCCATATCGCTCTTCTTGACGCGGCGCACGGTGTAGATACCCGCCTTGGCCAAAAAATGTTGGGCAAGATCATCGATGCCCTTCTGGACGAACAGCACGTTGGCTCCGGTGGCAACGATCCTATCGACCATGCCATTCAGCATCTTCTCTTCTTGATCCAAAAAAGCCTGCAGCTGATCTGGGGAGGTGATCTGAATCTTGGCATCAACCTCGGTCTTCTCTATCTCCACGGCGGCATTGAGGAGAGCGATCTTAGCAGCGGTGACCGACTTGGGCATGTTTGGGTGAAGCCGATCCTTATCGATGACCACTCCACTCACTAGCATTGAGTCGGCGATTCTGCCTCCAACCTTCTTCTCCACGGTGATGTTGTCTATATCAACAGTCCCGTCCTCGTCAACTATGGACAGGACCGCATTAACCGCGATGTCTGCCAGATCTTCACGAGCCGATTGAGATCCCTTGCCGGTCATGGCCGTAATGGCGATCTTCCTGAGAAGATCTTTATCTTTTGCCGAGACTTCTACGGCTAAGCCCCTGAGAATCTCTATTGACTTATCTGCCGCAGCCCTATATCCTGCCGCAATTACCGTAGGGTGAATCTCCTGCTCCAGCAAATCCTCAGCTTGCTTCAGCAGTTCTCCAGCTAGCACAACGGCTGTAGTCGTACCATCCCCAACCTCCTGGTCCTGGGTCTTGGCAATCTCCACCATCATCTTGGCGGCAGGATGCTCAATATCCATCTCTTTGAGAATGGTGACGCCATCATTTGTGATGACAACGTCGCCCATTGTATCGACGAGCATTTTGTCCATGCCCTTGGGGCCGAGAGTGGTCCTCACAGCGCCAGCGACGGCCTTGGCCGCCATAATGTTCGATCTCTGTGCATCTCTTCCGGCAGTTCTCTGGCTGCCTTCTCTGAGAATATATATGGGTGTGCCACTGAATTGTCCAGCCATTAATAACCTCAACAGATCTTAATCCAATATTTTACTATTGTTTAAACTTCTATATAAAGGCATGTCATCTTTACGGTCCCGTTGGTCACTGGGCAGATCTGGTAATTCCCGCAACTGAGACTTAGCAGGCAGGTGGATGCAGGTCTTGGCTCCATCTTCCAGGAGATATACTAGCAGTCCTGCGGTCGGCCTGGTGAATAAGCTGTCGACTCTGATGTTAGGCAACATGCGCTCCCAGAATGGACATCTTCAAAGGCATTTTCTGCAAGGGCCCCCAACTCTTGTGGGGGTGCCAATCTGTTCTTGGTAATTCTGAGAAGTTGCGGATCTGCTTGGCAGACTCAGCAAGTCCTGAAGGGCCGCCGGAGCCATCTTTGGTGGTATGGCAATTTGGACAAACTTTCAAGCCACACCTTATGCTTTCAATGCCCGAGTATTCCTATTCTCGGACTCTGGGGACAATTCTTATTATGGCCATCTTCATCACATACTCGATCATGCCGTTTTCCTTTTCTAACATTATGCAGTCTGAGTCTTCGTCCTTTAATATGCCGCTGGTCACACCGGGTTCGCCTGCTTCTAAGAGGCGATCAATAACAGGAACTGTGTATACAACGTCTATTGATTCCCCTTTCAATCTTGTTAGGAGTCTATTTTCGGGCATTAGTTTTATCACCTTCTCGCCAAATACTAAATTGCCTTTGAACTCAAATAGTTTAGCTCTAACCCCCAAGCATCTTTTGCCCAAAAAGAGGCTTAGCCCTAGTGCTCCATAACATTAATTTTGCAATTTTTGATAATGCCTTTGTAGTTTGTCTCTGGCATTTTCCTTTTTAAACTGCCACTTTACAGTCGGTAGCGTGCCATAATTGCTGTAAATTTCGTAGTGGACGTCTATCCTGATTCTACTCAATCCTCTAATGGTAAATGCCTTTTACCCGTTATCCAGTCTTCATTTTATATCAATTATGATGCAAACCGCTACTCATAGGAGCGATTGATCATTTGAGTAAGCCCCTGATACCCGACTTCTTCGTTTCAGCTCCTTGTGGATTCTCTCCAGGCCATTAGTAGTCCTGATCCTTCTCCAGTGCGATCTGGGAAATGTTTTGTAATTCCACAGGTCGAACCGGAATCTTTTACTTGTCTCTGCAGCTTCTTTATATCCCTTCTCATGCTGTGTTGATCAATTCAATTGTGGATTTATGATAAAATAAAAATTTTTTATTGAGTTTTCATAGTTAGCTATACGCTTAAAATTATGCTATAAAACGCGAGCATCCTCCGCACTTCGTTGAACATTTGCTCCGTTGATGTATCTCTCACGGTTTCGCTAAAGATGCGCTTGATTGCCGAGAAGACGCTTTCTGACGCCCACATTTTTCCGTATTGATGTACTACCCGCCAGCTATTTTAACCATACTTCTGGAACTGCAGAACCGATTCAGCTCTTTGAGATCCCGCTTTGACGACCGCGTTCTTCTTGTCTTATATAATAAATAGAGCTGGGGTATGATTCAATACCCCAGATCCTTTCCCTATTCCTTTGGATCGAACTTTATGGCCCTGTCGTATACTATCTCTGAGTAGGATGGTCCGGTCTTTGTAGCTTTTTCCAGATAGAGCCTCCAAGCAATAAAGAGCGGCTGATCCAGATCTATGCCGTAACCTTCTGCATTGTAGGGAACCTCAAAGCAATTTGTGTCTCCACTGCAATTTCTGGCAATCTTGTAGACATAGAGATATTTCGCGTTAGGATTGTCAGGGAGGTACGCCTCAGCAGTTCCATTGAAATCCAAGTCAGTGATCATTCCAACGCCATTCCACACATCCGCACCGTATGTGACGAAGTTCTCGTACGTCACTTTTCCTGTGGCTACGTGGTTAACTCCATAGACGATTATGAACTCATTGGTATCGTTTCCCAAAGTAATTGGTGAATCTCGCAAGTAACTATAGTACTGCGATAGATCAGGGAACGGTGGTGTCGCCGATGATGCAGTTTGGCTCACTGACCATAGATAGCAGGCATCGTTGGTAGGGCCATAGCCGTCGATTCCCCTCTGAACACAATCAGCCCCATCTGGCAGTGCTATACTAGTTGGAAGCTCTGTGGCATTCAATTTGCTGTATTTGTTAAGGATCGCCATCCTTAGCTGTTCGAGATCATCCATGAGGTCAAACTCCGTCGTTCCCGTTCCACGGACTCTTAGCTCCGGCATATCATACAGATCTAGTTCCGTAGATTCATTAGGAGTTATACGGAGAACAATAGCGGGTTTATTTGCGATATAATCGTCGCCAGCTTGCTCATCTGCGAATAGAGATCCACGGATGAATACCGCAAATGTATCGGAGTTGTTGTCCTCCACACCCATGTTCAACATAGCTGAGGGAAGCACTTGGGTGTTAATTATGCCATCTGAGTATCCCGCTGATTGAGCAGCCGCACGGATGCGTTGATCGATGCCTTTATCGGCCGTGCTAACTGCTATGGTGGTTTGATTGTAGGGATTTCCCAGAGATCCATCAGGAGTTCCTTCAGTTTTTATAATCAGGTTGTTCACTGTATCGCATAAAGGTGCAAAGATCCATCGTGTCTCATTTCCATATGTCCTCTCCATCAAAAATTGGTCAAGACTGAAGTATCTGCACTCCGGTGGTGTTCTTCCAACGAATACAACGGCTTCATCTGGGCGAAGACTCCAGAAAGGAGTTACCTTTGTGGTTACTCCAAGTGCTTGAATTATCTCAGAAATCTTTCCAGTGACATCATGACCTGATGCTGGTGGAACTAGATACACCAAGTATTTTGTGGCAGGATTGTTTCCGTATGCAGCGGGCAATACTCCCATATTATATAATTTCATAAAATCAAAATAACCTAGCCCACCTTGCTGTACGGTGAATCCATCCTGTTCCAAAGCTTGCTTAAAAGCCTCCACATCACCTATATCCACATTCTGTGCAAGTCCTGTTCCTAATAGAGCGAACAGGACAATTAATCCCATATATGGTTTCATACAAGATGCTTCTCCACTAAAATTATTGATCATAATCTTATTAAAACCTTGGCCTTAGTTGCATGGATCTGCAAATCTTAATCATAAAAGCTATGATCATGCAGGATTTCATACATTGCACACACATTCTCTCATGTGGATCATATGGACTATCTGTTCAGATCCGCCAGATACATTTCATCACCATTCATACATGCCGGTTTACGAAAAATGACGCATACAATCCCATACGTCTCTATTCGAGCAACTTCTCTCCAAGCTAAATTATAAAAGGGCGCGTATTGTTGTGATTTGCTGCGCTAGACAAGCATTCCCGCAATAAACCATGTACGTAAGAGTTCTCCTATGTGCATTCTCAAAAAGATACAGGTGGTAAGTGCTCTTGCGCATTCCCGAAGCATGATCCCATGCCTGCATGAGGAAGCCAGATCTGCACTTTAATAACAATGGGTGGGCAATGGCCAAGATCGCACCGCCGCCAATTTGCCACGCCAGGATTATACAGAGGCAAATGGCGGCATTGCGACATCTTATGCGACATTATGACTACACCTGCCGATTCATCGGCGGGAGCAGTCAAACGTGCAGATATCGCATCGTAGAGTGAACATCTGAGTCTCGCATCAGTTCCTCGCCCCTCTGTTCAGCGCTCAAGTTCTGAGTAGATACTTCTATATGCAGCACAATTTCAATATCTCCCAGCATCCTACAGAAATTCTGCACTCTTCTGTATCCAAGTACAGAATTCTGATCGCACATCATCATACATTTTCTGCATTTTCTGCAGCATTTTTGAAAATGACTGGAATATATAATCCAACCCATAAACTATCGTATCTAATATATATATATATATATATCCTATATACTACAGAAAATACAGAATTCAATTACATGTATGCATTTGGAATTCTGTATCCCGCTACAGAAAAGGTACAGAAGACCGGAATTTCGACGGTATAACGTATTTCAATAGAATCGAGACGGATGGATATCCAAGTGGATGCCACCTCAATATGAGTCACGATAAGGCAAGCCCGCCCTTGACCAATCTTGCTTGGGCAAATTCTACCGATATCTACGTCCCAATAATAGTTCTTTAATTTAAAATAACTATTAATATAAAATACGACTTTCTATTTTCTTCTTTTAGGATTATTTATTTGCAATTTCATAGAGAATCAATCATATGCATTTAGGAATATCTATATACTTGAAAACCTATTATTAATAATTAACAATCCTACATGGAGGTGAACAAAGTGAAGATAAGTCAGCCAGTAGTCCTCCTCATGATCTTAGTTTGTGTGTTGGGGATAATCGCATCAGGATCATCAAAGGGATCTGGGGAGAGGATCTTTGATTTCTCCCAAGGGGTCGATCCATACTTCACTACGGTCGAACTCAATGGCGGTTCAACATCAGTCACCCAAGAAGGCCTTTCGATAATCTCCAGCCAAGAAGGCGCAGCATTCATCAAGACCTCAGATCCATTGCCTGAAGAGTATGAGATAGAGGCATTGATTCAGGACACTCAGATATTTCAAATTGCCATAATGGATGATGCATGGGGTGGAGAAGCTGGGGCATGGGGATCATTGCATGGTCCGCATATGAAACTGCTAATCCACGTTGATAATTTCGGCCCAGTTAATCAGCGGAGCAACATCGCCTACGTCGAGGTGGATGAAACTCAATGGGATATGTGGAGATGGGATGGCAATAGATGGCATCCACCATCGGAGACAAATGTCTGGATTTCTCCTGAAATGGCGACTGGAGAGCTATACCGGGTACTAGTCGAGAAAGACAAGACTGAATATACAATACGTATCAGAGACATAGACGGAGAGACTCTAACAAAGGCGTCAATACCCATTGATCAAGTTAGGAATGGAGAAGATCCCGACTATTGGGTATTCGGAGATATGCATACAGACAGCCTATACAGCGTAAGCACAAGGATAGTCTCTGCTAAAATTGAAGGTTCCGGGTCCAAAGAGGATTTCATCATAGAGAAAACAGAAGAATCGGGATTCAACTTCAAAGTCATATTAAGAGGAGACGCATTGAATAGCGCCAAATCTTCGCCCTTGGATTCATGGAATTATGCCCAGGAAACCGCTGAATGGATCATAAGCACATACTATCCTAACTTAGAGAAAGCCGAAAGCGTTGAGGATGTGGTGGACACTCTGAACAATCTGCTCGAAAACATGGGAATCCCCCGACCGCCAAGTTTAGAGATACCCGGAGCTGCAAGCTTAGCGATAATGGCCCTTAAATATCCTCTGGCGCTGAAGATCCACCTAATGATGATGACATATGCTCCAAGATGCTCTGAAGAACTGATCATTGAAGTTCATGGACCACCATTCCCCGCAGAATGGACCGCTGAAGGATACTGAAAGAGGATATCTATAAGAATGTATTGGGCATTTCTCCGTTATGGGGAAGTGCTCTATTCAATATTTGGATTGGCAGATACTGTTCATAGTTTCTGTTTTCCGATGTACTTGCAGACTTCCCTTCCGTCCTTCCTGGCGTAGAGATACCAATAGGGGCCATGAAGCTCTCCGGATCTTGCGCACTTGCATGTTGGTTTCCCACACCTAACCTTCTGAAGGACATACGAGCCTTCTTCTTTAGTTGACTCTATCTCAAGAACCTCTTTTCCACTCTCACGCGCTTGCTTCTCGATTCTGCTTTCCAGCTCAGCAATCTCCTTCTCGATCATCTCCTTCCTCCTTAGCAAACGCTCTAACTTCGCATTATCCGCTTTCATGAAACCTTATATGTAGGTAATAGCTTATAGCTCTTTCTATTACATATAAGAATCTATGGATGGCGATGAGAAGAAATCAAAAACTCCCCACAATAGTGGAGTGAACGCCCACGCCATCTATTTCGGCATTATATCGATGAACAAGCATCTGACTTCGAGTACCCCGGATATTTACCAGTAAACAAAATTTCCAAATAATTATTAATTATAAATAGTTATACAAACTCTTTCAGAGCTTGTCACGTTTTTCCAAGATCCAACTACTACATCAGAATATGCCATTCTGCGTTCATATAGCATTTTTTTGCATGCATCCCCCATGATCTCTTTAAGAACAGGAAGAATACTATCCTCTTGGATGTTCCAAAGAAGAGAGGATGGCAAAAAGAGAGAAAGAGTGGGGAAATAATCATGTTCTCTTATGTTCGCTCAGCCGTGTTCTCGCGTTTCGCAAGGTTTATAATCTTTAATCAGTTAGTATGAATGCCGTTAATTAGGCATCTGGAGGGATGGAAGATGAAGCTGATCCTCGCAATCATCGCCCTGCTGCTATTGGGATCTGCGCAGGCTGCTACTCTAACCGTATGTTCGAATGGATGCGACTACTCAAGTATCCAAGCAGCGGTGAATGCTGCCGAGAAGGATGATGTGATCGAAATCCATAGTGGTACATACTATGAAAGACTAAACATATCGAAAATTGTTACTCTAATAGGAGTCGATACTGGTAGCGGGATGCCAATTGTGGATTCTCAAAATTTGGGACCCGGGATCGAGTTATCGTCGAGTGATTTCTGCATAGTTGGAATATATTTCCGTAATACTCTATTCGCAGATATTTATGCAATTTCTGCTCATAAGATCTCTCTGGTAAAACCGGAACCAGAATCGGAATCTTTTGCTCCACTTATAAATCGGACTATGCCTGGTTCAACTCCTGACGGCTTCCAGGTCTTTGGGAATATGTATATTGGCAAAGGAGTCGTCATAAAGACCGATGGAGGTCTATTTGTAGATGAGGTTCTGGATAATCCAGCCAGTCGAAAGCATATTGGGATACTCATGCATTCTAGTATGCAAGATGGAGATGGGGTGAAGATCTATATGGGTGATCCAAGTGTCTTCGAAAAGAAGACAGTGGATCAGACAACAAGCACAGAGACAAGCACACAAACAACAGGTCGCCCCTCTGGTCAGGAAAATGTATTCACTGGATCGTGGCTCGCCGATGTTCTGCAGAGACATGGTTACATAGTCACCAATCAGTCATCCACAACCGGTCATGAATTCATAAGCACGAAAAATCCAAGCGGGTATAAAGTGCAGTTCGACTTGGCCTCGAATCTTAAGATGATCCTGATGACCTCTTACTGGACCCTCAAGGAGAATGTCCGTGCCGACGACTCAGGATTGCTTATCGCCATGGAGAAAGCCAATGCAGCTTCCTGGTACAATACTTACACACTAACCAAGGATGGAACTACTCTGCGGGTAAATTCCTATGTAACTCTCTTTGATAGAACTTCCGAAGATGAGATAATCGACTTCTTCACCGCCCAATGGCGGGATTTCAAGAAGAATTACGCGAATGCTGGATTGGACTACTACACAGTTACAGGAGAGTTATACTAGAAAATCTCAAGACACAACCACGAGTCTTAAAACAGCACTAACGAGTCCATAGCGCGGAGTCTTGCATACTCTGTCGGAGCATTCGTGCAGAGAATCCCAGCATCTGAGATATCCGACCAAGTAGCGAATGCCCTTCGATAAGGACTGTGAAATATGTAATGGGGCCCCGCCATGCCTATCGGCATGGTCCACCCCATAACCAAAGGATATTATTTAAACTTATTTATTTTGTGTTAAGAACAGGAAGAACGCGATTCTCTTAGTTGTTCTAAAGAAAGAATGAAAGTCTAGTGGGAAATGAATAAGAAAAATCCTGTTCTTCTTGTGCGTTCGGTCGAAGTTCTTCTGCAGAAAAACCTCTCCGTCGCCCAAATTTCATGATTGCGCATATCTTCACGAGGATAGATATATTATTTTAAGAATTCCCTTTGCGAAATAAACATCCTTATCATACCAACTATTTCCATCATATGCCTTCACGTTATGGTTTCTGTTACCTATTACATCGAATTTAAATATTCCATCCGAGGGATCGTTTTCGGTGCCTTCCATGCCAATATAGTTTCCATCCAAGTAGACTTGATATCCCCTGATTGCTTCAGACCGAATGGTGACAGGTGTATCTCCAGGGGGAAGTATAACTCGCTTCAACATGGGAGACGGCGCAAGCCCGACGCTTCCGGACGAAAGTGGTTGTGGCTGCTCCTCACCTGTACTGGGGTATTCCCATACGTCCCTAAATCTTGAAGTGGCAGAAGTTCCTTGTGTAGGCGCTTCGGTTGCTTGGGCTGCAGGAGCCATTGCCGAAGATGCTGCAGTGTTCGCTTCTTCTGAAGATAATGCTGGTGCCACCTCGGTCTCATCTCTTGATCTTACGGTAACATTCCTAGTTGCAGTATCTTTCGCTCCATTGCTATTCGTAACAGTCAAATTCACTCTGTAATTTCCGCCGTCTATGTATCGATGTTTTATCGAAACTCGTTTTCCAATTGATCCATCATCAAAATCCCAATCATAGTCTATTATTTGCCCCGTTATGCCTCTGCTCTGAGATGCATCAAAGACTATGACCTCATCGACTCTCGGTTCGCTAGGATGAAACGAGAAAAACGCCTCTGGAAGTGTTTCCGTCACATTGATATATACCGTCTTGGTCTTGCTATCGCCATCGTTATCGATTACTGTTAGATTGACTGGAAATGTTCCGCTGGATGAGTAGATATGTGGACATTTCGATTGTAGAATTCCACGGGCAATGGTGCCATCCCCGAAATCCCATTCGTAATCTTCGATCCGTCCATCGGGATCTCTGCTGCCTGAGGCGTTAAATGTCACAACACCCCCTACTTCGGGTATCACGGGGCTATAACCGAAGATCGCCAGAGGAAGTTGATTCTCTATCGATGAGAGTGGCGTCTTTGGCTGATCCCCCTGGATGTATATTGGGATGTGTTCAGTTGCCTGGTAAAATGGTCCTCCAGGATGATTAGCTCCACCGACATCCTTCCACCAGTCCATATTCAGCCAGACATCGTTACTTTCCTGATCGACGTGATAATTGATCTCAGCATTGTATTGTTGCTGAAGCCAGGCCAGCATCCTGCTTACATCTTTATCATTTCGCTTGCCGAGGTATACCTCTGCGTAGGCATGGCCTCCGCCCTGGCCGTGGGCGAAGATTATTCGTGGCGTCCCTCCAACCGCCTCGATAAGAGATGCCAATAATATGGAGAAATCATCGCAATCCCCTTTGCCGTATGTCCCGAACTCCATTCCCTTTCTGAGGGTGTAGTTGGAATATTGGAACTGCTCCAAACCCCTCCAGTCGCTGGCGAACGTCCAATTTTCCACAACTTGATCGTAGATCGAGCATATCTGGTCGATTCTTTGGGGTCCTGATCGATTTCCGATCAGTCTGAGGCCCTCATCTCTTACCAGATCGTTGCCTCTATCGATTTTTTGGTTGATCTCGGTAAAAACTGAGTCCAGACTTCTGACTGCCTTATAACTCGTGGACGGTCCTCTCGGGGAATCGGAAACCGTGAACGAGACCGTATCAGTGGTCCTATATTCGGTTATATTGCCCTGACCTATCGGCCTCTGCCCGTCTTGTCCAAGAACATAGGCTATCTCATTGCATAATGATGGGTACATCGATGCCAGTAACGCTATGCATAGGAGAAAATACATCTTCATGATTATTAATAATGATTGAATCTCTTCATATAAATGGATTGCGTTTTAGAGGCTAGCGTCAGGCGAATTCATGGTATTCAAGTTATCTCCATCATCATGTTTTTAGAGAATCTGCAGGATCTAATCAACATGGCTTCTTTCAGCTGGAGGTGAAATCGTGCTCATATATCCGGGTTATTTCGACGCTGGAAACTAAAGAACCATTAATGGATCTGAGCAAGGTGCTGGCCCAAGACGATACGATGCTAAACAACCCTGGAAGCATACTCTTGGGACAGAAATGACCTCAATTGATCTGGATAGTTACCGAGTTTCAATCGAAGCCGGCTCGGACTCCGCCTCTTCACTTCGCGGCCCCATCACACGTGAGGGCCGCTCCGCTACGAGGTCTTCGTCCTCCACCCCCACGCACATGCTCGAGAAGATATTACCAGCGAATTCTCAAGCTCATTCCCAATCGAATTCCCGGTCATGGATATGCTGGGCGATACGGAGGGGAAGGGCGAAGTGAGGTGATTTCCGCCTCGATACTATATCCACCTCCGTATCAAAATGTACATCTTTGCAAATTATTGTACTGTAACCCACCATCATAAACTTTTCGGCAGCGTAATACGCACTTAGTTTCGCCAATCTTACGCCCTGAAAACCATCATGCGCAGTTGTTATTACGCATCTCACGTACCTTTCAAAAGGGACGAGTAGGACGAATCCAGGAATAATAGGGGGCTGGGCAGTGGCCAAGATCGGACCACTACCCTTCGAGTATGCAGTAGGGAAGAAGATCACTGTCAATGAAGAAGCCTCAGATCAGGCTGGAGCCAAAGCGACAAATGCTTTACAGGCTTCTGCCAGCGAGGACTACGACGGAGATTCCCTCACGCCTGCGCATATTAATGAATACGATGGTTGGACTGGCGCCGGCGATTTTGATTGGGGCCAATCGGCTATTGCCGGCAGATATATTGGGGAAATGGAGGGTTCGAGTATTGCCGCCAAAGATACGGCTTCAAGCCAAATAGCGACCGCAACATCGAGCACTGTAATCAAAAATGGAGATTACTGTGTAGAACCTGTTGATATGCATTTACCACTGCAGCGTTCGATGAAGGTCCTGTAATGGCGGGATATGGTGTTATTATGGCTGGTGGAGAAAAGGTCAATCTTCGCGCATCTGCATCGAATTATCCGCTAGAGGATCCTGCGTACTATTGCGGTAGCGTAGTCGCCAATGCGATACTGAATAATGGCGGATTTATGGGATTTAATGGAGCAGGGCTACTGGGGGACGACGATATAGGAGGACTTGGACTTTACGCAGGCCAAGGAGTGTTCTACTACATGGGATGCTAACGGCTCGATCTCATAGCAGCGGCATCAAGTACATCTGGAGAGAGCGACTTCGAATATAGCACAGTGCTTAATCCGCATGGATTCGAGAATACTGCAGTTGCCTATCCGGAAAACGGTAATGTAGATATACTTCAATTGTATTCTTAGGCCTTAGAAATGAGGCCGTTATTCTTTTTTATAGTCTGCCTTTCGGCAACCGCAAAGAACGATTTCATTATTCAGAGTTCAGAGTATATGGAAATTGCTGCAAAGATAACTGAGCGGGTTGACGAATTGAAGCCGAAAAGGGAGAACGTCTTGAGGGATCTGGAAAAGGCGATGCTGTATGCAAATTTCCCCGGTGAATGTGAGTATCTGAAAGACGACTGAGTAGCATTGATCCAAGATTGTGGTAGTTACATCCTGCAACACGCCGGTTTCGCACGATTTTTCGGACAGAACCTGGATAATGTATTAGCGGGTTTGGAGCGGGAGGCCGAATGCGCCCCTCACCCAAGAAGGGGCGCGTTCCAGGCCGATGCGACCCTCTGCAGACATGCCATGTGAACTTGACACCAACATGCTCAGCAAAACCTTATATAGTTGTGCAAACCGGAATCCCTTTCTTCAGTGGATATCATCATAATCTTAGGAATTGTTCATATTTTTCTCTCTTTGTAGCATCCGAAACGTGTAGATATCGCATTGTAGTGTTGACATCTGAGTGTCGCATCAGTTCCTTGATGGTGACGATATCACAGCCTCGCTTAATCAAAAGGCTGCCCACACTATGGCGGGAAAAGACATGTACACCACCATGCTTCTCGATTCCGGCGAGCTTCTTATAGTACATGAACATGCGATAGACACCCCGTCGTTCCCATCGCCCACCAAAATCGGTATAGAATAGCGGCTTGCGGCCATCGATTACGAGAGGCGCACGTACCTCAAGATAGCGGCGGAGAGTCTTTGCGCAATCGTCTGTGATATAAACCATGGCATCCTTCCCGCCTTTGCCATTACGAACTCGGATGGTCAATGACTTCACGTCCAGATCCCCATCATCCAAATCGCAGAGTTCGCTTGCCCTCAGCGAGGCATAGAACATGGTTTGAAGCATAGCCAGGTGCTTTATATTATAGCACGAGATGAATATCCTGGCAATCTCGCTCTCCTCGAAGTAGTAAGGTATTATGTTTTTTGGCCTTATAAATATGAACTCCACATGCCTGCCAAGCATTTCATAGTACTTCTTGATTGAGAATAGGTAATTATTTATGGTACTCCTGGATAGCTTCGCCTCTTGGATCATATCCCGAAACGTCAAGAAATCATCATCTGAAGGCGTGTCGCTACGCACAAATTCCAGGTATTTCCCTACGCGAAATACATACATCTCGATTGTGGCTGGACTGAGTCCATTGGCCTTGAGGTATCTCTCGAAACGCTTCAATGCAGGTTTGAAGCCCTCGGTCCCAGCCTCTCTATCCCAATTCACATCCAACCGCTTCTTTGGCATTCTGCATCATCCCAAAAGCAGCCCGAGAAAAAGAATCCTGTCACCAACATAAAGATTCTGCTGGTGTTATACATCTAAAATCGATATGCATTGATGCGGGGTACGGGATTCGAACCCGCGAACTCCTGCGAGACAGGATCTTAAGTCCTGCGCCTTTGGCCAGCTTGGCAAACCCCGCAACCTCAAATGCTGCGGCCTCTGAAAGGGACCCTGCAACACCTGGCGCGGTAGTGGTCAGCAGTGGTATATCTCTCTGCCGCTCCCCGCAATGCAGCGACGGGCGTACGCCAGATGGACTTGCATGGGGGCCTTGCCAGTCTCAGAAACGCTCTATTTTCACAATATTGTCGATTGTCGAAAAAATAAAATAATACCCTGGCCATGCCTGGCTCAGTTCCAGAGGAGGTCTGCACCCGTGAATTCCCGCCATATCAATTCCGTCCGAACATTCCTGCTTGCGATGCTTCTGGCGCTTGCGGCAGCCTCCGTCTCAGGCGCCGCCTATGCTGCCGGCAACATGACCGTCCATTTCCTGGACGTGGGACAGGGGGACTGCATCTTGATCCAGTGCGGCCAAAAAAATGTTCTGATCGATGGCGGGGAATACGAGATGGGCCCTGTCGTGGTATCATATCTGACCTCAGTTGGGACCGATTCACTGGACCTGGTGGTGGCTACCCACCCCCACTCCGACCACGTTGGTGGTTTAAGCTTTGTGCTTCGGAACATTCCGGTGCGCCAGGTGCTGGACAGCGGCAAGCCCCATACAACCAGCAGCTATACGCGCTTTCTCTCACTGGCCGATCAGATGGAAATCCCCCTCAAAGCGGGCGCATCCGGCCAGATAATACCCCTTGGCCCGGACGCCCGGATAGAGGTGCTATCCCCTCCATCTGAAGGTTATGGCCTGGGACTCAACGAGGACTCGCTTGTGTTGAGGGCGACTTTTGGCAGCGTCTCCTTCCTGCTCATGTCTGATGTCGGCACCGCAGCCGAGCAGAGCCTTCTGGACTCTCACCGCGAGCTGCAGAGCGAGGTATTGAAAGTCGGGCATCACGCAAGCCCCTACAGCTCTCAGCCGGCATTCCTCCGGGCTGTTATGCCGTCTGTCAGCGTCATCACCGTTGGCTCAGGCAACGATTACGGTTACCCCTCTTTCCGGGTGCTGCGGTCCCTGGCCGCCCAGGGATCGGCTGTCTACAGGACGGATCAGGACGGCGATATCGTCGTGACCACAGACGGCAAGGGCCTCACCGTCACCACCAGCAGCAAGCAGCCGGACGGCGAGATGCCGAGGGACGATTTTGCCAGTCCGGATGTCGAGCAGACGTCTCATACCAGCATATGGGACTTGCTGATGTGGATCCTTAAGTACCTCTTTGGCGGAGGAGATCAGATATGAGGGCCACGGTTGACCGGATTGAGGGCGGAAGAGCCGTCCTCCTTGTGGGCAGACGGAGGGCGGGTGATGTCGCTGGGCAGCCTGGCGAGGAGATGCGAATAGAGCTGCCACTGGCCCTCCTCCCCACTGAGACTTCTGAGGGGGATGTGCTCGAGCTTATCCTTCGGAAGGACGAAGATGCGACCACGGCGGCCAGAAGAGGCGCATCAGATCTGCTGGACCGACTTCAGCAAAGAGGCCAACGCGTTGGGATCGTCCAGGGCTCAACGAGGCAATAAGAGGGATTCTTCCTGGCCCTGGGCCCACGAGTCCCTTGGAACCGGATTTCAGACAACCGGCCATTTCGGCAAAAGCGGCTTTCCAGCTGTCGCCTCAGAGCCACCACTGATGAAGGAACGGCTTGTTCCTGACCATGAGAAGGGAGTTCCTATCGTATTTTATCACATACGTCTTCCTCACCATCGACCCTTGCTGCTGCTTGTAGTGGTACTCCGGGTCGTCCATGACCGTTGATGTGGGCGTTGCGTAGGTCACGAAGCGGGAGATATACTCCGGGGACATCCTCTCCCTCCTGGTCGGCCTGTCCTGCCAGCTTGGTGTATCCACGGATCCAGCTGCCTGGGGGTGTGCTGAGAAGCTGCCCCTGTAGACCCCGCCGTCAGAGGTCGCTGCTGAGAAGCGGCCTGCCAGCCCTTCTCCGCTCTGGTCGACTCCAAGCATCATCACCACCGACGGCTGATCCGCGGAGAACGTAAGGGTGAGGTCGGCATGGCCTCTCTTGAACCTGCCTTCCACCAGGCCGTCCGATCTGTCTCCCAGGGCGGCCCTTCCAGTGACCTTTGAGCCGTTCTGATGAAGTATCAGAAGGCCAGCCTCCCCTATCTGGTATTCTCCATTGCTGCTCTGCACCTGCAGATTCATCAGCCAGTGGCCTGCCAGATCCGGAGCAGCCGGCGAGCTGCCCGCAGCAGCCACAAGGATCGCCAGCAGACAGATTCTCTTATACACGGATCTCAATCGCCCTCCCGGCGGCCTTCAGGGCCGATCGCCACCATCCCCATGAGCTGGGTGCCGAGAGCGGGGATGTCCGGTTGCCGATCCGGGGTCCCAGCTTGCGCCGTGATCAATAACGTCGATCGACGTATAATAATCTTACGGAGCACAGGTCCCTATCTGGCAATTGTACTGCCTGATGGCGATGACATGCCGTCTTGCCCACACGGGGGGGACAGGCCGGCTGTCACCGATTGCACAAAGAGAAGCTATGCAGGTCCAAGTCGATCCTCGGCCAGCCTTGAGACTTTTGTATCAGTGCTACATCGGCAGATTATGGCTCGTCTTGGAATTCTTAAGCCTAAATCTCGATCACAGGTCCTCACGGATGAAGAGAACCTGCCCGCAATGCCGGCAGTGTGAGGCATCCAACTCGTGATGAGATAGGCCGCAGTTCGAGCAGACAACCTTCTTCCGTCCGTATATATTCAGCCACTCCTTAACGATCTGGCTGGCCTGCCAGGGAATCAGTATGATTCCGGAGATGATCATGAGAACCGTCACCAATCTTCCCGCCGCCGAGACCGGGGTGATGTCGCCGAACCCCACGGTTGAAAGTGCCACCACCGTGAAATAGAAGGCAGCGCCGAAGTCCTGCACGTCGGGATTGTAAGGGCTCTCAACGTAGTAAAACAGGCCGGAGGATACGAAGAATATTATGAGTATGGTCAGCGTCAGCCTGGCCACGCGGAGCAGATCGGCGGCGATGATTCCGAAGAAGAGATGGTCTGAGGCGAAGAAGCGCAAGAACCGGAAGATTCGGAAGACGGCGAAGACCCTGATGGTCTTGATGAACCCCACGGAGACGGCCAAGCCGAATGCAGGCAGGACCAGCTCCAAGAGGGTTGGGAAGATGGCAACCAAGTCGATTATCGTGTAGACGTTTCTCATGTGGCCTCTGCGGTCGTACGTGCCGTAGAGGCGAGCGGAGAACTCCAGTATGAAGAAGAAGACCGCCACCAGCTCAGCCTGCCACAGCAGACTGCGGAAATCGTCGGATATGGGATATGTGTTGGCCACGAATATCCCGCAGACCAGCAGGTTGAGGGCGATGATGAAGACGTCGATTCCTCTGCCGATGGCAGTCCTGTAATCTATCATGTAGAAATGCACAGTCTGACGGAAAGACCGCGGTAGTGCGGTGGTCGAATTGGACTTCTCGACTGCCGATCCGTGATGACTGGCCATGGATAGATATCCGAACCATAAAAATAAAACGGCTTCGATTCAGCCAGCCTAAGTGCCCGGTCTGGATGCATCTGCGGGATGGACCTGTCCGGGTCTTTGCCTCATTTTTTTTCGTCCAGCGCGGGCAAAAGAGATGCGGCTTGATCAGGGATACGGCCGACCTTTCAGACGGAGGCACGACTGTAACTCTTCGCACGCCGCTGTTATTCCTCAGCTCCCTGCTTCCTTTCGTCCCCTGACCCGCTCCATTAGCTGCTGGAGTGTATGCTGGTTGCTAGCGGTAAAAGGAAACGGCGAGGCCGTGAATGGCTGGAAGTAGATGGGCACATCGTCCAGGCGGTAGAATGTGCCGTCGCATTCCATGGCGTCGATCACCCCGGGCAGCACAACATCCGACAGCATTGTAGTTGGGCATGACGCGATATCGATACAGATCATGGGGATCTCGCCCAGGTAAGAGGCGCAGTCGGCCGGGAAGTGGGAGACCAGGTCGGCACAGACCACGAGGGCCGCATCCACGTCCCTCTCTCTGAGCAGGTCCACGGCGGTGAACTCGCCCGGATTGTAGCGAGGATAGCCCCTGCTGAAGTCGAGGCCGAATGGGTAGCCGTACAGGTAGGATGCGACCTGATTGAATCCAGCCACATTGCAGTGGCCTCTCAGCGCTCCGATGACGAATTTGGTATGGTTATTCAGCTCCTGCACGAGGTGAAACGCCATCTCCGCATTGCGGTGCTTTCCGTAGGAGGACGCCATGCCAAGGCCGGCGTAGATCACTCCGTAATTGCAGCCCTTCATCAGTTCCAGCATCTCCTCCATCTGCCTGATCGCAACGCCTGTCACCTCCTCTGCCGAAGGGTGGGGCTGCTGGCCATGCAGCAATGCAAGCAGGGCGGAGAGCAGCTCAAAGTCGGTATTTGGATTGAGTTGGATATGCAGATCGGAGTTCTCCGCTGTCAGGGAGCGTCTTGGGTCCACGGTTATAACAGTGCGGTCGAACCGCCCCCTCCTGGTCCAGTAGCCTCGGGGATATACTGCATATCGGGACATGTGGCGAGGCATGGATTCCAGGGGATTGGACCCCCAGTAGACTGTCAGATCGGCCCGGTTCTTGCTCTGGCCGGCGGTGGCGCCGACCCGCCCTGCCTCCTGAATACCCATGGCTGTTGGCCCGTGGCATACTGTGGAGTTGGAGTCCACAACTCCGCCCAGATACTCCCCCAGGTGCAGCCCGACCTCCATCGCCTCGCACGAGGTCTCGCTGCCAATGAATATCAGGGGCCGGCTCGAGCTTGCAAGGATATCGGCCGCCCGGTCCAGCGCCTCCTCCCATCCGGATGGCAGCATCTCTCCGCCCTGACATATCAATGGCTGGCGTATCCGGTGAGGGCTTGCCAGCTCCTGGAACTTTGCGTTGCCCATTTTGCAGGCGTTCTTCGCCACGATGCCCTCTGCCGTCATCTCCACCTGGATATCGTCGCAGGAGGCACCACAGACCGGGCATACCAGGTTCCTGAACATCATCTCTTGCCCCGTGAGTAATGCCTTCGCACTATCTCAGCCGCACTCAATACGTCCTCCTGGGTAGGCTCTATGATCACAGGGCTGCCCTTGTATAGTGGGGAGCCGGTTGAGAACGTATCGGGGTCCACCACAAGGTTGGACCAGATCGCCCTGGGCATGAAGATCTGTCCGGGCTGAAGCGACCGGGCAGGACGGGCATGGACCGCCACGCTATGCTTTCGATCCGGTGTCCAGATCCTGACCCTGTCCGGAAATCCAAGCTCTGCATAGTCCACATGGCTGATCTCGCAGACTGCGCACTCTTCTACGTACTCGGGACCCAGCTTGTTTCCGCCCTTCGCCAGCCGCCCCTCTTCAATCGTACTGCCCGTATTCAAAAGAACCTCTCTCATACCCTCACAACCCTCTCCTGAGCTGCAATTTAAGAAATACTGGCTTAGCGTCGCCTCCATGAACCCCATCCCCTACCCCCGGACGAACAACGTCCCCTTTGGATTTTTGCTTATAGCGTAGTCTCCGCAGTAGCGGATGAACGTCCCAGGTCGCTTCTCCCCGCCAAGAACAGGATCTTCTTCCATCCCAGTCTCAACGAACCCTGGGGAGAAGCGCTCGATACCTCCTAGCACTGCAGCCACTCCACCGGTCATCTCCGCCCCAACACCTCGCACAGCCCTCCCATGAACTAATATCAGCCCGCCGCTCTGCCTGATGGCGCAGAAGTTCTGCACATCCCTGGCAACTGATATCTTCCCCCCAATCATCCCCCCTCCAAGCTGGCTTTTGGCAGAACCTCCGATCCTGATCTCGCCGCCGCTCATGCCCCGCCAGCTACCGCGGTGTGCAGAGCCCACGTGATCTCCAGCATCCCCCTCGATCTCCAGCAGGCCTCCTCTCATCTCCATCCCTGCCCAGGAGCCGGCATTGCCCCTGACAAGGATCGATCCGCCCTCCATCTCCTCGCCCAGGTGCATCCCGCAGCTCCCATCTATCTCTATGCAACCGGAACGCATGCCCTGGCCGATTCGCTTGATCCTCGATGCATCACCCTCGATGGCGATCCTGACCTCGCCTTCTCCCTCCCTGACCTCCACCTCGAAGAAGTCGGAGAGCGGCAGCTGTGCCGGCCCCTGCCAGACCAGCTGTGCCTCTATCTCCCCGGGGGCCAGCCCTGACAGACGATGGGGGCAGACGGCCTCGGCCTCAACTGTCAGACCGATGGGCCCCTTTACCTCAAGGATTATCTCGGTCATCATCGCCTCCTGGCCAGGGCTTCCAGCGGCCTGTTGACGGCAATGGGGGCAGGCCTTTTCAGGTACTTATCCGGCACCGGGTAGTTGGCAAAGCCCACGGTGTAGTACTTGAACCACTCCTTGAGGTCGGACAGCATCTCCTTTTCCTCCTCTTGGTCTGAGAATGGCTGACAATAGAAGCGCCTGCCCTCCGGGACCGCCAGCACCTCCCCTCTCCTGGCTATCACCGCCCCATCTTTGATGGTGCAGTAGGGGCGAGCCAGGGCGGAAGCGAGGTTTTGGTGGTGGGCAGGATCGAGTGTGGACGGATCTATATCGTAGATCGTCACGTCCCCATCGGCTCCGGCTCCGAGGTGACCTTTCCGAAATGAGATCCCGATGGTCCGGGCCGGATTGGCCCTGGTCAGGACGGCCATCTCGAAGAGGTCCATCTCCCTATCCACCTCGCCGAGGCTGGAGCGATCGTATGCCCACTTATGGCACTCCGAGGCGGTCTGATCCCTTGCTTTGCGTGACATAAGCCAGGTCATCACCTGGGGGTACTCGGTGAAGACGCCGCCGTTGGGATGATCTGTTGTCATAATCGTCTTCCATGGGTCCTTGATTCGCAGCAGAAGCTCGAGACCCATTGCCCACTGTATGCTGCTGATTGGGCTGCTCTTGGCGTAAACGAACGGTATAACACCCGACCCGCACTCAAGCTCAACATCGGTATTGGACCACTTCTGCCCGGACAGCATGTACAGATCGTGGATTGCCGGGCCGTCCCCGGTCATGGCGGTAGCTGGCCCAAACGGCACCGCCCCGTTGTCGATGACGACATGCTCCGCAGAGTTGACGTAATCGATCACGCCCTGCGCGCCGGACTGGAAGTCCCTCCACGATGTCCCACCAAAAGAGCAGAACTGGGCGTGGGCCAGGTAGACCGTCTGCTGACGCCTGCTGTCCAGCCTGGTCTCTGCCCAGGGGACCTGTGCCCGGGATGATGGGGCCAGGCCGGCTGTGATCTTCAGTGACTCCCTTGTTATCTCCCAGTTTCCTGGGTGGCCCAGGTTGTTTGTGTGCAGGTGCAGCGACATCGGAAGCCCGAGGAGCTCGTTGGCCTCGGCAAGTCCCCGGATAACCTCTCTGGGAGTGATATCGAAATGGATGTTAGGCTCGTCCAGGGAGTTGACGTTTTTTGCCCAACCCCAGTTCTCCACACCCGCCGGATTTACGCACTTTATCCCATAGGCCTTGTGGGTGCGCATCATCCAGGCGATGTATGCCGCTGTCCGGTCGATGTCGCCATCCTTCAGGTAACGCATGACGAACCAGTTATTGCCCAGGACCATGTATGCCCCCATATCCAGTACTGGGGTCGCTCCCATCTCCTCATGGGTGTGGCGGGCTTCAAGAGGCGGCATGGCTGCCTCAAAGACCGTGGTGTATCCCATGCCTGCGTAGTCGTAGCCCTGTTTGTAGACGGAAGGGATTGTGTAGCCGCTTCCGCCATGGGTAATGGCTGTTCGGGCTCTCACTGTACGAATGTGGTCCTCTGGGCGCATCAGCCGCCCGGCGTTGACCTTGGCCCCTGCAACATGGGAGTGGGAATCCACTCCTCCAGGCATCACCGTCTTCTTTGCGGCGTCGATCACCTGGGCACCTCGACGCTGTGTCCCGCTGAGATCGGTCACCACCCTGCCGTCTCTTATGAAGATATCCTTGACTTCTCCATCGATTCCGTTAAGCGGATCGAAGAGACAGCCGTTTTTTATTATGAGCGAAGACATCTCAGATCGCCTCCCTGCTCTTTAGCCGAACGGCCTGCACCGGGCAGATAATGGAGCAGGTGCCGCAGGACCCGCACAGGTCCTGATTCACGACCTTGATGCTGCCGTTCTCTACCTCAAGCAGGGGCTTTTCATCCACCTCGTTCAGATGCCCTGCTGCCAGGTAGGCGTCGGACATGGCGTTGACCGGGCAGGCGATGACGCAGTTGCCGCATCCAAGGCAGGCCTGCTCATCGGTCACAAGGATCGAGGTGAGGGCCGGGCGGATGGCCGGTCCGGATATTCTCTTCAGCAGTCCCCCTTTGCCCTTCACATCCGGGATGATTCCGGTCTTCGAGACCGTGATCGCAGAGACCGGGCATGCCAGTGCACAGGCTCCACAGCTTAGGCAGGCACCAGGACGGTGGGTGACCTTCTCGACCCGTTCTCCCTGGCCCCATCTCCGGTTGAAGAGGGCTCCTGCCGGGCAGACCGAGATGCAGGTCCTGCAGGCCTGGCAGGCCCCGTCGTCCCTGGAAAATTCCCCTGAAAATGGCTTTTTTACGGAAATGGCCCGGGTTGGGCAGACGGCTGCACACCATCCACAGTGAACGCATCTGTCCTGATCAACGATCGTTTCGCCTTCCAGATTGAGGCTGCCGTCCTGAGCAAGGCCTTTAACCTCCACCTTTATGCATCTCTGTGGGCAGACCTCCTCGCACAGTCCGCAATGCACGCAATAATCGTTGACTGTGGTTGGCGAAAGCGCTGAATGCAGGTATCCATCATCGATCTCCCTTTTTCCGTCCCTTCGGAATTCCAGGGCTCCTCTCGGGCAGACCCGGGCGCATACGGCGCAAAAGACGCAGTTTTTTGCCATGCCCTTGGATAGGAAATCCCGGTCTATCACCCCTCTGGCCACCGCTCCCACCGAGCCTATAACGAGTTCCCCTTTGGGGCAGGCTGCGACGCAAGTCCCGCACCCAATGCACCTTTCCGGAAGATAGACCTGGCTTCTATCCTCCCTGACCTCAAAGACCACCTCTCTCATGAGCCCAATCCTGCCTCAGCAGACTGCCGGCATCATCATATCCCGGGAATGGCTATGAAGTTTGCGATATAGCTCGTATATTCGGGAAAAATTAAGCGAAAACGTTTAATGCCAGGCAATTGGCTGACAGGGGCCGATCTCAGATCACCCTGCGTACGCCGCTGTAGACGTACACGTTGGGCCGGCGGGCGAAGCCCACCAGGGTCATATCGATCTCTCTCGCCAGGTTTACTCCACCAGCAATAGGTGCGCTTTTGCTGGCCAGGATTGGGACGCCTGCCCTGGCTGATTTCTTGACCATGCTCTCCGAGAGCCGTCCGCTGGTAACGAGAGCGCATTCGGCCAGTTCCAGCCCTCTTAACAGGGCAGATCCCAATGCCTTGTCCATGGCGCTGGACCGGCTGACATCCTCGCAGAACACAAGCACCCCTCCGTTCATATCGCAGACCATGGCTGCGTGGGCTGCTCCAGTCCGCCGCCAGAGCCGTGCGCGCTGGTTGAGCTGGTCGACAGCGTCGAGGAGGCTGGCAGAAGATATGCGGGCCTCGGATATGACGCGGCGTAGAATGTGCCCGGGCCGGTCATCCTGCCCTCTTGCCACATTCGGCATACTGCGGGTCTTACAGAGGACACGATCCCTATCCGACCTCGCCTCTGCCACCTGCTCTATGCTGCCGACAAGCCCATCCCCGACAAGGAAGCCCACAGCCAGCTCCTTCAGCTCCGCAGGTATGGCCGGAACCCGGCCAGCTATCTGCCCGTCCAGATAGATGGAGATGGTCTGCTCCACCGCCACATCCACCTCCACCACACTGCGCTGGTCGCCTCTGATCTCCAGGCAGCTTGTGGAGAAGAACGACGGCTCTTCCTCCAGCCGTTCCTCTCTCCACGATATCTGTGGCTCTGATATGCGCCTGGCATGCCAGTTCTCCCTATCCATGTCGGAGACCTCTTCTCCAAATTTTCATTCACTATCAGCTATCGGCAATGGGTTTCCACCTGGTGGGTGATGCAATGCCCGGGCACCGGGCAGTCCCCTCATATGCCGCCGGCCCTCTCGCCGTCAAGGCAGTTGGGGCAGAGCGCCTCGTCTTTGCGCCGGATGAAGCTCTCCTGGCATTTCTCGCAAAGCACTATCACTTTTTGCGGTTTCTCCGGGACGACATGCTCGATGATCCTCCATGAGTACACGCCTTCTCCTGCCTGAATCAGGAGGGATATGGCCTCGGGATGGGGTACCTTCTCGGTCTTCATGTACCAGGAATGAAGTCGGGGGTAACGAACGGTCTTTGCTGGGTCGAGTATCACACGGACTGCCTTTACCCTGGACCCGGCTGGAGCACGACGGGTTATGGTGGCTGCCATCTTCCCGTAGTCCAGGATGCGCAGCCCCTTGTTGCCTATGGTGCAGCTGCCAAGTGCCTGAAAGCTGTCGGGAAGGCAATGGTATGTCTCACATGTGACGAAGAGACGGTCGCCGTCTCCGGTTCCCAGTATCCTCTCAGCGATGTTGAACATCTGTATGCCGGCAAAGGCCCCCGTGCTCAGGTAGCCATGGAGCTGGGCTACCTTCTCCATCTGGTCCCGCATCTTCGGATCGGTTGTTCTTGCAAGGATCTCTTCCATACTCTGCCTCCTTTGCCACGAGGTACTCCTTTGCTGCCAGCTTATGAATTTTATCGTTTGTGCAAACGTCTGGATCCGGATGTAACATCAAATGCTTAAAGCCGGTCGTCCGGACAGCTGCGGCAATGCCGTCTTCGAGGATCAACCAGCAGATCAGAACCTGATGCTTCTTATGTGGGCGATCTCGAACCCTGGCGGTGGCTCCTCCCTACGACCTCCTTTCTTTCAAATGCAGGTTGGCAGTCCGATTCGATCTCTAAACGGCAGGCTTTGGCTTCACAGATCGACTTCCAGGTCTTCGAGATCCGGGATGTCTTGCATCTCGGATTGGCTGATCTCGCTTCCATCCATCCGGAAAGCTGCGATGCGGTCAGGGAATCGCACGACAACCGCCACCGGAGACTTTGAGGCCGTCATGCCGGCTGCCTCCTCTCCGAGAACGATCCGCCAGGATAGCTCGGACAGCGGGATCACAGTGACGTCGCCTACGGTCACTGCTGGCTCGGCATGCACCAGACGCCCCTCCCCCTTATCTCTCCAAAAATCGCTCTTCAAATTCGCCTCAAGATCCGTATTGCAGCCTTCCACGTGCGTGTGTCAAAAAGGAGCCTGGACCAGCGCAGCAGTATTCGGGCCGGCACCACCTGCACCCGGCAGTCGGCCTCAGCCTCAAGGATCTGCTCTTCGAACTCAGGTTGCAGCGTCACCACCATGCGTGGTGCCCAGGCTCGGATCAGGGGGAGTATGGAGTATATCTGACCAAGAACCGATCCGGTATCAGCCGGATCTTCGAGGCCCAGCCGAAGGTGCAGGCGAGATCGTCCCATAGTCACCGCCCCAAGGGTGGCCCCGAGGAATGCCAGCAGCCTCTCACGCACCACTCCGTCCCTCAGAAGCCCGGGCATCGGTGACGTGCGGCCGGACTTCTTGGCAGGCTTTGTTGCCGCCCTGGGCTTTGAGCCCCTCCCGCCGTTCAGGTCCCTTCTAACAAGGCCGAACAGCCAGCAAACCGAGATCTTCCATTGCCAGGACTCGCCCCCGCCCCCTGCAAGGACCGCCAGCTCGACAGGAGAAGCCAGCCCCAAAATCAATGCTGCAAAGGCAGCGGCCAGCAGCAGAATGTGCAGCGGGTCGGACATGCCGCGGTCACGTGACCGGCACGCTCACATGCCGTTTCTCCTCGACCTCCTTCTCCTCAGGCGGGCTTTCTGGCTCCTTCTTCCTCTTGCCCAGCAAATTGGCGACTGCCTCTATGGCCTTGGGCACGCTCTCGGTCAGCTTCTCAGCAGTTGAGTGCGGGGCAGAGGATACCGGTTCCACTCTTACGCCTTGCGGCTCTATGATGACGACAGCCACTGGTTTGATGCCGATTCCGCCGCCGGCACCGCCGCTCTGCCCGTACTCCTTTGCCCCGGCACCAGCCCCAAAACCCATTCCCACGCTCACGAGGGGAATAACCGTCCTGTCCTCCAGGGTCACAGGATCTCCGACCACGGTTCGGGCAGACATCACCTGGATCATCTCCCCGAAGGTCGCTCGAAGCAGGCTTTCAACCTCATTCATGATATTGCCCCATGACTACTTGTCTGGCCAAGGGGAAAAGCTTTTTCCAGAAGTCGTTTTTCGGCAACGAGAATCAGGCTATCCCCGTGCGGAAATGTTGCAGGATTGCCCTTGGAGACGATCAGGCGTTCCCACGCATCCATTCATCGCAGGGCCAGCCTGGCTCGTCTTCCAAGGCAGATGCGAAAATCGTCCATCTCCCTCAGCTGCGATGCAGCCGAGGCCCTGGATGATGTTGATGCCCTCGATTCCTGTGTTCTGCGCCTTGAAGGCTCACGTCCAGATTCAGTCGTGTCTCCCAAGCATCCTCCCCATGAGCTCGAAGCCCTCGACCAGGCCAAATCCGCCATCCTTGGCAGCGACCTCGTCGAAGCTTCTGCATCTGTCCGGAGCTATCCCCTCTCCTGCCATCAGGAATGGCACCGGCTCTGCGGTATGGGTTCGGAGCGGTATGGGGGTTGGGTGGTCAGGCATGAGCAGCACGCGCCAAGGGTGGCCTGACGCCTCCAAAGCCTCTACCATCGGGCCGACCACCCGGCAGTCGAACAGCTCTATGGCCTCTATCTTCTGATCGAGATCTCCGGCGTGGCCTGCCTCATCAGGGGCCTCCACGTGGAGATAGACCACATCCACGTTGTGCAGAGCTCTGCAGGCCCCTTCGACCTTTCCCTCGTAGTCGGTATCTATTGTCCCGGTGGCCCCAGGAACATCCACCACCTCCATCCCTGCATAGATCCCTATCCCCTTCAGAAGGTCTACTGCCGAGATCACCGCGCCGTCCCGGCCGTACAGCTGGCGAAAGCGGGGCATGGACGGAGCCGGCCCCTGTCCCCAAAGCCATATCATGTTTGCCGGACGCTTGCCTTCGGAAACGCGTCGGCTGTTGACCGGGTGGCTTGCGAGGATCGGCGCAGCCCGGTCCATGATATCCTTCAGGATCTCTCCTCCGGGTCCCCTGGGAAGGAATTTCCTGAAGGGCTGGCCGGTTATGTCGTGGGGTGGGGTGCACTTGGCTTTCGCTCCATCCTCCAGCACAGCCAGGTGCCTGTAGCTGACGCCAGGGTACAGCCTCTCGCCGGGAACCAGGTGCCGCAACGAGCGGATTATCTCCGCTCCTTCAGCAGAGCTGATATGTCCGGCGCTGTAGTCGGCCATGCGTCCATCCTGGACGGTCACAAGGTTGCATCGAAAGGCGATATCCCCATCTTTAAGCGGGACTCCCATGGCGGCGGCCTCCAGCGGCGCCCGGCCGCTGTAGTATCGGCGGGGATCGTATCCCATCACCGAGAGGTTGGCCACATCGCTGCCGGCGGGAAATCCGGGGGGGACGGTGGTTGCCATCCCAAGCCTCCCCCTGGCTGCCAGAGCGTCCATGGACCCTGTGGATGCTGCCTGAAGCGGCGTTCTTCCGCTCAGTTCCGGCAATGCCTGGTCAGCCATACCGTCTCCAAGCAGGATGGCGAACTTCATATGTGATCCATTCATGTCCAGCGCGGCTCCTTTCTGGCCCAATCGTCGATAAATTATCGATGTGCTGTTTATCTGACTATTTCATCCATAATGCAGGCCGATCAATTGGTCAGGGTCTTGTCCGGGGATGTGCCTCTCTGAAGCGGACCCGCACCCATTGCTGCCAGGTGCTTGTTCAGGACCTTGGCCAGGGTGTTGAGCTTGACGCGGCCGCATGTGGCACCCCTGGTCACACCGGTCACTATATCAACCACGGTTCCAGCTGTGGCCAGGTTCTTCTTCGGCGGCATAACCAGCCTTGTCTTGATGCCCTCCCTTGCGAAGTCCTCGAAGTCAACCGGGCACTGGGCCACGACCACGGCCGGTATGTCCACCTGGGAGAGTATCTCCTTGGCCTTGTGGATGACGTGGGACTTGACGTTGCCCAGATGGATCACCGCGATCTTGTGCCTGGCGACCTGCTCAAGCTCGGTGGGGTTTAGCCCGAAGGTGGGACCGTAGCCCCGGGACGCCTGGGGAAACGATTCCGGAACTCCCGTACCTGCTTCCAGCACCAGCACGCTGGTCTGGATGCCCTCCCTGCGCAGACCATAGGTTATCTCGCAAACCGGCTTGGTAATGTGGCGCCGGCCGGGGGACATGGCTATGGCTATAACATCCGGGCGGGCTGCTTCCGAGAGCGTTCCCCTCTGGGCCAGCCCGCCACCCTTGGCCAGCCCCATGCTCTCTCGACAATCCACCACCTGTGTCTGCCTGCCTATCATGAAATAGGCTTTTGGGCCAGCCTCGGATATAGCCTTAACGAGGGGGCCTGCTGGCCGGGCTGTCTTAAAGGCAAAGCTTTTTCCCTGCCAAATATGGTCTATCCACCATGCTGTTCTTCGTCGGCCTGGGGCTGTTCGATGAGCTGGATATCTCGGTCCGGGGCCTTGAGGTTGTGCGGCAGGCGGATCTGGTACTGGCCGAGTTCTACACCTCACGGCTGATGGGCTCCAGCGCGAAGCGGCTCTCTCAGCTTTACGGCAGGCCTGTCACCCTGTTGAGCCGGTCTGATGTGGAGGAGTCGCCCGGCTGGCTGTCAGAGGCCCGGGATAAGGATGTGGCGTTCCTGGTTGGCGGTGACCCCATGATATCGACCACCCACCTGGATCTGCGTCTTCGGGCAGAGGAGATGGGCATACCGACACGTGTGATCCACTCATCCACAATCGCCTCGGCCGTCCCTGGGCTGACCGGGCTGCAGAACTACCGGTTCGGCAGGTCAGCCTCGATACCATTTCCCTACAAGGCGAGGGGAAAGCGCATAGTTCCGGAGACCCCGTACATGGTCTTCTCGGAGAACCGCAGACAGAACTTGCACACCTTGCTGTACCTCGACATTCAGGAAGATCATTTCATGACGGTCAATCAGGGCATAGAGTGCCTGCTTGAGGTCGCTGTTGCCGGCGGGGAGACCGAGCTTGGCCAGGCCCTTGGGGTGGGCGTGGCGCGCGCAGGCTCCGACGGTTGTATGGTCCGGGCAGGGACTTTGTCCCAGCTCGTCGAGATTGACTTCGGCCCTCCGCTTCATATCCTGGTGATGCCCGGCGGATTGCACTTCATGGAAGCCCGGGCCTTGCAGGTGCTGGCCAAAGCTCCACCTGAGCTGGTCCGACGGTTCGAGATCTGACCTGATGCGAGACCACTGCCGCCGCTCTCTTGGTCGGGCACCCCCTTTTCGTCCGCCAGCCGGATATGCTGCCCCTGGCCCCATCTTCGGGATCTAATCTCTTATGAAGCCCATCTCCGAATAGTCCCATGCTCTGAGCAGATGGCCAGCAGCATATCGACCTTGATCCCACGTGAAATGGACTTGCTTCATCCGCTGTTTTCAGTCAATGACTGTGATCTTTCACAGGCTGCCCCATGTCTCAGGCAGGCTTTTATATTCCCTGAATATTCTTGCCGGCATACTGGGGGAATACATTGCCCAAGGTGACTGTGGAGATTCCAAAGCATATAATCGATGATGTCAACCGCCACGTGGGTGACGGCAAGAAGTTCGTCAACTTCTCCGATGCAGTGCGCACTGCTCTGCGAAAGATGCTGGACCAGCTCGATGAGATCGATAGGCGAGCCGGCAGGCTGGAGGAAGGGCGATGAAGATCGGCCTGGCCACGGAGTTCGATGCCGCTCACCGGCTTCCCGGATATCCTGGCAAGTGCGCCCGGGTTCATGGCCACACCTATCGCGTGGAGGCGGTCCTGGATGGGCCAGTGGGCGAGGATGGTTTCGTGATGGACTTCTTCTTGGTTAAGGAGATGCTGGCGGCGGCGGTGAGCGAGATGGACCACCGGGATCTGAATGAGGTCGAGCCCAATCCAACCGCAGAGCACCTGGCATATCGCATATACAGGCATCTGGATCAGGAGCTTCAGGGCCATGGCGTCTCGCTCGTCTCGATCCGTCTGTGGGAGGGGAAGAACAAGTGGGTCATGATCGAGGGGGACTCTCAGTGAACCGGGCAGTATGCCTGTGTTCGGGTGGCCTGGACTCCACCATCGCCGCCACCATCGCCAGGGCAGAGGGAAATTCGGTCTGGCTTTTTCACGTCAACTACGGCCAGAAGGCAGAGTATCAGGAGAGGATGGTCGTTGAGCGGCTGGGCAGGTTCCTGGACGCACCGGTTTTCTCGGTGGATGTGGACATGTTCCGCAACATGTCTGCCCTGACAAGTCGGGAGGCAGCCTTGCCGATGGACGGGCAGGTTGTGCTCGACGCCTCAGCCACCCCATCAACCTGGGTGCAGTGCCGCAACCTGGTATTCGTATCGATGGCAGCAGCTTATGCAGAGTACCTGGGGGCGGAGAAGATCTACGTGGGCTTCAATGCCGAGGAGGCCCAGTCCTATCCCGACAACCGCCCCGAGTTCGTGGACCGGTTCAACTCTCTGCTTCAGAGATCGGTGGCCTCTTTCAGCCGCCCTCCGGTCATCGTATCTCCCCTGCTGCACCTGTTCAAGGCTGATATCGTGCGCAAAGGCCTGGAGGTAGGGGCTCCTCTTGAGATGAGCTGGTCCTGCTATCTCGAAGGATCCAAGCATTGCGGAAGGTGCGAGTCCTGTCAGCACCGACAGAGGGGTTTTAGGGAAGCTGGGGCAGATGATCCAACCGAGTACATGTGAGGCCGATCCGATGTCGGAAGAGACGACGCCACCAGAAGGCAGCCTTGTCGAGATATTTTGCAGCGTGCAGGGGGAGGGTCCCCTGATAGGCCGTCGCCAGATCTTCGTGCGAGGTGCGGGATGCAGCCTTAACTGCTGCTACTGCGACAGCAGGCACGCCATGGCCAAAACCCACGTCTGCCGGGTGGAGACGACCCCAGGTCAGGGCGAGTATTGCCTGCTCCAAAATCCCCTCGATGCTGACCTGGCAATGAGATGCATCAGATCGCTGAAGGGTCCGGCACTGCACAGCGTCTCCCTGACCGGCGGAGAGCCTCTCTGTCAGGATCGGTTCATGAAGGGGCTTGCAATGCGGTGTCAAGATGAGGGGATAGCAGTCTATCTCGAGACCAACGGCTTTTCTTGCGAGCGATTCTCCTCAATGGCCGAGTGGATCGACTATGCTGCGATAGATCTGAAGCTGCCAAGCCACGCCTGCTGCCCCGACGACCAGTGGCCAGCTCTGCACGAGAACGAGCTCGGCTGCATAAGGGAATCGGTCCGCCGGCGTATCTATACGATCGCAAAGGTGGTAGTCCTTCCGGAGACATGCGACAGCGAGCTTATGCAAGCTCTCGATGGCATAGCCAAGCCAGACTCCCTGGTAATTCAGCCCGCGTCCGGAAGGGGGCGTATTCCCCCAGCCCAGCTCATGCGGTGGCAAGATGCGGCTTCGGCCTTCGCCGATTCTGTTCTTGTCATACCCCAGGCCCACCTCATGATGGGACTGCCGTAATATGGGAATTCGGATCTGGCTCTACTGGGGCATCTGGCCGGATTCCTCCTCCAGCCTCTTCTTCTCCCTCTCCTCTGCAGAGAGCGGCCGGAAGATCTCCCGGTGGCGCGCCCCACGCTCGTCCCTCTCCCAGTCCGATATCTTGCGATCCAGGGCGGCGAACATGTGCTCCTTTGCCTCAAGTACCGTATTTAGGTCTCCTCTCAGGACCAGGATCTCGCGCTCGTCAACCTCGCCCACCATATCCACCTTGGCCTTGCGCTTGACCAGGTCTAAGTCGAACTTCTCGACCAGCTCCCGTATCACTGAAAATGGCATACCCAGCGGGATTGCCAGGTCGTAGAGACCCTTCTGATCCTTCTTCTCCTTGCTCGCCTCAGGCTCCATGAAAACCATGCAGGGCCGGCGCGGATTTAAGTCTGTCGAAGGACCGGATAGCGCGGTTATCGGGTCCATTTCTGCCTCGGGCAAAAGTACATTAAACCAGAAGACGACAAGAGACTGAATTTATGGGGCTGTCTGTCGGTAAGCAGCCCCTGGAGATATGGGGTATATCAGATGAAACGATGGAGCCGGGATTTGGGTCTGGAGACCAGGATGCTTCTCACAATGTTCTTGCTGGCGGCACTCTACCTGCTCTTCCTGGCCGTGCTATGGAGCATGGGCGTGGGCAGGATGACTATGCTGCTGCTGATGGGTTGCATGATATTTATCCAGTATTTCTTCTCAGACAAGATAGCACTCTCCAGCATGGGGGCCAAGGTGGTTTCGGAGTCACAGGCTCCTGAACTTCACGAGACGATAAGCCGGCTGTGCGCCATCGCTGGCCTGCCCAAGCCGAGGGTAGCCATCGTCAAGACCGATCTCCCCAATGCGTTCGCTACTGGCAGAAGTCAGAATAATGCTGTGGTGGCAGTGACCACAGGCCTTTTGCGCCGGCTCGACAGATCCGAGCTGGAAGCTGTGCTGGCCCATGAACTGACCCACGTGAAGAACCGTGACGTTATGGTGATCACCATGGCCAGCTTCCTGTCCATGGTTGCCCAGATGGTAGTGCAAAACTTCTTCTTCATGGGCGGCAGCAGGGATGACAGGGAATCCGGCAATCTGATGATTGTCTGGCTGGTCTCCATCTTGGTGTGGATCGTCAGCTTCCTGCTGATCCAGGCTCTCTCACGATATCGGGAGTATTCGGCGGATCGGGGTGCAGCCATCATAACCGGGCAACCCTCAAGTCTTATCTCCGCGCTCATGAAGATAAGCGGGAGCATGGCGACAGTGCCCAAGGAGGACCTGCGCCGGGTGGAGGGCATGAACGCCTTCTTCATAATCCCAACCGGGGCCCTGCTCAACCTGTTCTCCACTCACCCACCGATCCAAGATCGAATAGCTGCCCTTGAGAAGCTGCAGCGCGAGGTGCTGTGAGGTGTCAGGCGGCGTTTTTTGGGTGGTGCCGGCTGTGAAGCCTTCGACAGATTGCTGGTGAGGGGGGATATATTCGATATGGGCCTATTCGATGTGATCCTGGGCAGATCTGAGCTGCCCGAGCCAAAGGTGGAGCGGCAATTCGCCATCTCCACGGCTGCCATTACAATGGAGGCCAAGATGGGGCTGAAAGCCGCCGGGACTGCCGGCGTGTGCATAAAGCCTGTGGAATCTTCTGCTTACCAGCGGGTGGCAGCCGAGATAGAGGATCTGCTGAGGATCGGCGCCAAGCAGAGCGGGACTGAGTGGGAGGTTCGCAAGGATGAGTACGGCTACCTGTGGGTAGTCCTGCGGGATCCGGAATTTGAAGACATCGTGGCCACGGTGCAAATGACTGCCCAGATACTGACCGAGCAGGGTTTTGGCCCCCAGCTGTTGTGCGCCGTATACCCCTTTTCTGGGGACTTCAGGGCTTACTGGATATTCAACTTCAAGCAGGGAAATTACTATCCTTTCGTTCCCCGTGGAAAGGAGAGGGATGTTCAGATGGAACTCCGCCTGAGGGCGGCCCTTGAGGCAGAGCTGCCAATCGAGAAAGACCTGTCCCGCTGGTACCCGCTATGGGGTATGCCGGTTTAGGGGCAGTTATCCGCGTTCGTATATTTCTTATGGCAATATTGCTAAATTAAATTGATATTTCCAAGCATCTCGATTTCTCTTATCGAGATTGCGCCCTTTGATGAAAAAGCTTATACCTGTTCAATAGAGGTGCCTTAATCAAGGGTGAGTTTTCCAAACAGATGAATCGTGTGGAGGATACGAACGATGAGCGAGATCTTTTGCAATGGGTGGGGACGTGTTCTGTTGATCGGTACCTTTCTTCTGCTTTCTTCGGGCACGGGATGTGGTTTTGTGGACCAGTGCATTTCATGCCAGGGCGGATCGATGCCAGGGAGTCAAGCCTGCTACTGTCAGCCAGGGTCTGTATGCCCCTGGCAAGACTGTCTGTACTCATTTGAGTCCATGGATTTGGCGCCTCCGTCATCTGTGCCCGCAATATCTGCGTCGAGCGATATCAAGCTTGCACCCAAGGTCAAGAGGGTTTCAGAAGAGTCCATAGCTAAGTTCATCCACCTTCTCGAGTCCCCTGTTATATACATCCATCAGTATGATGCCAATCACCCCTATTATGGCCAGTGCGGGGATGGTGATCTGCTTGGGTGGATCTTCTACGACAGGATGTGGTCGCTTGGCCCGGCAGCGTTCAAGGACGGCCAGTCCACCAATATCCTTGTGAACATCGAGCAGTGCAGGCAGATCAGGCTCTACGATAGGTCGCCTGATGGCACGGTGCGCAGCCGCGACCTTGGATGCCTGATGTACGGTTACTACGTCATCTCCTGGCAGGGTCAGGGACGGGGCTGGCACGCTCTGTGGCTTGGTGACTGCTGCTGCCAGAACAGCAATATCATCTGGGTATATGTGAAATAAGCCCGGACCCCGTGATCGGCCCGGGACTGCTGGCGGGGGCTTGGAGATGCCGGATCGAGCCCTTGATTGGGTGAAGTCTATCTCCCGGGCCATCGCATCTCTTTTTTGCGGGGGCGTATCAGCATCTAAGTACAATCGTAACCCAGGTTTTATGTTTCAAGAAAGCCCTCGTCACCCTAAATCGACGCTGCCTTCGATTTTTCGGATCATGGGAGATGATTTGCATGAGGCACAATTATCGCGGGATGTTCGCATACGCGTGGCCTGGGCTTTGCCCGAAGAGGTCTCCGCTGAAGATGTCAGGTGAACGCAATTGTCCGGATGTGATTTATATTTTTGTAAATATTTTATCCATCATCCTCCTCGAATTCATGATATCCACGGTGAGACCAAAGAGGCACTGAGGCTGAAAGCGACGCCAAATATTTCTGACCTCGAATTCATGATATCCACGGTGGGACCAAAGAGGATCCTTCAGGATTCGCAAAGCCCAATGCCGGACTGCTGAAAGACATTCGTGATCACCCATGCCAGATAAGCGAAAAAAAAGAGATTGGATACCGATGCCTCGAATTGATGCTCGTGAAAGATAATCACTTGAAAAAGCGCATCCTGCCAGGGGCAGGACGCGCCAGCTATTCGTCTCGGTGGCGACAGGCGGATTTCGGCTTGCCCATCAGTCAGCAATGAGCCCGTCGTCCTTGAATATCCTCTGAGCCTCTTCCAGAGTCATATCGGGCGGGGGGATAATCAGGTCGGAACTGATGATCTCCCTGCTCTGCATAATCTCCCCTTCGCTCTTAACCATTGCAATCAGTCGAGCCAGCTCCTGTGCATAGCCCTCTTTGTCCCCGCTGCACACCTTCTCGACGATCCGGTTGTCGATCTCGTTCAGTTTGCCGATCAGGCTGCTGGAGACTGAGAACTGCCCTTCGCCCATGATTCTGATTATCATCTCTTCATCTCCTCCTTGAGCTTGGCCAGCTCGGCCTCTACCTGACCGCTTGCTTTGGCCTTGTTGAGCTCCTTTTCCAGGACATCCCCTGACGAGAAATCCTCCAGAGCTCCCTGCTCCAGTAGCTCGTCCAGAGCTGATGATCGGGCCTTCATGCTCTCGGTCTTCTCTTCAGCCCTTTGAACCGCAAGCCCCACATCGGCCATCTCTTCAGAGATCCCGGTCACCGATTCGGTTACCTTTACCTGGGCCTCTGCTGCCGAGTACTGGGCCTTGATGGTCTCCTTCTTGGCCCGGAATGTCTCTATCTTGGTCGAGAGACGGCCTTCCACGGCAATAAGCTTCTGCTGCTCCTTTTCCAGATCCGCGATCTGGCCGTCCAGGCTCTGGGACTGTATCTGCAGTGCAGCTTTCCTCTCCAGGGCCAATCTGGCGAGATCCTCCCTGCCAGAGGCCACAGACTCCCTGGCCTGACCGTCCAGCTTATCCATGCTCTGGGTGAGCTTGGCCTTCTGCAGCTCCAGCCTCTTCTTGGAGGTCGTCACCTCAGCCAGCCCTCTCTTGACATTCTGAAGCAGCTCCAGTTGCTTCTCATAAGAGTAATCCAGCGTCTCTCGAGGGTCCTCAACCTTGTCCATGATCCTGTTCATCTTGGACCTTACCACCGTGCTCATCCGTTCCAATAGTCCCATGAATGCACCTCCGGACTCAAATACCGCTGCCCCCTCCCCGGGGGAAACAGTTATAAATGGGTTGCTCAATCTCCCCTTCACGCTTGGGCCCGTAGCTTAGCCAGGTTGAGCGCACGGCTGATAACCGTGAGGTCACGCGTTCGAATCGCGTCGGGCCCACTCCATTGTGGCCAACGACTGGCCTTTGGGATCGCAACTATATACCTTTTCTTCATCTCCTCGGCCCTCTGTGTTGAGTCGAGGACTCCTCACTTACGTTGCCCTGATATATCTCCGTCTAACGTTGTGTTCATTACGATATCGAAGGGCAGTTTCTGACACCATCCTGCCTTCTCAAATATCCCCATGAAGCAGACACCTATCAATCGCCGATGTGGAACTGCCCTCAGGAAGTCGGCCATCTCCTCGGCACTAACGCCGATTTTCGGCATGGCCATGCCGCCCAGCACAACGAGCGTATCGGCGTCAGCTGACGATGCCTCTCCAAGCTCCAGGCCGTAGTCTGTGGGCTTGATACGGCGTGCACGCTCCTTGTCCAGCCCCGGCACAAATACCATCTCCTTATTCCTGATCGGATAGCCCAAGAAGAGGACAAATGGTGTGCAAAACCCAGGGGAGCCTACGAAGGTGATCTTTCTATCCTCTTGCACCAGGTCCCGAAAGCTGTTGAGCATGCCACCCAGCCCATGAAAGTCGGCGAGCTTCTCCATAGCAATCCTCCGTCTGAGTGTATGCGGCCTTTTCCACCTTTAACCTATCCCTCCCCATCTTTCCGGTCCGACCAGCAGGCAGGTCCGCTCGTGTCAGCCGGGTACCTGGCCTTTCCGCTGCAAATCACATGCCATTTTTCAGCCTGCACCGCTTCCAGCTGCACCCAAATTCCGTGTATCTGCCGGCTGCTTACTGGAAAATCCTTTTTTCGGCCTCAAAACTTTTATCTCCTGGGATGCGCTCTTCCCACCGATAGAACAGGAGATTTGTGGACATGAGAAAAGATGGCGGAGAAAAGAGAGAGTCTGGCGAAAACCCAGCCCGGGACAGGTCCGAGCCGGATCGGGGCCGTAAGCTGGCGCGCCTGCCCGACCTTTACTGGTACGGCGGTCTGTGCGTGCTGTTCTTGTTCTCTCTCTATCTCAGGGTTGTTATCCCATTCAAGAACGTATTCCTAGCCGATGGTGTGCGCTTCAGCAGTGAGAGCGATGCCTGGTATCATATGATGCTGGCCAAGACCACATTCCTGCACCTGGAGCGCCCCTGGTTCGATCCACTCACCAACTTCCCCAATGGGGCGGGACTGCACTTCGGGCCTTTCGTCAGCTGGGGCATAGCCTTGATATCCAAGGTGCTGGCTCTGGGCGGGTCCAGCCTGCAGGTGGTAGACACGGTGGGCGCTTTTTGGCCGGCAATCCTCGGAGCTCTGCTGGTAATCCCCGTGTACCTCATCGGAAAGGAGGTGGGAGGCCGCGGCTGCGGAATGACTGCTGCTTTTCTGGCAGTGATATTGCCCGGGCAGCTCTTCTCCAGGACCGTGCTTGGATTCACCGACCACCACTCATCAGAGGTGCTGCTCAGCACCACTGCCATCCTTCTCTTCATGATGGCCTTCAGAATCGGCCAAAATCTCACATTCAGCTCTCTGGCCCAGATGGACATGGCCAGGATCAAACGTCCTCTGGCCGTCGCGGTTGCGTCAGGGGTGATGCTGGGTCTTTACATTGATGCCTGGGCCATGGGAATCCTCTTCCAGGGCATACTGATGATATTCATACTGCTGCAGACAGCGGCGGAATATGTCCGCGGCAGAGATGCCGAGTACCCTGGAATAATAGGTGGCATCGGCTTTTTGGTTGCACTGCTCATGGTGCTGCCATTCGCCGACGCGCGTAATGGCTTTGCTGTTATCTATTACTCTCTCTTCCAGCCGGTCATGCTGCTGGCGGGCGGTATCTTCGTCCTGGCAGTGGCGTTTTTGGCCCGCTTCCTGCGCCAGCGTGGCCAGAGCTGGCCTGTCCTGGCCGGAGCCGTTCCAGGAGCGGTCATCCTTGTGGCGCTTGTCGCCTATGTGGTGATGCCAGGCTTCATCGGCTCACTGGTTGGCAGCATGCGAACCTATCTGTTTCCGCGATCTGGCGGTGCGGCCACAGTTGCTGAACTCTCTCCGATCTACGAGAGGACATACGGCCAGCTGACCGGAATAGATGCCAACTTCCCGGGCGTTTCGCACTACCTCTCTCCGTTCTATTTCTCGATAGCAGGGATGGTCCTGGTTGCCTATCGCAGCGTCAAGGAGACCAATCCGGCCCATCTGTTGTTCTTGGTCTGGAGCATCGTAATCTTCCTGATCACCCTATCTGCGAACAGGTCTGCCTATTATTACGGGGTCAACGTAGCCCTGCTCTGCGCTTACCTGGCAGCCGAAGCCTACCGTCAGATAGACTTCTCTTCAATCGAGGGCTACCTGGCAGGGCTGGTGAAGGGAAAGACCCCGGAGATGCCGGGAGTCATAAGCATGGGATCGGCCCTGCTGATATTCCTGGTGATACTATTCCTGGCCATGCCCAGTCTGCAGGACTCCATCCAGACCGCCACATACTCGAGGGGGCCGAATACAGACTGGTACAGCTCCATCAAGTGGCTGGGTAACAATACTCCCGATCCTGGACTGCCCATCTACGAGGTGTACCAGAGGCCGCCATCCGGCCAGAAATTCCAGTACCCTGCAACCGCTTATGGGGTCATGTCCTGGTGGGACTACGGGCACCTGATCGAGACCATTGGTGGGCGATACCCCAATGCCAATCCCTTCCAGCAGGGCATCGGTAACAAGACCGCCGGGATTCCGGGGTCTTCGCCGTTCTTCCTGGCCGAGTCTGAGGCCGAGGCAGAGACGGTGCTGGCCGGGCTTAACACCAGCCGTTCGCCCTATTTCAATACCAGGTACGTGATGACAGATGTGGAGATGGCGGTCACAAAGTTCCACGCCATGGCCGCATGGAGCGCCATCAATACCGGGCGCTATTACGGATACGTCTTCCAGGCGCAGGGCGAGAGCTCCCTGGTCCCGATCCAGATCTGGCTTGAGCCCTACTTCAGGACCATGGTGGCCCGTCTGCACTTCTTCGACGGCAGCGAGATTCCATTAGGCGAGGCGGTGGGCATCGCTGTGGAGAAGGTCCAGACCAATGACGGCAGCCAGGTCATGCTGGTTACCCAGGCGCCGCTGATATCAACGAACAGGACCGAGCTCGAGGAGTTCGTCAACAAGAGCCAGGAGGCCGGATACAACGCGAGCATCGTGAGCCGGTCTTTCGCCATCTCCCCAATCCATGTGGAGGCACTCCAGCATTACCGGCTGGTCCACGAGTCTCCTACCGCTGCGACCAGCGACGGCCAGAAGTACGTGAAGACATTCGAGCATGTCCCCGGAGCGACGATCCGGGGCACGGCGGCACCAGGCAGCAAGGTCATGATAGCTGTGGCAGTGATGACCAACCAGAACCGCTCCTTCATCTATGTTCAGTCCAATGTGACCGACTCCCAGGGTCAGTACACCCTGGTGGTGCCATACTCCACGGAAGGACCGCTGCCTGACGGCACAAGGTTCGACACTGCACCGGCTGGGCCTTACCAGCTCTCAGCAGGCGGCTCGATCTATGAGGTGAAGGTCCCCGAGGAGCTTGTGCAGAGCGGAGGAGTTATAGAAGTATGATGATGGAGGAGATGACCTGGCCGGAGATCGAGGCTGGCCTGGCCAGGACCAGGACCGTGCTTCTGCCGGTGGGCGCACTGGAGGAGCACGGCCCCCATCTGCCCACCATCACCGATACCTTGCAGGCAGATGAGGTCGCCAGGGAGGTGGCAAGGAGGAGGCCCATATTCATCGCGCCGCCTGTCCACTACGGAGTCTGCCGCAGCACCCGCGGCTTTCCAGGTACGGTGAGCGTGACCTTCGATGGCCTTCGCCATTATGTCCGAGACATCCTGTTCTCCTTGAGCGAGTGCGGATTTGAGCATGTACTGGTCCTGGCCGGACATGCCGGAGGCCAGCACATGGCAGCTTTGAAGGAGGCCTGTCAGGATGCCGCGGCTGCAGGACTGCGGGTCAGCCTCGTCACAGACTTCGACTTCATTTTAAGCGAGGCGGTAGAGGCAGCCGATGATGGACATGCTGGAGAGGTCGAGACGTCCAGGATGCTCTATCACCGGCCGGATCTTGTTAAGGGCCTGCCAGCAGCCCACCATCCGAAAAGGCCGCGTTACCTTGTTCTCAGAGATGTGCGGCACCTCATGGGAAACGGCATCATGGGCGACCCATCCCGGGCCTCGGCAGAGAAGGGCAGCCATTTCTTCCAGATTGCGGTGCAGGGCGTCCTGGAGGTTCTCGACGAGCTGGAGAGCTTTCCCGATCCGCCTGGCAGTGGCGTGCTGAGGGAATAGGCGACTTCTGGAAGATTCTCCAATATTTTTTAGAGTTCCGACAAGGCCATCGGCAATCTCTCCGGATGATTTCGCCTATCTCAGGAAGGGCTTTTTTGATGGGGAACCTTCATGGGCATCGCGGGTTGGGAGATGGAAATTCACAAGCTACATCCTCCTTAAATATAGGGTGGCCGGATAGCTGGCCTGTCCTACCTGAGAGATGATGCTTTATGTTGACGGAGAGCGATGCAAAGGTTCTAGAGGCCATAGCTGCAGGCGAGCAGGACCCCAAGGCCATCGCCGATAAGCTGGGCATGAAGGTCGAGGCGGTTCGGGCCTCGGCCGATTCGCTTGGCGAGCAGGGCCTGATCGAGGTCAAGAAGACAGTTTCTGAGATATTCTCGCTGACCGGCGAAGGGGAGGCTTATTCCAGGCAAGGGCTTCCCGAGAGACAGCTTCTCGAGCGCCTGGGCCAGGGAGTCCCGCTCTCGGAGCTGAGGGATCCGACGCTGAAGATCGGCATCGGCTGGATCAAGAAGAAGGGTTGGGCTGTCATAGAGGGTGGAGTTATGCGACCCTCTGGCCATGTCTCGGCTGGTGAGGATGAGGCGGTTTTGCAGGCCCTGCATGGCGGGCCAAGAGATGCTTCTGGGCTTTCGGCATCGGCTCTGGCCGCGCTTAAGGGCAGAGGGCTGGTGACCTCCAGCGAGCAAAAGTCCTGGCTCTATCGCCCCACCGAAAAGGCCAGAGCCGAGTTGGCCGCGCGGTCCGGCACTGCAGGCGAGGCGGCTGTCACCATCAAGCAGCTTACGCCGGAGCTGCTGAAGAGCGGAATGTGGCGGGATCGCCGGTTCACACCATATGACGTCACCTTAAGCGCAGAGCGGCTGTTTCCCGGCAAGATCCATCCCTATCAGAGGCTCCTCGAGAAGATGCGTCTGATAATGCTTGAGATGGGCTTTGCTGAGATCCGGGGAGATATTGTCCAGTCCAGCTTCTGGAACTTCGATGCTCTCTTCCAGCCGCAGGATCACCCTGCCAGGGAGATGCAGGACACGTTCTACCTGTCCACCAAGGCCGACCTGCCCGACTGCTCCGGGGTAAAGGAGATGCATGAGCGTGGCGGCAATACCGGCTCCACCGGATGGGGCGGCTGCTGGTCAGAAGAGGTGGCCAGGCAGGAGGTCCTGCGAACTCACACCACTGCAGTCACCATAAAATACCTGGCAGATCACCCCGAGCCTCCGGTCAAGGCCTTCTGCATAGATCGGGTCTACCGCAGGGAGTCGATAGATGCCACTCACACCCCGGAGTTCGAGCAGCTGGAAGGCGTCATCATGGACCGCGGCGTCACCTTTGCAAACCTGCTTGGTCTGCTAAAGGAGTTCTATTCCAAGATGGGATTTCACCAGGTTCGCTTCCGGCCTGGCTACTTCCCCTATACCGAGCCCAGCGTGGAGCCAGAGGTATGGATCGACGGCCTGGGCTGGGTAGAGCTGGGTGGTGCCGGGGTATTTCGGCGGGAGGTGACAGCACCATTCGGAATCGACCACCCGGTGCTGGCCTGGGGGCTAGGCGTCAGCCGGCTGGCCATGCTGACTCTCGGCCTGAAAGATCTTCGGCTGCTCTATCAATCCGATCTGGAGTGGCTGCGGGACACGCCCATATCAGTTTACGGGGGTCATTGAGATGCCGGTAGTCAGGCTTTACTACGAGGATCTGGAGCAGATGGTGGGCGCTTCAAAGGAGACGATCCTGGAGCGTCTGCCCATGATGGGTGCAGATATAGGCAAGCGGCTGGAGGAGGATCACGTCGATGTGGAGTTCTTCCCAGACCGGCCGGACCTGTACTGCTCTGAGGGCGTGGCCCGGGCCATGACCGGATTTCTCGGATTGAATGCCGGCCTTCCCGAATATCAGGTCTCTCGGGGGCCCATCGTCATGGAGGTGGACCCGTCGGTAAGGGCGGTCAGGCCGGTGATAGGCTGTGCTGTAATTCGCGATCTTCACTTCAGCGATCCGGCCATAGAGTCCCTGATGGACCTCCAGGAGGATCTGCACTGGGGGCTGGGACGCAACCGCCGCAAGGTGGCAATAGGGGTTCACGACATATCACAGGTCCGGCCGCCATTTCGCTATCTTGCAGCCGACCCATCCTTCCGGTTCGTGCCACTGGACTTCCAGGACTCGATGAGCATGCGGGAGGTCTTAGAGCGCCATCCCAAGGGCCGCGCATTCGCCCACATCCTGGAAGGCTGCCCGCGCTATCCGCTCATACTCGACTCGGACGACCAGGTTCTGTCCTTTCCGCCAATCATCAACGGTGAGCTGACCAGGGTGCGGGACGAGACAAGAGATCTGTTCATAGATGTCACAGGCACCGATCCGGTCGTATTCAAGGCGCTGAACATAGTGGTGACAGCTCTGGCTGAGCGGGGCGGAAGGATTGAGGGGGTTACGCTGCGCTCCCAAGAGGGCGAGAAGGTTCTGCCTGATTTGACACCGTCTCGCTGGGTAGTTGACCCGGCAGAGGCCAACAGCCTGATCGGCTTTGATTTGGGACCGGAAGAGCTGGCTTCTGCTCTGCAGAGGATGCGTTTTGGAGCCAGGCCAGACGGGTCCATGGTGGAGGTATTGGTGCCGGCTTACCGGGCGGACATAATGCACTCATGGGACATATTCGAGGACGCGGCCAAGGCCTTCGGCTACGAGAACCTCAAGGCCGAGATGCCGGCCACAGTTACAATGGGCCAGTCGCATCCGCTCTCCACTCACAGAAGCCGGGTTCGTGAGAGCCTGGCAGGTCTCGGCTATCTGGAGGTCATGCCGTTTACACTGACGAGCGAGCACAGTCAGTTCGAGCTGATGAGGCGCGAACCGTGCCACTATACCAGGGTTCTGCACCCCATAAGCGAGCTGCACACAATGGTGAGGACCGATATCCTGCCAGGTCTCTTGGAGATACTCTCCATGAACCAGCACCACCCGTTGCCTCAGCGCATCTTTGCGGTAGGGGATGTGGTTGTTGGCGGGCGGACTGAGAGCCATCTGGCCTCGGCATCAATCCACAGCGGAGCCGGCTTCTCTGAGGTGCGATCTGCTGCAGAGGCTGTTCTTCGTGAGCTGTGTATGCCTGCCAGGATAGTGCCTTCGGCAGACGGTGCTTTCATCCCAGGACGGGGGGCGGATATAATGCTTGAAGGCAGGCGGGCTGGGTGCTTCGGAGAGCTTCATCCGGCGGTGATAACCGGTTTTGGCCTGGAGCAGCCGGTGGTTGGGATGGAGCTGGAGACCTGAGTTCATCGGGAACAATGGGCCGTATAGGCTGGCCGGTCGCTATCTTGCAGCCGGCCAGGCCTCGGTTCCCTGCCGTCTCATTCGCCTGCTAAAACCCACCCGTCTTTCCTTTTGCCTATCTGATTTGGGGCTTCGAGGGCCTCCATAGGTGCAGTCAATCGGACGTTTTTGCGCGCCCCAGCAGATGTTCATCAGATGTCAGATCATTGCATGCCTGCTGGAAGAATAGATAAATATCGTTGATGATATATCCGGTTATGAGGATCCTGGCTCTGGCCGACCTTCACGATCGATGGGAGCGGCTGGAAGGCTTGAGCGGCATCGAGGCCGACCTTTTGGCCCTCTGCGGCGATATACACAACGGAAGCGATGCATCTGCGGCACGGCCTATTCTCGATGCGCTCTCGAGGTTATCCATGCCATGTCTGGCTGTGCCTGGCAACATGGACCAGCCACAACTGGTGGAGGGTATATGGCCGGGTAACGGTCTGCAGCTGGTTCACCGGTGCTGCGCCCTGATTGGCGAGGCCGCATTTTACGGTATGGGTGGCATGGTGCCACGCGACAGGTCCCGGGTGGGTGACCCCAACCGGTATTATCACACAGATGAGGATGTCTTTCAGACCCTCTGCAGTCTGGACAGCGCCGCTGCCGTCAGCCGATGGCGTGTTGTTCTGGCCCATCAGCCTCCCAGGGGTGTTCAGGACCGACTCTATAACGGTGAGGAATCCGGATCTGTTGGACTTTTGCGGTTCATCCTCGACCGGAAGCCTGCCCTTGTGCTGTGCGGACATATACACGAGGACCGGGGGGCTTGCCGGTTGGGCAAGACCTGTGTTGTAAACGTGGGCGAGTTTCGCCGCGGCCACTTTGCCCTGGTAGATCTGGGGGACCGCGGGATCTCAGTCGAGTGGCTGGATGTGTAAGGGCGCTTGGCATCTTTGGATAACTTAAAGGGGTTGGAGGTACGATAGCCACCTGGAGCTGGCCTCATGAAGGTAATGGATGTCATGACCTACCCTATAGTCACAGTCTCTCCTGATGCAACGGTATTTGAGGCGATCTCGATCATGGTCTCAGGCTCCCGCGGCAGCGTCTTGGTTGCCAGGCAGGGTCTCTTGAAGGAGGCGGAAGGAATCGTCACCACGACTCAGATATTCGCCCGGGTACTGGCCCCAGGGCTTGATCCCAAGACGGTAAGAGTCTCGGAGATCATGACCCCTGCCCCTCTGGTCACCATATCCCCAGAAGCCCCAGCAAAGGAGGCTGCCCAGGTTATGATCCGCCACAACATCCGCCGGCTGCCTGTGGTCCAGGGCGGGGCCCTGGTGGGAATAGTCACAAGCAAGGATCTGCTCAGGTGTGTGGAGTAGATGGGCATGGCGTCGGCCGCATGTGCAGCTTTCGCGGAGGCTCCGATATGACCTCTCCGACGGGACCGGGTATCGGGGATGATGGCGATTCTTCTTCGGGATGGTGGGTGACGGCCGAGGACCATTGGTTCGCCCTGGTGGCCCTTCAGCTCCCATTGAGGCGACGGTTGCTTGTGTCCATCGGTCGGGAGTCGGTCTCGCTGGATCATCTGCACGAAGAGCTTGGCATGGGCAAGGAGGCCCTTCGTTTCCACATTGATGTGCTTAAGAAGGCTCACCTGGTCGAGGAGGGCCAGGGCGGGCTGACTCTTACGCCTGTCGGCCTTGCCTATCTGGAGAAGATGGAGCGGTTCGGATCCTGAAAAGGAAGGCAGTGCATGGGCTTCTCAGAAAACGGAGGGTTTAAATATCGAAAAGCGAAAGGGCCTATCCGGGTCGAGGTAGCCTAGCCAGGTAGGGCGCAGGTTTGCTAAACCTGTTCCTCTCACGAGGATCGAGGGTTCGAATCCCTCCCTCGGCGCTATTTTACGCAATCATCGCTCTGAATCTAATGATGCCTTATTTTCCCCTGAGCAATATATTCTCATCCGAATCCATCTCTCCGCAAAGCTTGATCGCGAAAAATGGTTAGCCAAGGCCGGCTCCATCCAGCACAGAGAACCTCTCGGCAATCCTCTCCCTGATCATCGCTTCCACCTCGGATGGCCGGGCATCCAGGTACTCTGCCAGCATCTCCTTGGCGGTGCGCAGCTCCATCAGTGCCGGATGGGGGCATGGCTGGCAGGCTGTGCTGAGGTGGCACGGGGATTTCAGGATTGTTTTCATAGATCCCATTTGGGCCTCTCTGGATAACTAGTTTGGCCGGAAAATCATTAGCAGTTGGAATATTTACAGGGGATATAACGGTCTTTGAGGGTAAACTGGGGGATATTTTCCTTTGCTTCTATCAACTGCGATATTGCCGACCATCCGGGATCTGATACCACGGGCCAGTCTGCTTTTGCGTCGGCTCTCATTTCCTTCCTGCAGATCAAATCAACTCAATTATGTCGGGGAAATGCAGCATCTACGAGCACTTCTGGATTCATTGACTGGAAATCTGCGACGTTATCCTATCCGTCTTCAGGTATATTGGTCAGCTAGATTTCGGGACACCGTCGCGGTTATTCCCTCCTTTTAAAAACGAACTCCTTCATAAACATATAAATGCCAATAACTTCATTAACAATGATGATGTAGTTATTCTTTCAGTTCATCTCGCCGGGTGACAACTTATATGAATAGGATATGTAAAATTGCCCTGATTCTGATGGTAACGTCTGGCGTCTTCTCAGTCATGATAGTTCCGGGATCGGCTGAGGATGAAGCGTCACCAGCCAAACAAAGTGAAGGAGACCGGCCAAATGTCGTCTCTGCGGAATTGCTGCAAAATCCCTGGATCTTGGCCGAAGCGATTCTACTGTTATTCCTATTTGCATCCGTTCCTATTATCTGGAATATGCATAAATATTATAATCACGTTGCCATTATAGAGGGGATACTGAAGGAGAAAGTCCCAGCCGGCGATAAAGATCTGGTCAATATCTTTGCTCAATGCGAAATGACAGGACCTTCCGGCTTCCAGGGCGTCGGTCGAGTTACACTGGCGCTAACCCTTTGCATGATTGTAGGGTTAGGCGTCCTGTTTTTATTTGCTAATCCAGACGCAGAGAGCAATTCTAATAGCCAGTATGTGAAGGATATCCTGTTGGCATTGACCGGCACCATATCTTCGATAATTGGATTTTATTTCGGTGGCAGAGGATCTGCAGGAGATTTTGTGCTGCAGGATATAAAGAAGTGAATGTGTCCGGCCACCTGCGGCGGGGGATTTTTCCGTCTATTCCCTTGCCAAATCAATCGATACTCAGTCTACGGATCAGCTCTCCCGCCCGGATGCGTTCTGTGGCAGCCAGGCGTTGGGGCTGTTGCCGTCACGGTTACGCCCCAGGTGGCGACAGGTTTAAATTGTGCAAAATAGTGCACCAAAGTGCATATCTTAGCGTTCGCCCGCCCCGACAGGTGTGGGCGACTTCTTCTATTCACAGAAAAAGTAACGGAATGCTTCGCCTTTCCAGGCTTTCAGGCGGCAGGCCCTCATCTCTGCTCTTCAGGAAAAATGCATGGGGATCGGTCGATCCTCAGATGAACTGAAACGAGCTGATAATATCCCTGGCGTCATCCTCCATAAGGGCATATCCAGCCGCCCTGGCATTAAAGGTGATTATGAATGCCTTTTGGCCTCTCACGGTCATGACCTGCAACACCTTATACGATCCCCTATCAACGGCATACACCAGCTCACGAGCTGGCTGGCTGCTGACCCCGGTTCTGTTGTCGGAGATCAGCTCAAGGTCCGGAAACGTCGTATTCAGGTGGGCCAGCGCAGCAGCAACATACTGGTCAAGGTTCATATCAAGGGGGAGGCTCTCGTACTGGACCATGAGGTAGTTCTGTGGATTCTTGCTGCTCTCTTTTGGGGCCAGAAATCCGGCAATCAATCCCATATCGTTCGGGCCAGCCTCCTTTCCAGTCCAGCTTTCGGGATAGGTCATGCTAAATCCGAATGTGTGGTTTTGGTAATAGTTCAGCTGCACCGGATTTGGCGATCCCTCCTCCAGGCTGCCTGCAGTCTCCTCAACCATGCTCTGGGCGTCTTCATCTGCTGCTCCAGATGAACCAGCGGAGGGCTGTCCGGCGCTGGCTGTAATTTGACTCTCCGCCAGCGATCCAGCCACCAGCAGGCATGTCATCAGGATCAGGGTCAGGATAGGCTTGATATCGAATCCGGTCACGATCTATCTCCTCAGTAAATATTTCTGGACCTAATAGCACTAATAATCTGCGATATGGTGCTTTGTGCGATCCTCGCCATTCCAGGCTTTAGAATACCTATGGCCAGCCCGGCGGTGATTTATATGTAGATAAATTTTTACAATATTATTTTCGGCAGCCGGCAAATACTATCAGCATACGTGCTTATTTTAAAAAATAATAAAAAAATATATATTTTATACTGATTTGCGGAAATTGTTGAACCGTTTCATGAAGTCGCAGGCACCGCCAAAGCAGTTGCCGCTTGGGAACGTCGGGTTGTCCCGGAATAGGATCCTCCTCTGCAGCTCAAAGTCTCCGCTGAATTCCTCGAATTCCTTCATGCTTCTCTGGCCCGGCTTGACCTGCCTGGCATCTATTGAGAAGTAGCCTGAGAAGTTGTCCGCGGTCTTGAACTCAGCCATCCGGCTCAGAGATCCGGTCTGATGCAGGTTGAAGCTCTGGCTCTTGTACTCCATGGCCTTCAGGTCGTAGGTCTCCTGTACCCTTGCCCCGATTCCGCCAAACGCGATGGAGCTGCGGAAGCTCTCCGAGCCTGCCAGGGCGTCGGTCGGTGAAAGCGCCACATAGTTATCAACAGCATCCTGCTCCTCGAAATTGGGATTTCGGCCCCTGGCCCTGTCCACCAGATACTCGTTCTTGATCAGGGCATCTACGCTGCCGCTGAAATAGACCGCCTTGTTGGACTTGACCGCCGAATCCATAGACCGAACATCCTTGCTAAGCTGGAACTGGCCAGTGCCGCTGACCAGGGTCTCGGAGGCATAGTCGTAGTTCTGGACCCGGAACGTCGTTGTATCGCAGCCAGATTCCGTCTCCGGCGCTGTCGCGATAACCGAGAAACTGTAATCCCCGGCCATGGCGTTGAGTTCCGGGCTGACCTGAAGCAGCTCGGCGGCCGCTCCTCTTGCTGGTATGGTCACTGTGGTCTTGGTCCAGCTGAACCATCCAGCCAGGCAGGTCTCCGGCATGACAGTCAGAGTTACGCTCTGGTTCTTGTATCCCAGGTTCTTGACCGTGATCGAGTAATCTATTATCTTTCCAGGCGATGTGTAGTAATCTCCCCTCTCAAAGGAGTCGGAGGGCCCCACCAGCTTCACCTCTACTTCCAGCTTCCCAGGGGCGGTGGGAACCGGTATGTAGCTGGGTATGCTGGCCGATAACATGGGCCCTGGACCGGTTCCTGCGGGCTGGCACCCACCAGCGCCGCATCCCGTCGCGGCCTGCTCCACCTCAGCAGAGGCGGCAGATAACAGAACCATTATCACGATTATCCATCTTCTCATCTTCTAAAACCCCCAAAAAATGGATTGTCTGGGCGGAAAAGATCATCCTCCGTGGCAATCCACCCCATCACAGCGTCCTCTCCTCGCTTTCTGTGAGAGGCGCCTCGTGAAATTTGATCGACTTCTCAGCCTCAAATGTCCCTGCAAGCATCTGGTGGTCCTTGATGTCCCTGTAAAATGCCTTATGCCAGCTGGAATCGGTCACCCATGTTCCGTTGAAGCTGATCTTCGTGTCCATTCCAACCGAATGGACAGGGCTATAGGCCTGGGCTGACACATCCTCGTTTTGCGGAGTCTGCAGGCTCAGATCCGATATGCCCAGTGCTGCAGTATCCATTGGAGCCGCTCCTATCTCCGCCTGGGTCAGGTTGGTGGAGTTGGAACAGTTTGTGCTATTGATGCAGTCGATGCTGTTGATGCAGTCGGGTCTATCGGTGCAGTTCGTCCTATTTGAGACGTTTGCCAGGTTTTTGTCGTCGCTGAGGATTACCAGGATCACCGGGGGGGGCGTCGAGTGCTTCGCAGAGGACTTCAGCCCGTCGGACCGATTTCTGCGAGTGGTCCAAGGCCCGGCAGGATCCGCTGATCTGAAGAACTCCCTCTGGTCCTTCACTAATGCGTTTGCCGGGACCATCTCAAGCAGATAGGCCAGCCCGCCGCTGGAAATCTTCTGGTTCTCGCAGTACTGGCCGTTCTGTTGGGATTTTTGGATGGGCTGGCTGCCTGCGGATGTACCGCAGGCTACAGCCAAGGCAAATATGATAGAGGCTAATGCTACGCCCTTCAAACTAAGGTTCGCCCCCTTTTATCGAAGTCCCGTATAGGCTTCCTCCTCTCATATTATTTATAAGCTTCATCTAAATGATGGGGCCGGTTTACGCAAAAATTCCATAAAATGTATCAGGCTGTACTTCACTTAAGGACGAGTAATTTGCAGCAGAGCGACCGAGTATCTCTGAGTATTTTAAAGAGCACGCTTCTGAATTTTTAAGAAATCTCTCTAGCGGCTTTACGCTGCTGTTCCCCTTTTGAGAATGCCGGAGATGCCTATCTCCTGGATTTTGCGACCATCTGCAGGTCCAGCCGGATTGTGGTCGCCAGGGTATCATCCGGGTCTTTTGGGCAGGCCCTTATCCTGGGAGGGGATATACGTGCACCTGCGAACGAAGAAACGTAGCCTTCAGGGCATCGGTCTTCGCGACATGATACCTCTTTTTAAATAAAGGGAACCATCGATGGTTTCCTGGAGACATGCGCTCTAGCATCCACAAATCACGGTGCAGGAAAAGCAGCCGAAAATGCCAAAGGAACCGGAAGGCTTTCGGGGACGCTAAGTCGCGATGGAAAAAGGGGAGCCACAGAAGGACATCTCTGCCCTTCTGTCAGCGGTCTCAATCATTTCCCGCAGATCTTTTTAGCAGTCGACGCCCTTGCACGGGCTTACCTCGTGCTCGGGGAATGGTGCCTCGTGGAACTTGATCAGCTTCTCAGCCTCGAAGACTCCGGTGAACATCTGGTGGTCCTTGATATCCTTGTAGAATATCTTATGCCACCTTGAATCGGTTCCCCAGGTACCGTTGAAGCTGGTCTTGGTATCCATTCCCACCAGGTGGACCGGGCTGAGCGGCAGGATGACGTTGCCCTCCTCGTCATAGGATGGCGTCATCAATCCCTTGGCCCAGGCAGCCTTCGTTGGATCGGTCCAGTGTCCGGATGCGTTGGTCGAGGCGAAGAAGAGCTTCTGATCCTTCTCCATCTCATTGACCGAGAACATCTCCTGGACATCTGCGCCGATGCCGCCGTAGAACGCCTTGGAGTGGAGGTACTTGGCACCTACCAGCGGGGTTATTCCGGAATAGGTCATCTTTGTGGTCTCGTAAAGATTGACAGGCATCTCCTTGTCGCCTACCTGCCGGAACAGCTTGCTGGCATTCTCGGACAGGGCGTGCTCGGAGTCAAGCTCAAATGCGCCGTCGCCGGCCATGACGTTGTAGTACTCCAGGGCAAGCTTCTTGTCCTTCATAGATGTGCTTATGTCGATTACTCCCTGACCTGCTATCTTCTGGTTCTCACAATACTGCTCGTATTGGATAGGCTCAGGAAGGGGCGGGTTGGCCGAAGCCAAGCTACAGGCTAGAACAGCCGTTACAATGATGGTTGCTAATACTACTCCCTTCATCTGATTCACCCCCTAGTTGAATTACCTTTGCACTAGAGGTACTTTCTCTTGTTATATAAATGTTTTTTTCAACTGGCTTGCATATGCCTTCACTTCATATAAGGGCATGGGCTCGGCCATATAGGTCGATTTCATTATAATTATTATCAGACGTGTTTAAATTCCTCTGGCAGGCGCAGAAGGAAACGTCGCCAGCTTGGGAGATATGATGCCAGTTGACCGTCTTAGCTCTCCGCGGAAAAAGGCCGGGCTTTTGGCCACGAAAAATGGGAATATCAAGCCCCGCGCTTGCGGGGCTTGCGTTTCAAATCAATCTTATGAAGTTTGCTTACAGGCAGGGCAGCCAGTCGACGCTGATTGCGCCGCAGGTTGAGTTGCCCCAGAGCTGGATGAACTTCTCGATTGAGAAGACACCAGTGAGGTCCTCAACAGACCTGCCGTACTCGATGTGGCGTCCCTTGACGAGTGGGCTGGGCTCGGGGTCCCTGGACATCCATCCGATGTGTGCGACACCGATTACCTGAGCGTTCAGGTTAGCCTCGAGAACACCTGTGCAGCAGTTGGTCTGCAGCCACTCTGGGCTCCTTCCCTGAGTATCGCAGAATCCGTACAGCCTGGTCTTGACCTCGGTCTTCTTCTGGAGGTGCTCTGCGTGAGTGTACATCTCGGTCAGCACTGCGCCGATCCTGTAGTTCTGGACGCACAGCTTCTCGATCCACTTCTGGTCGTATGTTCCGGTCTGGTATGAGACAGGCATGTACTCAAACTCAGCTTCCTTTGTGAAGTTGATGTAGTCCATGTCGGGCTCGCCAGTCGGGTAGTCGCAGTCCCATGGGTTGCAGTTCATTGGATAAATGAGCTGCCTCTCGGCCTCGAGCTCCATCCTCTGCAGGATCACGTTACCGGACCCGGACTCCTTCTCCACCAGCTTGGCCCCGTTGAAGCCGTGCTGGGTGGAGATGATGATCTCGACGTTCTTGTAGCCGACGCCCTTGACGTTGGCCTTCTCATACATGTAGTTGGCTGCGCTGGCCATTCCCACCAGTGCCATGGCAACCACTACCAGAACTACTAGCTCTCTCCTCATCTAGTTCCCACCTTGGTTCAAAGCCTCCCATGGGCATTGGCTTTGGGCCGCCCAGGGCAGCTCATAATTCTTTGAGGAACCCCAAGTATCTTGGCAGCCACCGTCACGAGCGGACTGCCTGATGCCATTTCGGCTATTGGGATTGGGGTCCCAGTTGCGATGTCCCTCCAATAAAGAACATCCTGTTAGGTGACTGCGATTGATGACATATAAATTTATCGAGAGGGAGACCTGGATTTTATGCTGTTTCGTGAGGGCAACGGCTGCTGGATAGACTCATTTCAGATCTACGGATATCCACTAAAATAGACGCAGTCGAGATTGAGACGAAATAAACTCCAAGCGGCCAAATTGAAAACCGCAGCGGACCTTTGGCCCGAAAAATGGGAGTATCAAGCCCCGCGCTTGCGGGGCTTGCGCTTCAAATCAGTTCTATGAAGTTTGCTTACAGGCAGGGCAGCCAGTCGACGCTGATTGCGCCGCAGGTTGAGTTGCCCCAGAGCTGGATGAACTTCTCGATGGAGAAGACACCAGTGAGGTCCTCAACAGACCTGCCGTACTCGATGTGGCGTCCCTTGACGAGTGCCGAAGGCTCGGGGTCCCTGGACATCCATCCGATGTGTGCGACACCGATTACCTGAGCGTTCAGGTTGGCCTCGAGAACACCTGTGCAGCAGTTGGTCTGCAGCCACTCTGGGCTCCTTCCCTGAGTATCGCAGAATCCATAGAGCCTGGTCTTTACCTCGGTCTTCTTCTGGAGGTGCTCTGCGTGAGTGTACATCTCGGTCAGCACTGCGCCGATCCTGTAGTTCTGGACGCACAGCTTCTCGATCCACTTTTGGTCGTATGTTCCGGTCTGGTATGAGACAGGCATGTACTCGAACTCAGCTTCCTTTGTGAAGTTGATGTAGTCCATGTCGGGCTCGCCGGTCGGGTAGTCGCAGTCCCACGGGTTGCAGTTCATCGGGTAAATGAGCTGCCTCTCGGCCTCGAGCTCCATCCTCTGTGTGATCACGTTACCGGACCCGGACTCCTTCTCCACCAGCTTGGCCCCGTTGAAGCCGTGCTGGGTGGAGATGATGATCTCGACGTTCTTGTAGCCGACGCCCTTGACGTTGGCCTTCTCGTACATGTAGTTGGCTGCGCTGGCCATTCCCACCAGGGCCATAGCAACAACTACCAAAACTACTAGCTCTCTTCTCATCTCGTTCCCACCTTTAGTTCAGTTATAATATTGTTGCGAATCCCATTCACCGGAAATTGGCGACCCTTCTCGAGGGCGGCCCGCCACGATGGTTCACGGGATTCATGATATGATGCCTCTATGGTGAGGACATCTCGTTACCACTTCGATTGATAGCATATAAATTTGTCGAGAGGTGCCATGAATATGAAATTAAATTATAAAACAATTGGTTGATATATACTCTTCTCATAATGAAGCTGCTTGGTAAATATAGCCGCTCACTTTGAAAACTCTCTTGGCTGCCGTTCCCCGAACGCCAGTGAAATCAAGGCCATCTCAGGAGAAAAATAGGTTGGGGCCCCGCTTTTTCGGGGCATGATTTTTCAATCTGGTCTATGAGATCGCTTACAGGCAGGGCAGCCAGTCGACGCTGATTGCGCCGCAGGTTGAGTTGCCCCAGAGCTGGATGAACTTCTCGATGGAGAAGACACCAGTGAGGTCCTCAACAGACCTGCCGTACTCGATGTGGCGTCCCTTGACGAGTGCCGAAGGCTCGGGGTCCCTGGACATCCATCCGATGTGTGCGACACCGATTACCTGAGCGTTCAGGTTAGCCTCGAGAACACCTGTGCAGCAGTCCAGGGCTTCTTGATCGCAGAATCCGTAGAGCCTGGTCTTAACCTCAGTCTTCTTCTGGAGGTGCTCTGCATGGGTGTACATCTCGGTCAGCACTGCGCCGATCCTGTAGTTCTGGACGCACAGCTTCTCGATCCACTTCTGGTCGTATGTTCCGGTCTGGTATGAGACAGGCATGTACTCGAACTCAGCTTCCTTTGTGAAGTTGATGTAGTCCATGTCGGGCTCGCCGGTCGGGTAGTCGCACTGATATATGTCGTTGCAGTCCATTGGGTAAACGAGCTGCCTCTCGGCCTCGAGCTCCATCCTCTGTGTGATCACGTTACCGGACCCGGACTCCTTCTCCACCAGCTTGGCCCCGTTGAAGCCGTGCTGGGTGGAAATGATGATCTCGACGTTCTTGTAGCCGACGCCCTTGACGTTGGCCTTCTCGTACATGTAGTTGGCTGCGCCGGCCATTCCCACCAGGGCCATGGCAACAACTACCAGAACAACTAGTTCTCTCCTCATTTCGTTCCCACCTCCATTTAAGTACCCTCACGTACCAGGATCGCCCCCGCATAAGGTCGGGGGAAATGGCATGATCCATATAGACTCCATGCCCGACGCTTTTAAAAATCCCTTCAAGCCAAAAATCGCCGATCAGGCTATTTCTTGCCGATGAAGGCAGTCCGGCCACCACCGTGGCTCTCGCAAAGGTGCGAGGCATCCGGGATTTCTCTTCACTCTCGGGTATGGGGTACCTGATCGTATCACACCTGTCGTCTATTTCAGTGTTTTGCTCAGGCACGATCCTCCCCTTCCTGCTAATGGAATATAAATATATCGGGTATGGGCTTTGTTTTGACCGAAAAATCCATCATTATGCGGCCGTTTATACCCATTTTGCCATTTATTGTCGCTTAAATACCCGTGCGATGCTGATAAATTCTGCCATCGATGCGCCTGTGCTTGGATCGGGATCGCCTTGACTGAGATGATGTGGATGCCCCTTCTGCCGGCTGATTGGGCTGGAGCCCATGAGCTCTTCCTGGCTCCTGGAGGTGTCTTGGCGGGCCAGAGAGGGTTTGCGTAAGGCTGCGGCCTTTACCCCCTCCGGGCCCGACATGCCGGAAAGAAAGTGGCGAGGCGTTTGCCTGTCGCATGCTGCCGTACCCAAAAAAGACAGGCGGCGCGGTATATACAAAGGCGCCCATGCGTATCTCAGGGACTTTTCCGACACCTTAATAATGGGCGAAGGGCGAAATTAGCTTCTCCCGAACTAAAATATCCGTGGGTGGGTGTTCTGGCGAGCTGTCATAGTGTCTCGACGCATAGGATCGGCGTGCTTGTCATCCTGTTGCTGCTCAGCTTTATCCAGCAGATCGCACTCTGCGATGCCGTTGTCTGGAGGGGCAGCATATTGACAAATACCTCCGGATGGTATATCGAGCGGTCCAGCAGCAACGTCAGCTTCTACATGGATGGGTCGGCTAATGGCAGTATCTCCGCAGTCGAAGTATCGCCCGGTCGCTGGGCTGTGGGCGGCCGCCACACTCGTTATCTCCAGATAGATCAGAACGATGTGCGGATGGAAGAGCGGACCAATGCCCATACAGGGGCCATTTTATCCGAGGATCAGATAATCCTTGACTCAAATATAGATCCGGATGTGGTCATAAATACCGATAAGCCGCCTGGTTCTGACATCATAACTTTCGATATCCAGGAGCAGTGGCCGGTATCGCTGCGCTCCCAGCGCTACCTGGAGTACTTTGGAGATGGTATATTCTCCCGCAACTTTGACGGCAATAACCTGGACTTCGCCGGCACAACATTTTTCGGGAGCCATGACCTGCGTTGGTTCAAGGAGTCCAGAATGGTCCTGCAGCAGACGAACATCTCGGTCTCGGCAGTCTTCTTCGGCGAGAGTCCCAGAAAGGATACGATCTCGCGAGTGGACTTCATGCCCACACGGACCCTGGTCTACAGATCCGAGTCCCAGGCTGACGGAACCACAGGCATGAGATACCGCCAGGCTGCAATGGATCAGAAGATCTCGATAAAAGACCGGGTAAATGCCGCTGTGGAGGGCGATTCGGTGTACAGGGGCCGCTATCAGCTTAATCTCTTGCTGAACATGACATCGAATTTCCCCCGATATCACGAGGAGGAGTGGGAATGGATGGACTGTCTCTGCCAGGGCAGGACGTTGTCCCCTGACCCACACCTGGCCCGGACAGGCGCCGCAGATCCGCCGGCCGGGAAATAGATATATACTGCTGGTGGGGAGGATAGGTGTCCAGCCATTGGACTTGCACAGGCTCCGGTAGTGTAGTCAGGTCAATCATTCCGGCCTTTCGAGCCGAAGACTCGGGTTCAAATCCCGACCGGAGCACTATTCATTTCTATTGGGCCCAGGCCTGATCTCCGCGATACAGCCGTCTCGACCGGCTGGAGTGGCCTTCTGTGATCGCTGAGGCGGCATGAATATTCGCGTGATTCCCAATAGAATAATATAGTCCCGGGCGGATTCGAACCGCCGTCGCGGGCTCCAAAGGCCTGCAGGATTGGCCGCTACCCTACGGGACTGCGCGGGCTAGATTGCTTGCATAATCTATATATTCGCTTCCCCGATGCTCTCCTCTTTAGATGAAGCTGATAACCAAGGCCCCCGGGCGTCAGCGTCGGCTAATAGAGATACTGCGGGTGATTAATGAGTCTGACAAGCCCATAGGGGCCCGGGCAATATCAGATATGCTCAGCGAGCGCGGCTACGAGATCGGTGAGCGTGCGGTCCGTTATAACCTGAAGATCCTGGATGAGCTGGGATTTACCAGAAAGCATGGATACACCGGGCGTGAGGTGACTCCGGTTGGGCTGAGGGAGTTGAGCGACGCGCTGGTCAATGACCGCGTCGGCTTCGTCAATACCAGGATCGAGGAGTACATGTACCGGACCACCTTCGATGCGCTTGGTGGCGGCGATGTGGTGGTCAACACCAGCTTCCTGGCCAAGGCGGACTTCGATCTGGCTGCAGATCAGCTGATTGCGGCTGCGGCATCAGGCTACTCTCTGACCTCGAGAGCGCTTGTGGCAGACGAGGGCGAGGAGCTTGGCTCCATGATAGTCCCAGAGGGCTGCGTGGGTGTGGCCACTTTATGCAGCATCACCGTTGACGGCATGCTGCTCAAGAGCGGGATTCCCGTCAATACAACCTATGCGGGGGTGCTGGAGGTTGAGGAGGGCTCCTTTACCAGGTTCACCGATCTCATAGCCTACGCCGGCACCTCGATCGACCCCATGAAGGCCTTCATGGCCAGACGGATGGGTCGGGTCAGGGATGCCATCATCACCGGTTCCGGCCGGGTGCTGGCGAATGTGAGGGAGATTCCCCAGTCTGCTGTTGAGCAGGCGGAGATCGTCATATCCAGGGCCAGAGCATGCGGCATCACAGGCTATATCAAGGTCGGCGCACCGGAGAGGTCTCTGGCTGCCTGTCCCGTGGGATCGAGCAAGGTTGGAGTCGTGGTCTGCGCCGGCGTAAACGGGCCGATGGCTGCTGAGGAGGTCGGTATGAGGATGGTCACACGCCCGATCTCTTCCCTGCTTGAGTACCGCCGTATGAAGGAGATTCGCTAAAAAGACGTCTTGGCCTGGATAAGTTTTATACGGTGATCTCTCCACAGAGACGTTTCGTTCATGTTTATCGCGAGGAAATAAGATGGATGTCAGAGTGGTAATCTCAGACCCGAAGAGCGGCAAGGCCTATCAGGTAGCGGTGAAGGACTCAACGAAGCTACTCGGGCGCAGGATCGGGGACGTAATAGAGGGCGATGCGTTTGGCATGCCCGGGTTCAAGCTGAAGATAACTGGTGGCAGCGACAAGGAAGGCTTTCCGATGAGGGCTGACCTGCCTGGCAGCCGCAGAAGGAAAATCCTGCTGACAGGCGGGGTGGGCTATCATCCCGACGTTCCAGGTTGCAGGCGCAGGAAGAGCATTCAGGGCAGAGACATCTCTCAGTCGGTAGGCCAGATCAACGTCAAAGTCGTGGATTATGCCTCAAGGCCGGTGGAAGAGGTCCTGGGCGTATCTGCCCCCGCCGAGGCTAAGAAGTAAACTAGAGGCTGAGCTCTTTTCGACTTTTCGGGTGGGCGATAGGCAGAGGCCACAGCGCAGATGGCCAAAATCGGCCCACCTGGTCCCAGCAAAGATGCCGGTTTTTTCATAGATCATCTTCAGGCCTGCAGAGCGGATGGCCTACAGTGGTCTGTTGAGTCGCTGGCCGGAAAAACGCCCGTATGATCGTCTCGCTCCGGGAAAGGCCGGACAGCCGGTATTCGGCTCGCGGACAGCCAGCCGTGCCGGTCACAGCCCTATCTTCGAGCAGATGCTGCCCAGGCGACCAGGCATCTTGCCCCTCATGATATCCTTCATCATCTCAGGCTCCAGCCTGGAAAACAGCAGGTCCATTGATCGGTCGCTGCGCATGACCAGGTCCACCAGGCTTCTGATCTTCACCGAGCTTCCAAGCTCGCGCCCCATCTCCTCATCTATTCGCGACGGATAATCCGATAGCTGTCCCTCGCCCCTGACATATGCTTCTGCGGTCTCGCCAGCCAGCCGGCCGCCGACCATGGCCAGTGGAATGCCGCCTCCGCTGGTGGCCATGACCTGGCCCGCAGCATCGCCGGCCAGCAGAATCCCTGGCCCTGCTATGGCGGAGGGCATTCCTCCTGACGGGACCAGGCCCTTCATGACCGCCACCACCTTTCCCCCTCCCAGTCGCTGGCTGGCCTGGGGATGTCTCGCGATGAACCTGTCCAGGATATACGTCAGGCTCTGGCCTGGTGACAGGTACGACGGCCGGATGCCTATCCCCACATTGGCAGAGTCCTGGCCCAGCGGAATTATCCAGGCATAGCCTCCAGGGGCCCAGGCAGTCCCAAAATACATCTCAGCAGCCTGGGCGTCGATGTCCACCCCAACCATCTCGTACTCGATGCAGACGCCAACCTCCGCTCCGGCTCGGGGAGAGACCCCAAGCAGCCTCGCGGTGGCCGAGCTCGGGCCGTCGGCCCCGATTATGACCTCCGCCTGAACCTTGCCGCTCGCACGCCCGCAAAGCCTGTTCTCTCTGCCCGGCACGAACCTTGTGCCTGGGGCTATCTCAGCCCCGGCCCGGGCAGCCCGGCCTGCCAGGTAACGGTCGAAGGCCCGGCGGTCCAGACACCTGCCGGCCACCGAAAACTGGGCCGTCCTCCCGTAAGGGGAGTAGAGTCTCTGAAGGCTTGTGCGGTGGAGCAGACATCGGGAGGGAATCTCAACAAGAGACTGCGGCAGGTGGGCGTTAGGCAGGAGTTGCCCGAGCTCGAAGGCCTCCGGGACAAATCCGCCGCATTGGACTGGGCTGCCGATCTCAGCTTTCCGGTCCACGATCAATACATCACATCCGGCAGCTGCCGCCATCTCCGCGGCAGTGGACCCGGCCGGGCCAGCCCCAACAACCAGGACATCTCTTCTTATCATCACCGACCATCCGTCTCCTCAGGCCTTCCTCTTCATCGCGGATAGCACCATATCTATCTCCTGAGCGGAGAGGAAAAGCTCGTCCCTCTCCCTGGGCACATCCGCCACTGCAGGATCGGAGCTCAGCCACACCTGGCTGCGTCCGCCCCGAACCATCTTTATGCAGGAAAGCATGTCCCCGTGGGATAGCCGGTATACGATATGGCTACCAGTGGGGGTGTACCAGCGCGGATAGTCCTCTTTCAGCCTCCTTACGAACGAATCCCAGGGAAGTTCATAGTCTCCTTCCGTGCCCTCTGATTCGAGGTCAAGCTTGAGGTTGAGATGTGCGCGGGCCCCCGTGACCTTCTCTTCAACCTTCGATTGGATCAGGCTGTAATCGGGGCTGGACCGGTCCACATGTACGATCTGCTCCCCCAAGACCGCCTCCGCCACTTCTGAGAAGAATGGGGCCAATCGCATGGGGTCCGGCTTCTTGGTGAGAATCGAGATGCCGACGAAGCACAGGCCGGATAGGCTGAGCCCCACCAGCACGCCGTGCTCGACCAGAAGCGGTATCCCCAACCTTCCTAAAGCGGGGAACAGGGTCTCCACCGGCGCCTTTAGTATGAAGCTCTCATAGGCGATTATCATTATCTGCAGCCCACCTCCAACCACCACCGCCGCAAGCGCCCCCCACTTGGTGGCCCTCTTCCAGTACAGACCGCCGACAATTGGGAAGAAGTAGGACGTGGTGCCTATCACCGTTGCCATGATGACCGCATCCATGATCGATTCTACATTGAGGGCGACCAGGGCGGAGATGGCTATCATCAGCACGACAAGGACCCTGCTGATGATCAGCATCTCGCGCATGGTGGCCTGTGGGCGCAGGAATCTCTGAATGATGTCGCGGGAGAGGCAGGAAGCGCCGGATGTGGCGAATGTGTCGGTGCAGGACATGGAGGCCGCGGCAAAACCGATGGTCAGAAAGGCTATGGCCGCCGGAGGCACGCTATCGGATATGAACTGAAGATACAGCATCTCCGCTGCCATCTCTCCATCCGGAAGGGGATAGATGGCTCGAAGGGCGATGGCCGTAACCAGACAGGCTGCATAGACCAGGGCCAGCAGAGCTGCTCCCAATAGCAGGCCTCCGCGAGCTGCTTTAAGGTCGCGAGCTGCCCAGACCTTCTGCCAGGGGTCCTGCTCTGCCACCCATCCGGGCAGAAGCGCTAGCTGATAGACCAGTGCCGCAGCCACACCACCCAGTAGGAAGGGGTTCCACCAGTCGCCGCCCAGTGAGGCGGAGGCCTGCAAGAGGCTGGTTCCGGAGGCTGCGGCCGCCCGCACCGCCAGGAAGGCAACAGCGATTGCCAGGGCAGCCAGGAAGCTGTACTGCACCATATCCGTCCATACCACTGCGCGAAAGCCTCCGAGGCTCACGTAAGCCGCCACAGAGACTGCCATTATCGCGATGGCATAGGCTGGTGGGACTCCGAAGAAGGTTTGAAGGACCAGCTTGAATCCGATGAAGTCCACAACCGAGAAGAGCACCATCATTATGGCGATGGCCAGTGCCACCGGAGCCCTGACGACCGGATCGTACCTGATCTCCAGCAGCTCCGGCTGGGTCATCGCCGGTATGCGCCGTATCCGTGACGCCAGGTGGGCTATCAGAACCAGTCCGGCGATATTGGGAAAGACCCAGATCCATACCGAGCCGAGTCCCAGAAATAGGAACAGGCCGGTTGCCAGCAGAAGTGCGCTCGCCGTTAGCCAGGAGGCGGCGGCCGCAAAACCGATTGTGATCGCCCCAAGCTCTCTGCCGGCCAGCCAGAACTCGGTCACCGAGCCCTGCCGCCTGGAGGACCATATTCCAATGACTATCAGGACGGCTACATAGATTCCCAGGAGTATCATGAACAGCAAGTAGGGGTCCAACCCCATCACCGCCCCCTCGCTCTGGCCGACCTGGATATAAACTTATGCCATTTCGTGAATAGCAGGGCTGCTGCACCGCCACAGCACCTCAGCAGAGTGGCAAGCGGCAGTCAGTCGGCTAACACTTCCTCCTTGGCCGCAGCAACTCTTAAATCAACGTGACCAGATTTCATCGAGGACTCTTCGATGAGAAGCGATATCACCAAGGTGGGCAAAGAGAGGGCGCCTCACCGGGCCCTCTTCAAGGCCACGGGAGTCTCCGACGAGGAGATGAACCGCCCTTTCATCGGCATAGCGAACTCTTCAAACGACTTCATCCCCGGGCACATTCACCTGGACCGTCTGGCAGATGCGGTCAAGGCCGGAGTCCGGTTTGCTGGTGGGGTGCCCTTTGAGTTCCAGACCATAGGCATTTGCGATGGGATCGCAATGGGGCATAAGGGCATGCGCTACTCACTGCCTTCCCGGGAACTCATCGAGGACTCGATCGAGCTCATGGCCGAGGCCCACCAGCTGGATGGGCTGGTCATGATAGCTACATGCGACAAGATAGTGCCCGGCCATCTCATGGCAGCCGGCCGTCTGGATCTGCCGACCGTTGTGGTCACCGGGGGACCGATGCTTCCCGGATACGGCTGCGATCGCGAGCTGGACCTGATCAATGTGTTCGAGGAATGGCAGACCGGGGGAGAGGCCCTCTCCGTTCTGGAGGATACCGCCTGTCCTGGACCGGGATCGTGTGCCGGGTTGTTCACCGCCAACACAATGGCCTGCATCACCGAGGCCATGGGTCTCAGCCTTCCAGGGTGCGCGACGACGCACGCCGTGGACGCCAGGAAGATGCGCCAGGCCAAGCGCTCCGGCATGAAGATCATGGAGCTGATAGAAAAGGGGCTCTCCGCCAGAAAGATAGTAACCCGGGAGTCGCTTGAGAATGCGATTCGGGTGGATATGGCCATCGGAGGCTCCACAAATACCGTCCTGCATCTGCCGGCAATAGCCTCAGAGTTCGGGATCGATCTGGACCTGGGCGTGTTTGACAGGATCAGCCGTGAGACGTCCCATCTGGTCAACCTGAGGCCGGGCGGACCCCACCATATGAGCGACCTCGACCGGGCCGGGGGAATTCCGGCAGTCATGCAGAGGCTGCGGCAGTCACTGCATACCGGATGCATGACGGTCACCGGCAGGACGGTGGGCCAGGAGCTCGATGCCTTTGTGCCTGTCAATCCCAGGGCCTTCGGGCAGATCATCGCCACATTGGAAAATCCGGTACATAAGGAAGGCGGCATAGCAATACTGTGGGGCAGCCTGGCTCCGGAAGGTGCCGTTGTCAAGCAGACCGCAGTCTCGGCTAATATGATGCGACACCAGGGGCCGGCAGTTGTCTACGACAGCGAGGAGGACTCCATGAAGGGAATCGTTGGCGGACAGGTCAAAGCCGGAGATGTCGTGGTAATCAGATACGAAGGACCCAAGGGCGGTCCTGGCATGCGCGAGACGCTTGCCCCCACGTCGGCCATAGCCGGGGCTGGCCTCAGCGAGTCGGTGGCCCTGATCACCGATGGCCGGTTCAGCGGCGGCACCCGCGGCCCCTGCATCGGACATGTGTCTCCGGAAGCGGCAGTTGGCGGTCCCATAGCCCTTGTCAGAAACGGGGATATGATACGCGTGGACATACCCAACCGGCGGGTCGATCTTCTTATCGACGACGCTGAGCTGGCCAGGCGAAGGGCCGAATGGTCTCCAAGGGAGCCTCCGGTAACTGGAGGGGTCCTGGGTCGCTACCGACAGTCCGTCACATCAGCCAGTAAGGGCGGAGTGCTGCGATGAGCGAGCGCCCTTTGCGCTGCTTTGTGGCGGTGGAGCTTCCGAGCGAGATGCAGGGCCAGATAATGGATATCCAGCAAGGTCTGGCCATGCCTGGAGTGCGAATGGTCAGGCCAGAGCAGGTCCATATCACCATCAAATTCCTTGGGGATGTGCCTGGGCAGAGGCTCGATGACGTCTTGCGAGCCATATCAAAAGTGCCCTTTCAGCCATTTTCTGCCCGAATTGAGGGACTGGGCGCCTTCCCCGGTCGGTCCATCCGGGTCGTCTGGCTGGGGGCGCAGGGGGAGTTCGCCCAGCTGGCCAGGGCTGTGGATGACGCCCTTCAACCGATGGGCTTCCCCCGCCAGGACGGATTTCAGGCCCACGCAACATTGGCCCGGGTCAAAGATCCCGCCGCTGGCAAGGCCCTCTCAGCCCGGCTGGCCGGTCAGGCGGGGATATGCCTGGGAACCTTTCTTGTGGACCGCTTCTTCCTGAAGAAGAGCACGCTGACCTCCGGAGGCCCGATATACGAGGATCTCGCCCAATTCCCCTCTATTTGATCATGTCCTATCGATCATCCGCCCCTCTGAACAGGAGCGTGCGGAGATGGAGCGGTTCGTGGGCGAGCTGCTCGCCAGAGCAGGAGAGCTGGCCCGTTCACAGGGTCTGCCCTGCCAGGTAGTTCTGGGCGGGTCGGCTGCCAGGGGAACCTGGCTGGCCGGCGACCACGATATAGATATATTTCTGTGCGTGCCCGAGCACAGGGAACTGGAGGAGGCCATGGCCATAGGCAGGCAGCTGGTCCTCGAGCACGAGGAGCGCTATGCTGAGCATCCTTATGTCCACGCCTCGCTTGGGGGATTTGACCTGGACATAGTTCCCTGCTTCTCAATCTCAGATCCTTCACATCTTCGTTCCGCAGTGGACAGGACACCTTTCCACACTCGCTATGTGGCCGGGCGCATCCGGGGGCTCGAGGACCAGGTATTGCTCTTGAAGGCCTTCATGAAAGGCATTGGCGTTTACGGGTCTGAGCTTCGCACCGGCGGATTTTCCGGATACCTGACCGAGCTTCTGGTGCTCAAGTACGGTTCCTTTGCAGCCGTGCTGGAGGCATCTGCGAGCTGGCGGCCAGGCTTGGTCATAGACCTGGAGAACCACGGATCAGCTATCCATACGCAGCCGCTAGTTGTGGTGGACCCGGTGGACCCGCGCCGAAACGTGGCAGCAGCCCTGACCCTGGATCGCTTCGCTCAGTTCATAGGAGCTGCCCGTCAGTTCATGGCTGCCCCTCATGAGCGCTTCTTCTTTCCGGCTCCTGCAGAGCCGCTAAAGGACGGTGAGCTGGTCAGGGCCCTGCAAGCCCGCAAGACCATGATCATTGTGGTGGAATTCCGACCGCCTGACCTGGTGGAGGATATAATCTACCCACAGCTTCAAAAAGCCCAGGCCTCTATCCGGTCTCTTCTGGATAGGGAAGGTTTTTCGGTCCTGCGCAGCGGCGGTAATGTCTCGGGGCAGTGGGGATGGCTCCTCTTCGAGCTGCTGGTCTGGGAGCTTCCAGGGGTCAAGAAGCATCCAGGCCCTCCTGTCTGGGAGGGCCAGCACCTGGACAGCTTCCTGCAGGAAGACCGCCTGATACTCTCAGGTCCGTATATAGAGGAGGGGCGGGCTGTGGTGGAGGTCTTGCGAAAGTACCGGCGTCCGGACGACCTTCTGAGGGATCGGCTTGGCAGCCTTTCCCTGGGCCATCATCTATCTCCCTCCATCCGGTCCAGCTTCGTCCTGTACCAGGGATGGGAGATCCTCTCCATCCAGAGCCAGGACTTTCGCCTCTTCCTGAGCCGATACCTAAGCTTGCGGGCCTGGCCAGCGGCGCAGGATTGAGGGTCATCGTTGTGTCGTAAAAAGAGCTATCAGCTTTCCTTAAAGCAGCTCCAGTACTGGCTCTGGAACTCTCTGACCTCATCAATACGCCTATCCGTAGTGATGTCGGCAGCCGCCCGGATATTGGGCAGATCTCCTGCAAGTGCAAAGAGCTCCATGACCACAGCTTCTGCCTGGGCTTCGAGGTTATACCCTCCTTCCAGGCATAGAGCGAGGCGGCCCTGGCAGTGCTGGTCGGCCAGGGATTTGACCAGGCCGGCCATGGCTGCAAAGCCGGGGCCAGATAGCTTCATGCCGCCAAGAGGATCGGACCGGTGGGAGTCGTGACCAGCCGAGACCAGAACGATATCGGGCCGGAACTCCGCGGCCAGCGGGATCAATATCTGCTCGTAGACCTTGAGATACCCTGCATCGTCCGTGCCTGAGGGCAGGGGAACGTTTACGGTGAAACCCTCTCCTTTTCCCTCCCCTGCTTCGGCTATCCTGCCGGTACCCGGATAGTGAGGGTACTGATGGGTCGAGAAGTAGAGGACTGAGGGGTCATCATAGAATATGGCCTGCGTACCATTGCCGTGGTGGACGTCCCAGTCCACGATCAATGCCCTCTTTAGCCCTTCAGATTGGGCGTGGCGTGCGGCGATGGCCACGTTGTTGAATATGCAAAATCCCATCCCTCGGTGAGGTGTGGCATGGTGGCCTGGCGGGCGGACCAGGGCATAAGCTGGACCACTGCCTGCCAGGGTGTAATCCACTCCGGCACATGCCCCACCTGCTGCCAGCACGGCGGCCCGAAACGAGTCCCTGGAGAGCACCGTATCGACGTCCAGATGTCCGCCACCCTGCTCGCAGATGTCCATCACCTGCTGGATATAACGGCGAGAGTGGACCGCTTCAACCTGCATTTGACTGGCAGGCTCAGGAGTCACCCTCTCGGGGTCCAGGCCCGATGCCTCGATCCTTTGCAGCGCAACTATCAGCCTCTCCTTTCTCTCCGGATGCTCGCGGGTCTCATGCAGGAGATAGGCCGGATGATAGATCAGTGCAGTCCTCTTCATTACCTAACAGGCGGCTTTGATGGCGTAAAATCATTTCCTATGCCCATCCCAGGCGAGTCGATCCCGGCTGCATAAACCGCGGCCTGACCTGCCTTTTGGCCTGCCATGGCCTTGAGGATGGCCTTGCGATCTCCCAGAATCTCCAAATCCGCCTCCGATGGCGGTTTTTCATAGTCGGCAATAAGCGAATACACTGGATTTGGAGCAGACGCCCATGCCTCCTCTTGTTTTCACCGTGGTCCCACCAAGGCTGCCCATTATATTTGTGTGGACGCTTTTTGCCATCAAAGCTGTTTTCGGATCACCAGGTGAGACCCGGGCCAAAGGTCTCAGGACAGACGGATTTTATCGCCAACTTTTGAGATGGTCATTCGGATCGAGGGATTTGCCGGATTTGCGGTTGTGTTTTTCTCGTATTCAGGATATGATAGAATGGTCAGAAGATTATTATATAAATTTCAGTAACCTGTTTTCTTCGTTCAGGCCGCTAGCAGGAGGACCAAAAAAGATATAATAGGGGAATACTCTATCACTACGCTATAATCCCCTTTTTGGGGGTTAGGAGGGTGATGAAGCTATACAGGTCTGCGAGATGCCCGCGGATTATTAGGCGTGCCTTAGAGGGGGCACTGTACTAGCTGGGCCATCCCCAAGACTCTATCCAGGCAATAGTTTTAAGAGTAATCAGACTGTATGCTGCAAAAGTATTAGTATTCCGATTATGGGAAGATAGGAGGTTGAAAAATGAAAAAAATGGCTGCACTCATGATTATGGCGCTGGTCGGTGTACTAGCGACCTCTATGGTTGTCGGCGCAGTCGACACTGTGGAGATCCGGGGGCAGGTAGCTACTGATAGCTTCGCCTGGAATCCGCAGAACTTCGCCGGCTTCTATTACGATCTGAAAAAGGATCTGGGCACTGAGACCCTGACCACCACCATCACCGAGGGCAAGAAGCTCAGCGGCGATGCACCCTACGGCGTGATCTACCAGACCACCGCCCAGGGCAAGGACTTCGAGTTCGAGGACTGGGGAACCTACAAGATCATCGGATTCATGGCCCAGAAGTACTTCGCTGGGTACATCGAGAACACCGAGAACCTTGGCAAGAACATCATGTTCAAGGAGTCTTCCGACGAGAACTCCCTGTCCGACGAGCAGTTGCAGCAGATCCTGATGGACGACGATGAGGAGTATACCCTCACCTCTGGCTCTCCGTTCAAGCTGGAAGAGGGCTACGAGCTGAGCATCAAGTCCATCGACATCGACGGCAACAAGGTCTACCTGGAGCTCATGAAGGACGGCAAGAGCGTTGACACCAAGGTCGTCTCCCCATCCAAGGATGGCGCGACCGAGGCTGACAAGACCTACTATTACAAGACCGATGTCGGAGACCAGAAGGACCTGGTTATCATAGCAATCCACTTCAAGAACGCCTTCCGCGGCGCTGACCAGGACATCGCCACCATCGACGGCCAGTGGCAGATCTCCGATTCCGCCACCGAGGTCAAGGCAGACACCGAGTACGACAAGATGACCATCCGGACGGTTGATGCCACCGCTGGCACAATCACCATGGACAACAAGGACAACGCGATCACTCTCTCCAAGAACAAGGACACGCTCCTCATGGAGAAGGTGCACATCAAGACCGCTGACAACGACACACTGCGCTACTACATATACAAGGAAGAGACTGAGCCCGGTGACTACGAGGTCCGCGGACAGGTCGCCACCGACAGCTTCTCCTGGAACCCGCAGAACTTCGCTGGCTTCTACTACGACCTGAAGAAGGATCTGGGCACTGAGACCCTGACCACCGCCATCACCGAGGGCAAGAAGCTCAGCGGCGATGCACCCTACGGCGTGATCTACCAGACCACCGCCCAGGGCAAGGACTTCGAGTTCGAGGACTGGGGAACCTACAAGGTTATCGGATTCATGGCCCAGAGGTACTTCGCTGGGTACATCGAGAACACCGAGAGCCTCGGCAAGAACATCATGTTCAAGGAGTCTTCCGACGAGAACTCCCTGTCCGACGAGCAGCTGCAGCAGATCCTGATGGATGACGATGAGGAGATGACCGTCACCTCTGGAACCCCCTACAAGATGGAGGAGGGCTACGAGCTGACCATCAAGTCCATCGACATCGACGGCAACAAGGTCTACCTGGAGCTCATGAAGGACGGCAAGAGCGTTGACACCAAGGTCGTCTCCCCATCCAAGGATGGCGCGACCGATGCCGACAAGACCTACTATTACAAGACCGATGTCGGAGACCAGAAGGATCTGGTTATCATAGCAGTCCACTTCAAGAACGCCTTCCGCGGCGCTGACCAGGACATCGCCACCATCGACGGCCAGTGGCAGATCTCCGATTCCGCCACCGAGGTCAAGGCAGACACTGAATACGACAAGATGACCATCCGGACGGTTGATGCCACCACTGGCACAATCACCATGGACAACAAGGACAACGCGATCACCCTCTCCAAGAACAAGGACTCCTTGCTGATGGGCGACGTGCACATCAAGACTGCCGACAACGACACACTGCGCTACTACATATACGCTGCCAAGACCATCGAGGGTGCCGCCGCTGAGGCTGCCCCCGTAGAGGCTGAGGTTCCCGCTGAGGCCAATGTAACCGCTGAGGCCCCTGTCGAGGAGGCTCCAGCCGCTGAGGCCCCTGCTGAGGCCCCCGCTGAAGAAGAGAAGCCCGCTGAGGCTGCTGCCGCAGAGAAGCCCGCTGAGGCTGCTGCTGAGCAGAAGCCCGCTGAGAGCCAGGGCATGCCCGGCTTCGAGGCTATCTTCGCAGTGACCGGCCTGCTGGCGGTTGCCTACCTGGTCAACAGGAAGAACTAAGAAGAACGCTTCACTGGAGAGCAAAAGGTCGCTCTCCAGCGAATTATCTTTTTTCTCGTGATCTTTGGCTGACTTACGTCAATATCTTGACAACGTGCCCGCTTTTGCCTAATTTTCTAAAATTGGGAAAATGCTAGGTTAAGTTGGCATGATTCCACCAAAAAAGCTATAATGTTTAAGGTGAGGAGCAGCCTCAGAGCCCTGTTCCGGGATGATGGAGGGATGGGCGGATTTGTCAGTCCAAGCAGCTATGAGATCGGATGGATGCTGCCATGGATTTTCCGGGAAGGGCAAGGCAATCGCTTTGACCGAGAAACGAACGGGAATGTAGGAGGAATATCATTGAAGAGCATGAGCATTCTGGCTGTCCTGGTACTGTCTGTACTGGCTCTGTCCACGATGGCAGTCGCAAGCGAGGAGAGCGTCGCTAAAGTCGCTGGCGCCGTTGCTGAGGTAAAGGAAGAGGCTGCCGGAGCAGCTGAGGCAGTAGGAGCTGCTGCCTCCAACGCTACCGAGACCGTGAAGGAAGAGGCTGCCTCCGTTGCTGAGGAGGCAAAGGAGGAAGCTGCCAAGACAACCGAAGAGGCAAAGGAGACTGTCAGCGAGGCCGCTGAGTCCGCCAAGGAGAAGGTGAACGAGACAATTCCGGCCGAGGCCAAGGGCACTCCTGGATTTGAGGCAGTCTTCGCCATCGCTGGCCTGCTTTCAGTCGCTTACATGGTATTGGGAAGGCGCAACTAAATCCTCCTTCGTGGAGGGATTTTGGGCCAATCTGGCCCTCCTTTTTGGATAATATTTTTCTTTTAGGACTGTCTGTTATTAGATGCTGCATGCTTTAGTTATCAATCAGGGCTCTTTGCCCCAAGCGAAATCTGCGGCAACGCAGGGGCTGATCAGGATCTTTCCCGCACGTCAATACGTGGACAACACGGCGGGGGCAATATCGGGTCCCTAATGGACCCTTCGTGGAGGCTTTCGGCTATGTCTAGCGCCATGTTCTACCAAAAAGGTGAGGAAAAATCAGTGCTTTGCGGTCTGTGCAACCACTTCTGCCGGATCAGGCCTGGTCAGAGGGGGATATGCGGGGTCAGGGAGAACCGGGACGGCGATCTCGAGTCCCTGGTTTATGGGAAGCTGATCGCAGCTCAACTCGATCCTATCGAGAAGAAACCGCTTTACCATTACCTTCCTGGCAGCCTCAGCTATTCGGTGGCCACCGTTGGCTGCAACTTCCGGTGCCTGCATTGCCAAAACTCGGACATCTCCCAGCTCCCAAGACAAAACGGTCCCATTGTGGGCAAGGATACGGCTCCTGAGGAGGTGGTGGCAGATGCCCTTCAAGCGGGGGCAGCGTCAATCTCCTACACCTATACCGAGCCCACCATATTCTTCGAGTTCGCCTACGATACGGCGGTTCTCGCCAGAGAGGCTGGCCTGAAAAACGTCTTCGTCAGCAACGGCTACATGAGCGAAGAGGCGCTGCTAACCATATCCCCTTACCTGGATGCTATAAACGTCGATCTCAAAGGTGATGACGCATTTTATAAAAAGGTCTGTAAAGCGAAGCTTGAGCCGGTGCAGAGGAACATACGGCAGTTTGTCGGGCTGGGTGTATGGACCGAGGTGACGACGCTGGTGATCCCGGGCTATAACGATTCCGATGCCCAGCTGGAGGAGGTTGCCGGCTTCCTGGCAGAGACCAGTCCCGACATGCCCTGGCATGTATCAGCGTTCCATCCTTCGTACCGGCTGCTTGATGCCCCGCCAACAAGCCCGGGCACCATCGAGCGGGCAGTGAAGATCGGCCGTCAGGCCGGCCTGCACTATGTGTATGCTGGAAACGTATCGAACATGGGGGATGATACCAACTGTCCGCAGTGCGGCCAGTCACTTGTGCAACGCTCGTACTTCAGGGTGCTCAGAAATTCCGTGTCCAAAGGAAGGTGCCCAATCTGCGGGAGGTCAATAGCCGGGGTGTGGGGGGATTAGGCGGTCAAAGGAGGGATGGGCAGCTATACCGCAGGTGGTTTCTGCCACCCGGATGTGTGCCCAAGCCGCTGCCGTCGTTTTTCGGGACATCGTGGAGCTGGGCGGAGAATAGATTTAAGTAGGGCCGGTCCCCCGCCATGACTATGCCGTTTTGCACCGTGGAAGAGGCCATCGAGGAGATCCGGCAGGGACGGTTCCTGGTAGTCCTGGACGACGAGTCCAGGGAGAATGAGGGCGACCTCGTAATCGCTGCCCAGCATGCCACCGCGGAGGCCATAAACTTCATGGCCAAGCATGCCCGCGGATTGATCTGCGTGCCGCTGAGCGCAGACAGGGTGCATGACCTGGATCTACCATTGATGACCCAGCACAACACCGAGAAGATGGGCACCGCTTTTACAGTATCGGTGGATGCCAAGTCCGGTGTGACCACCGGCATATCGGCCTTTGATCGGGCAAAGACCATACGGGCACTCATCGATCCGGCCACAACCAGGGCCGATCTGGTCATCCCTGGCCACACATTTCCCCTCCAGGCTATGGACGGGGGCGTGATCCGCCGCGCAGGGCATACGGAGGCGGCAGTCGACCTGGCTCGCTTGGCCGGCATCTATCCGGCTGGGGTCATCTGCGAGATAATGGCTGAAGACGGCACCATGGCCCGCCTTCCACAGCTGGAAGAGTTCGCTCGGGAGCACGGCATAAAGATGGCCACCATCGAGGACCTCATCCGTTACCGACTGCGGAGGGACAGGCTGGTTAAGAGGGTCGCTGAGGTGGATATGCCAACCGACTACGGCGCCTTCCGGGCAATCGGCTACGAGAGCCTCTTGGACGCTCAATGCCATGTCGCCATGATCGCCGGAGATCCGACAGCCGAGGATGCCCTGGTCAGAGTGCACTCCCAGTGCCTGACCGGCGATACTTTCCGCTCGCGCCGCTGCGACTGCGGTGAGCAGCTGAGCCGGGCTCTCCGGATGATTTCCGAGAACGGCAACGGTGTGCTCTTATACATGCATCAGGAGGGCCGCGGCATTGGGCTTGCTAATAAGCTCCGAGCCTACGCCTTGCAGGATGCCGGGAGCGATACCGTTGAGGCCAACCACCGTCTGGGGTACCCGGCAGACCTGCGTGATTACGGCATAGGCGCCCAGATACTGCTTGACTTAGGAGTGCGCAGGATCAGGCTTATCACAAACAATCCCCGCAAAGTTATCGGCCTTGAAGGCTATGGCATGGAGATAAAGGAGCGCATACCACTGGAGATCCCCCCTACAACCGAAAACCGCCGCTACCTGGAGACCAAGAGGGACAAGCTTAACCACATGCTCCTGCTCTCCGAGTCCCCCAAGGAATGAGGTTTCAAGCGGCGATTAAGCGGCTATGAGCGCCTATCACTCCACGTTCACCCGGCGGCGGCTCGTCACCTCTCGGGGGATGGATATCTCCAGCACACCGCCTTCCAGTTTGGCCCTTGCCTGGTCTCCACGCACCGGAACAGGCAAGTCGTATTCCCTCTCAAAGCCGGTCCGCCTCTCTTTCATAAGGTAGTCCCCCGGCGGTATAGTGCGGCTGGCTTTGATCTTGACGCCCTCATCCCATATGGTCAGCTCGACGTCCTTCTTTTCCACACCCGGCAGGTCTATCCGCAGTATCAGCTCTTCCTCGGTCTCCTGCAGGTCTGCCTGGGGAGAAGCCCCAAACTCGTCCAGAAGGCTTCCAAACCTCTCCTGGATCCGGCGGCCTTCTCTGGAATCAAGTCCGAAATCTTCCATCATCCGCGCCATTCGTTCCTGAAACCTCTTCAAATCGTCCTGGGTTATGGCCAATTCAATCACCAGTTACCATTAGCACGGCCGAAGATATCTGCCTTGCTCAAGGCTTGCAGTTGCTCAAGGGCCGTCCAGGTACTCGCTCTGGATCCTGATCACCTCTCCGCTGTCCTTTGCAGCGGCATACTCCTGCAGTGGTTCGCGGTTGAGTTTCAGGAAGTTATTCCCCCAGGAGAACTTGGCCAGGATCTCGCCGGCCTGAGCTGGGTGGCCCAGTATGTATAAAGCGGCTGCCAGTGCTTCAACTGTTGAGAGCCGGAATGGCTTGCCGAAATTCACTGGGTTGGCAGCCAACAGAAACGGCAGCGCTCGGGCTGGCCCGCCCAGGCCCCGGAAGACCTCCTCGGCATGAGCCCAGCTGCAGTCCAGAGCGGCAAGCCTCTCAAGTCCACGGTCCGCTGGCGAGAGCGCCGTCTGGGAGAACGGGCTTAAGACCAGGCAACCTCGCAGCATCTGAGGTCGCCTGACAAGACGGGCCATCCCGAAGCGAGCCAGCTTTCGGCCGGAGCATTTCTTGGGATCGCACTGGTCGGCATGGTAGATCAGCAGCTCCATCTAATCTACCGTAAACCGATAATCCTATTAACATTGTGTTCAACTCCCAATCTGCATTTTGGGTCCGTCCGGCGGTCAGGACCAAAAGGCGGGAATTGGCAAGCATTGGCCAGGAGATAATTCGGATGAGCGAGGTCTCCAAGGAATACGACTTCAAGCAGGTAGAGGAGAAGTGGGTCGATCAGTGGGACACGTCGATCTACAATTTCGACTGGAATTCGAACAAACCACAGTACATAATCGACACACCTCCGCCCTATCCCACCGGCAACTTCCATATCGGCAACGCCCTCAATTGGTGCTACATAGACTTCGTGGCCCGCTACAAGAGGATGCGGGGATACAACGTCATGTTTCCCCAGGGCTGGGATTGTCACGGCCTGCCCACCGAAGTCAAGGTGGAGGAGATCCATAAGATCACGAAGAACCAGGTGCCAAGAGAGGAGTTCCGCCGGCTGTGCGAGGAGATGACCGCCCAGGCAATAGAACGGATGAGAAAGACCATCACCCGCCTGGGCATCAGCACTGACTGGTCCAACGAGTACATCACCATGATGCCTGAGTATTATGGCAAAACCCAGGCCTCATTCGTTCAGATGTACCAGAAGGACATGATCTACAGGGAGGACCATCCCGTCAACTGGTGCCCGCGCTGCGCGACAGCAATCGCCTTTGCCGAGGTGGAGTACGACTCCCGCCAGACGACGCTCAACTACATGAAATTTCAGGCCTGTGACGGTCATGTGGAGATAGCCACCACCAGGCCGGAGCTCTTGCCAGCCTGCGTGGCAGTGGCGGTCAATCCGGAGGATCCGCGCTACAGCCGTTACCCCGGCACGAAGGTCACAGTTCCGCTATTCGATTATCAGGTACCTGTGCTCTCCGATCCGTCGGTTGATCCGAAATTCGGAACAGGCGTTGTGATGATCTGCACATTCGGAGACAAGCAGGACGTCCGCTGGTGGGTTGAGCACGACCTTCCGCTGCGCCAGGCCATAGACCGGGAGGGCAGGATGACCAGCATCGCCGGGCAGTTTGCCGGGATGTCCATCTCCGAGTCCAAGGAGGCCATAACAAGCGCCATGAAAAGTCGGGGGATAATCTTCAAGCAGGAACCTCTGGACCAGAACGTGGGGCTGTGCTGGCGATGCAAGACACCGATTGAGATTCTCTCTGAGAGGCAGTGGTTCGTGAAGATAGATCCGCAGGCCATCATGAAGACCTCGGAGGAGATCACGTGGATCCCGCCTCATATGGAGACCCGGCTCAAGAACTGGACAGGGACCATGGAGTGGGACTGGTGCATTTCCAGGCAGCGAATCTTCGCCACCCCTATTCCGGTCTGGTACTGCCATGATTGCGGGGAGGTAAAGGTGGCCAAGGAGTCCTGGCTGCCTCTCGATCCCAACAAGGTCCCGCCGCCTGAGCCCTGCTCATGCGGCTCCGACCATTTTGACCCGGAAACCGATGTGCTGGACACGTGGATGGACAGCTCGATCTCCGTCCTCAACGTCTGCGGCTGGCTATCCAGGCCAGACGTGCGCTACCCTGCCCAGCTTCGGCCTCAGGGCCATGACATCATCCGCACCTGGGCATTCTACACCATACTTCGGGCCAAGGCGCTGGTGGGGGTCAGGCCTTGGGACTGCATCCTGGTCAACGGCATGGTTCTGGGTGAAGACGGCCACAAGATGTCCAAGTCCCTGAACAACTTCGTTGTGCCTGAGGAGGTCTTCGTCAAGAACGGGGCCGATGCCCTGCGCCAGTGGGCGGCAGTTGGAGGGTCCCCAGGCTCTGACGTCATGTTCCAGTGGAAGGAGATCACAGCAGCCAGCCGCTTCGCTCAGAAGCTGTGGTCCATCTATCGTTTCGCAGCGCCCTTTGCGATGGACTGCGATGCCCGGTTCGGCCAGGTCGATCGCTGGCTCTTAGGGGAGCTGGCGGCCCTGGTGACTACCTGCACCTCGGCCATGGAGCGGTTCCAGTTCGACGAGGCTTTCAAGTCCATCCGGGCTTTTGCCTGGGATGTGCTGGCCGACCATTACATTGAGCTTGCCAAGGCCAGGCTATACGGCCAGGACGGGCCGGAGAAGAAGGCTGCTCAGGCCACTTTATACAGGGCGCTCGAGACCCTGGCCCGTTTGATGGCCCCCTTCACACCGTTTATCGCCGAGGAGATCTACTGCGGGCTTGCCGGCAGATCCGTACACCAGCAGAGCTGGCCGGAGGTTCAGGAGTTCAGCTCTTTAGAGGGTGCTCTGATAAAGGACCTGGCAGGGGCGATTCGGCGGTATAAGGCTGAGAAGAAAATGGCCTTGAATGCGCCGCTGTCCGGTCTGGAGATCTATACGGATATGGATATAGAGACCTCGGACCTGCGCGGCGTGGCCAACTCTGATGTAACCGTCAGAGCAGGCCTGCCTGACCTGGAGACAAGGCCGAAACTGGCCAAGCCTGTGATGAAGGTATTGGGTCCTGCTCTCAAGGGCGAGGCGTCTCGTGCGATCGAAGCCCTGGCAGCGGCTGATCCGGTTCATGTGCGCGACTGCCTCGCAGCCGGAAAGCTGGTGCTCGATGGCATATCGCTGACCGGTGAGATGGTGGAGCTGGTCTACGAGACCCTCTCGGCTGGAGAGGCGGTTGACGTGCTGCGGGTCTCCGACGCTGTGGTGCTGGTGCGGAGGCCGGCTTGATCGAGGTGGAGGTCAAAGCGCGGGCACCGGCGGATCTGCTGAAGAGGCTGAGCGAGTGCAAGGCGGTCCCCGGGGCGGTTGAACGCCACCGGGACATTTACTTCAGAAGCCCTGTACGGGACTTTAAAGCGACCGACGAGGCTTTGCGCATACGCATCAAGGATTCCGGGGCGTACCTCACTTATAAGGGACCTCGTCTGGATTCATCGACCAAGACCAGGCAGGAGGTCACGGTACCGGTGGCAGATGCAGAGGCGCTCGAGGAGATCCTGACCTCCCTGGGATTTGTCAGGTTTGCGGAGGTCATCAAGACCCGCCGCAAGTACCTGCTGGATGAGGCCACGGTTGCTGTGGACCAGGTGGAGGGCCTGGGCAGCTTCGTGGAGGTGGAGATGGGGGTCAGCGCTGACTGGGGCAGTGCCCGGGATCGCGTATTGGGCATACTTGGCAATCTTGGCGCAGAGGAGTGCATACGAAAATCCTATCTTGAGATGCTGCTTGAGCGTGTCTAAAATCCAGTTTTGCCAAAATTCGAAGCATCTTCGGAAAGACCCTGAGGAGTTGATTGTCATCGGCATGCCTAAGATCGACCAGTCCATGTTCTGGATGCTCCTGTTACTTGTGTTGGTGCAGGTGATGGCGGTCGCCATGACGCCGGGCCTGCAGGCAACCGAGGTGCGGGTCTTTGAGGATCCGTCTTCAGCATCCAATGCCCTGCTCTACCTGCTTTTAGTGCTGGGTTTCACAGCTTTTCTCCTGCTTGCCATGAGGATGGGTCGCGGCTGGGTGGTCTCCGCAGTGATCCAGATCTCGGTGGCCATGAGCCTGTTCTACGTTCTATCCGCATTCCTGCCAGCGGTAGCCTCACTGGTTCTGGCCGGAGCCCTGACCCTGGCAATACGATTCTATCCAGAATGGTACATGCTCGATGCGGTGGGCCTTTTCATAAGCGCAGGAGTCGCCGCTCTCTTCGGGCTGAGCTTAACTGTGCTTCCGGCCCTGCTGCTCTTATTGATCCTGGCCGTGTACGACGCCCTGTCCGTCTACAAGACCAGGCATATGGTTGCCCTGGCCGAGCGGGCGATCGAGATCAAGGCACCCCTTCTATTCGTGGTTCCCCGCAAGAAGGGCTACAGCTTCCTTGCCAGAGAGTCGCGAGAAGAGAAGGGGGCCTACTTCCTTGGGCTTGGGGACGCGGTGATCCCCACAGTACTGGTAGTCTCAGCGATGTGGTCGCTGCCAGCCCCATCCATATTCGGCCTCGCGCTGCCAGCGGCAGGAGCCATGGCCGGAACTTACGTTGGTTTTCTTGCTCTCTCTTTCACATCCCGTGATCGACCCCAGGCCGGGCTGCCGTTCCTAAACGGGGGAGCGATACTTGGATTTCTGATCGGCTGTACATGGTCTGGGACGGGTCTGCTCTGACCGGCAACCGATAACTTTTTTTCCAGGTCGGGGGATCGGTGATCAGGAGGTGGGAGCCTATGGACGAGGACCGCAACGTCTTGGATCATTACGTTCCCTTCTGCCCCAAGTGCGGAGACGAGTGCTGGCCCAAGGAGCTGCGCCGGGCTCTGGACTCCGACAAGTGGCAGAAGCTCGTAGTGGAGACTATCTACTACTGCCCCAAATGCGATAACTATTGGAGCGACGGTCTGGTGGAAAAGGGTTACAAATAAGATGCCAAACGGGCCGATGAGTGCTGGAGTTGCAGGAAGTGCCGGATCTTGAGCGTGGCCGGCAAAGGAGCAGTGGATGATCTACCTCTACTACACCGAATGCTTCATGGGATACGACTTCGGTCCGGAGCACCCCATGCAGCCTGCCAGGCTGATGCTGACCAACCGCCTGATCGAGGAGTACGGGATGCTCGTCGACTGGCATGCGGAACGGGTGGAGCCCTACTACGCCTCAGACCGGGAGCTTTTGTCTGTTCATACCACCGGTTACCTGGAAGCGTTACAGGCGGAGGAGCCAAATCCCGCCTTTGGGCTATCTGACCAGGACAATCCTGTCTTCCCTGGGATGTACGATGCAGCTCGCATGATCGCAGGGGCCAGCATCGAGGCTGCCAAGCGTGTTGTTCAGGAGGACTGCTCCGCTTTTAACTTCGCAGGCGGATTGCATCACGCCATGCCCGACCGCGCATCGGGTTTTTGCCTGATCAACGATGCGGCACTGGCTATCTTGGCTTTGCGACAGCGCTTCTCACGTGTGCTGTACATCGATATCGATGGCCATCACGGCGACGGCGTGCAAAGCATATTCTACGACGACCCGTCGGTCCTCACGCTGTCCATCCACCAGTCAGGGGAGCATATCTTCCCTGGGACCGGATTTGTGGACGAGCTGGGATCTGGAGACGGTCTTGGCTATTCCGTAAATATACCGCTTCCCTCGCGATCTGACGACGCCTTTTACCAGAGGGCTTTCTCAGAGATCGTCGCCCCGGTCTTCCGGTGGTTTTGTCCGGAGGCTGTTGTGGCCCAGCTCGGTGTGGACGCACACTACGCCGATCCGCTCACCTCGCTGAATCTGACGCTATCTGGCTATGCAGGACTGGTCAGGTGCATCCGGCGTCTGACCGACCGCTATTCGGAAGGGCGGCTGCTGGCTCTGGGCGGCGGCGGATACAACATGGAGGTTGTGCCTCTCGCCTGGTCAATGGCTTTTCAGCTCTTAAAGGGCCAGGAGATGCCTTTGGATCAGCCCAGGTGGTGGGTGGACTTCATACGCAGGTCGACCGGTCGAGAGCCATTGAACCTTCCAGATGTTTGTGCCAGGACGGATCGCGATTTGGCAGTGCGCCTCGCAGGAGTGCTCGATGAGACGCTCTGTCAGTTGAAGGCCGGTCTCTCTGCCGTTCACGGCGACATCTTCTGAGGTCTTATGATCCAAGAAGGCCAGGTCACTGTAGAGGCGGGCGGTGTATTCTACAACCCCCGAATGAAGCTCAATCGGGACATATGCGTGGCTGTAGTCAGGCACCTTGGACTGGACGAGTACTGCGACGCCCTATCAGCCAGCGGTCTGCGGGGTCTGCGGGTGGCAAGGGAGGCGGGGACTGCCCAAGTCGTGCTAAACGATGTCAGCCCCACGGCCTATCAGCGAATGCTGGAGAATATAGCAAGAAACGGTCTTGCCAATTGCGAGGCAACGCAGTGCAATGCCAACGTCCTGTTTCACCAGCGGCATTTCCAGGCGGTTGACCTGGACCCGTTCGGATCCCCCTCCCCGTTCCTGCCTGCAGCAGCCAGAAGCGCCCTCTCCTATCTGTTCATGACCGCCACTGACACTGCCCCTCTTTGCGGAGCCCACCAGTCAAGCGGAATTCGGAAGTACATGGCTTTGCCTGTCAAGACCGATTACCACCGGGAGATGGGGGCCAGGGTTCTGCTCGGCTCGGCAGTGAGGGAGCTTGCCAGGGTGGATAAGGGGGCGGAGGTATTGCTGACCCACGTAACCGATCATTACGTGCGGACCTATCTTCGGGCGCTGCCCGGTGCACGAGCCGCTGATAAGTCCCTGCTGGAGATGGGGTACATACATCACTGCAGGTCCTGTCGTGGGTGGACAGCCTCGCCAAGGTGCCGTGACCCTGGATGTCCCACCTGCGGTGGTTCCACCATACCGGCCGGCCCTCTCTGGCTCGGCAAGCTGCACGACCGGGATACTTTGCAGGGGGCCTTATGCGGCCTTGATCCGGACAGTCGCGCAGCAAAGATACTCCGATCCTGCCAGGACGAGTTGTCTTTGCCGATGTACTACGATCATCATAGTATCTGCCAGGATCTCCGAATCGCTCCCGGGCGGATAGAGGATGTGGTGGCCAGCCTTCACGATTGCGGTTTTTCCGCTTCCCGTACGCACTTCTCGGGACTTGGGATCAAGACGGATGCCAGGGCCGACCAGCTTTGTGCGATCTTGCTGGATCTGGCGAGGCGAGGCCGGTCGAAATAAGGCGCCGCCTCTTCACGATATTGCAGCCCCTTACCTAAAGCTTAATAAGGTAGGAGGTACATGATAGTGGTAACTGCAATGAGAAGGGCAAGGGAGCATTGCAGGTCAAGCGAGAAATAGTGGCACGAGGTCGCGTTTATTACCCCCTTCATTGCTACTCCCTTTCGCATCTCGTGCCATCCCTTCTAAGCATCACAGAACTACGCCGATACCATATGATGCGATTTCTGCTGTACTTCTTCCTTGGCGGCACAGTGACCGCGCTGGTCGCATATCTGGCAAACCGTGGGGAAGGGACGCTCTCGGCGTTCGTGGCGGCCTTCCCGGTTCTGACAGCCCTCACCTTTCTGCTGGTCTCAGCTGAAGGCCGCCCAGCGGATGTAGCCGAATATGCGCGAGGGCTAATTCTCTTCACCCCCGCCTGGATCTGCTATGTGGTGGTGGTGCTTCTTGGATTTCAGAGGCTTGGAACATTGAGGTCGATCGTCTTGGGCATGGCAGTCTATGTTCTGGCGTCCGCCGTTCTGCGTCTGATATTCCTGCGCCCTGGCCCGGGCTGGCCGTGATCATAGCGTCGTGGCGCATGGGTAGAGAAAACTCCGTTCTTCAGGGCAAGGAGTAGTCACCCAAGGATTTCGGTTCGTCCTGGAAAATGCAGGCCTAGGCGCAGACGCGGCCGAGAGATACGCCCTCCAAACAATTTGGCTAGTCAAATATTAATTAATATATATATATATTATCTGGTTCTCTCGGCGCTTATATAAGTCCGTGCAGCAGCTCGGAAGGGTTGATCAACCCCATCTTCTGCCAGATCAGATAAATCCCCAGAAATGTCCCGGCTGTAGCTCCCAGATTGGCAAGGGCTGCTACGAGGACGACTCTGAAGAAACGATTCGTCATCATCTCTCCGAAGCTGTTGCACTGGGCCAGCTTGCGCAGATCGTTTATGGTTGGCTTTCTCTTCCATGCCTCGACCATGCCGGCAAACCATCCAGCCGCCACGAGAGGATTGAGCGTTGTCATCCAGGCGATTAGAAAGGCTGTCAGGACGGACAGGGGGTGTCCACGGGCAAGCACGACTCCAAACGCGGCCAGCCCTCCGGTAACCAGAAACCATATCCCAAAGGCCAGCGCAAGGTTGTGGCTGGAGTAGCCGGACCGCAGCACCAGGGCGAATGTGAGGATGATGAACGCCATGACCGCCGCACCGAAGATCCTGCTGGCTGTGATTCTCTTCTCGGTCTTTGTCTCCAGCGCCTTCAAGGCTGGGATGCTCTCCGGATGGGCCAGATATCTCCTTATCCCCTCCACGTGGCCGGCACCCACAACAGCCAGCACCGATCCCTCTGCTGCCAGCTGGTGCAGGTTTCTGGCAATGTAGGCATCTCTTTCGTCCACCAGTGCCCTGGCAGCTCCAGGGGAGATCTGTCGGAACTCCTCGATCAGCTGGGATACCACATCGTCCTCGGTCACGTGTTCGATATCTATATCTTCGTCGCCGAAGCCCAGGGCTGCAGGGATGATCCCCCAGAAGAACTTCACCTTCTCCGCAAAGCTCATGCTGGACCAGAACCTATGAATCGTTATGCTTATATCCCGGTCCACAAGGGCTATCCTGGATCCGGCTGCCCTGGCCGCATCCATTGCCGCCAGCATCTCAGATCCAGGCTTGACCCCCATCTCGGCGCCCATCCTCTTCTGAATATAGGCGAGGAGCCACTGGACCAAGAAGAAGTAGAGTTTTCCCCCGCTTAAGATCTCGCTTATCTTGATCTCCTCGGCCTGATCCTGTCCGGTCAGAGCCCGGTAGCGGCCCTGGCACAGCTCCACAGCCACGATATCGGGTCTTCTCTCTTCAATGGCCCTGGTCACCTCGGCCACGCTCTTCTCCGAGACGTGGGCGGTGCCAATAATCGTTACCTCGTGGCGCTCCTGCTGAAGTGGTGCAGGGGGCCGCTCCTCTGGTTGATCCAACTGTTCCAACTCCTCCTCTCTGATCACCGGCCGTCAGAGCATAGTTCAATGGCTCTGACCAGGTCCTCCCGGGATATTATGCCAACCATCTTCCCGTCTGAGATGACCGGTAGCCTCCGGATGTTGCTCTCGGTCATGCGCTTCATGGCGGAGGCAGCCTCTTCCTCAGGTCCTATGACATATATATCTCTGGTCATGACCTGGCCTACGAGCGTTCCCTCTCGCTTCTCCTCTGCCACCCGCTGCAAATCGGTTATTGTCACTATCCCAGCCGGCTTTTCGTCCACGATAACCGGATAGCCTCGATGCTTCTCCCGGAACATGAGGTCGGTCAGATCCCGCAGGTTCATCTCGGGTCCTACCGTCTTCACCTGGCCTGACATTATGTGCTTGACCTTGATTCCCCGCAGGCTGTCCGAGACTGTAGTGGCGCGCTCCTCCTCAGTTGCCCCAACATAGACGAAAAAGGCCACAACCATTGTCAGAATGTTGACCGAGAACAGACCCAGAAATCCCAGCAGCATGGCAAAGGCCTTGCCTATGCTTGCTGCTCTCCTGGTTGCCAGGACATAAGGCATACGTGTGGCGAACCATGCCCGCAGGACCCGCCCCCCGTCCATGGGAAAGGCGGGTATGAGGTTGAAGGCCATCAGAATCAGGTTCATTATCCCCAGAGTCCACATGAGTATGGCAGCGGGATGAGCAGCTCCGAGGAGGCTCTCTGCCCACCAGTATAATGCTATGGCAGCCAGGCCGATCATACCGCTCACCGCAGGGCCTGCAACAGCCATCCGCAGCTCCAGGGCAGGGTTGCGGGGAATCTCCTCCATTGAGGCCACCCCTCCGAACAGGTAAAGGGTGATGCTCTTTATCCTTATCCCAAAGCGCCTGGCAACAAAGGAGTGGCCCAGTTCGTGCAGGGCGACGCAGACGAACAGGAGTATGGCGAATGCAAATGAGTAGATCCAGCGCAGGGTGGCAGGCTCAACCGCTCCGAAACCGTAGAGCTTGCCGAATATATAGGTGCTGACGCTGGCAAAGGCGTATGCCACCCATGGAATTATCACCAGAAATGTAATGTGCAGCCGGATCGGGATTTCCATGATCTTCCCGATCTGAAAAGCGGTATTCATGCCCAGTTTTCTCTCCTTATCATAAATAGAGCTTTTTCCAGGAGGCAGGATCGGATCTCACGGTTTTTTAGGTGAGCGGGTAGGAGAGTGGGGGTTCAGTGTGGATTGCAAAAACAGGCATTACCCGCTCACCAAAGAGGCTGGGACGAAGCTAGATAAAGATTTCGATACTATCGCACATTATTCTTGATGTTGGTCTGGCCATTGTTCACGACGAGCTCCCAGGCGTTCTCCTGCCAGCTTGCCCCTGGCAGAGCCAGACGTCACCATGGTCGTCTTTCAGGCCGCCATTCATCCAGGACAATCGGAGGGGCAGATGGTTTTTCGCGCTTTTTCCGTTCAAGGAATACGGGCTTGTTCGCGTATCCATGATTGTCCATGCATCGCGAGGAATTCCGCTGCGACCAGGGCGGTTCCGGACCTGCCCGGAAAAAGCCCCTGATCTACTCTTGTTCCTGGAGGCCGCGATGTGCAGCTCTCCACATCTCCACCAGGTACCGGACATGAGAGCTGTGCTCGGTCATGCAGGCCACGGTATAGGCCTCCTTCAGGTCTTTTCCTGTTGCGAAAGTTCCATGGCCGCGGGCCACGCAGGCCCTGGCCTTCCTCAGGGCTGACGAGGCCTCGCAGGCCAGTTCATTGCTTCCAAAAGAACCTCCCACAACCGGGACAGCTCCAAGCATTGCGAGGCCTTCGCTGTCCTCAGGCAGGATCACGGGCTCGAGCAGGGATAGCGCCACGGCGCAAGGCGAGTGGGTATGGATTATCGCCCGTGCTTCAGTGGCCTGGTATATGGCCCGGTGAACAGGGGCCTCGCAGCTGGCCTGCAGGTCCTTGGGGCCAGGCTCCCAGCCAACCTTAACGATCTGAGACGGCGTCAGCCGGTCCAGCATGGTGCCTGTGCAGGTGATGAGCATCCCGTCCTCCAGGCGCACCGAGATGTTTCCAAATCGGGAGCTGGTCAGCCCGGCCGCAATCACCCACCTCCCCATCTCAGCTATCTGCTGGCAGCCCTCGTCCAACGGACTTTCCTCCTCATGAAGCAAAACTCAGACGAAAGGGGACAGAGGTGGACCTCTTCTCACCATACCTTCCCTTGATCTCCACAGAGAGCGTATAGTCTCCTGGATCCCAGGAATTGGTGTCCCAAAATGCTGTGAAAACGCCGTTTGAGTCGAAGTCGACCATGGGGATATCCGAGACCTTGGCGGGCCCGGATATGCGGGTGTTGGCTTCTGCTATCTCTCCAAAGATGCCTGCCTCTATCACCACAGGCTCCCCTATTCGACCCTGATCTCGGCTGAGCACTACCTTTGTGATCTCCGGCCCCGCCACAACCTCGTCTTCTCCCTCGCGCAGAGCCTGCACTGCTCTTTGCAGGTTCAGAGCCCCCCAGCCGTAGCTATAGTCTGGGCCAGGTTCGCCCAGGTCAACTGCCGTCTTTGCTAAAATCCTCTTCACGTCGGATGGCGTAAGGTCTGGGAAGCCCTCCAGGAGCAGGGCGGCAGCCCCTGATACCTGGGGCACGGCCATGGAGGTTCCGCTCATTGGCCCCTGCCCGTCCCTGGTGCCTGCCACAGCCGATACGACCCCTACCCCCAGGGTTACAAGATCCGGCTTGAGCCGGCCATCAGCAGTCGGGCCGCGTGACGAACGGGAGAAGAGGCTTCCGTCACCGTACACGGCTCCTACCGTTATGGCCTGCTCAGCTCCCCCTGGCGTGACCAGAGACATCGGCGCAGGTCCTGAGTTGCCGGCTGCTACCACCATGACTATGCCTGCCTGGGTCATCCGATTGCAGGCCTCGTCCAGGAGCGAGTTCTCCTCTTCGGGGCTCTCCCCACCAACCGAGAACGAGATCACATCTATGCCATAGAGGTCCCGGTTCTTCAGGCACCAGTCCAGGGCAGTCAGCCCGTCAGAGAGGTAGCAGGCCCCGTCCCGGTCCATGACCTTCACGACGACCAGCTTGGCGTCTGGAGCCACTCCCAAACCTGCCGAACCTGCAATGAGACTGGCGCAGTGAGTGCCGTGACCGTTGTCGTCATACGGGTGCGAAAGCCCGTTTACAAAGTCCTGGAACGCGACGATCTTCGTGCCGCCATTCGCGTCGCCGCTCTGCAGCGAGCTGTGGTTTGGATCTGCACCGGTATCCACAAGAGCAACTGTTACCCCCTGGCCGGTCAGGTCCAATCCGGACCGGCGGGGGTCAGGCACACCTCTCGTCGAGTCGGTTTTCGCCGGTGCGGCCAATACCCGCAGCCTCTGGTCCTTGTAGATGCCCTTAACCCCTTCCATTTTGGAGAGCGCAGCGATCTGATCGCCTCGCAAGGTCATGGCACTGCCGGGCAGAAGCCCGAGCGCCCTCTGATCCTGGGCCTGGGATGCGGTGAGGTTTCTGTCATGCAGGACGATCACCCTGGCTTCCACCTGCCCCAGCCTCTCCAGCGAGTCGTCTATGTGGTTGCCGTTGAGGTCTGATGGGTCGAGCATATTCAATCCCATTTGGCAGGAGGATGTTGCGATGTTACCCGCCTTGTCCACGGCCACTATGGTCACATTGTGGTGTCCGGGTGCGATGTTCGATCCGCAATAACCAGTGTACTTGCCGTCCCCGTCCGGATCCATCATCAGGACAACCTTTCGCCCTACCTGGGCGTGAACTGAGGAGATCCCCGCGGGGTCACTGACATAGGCGGTTATCTCGGCGACGGGGTCCCCCCGTTTGAGCTGGCCAGGAAATACGCGGGCATTTGTGATGGTCGGCGGCAGGTCATCACTCTGGGGAATCGTCAGAAAAGAGCGCACCTCCCGGTCGAACCAGCGGGAGGCCTTGTCGTAGATCTGGGCCTCTCCAGCCCCAGTGGGCAGGTCGGCGGCGAACCAGAGCAGTATCGCCGCGACCAGGAGGACGTAAGCCGTGTGCCTCAATCGCCCCGCCCCGAATGTATGTCACTCATTTTCAGGTTATGGTTATCTTCAGAGCGTCAGCGAACTTCTTGCTCACACCGGCGACCGATGCCATGAAGCTGACAGTGTAGTCTCCTGCGGGCGCAGCTGATGCATCCCATGTCCCGACATACAGGTCGTCGGCGCTCTGGGTCATGGGGACCGTGGCGGCCATCTCTCCGGCCGAGTCGAATACCGCCGCCTGACACGAGAATGTGGACGAGACACCGGCACCAAGCCTGGTTCCAGGATTCTTGTTCTTTGTTAGCGAGCCGCCTGCCAGCAGTGTGATCGGGTCGCAGGTCGCGCATCCCTGAACGGTCAGCGTCGTGTTGTTCTGCGTTGTCGCAGCCGGCTTCTCTTGGGTTGCTGCAGCCGCCGGAACGAACCCGGCGTATATCTGCACCGGACCTGGGGCCGAGGGGTTTGGCTCGGCTCTGGTCTGGGATGGGTCCAGGTCGATGTTGAGGGTGGGCTGGTTCATCAGCCAGTCAGGCCAAGTGTAGATACGGGCATCGTAGCCCAGCATCTGAAGCGCGAACCAGACCATGGATGCCTTGAACTCGGTATTGGCGTAGACTACCACCGGCACATCCTTGCGCAGCCCTCCCAGGACCTCGGCTAAGGCTGCCTCATCCTTGAGAAGTCCGTTCTCCAGGACTTCGGTGTAAGCTATGTTCACAGCGCCTGGTATCGATCCCTGCCCAAAGTCCTCAAACGCCCTGGCGTCCACTATCTGGGCTCCTCCATTGGCCACGAAATCGTAGGTGGCCAGCAGCTCAGGCCGAAGCACGGGCGTATAGGTGGTGGCAGGCCGTGTTGCCGCAGCGCTCTTCACAGGCAGGCCGGCAGCCTTCCAGGCCTCTATCCCGCCGTCGAGGACCCACACCTGGTCGTGGCCCAGGTACTTGAGCATCCAGTATGCGAGCGTCGCAGCGTACTGGCCGTCCTGGCAGGTGGGGCAGTCGGTATCTGTACCCAGGAGCACCACCGAATCCGTCCTGGCGATGCCTGCATTGCCCAGAAGGGCAGCCAGCTCGTCAACCGAACGCAGCCGGTTGTTCTCATCGAAGAACTGGGTGTAGGGCAAGAAGATGGACCCGTCCACATAGGTGGAGGTCATGTCGTCAACGTCCACAACCAGGTCAGACCTGCCGACCTCGGAAGGGGCGATCAGCATCCTGCCGGCAGCCTCGCTGCGGTCGGGGGCGGTCTTGGGTGAGCTTGTATCAGTCTCCTTGGTAACCCCTGTTGTCTGCTGCTTTTCCTTTATGTCCGACATGTTCAGAAAGCCCGGGTCCTTTTCCCTGGCCATCTTGGCGGTGTAGGATGCACCTCCTACCTGCTCCTCTTCAGGGCTTGTCGATTGTAGATATTGGGTTTTGTCCCATCCTCCAACACTTCCTGAACACATTGGGCAGTCCTTGCCAGTAGAGACTCCGCCAAAGACCGCAAATGCCAAAATATACACGGCAAATATGGCAGTGAAGGTCCAGCCCATGTGCCCTCTACAACTTTTAATCCTAGATGACATATGTAATCCTCACAATTCTATCTAACTCTTTTGTTGCTATCATCCTTTGATCTTAGACATGGCAGAGTCGAAGTTGCGACCTGTTCTTGCAACGATCTCGATCCTGCCTATGTTCTCCTCGAGTTCATATCCTCTTCCGTCCCTGGCCCGGACCATGACCTGATACTCTCCGGGTTCAAGCAGCGCGGTAACCAGACGTCCCTGGTAATGGTCCCCCTCAGGGTTCATGGTCGCATAGCCTGTGGCCGAGGCCTGCGGCAGTTTGGCCGAGACCTGGGTTATGCCGTAGGTCGCATCCAGCCAGGCCTTGATGATGACGTTTTCGCCCACCGTGGCCCGTGACGGCTCGATGCTGCTCTTCTTTACCACTATCGGCTGAAACCTGGCACCCATAACAGGATAGCGATCCTCAGACAGGGGGCTCACCTGGTATGCCACGTCCCCAAATCCGTCGGGTCCGGGCACGTCCTGATCCGGTCCGGAGAGCTGATCCTCTCCGGCATAGTCGCTCCAGGCGTTTCCGCCCTCCGGGTATGGCGCGTTCCAGCGGTTGCGCTCCTTTTCCTGCACCTGTTTCACGTTATCGATGAACCGGTTTTTGTAAATCAGGTTATTGCCGGGCTCCAGATAGATCCCGGTCGGGCTGGCGGATATATTGTTGCCGATTATGGCGTTTTCCGATCCCTGCCCCAGGATCTGGATGCCGAAGCGCCCATTTCCTCTTATCACGTTCTCAGAGAGGGTGTTTTGTCCGCAGTCCAGGTACGAGACCCCGGCGACCACATTTCCTACCATGCTGTTGTTCTTCATGATGTTGTGGTGGCAGTTGAAGCGCAGGTCCAGGCCTGATGCGGTGTTGTAGGACATGTCGTTTTCCAAGATACGGTTATATGCGCAGCTCGTGAACATATACAGGCCGTACATGTTCCGCTGCAGGACGTTTCTCCTGATCGTGTTGTTGTTGCAGGAGGGGAACAGATTGATGCCGTAGGCGCCGTTGTTGTTGGCCACGTTGTCCTCGATCAGGTTGCCGTTTGAGTTGGATAGATATATCCCGTACCAGCCCTCTCCACCCAGGCCGTTGAAGGACGCATTATTGTTTCTGATCACGTTGTTGTCCGAGAAGAGAAGCGCTATTCCCGGCTGCTTGCAGCCTATCACGGTATTGTTCTCGATGGTACAGCCGGTCGCATTGTTGAGCCGGATGCCGTAAAGGCCGTCTCTGACCTGAAATCCGGACACTGTGACCCCGGAGGCCTCCACGCTGATGCAGGCATTTGTGCCCGATGTCCTCACCAGCGATCCGTTTCCTATGAGGGTCATGCTCTTTCTGATGGTCAGGGGTCCAAAGCTTCCCGGACCGACCAGCACGGTGTCTCCTGGGGAAGCTGCATCGATGCTGCTCTGAACGTCGGGGCCGGCCGTCACAGTGGCAGCGCAGGCCGTCTGAACGGCCAGGATGCTGCTGCTGGCCGCGATCAGGACGGCAAGGCAGGCCCATGCACGCAAGTATGCTGAAATGCTCAACGAACCACCCGTGTGAGAAAACCCCCGGTTCTCTTATAAAGATAACTGCACTATAAGATATACCTTCAGAGGACGCTCATCTGAAGTTCGGGGAATTATGCCTGTCCGGACCCAATTCCAGCCCCTCCTGGCATCGCCCCGTTCATATAGGCCATAGATGAACGAAAAGGTATTCTATTTGGCCTGCTCATCACCAGTCTGAGGTGAATTCAGCTTGAGGTATGTTTGCTTGATCGTTGCCCTGGCACTGACCACGGGCATCTGCCTGGCCGGCACATTCACATCACCAGTTGATACGGATACGTATCTGGATAAAGACGATCCTAACTCCACATTCAGCGAGGAGGACCTTTTATGGGCGTCGTCCGTCGGGGGCGAGCCAAATAAGATAGTTTACCTCGGCTACATGTCCGAGGTCTTCGGCAATCAGGGCATAAGGTCCTCTGAGCAGATCGAGTCTGCCACGCTCACGTTGACTGTGGCCGAGGTGGCGACTGCTGGTACCGTAACCGCCTATTTCCTGAAGGATTGGACGTCGCCGGAGCTGACATGGATGGACAGAAGCGACAACTACGATACGGAATCGGCAGTCGAGATAGAGGTTGACGAGGCTGGGCCGGTGACCGTGGATGCGACTGTTCTCGTCAAGAAAGCGGTGGAGAGCTGCACCACTGGCTGCCCGTACACCATCGTCCTGATCGCGGATGGCGATGCCAGCGTGGCCTTCGAGTCCAAGGACTCCTCAGCCGCCGCCACCGAGCTGAAGTACAAGACGTTCTAAGGGCCAGGGGTGAATGGTCCTTTGGGGGGATCTCCCGGGGACAGCGTGAAGAAGGCGTCATCTCGATCTGTCAGATGACGTCTTTTTGCATGGCTTGCTTTTTTCCGTGAGCTGTCCGACTGCTTTTTATCTCGACAGGGAGCGTAGAGGCGCGAAAGACCCCGGTCTTTAGGCAGTGGATGTAGAGCCCCTCCCCCGTTTATCTGGGCGCAGGCCAAGAGGGACTTTCAGAGGATCGGGGTCACGCGGCATCGCCTGCGAGATTTGTCCCCGCCGGCTCGCCTCCGCCTGCCCGATGGGCCGGATGGCAGCATTTCACGAAGAGAACCGTTTCTGATCAGATATCCACATGCGCATATCAGCTGGGAGTCGCTTGCCGTTTCATGTCTCCCGATTATCCCTGCCAGGTTATTGGCAGCGGTCCGATATCCCACGAATTCTTACACATATCTGGCAGAAAAGGAGCCGAAGCGATCCCAGATCTGATGCCCGCCTGCCTTCATATCACCTGCTTGAGCCCTCTTAGGAAATGGCCTGTAGTGATGCCGCCAAGGGATATATCGCGGGCCTCCTCTTTTAGCGCAGCCAGCTTTTCTGCCTCCCCTCCTTCCATGGCTTTTCGTGCCCGGGCGTATATCTCGGTCATCTCCCGGATGTAGCGGCCTGGCCTGTGCCTGGCATCGATTGAAACGGAGTCGACACCCAGGTCGCTGACGGCTGGCAGGTGGTCCAGCAGACAGGTCTCCACCGAGTTCTGGATGTGTGTTCTGCCCTCGCCGTCAGCCCAGATGGGAAAGACCCTCCTGAAGTCCTGCAGGCCGGTGAACTCCGCCCGTGGACCGAGTTCGACGAGGCGGTCCTCGGTCACCATCACCTCCAGGTTGCCCTGAACCAGCAACTCCAGTATTGGCGGATTTCGGGCAGCGGCTGCTGGCACGAGGACTGCCATATCGGCGGCGCTGAGCTCCGGAGAGAGGGTCAGCAGCCGCAGAGATGAGAGGTTTGCGACGGTTTGGTGGTTCCATACGTTGAGTCCGGGCCCGCCCCAGACCTCTGCCCCGGCCCGGTCCGCGGCCAGTGCGGCTCCGGCTCCCTCGACCATCACCGCCTTGCATCCCGTCCTGTTCAGAGCTTGGCTGGCTGCCTTCAGGAAATCGTCGCGGGTTATGCGTGGCCACTTCCAGACGACCTGGCCAGGGTGGCGTGCCAGCTCTTCTGCCTCCTTCAAGATCTCCTGGGCGAGCGGGTATCTGCCCCTTGCGCCCAGGAGCGGCTCCATGTAAACCCTGTCGGCGCCGCCTGCAAGGGCCGCCTCTGCACCCTCAAGGCTCTGAACATAGACGGCCAGGTCCATGTGATGGGCAGCGGATATCCCGCTTGGAGCAGGCTCGATCTGGGACAGCCTGACGTGCGCCTCCTGTCGCGCCTGCTCGCTTGGGCAGTAGGCCTCCAGAAGGGCAGACCTTGCCGCGGCCAGGAAATCCCGACGCAGCTGGTTGAGGACTGCCGGCGGCGCAAAGAGCCCGCCAGGGTAATCCAGCTCAAGCGAGCTGAACCGAAACGCCGTCCCTCCAGTCCGGCCCAGCTGAGCAGCTATGGCCTCTCTTGTCAGGGGGCTTTGTCTTGCTGCCTCCATCCGAACCGGCGACCTGTAAACAACCCTCACCGGTCCCTGGGGTCCAGGAAACGACCCGTCGATCACCGGCATTTTGTCCTCCCACCACACACGGGCCTCCATAGGCGTTGTGCGGGCCTGAGCAGCGATCTTCGCCGCTTTCTCCTCCAGGGCTGCTGCTGCTGTCAGGCGGACAGCTGCCCCCATCCGCACCCTGCGTGGGGTATGCAGCCTGATCTGGTTCTTCGATCCGGATGGGCTTGAGCGAACAACCATCCCAACCTCCTCTCCAGGCGAGAGGAAGACCAGGCCGTCCCCTCTGACAGGGCGCAAATGTCCGCGCAGGGCGATGGTGGCCAGGCCGCTGCCCGGGTCGTAACCCGCGACCGTGCCTATCAGAATCCCCCTCTTATCAGACATCTCCCGGCCCATTATGTCTTCTGATCCCATGAGGTAGCCGTCGGTGAAGTCCCGATTGAAGGCCAGGGCGAGGTCCCTCATCTTGGACGGATCGAAGGACCAGCGACCTTCCGCGATGGCGTCGAGGCCCTGGCGGTATACGCTCGTCACCACTGCCACGTACTGGGCGGACTTCATCCGCCCCTCTATCTTGAGGGACTGCAGAGGGGATCTGGCCACCTGGTCCAGGTGTGGGTATGCGGCCAGGTCGCGGGTCGACATCAGGTACGACTGTGGCAGGGCGGTTGCCTGCAGGTCAAGTGGGCGGCCCAGTCCATCGGCTTTTCCGGTCATGAGCACGTACGGCTTGCGGCATGGCTGGGCGCACAGTCCACGATTGCCGCTTCTGCCGCCGATCGCTGAGGAAAGGAGGCACTGGCCGGAGTAGCAGTAGCACAGCGCGCCATGGATGAATGCTTCAAGCCCGATGCCAAGATCCCTGGTCTCCCTGTAAATCGCCTGCACATCTGCCAAAGACAGCTCCCTGGCAAGCACCGCCCTCTTCATCCCCATCCGGGCTGCAAAGCGTACCCCGTCGGCGTTGTGTATGCTCATCTGGGTGGAGGCGTGCAGTGGCAGGTCTGGCACCACACGGGATGAGAGAGCTGCAGCACCCAGGTCCTGGACCAAGACGGCATCAGCACCTGCCGAATAGAGGTCAACCAGGTAGCCTGCCACCTCTTCCAGCTCACTGTCGTGGATCAGGGTGTTTACAGTCACATAGGCCCGGACGTTGCGTTCGTGGGCATAATTCAGCGCCTCTTTGAGCTCTTTCGTCTCGAAGTTGTCAGCAAGCATCCTTGCGCCGAAGCGCTTTGCTCCCAGGTAGACCGCGTCGGCACCGGCACCCACCGCCGCCACCAGGGCCTGCCAGGATCCGGCCGGGGCTAAGAGCTCTGGAATTCTCGTCGCAGTGGCCACGATCTCATCTCTTTCATCGGTTCGGTCTCTTGTCGAGCCGGTCTCTTTGCCAGGATTCTGAAGTTATTCTGGACATTGGTGGGGCAGTCAGCAGGCCGTTCTTGGCATACTCTCGTCCGTCGGCGAAAATGGATCTTTCTCCAAGCCTTCGGGTAGTTTTTTATCGAATAGGCGTCAAAACTACCGCAGGGAATCGATATGAGGGATATCTTACTGCTTTTAATCATATTTGTCCTGATGGCTTCGAATGGGCAGGCTCTGCGGCTGATCTCCGGGGATCTGGTATCGATAGACGAGCCGATCTCCGATGATGTCCTGGCGGTTGGCAACTCGGTAACCGTCAATGCGCCGGTGGACAGCCTCATGGTGGCAGGGGGAACCGTAATGATAAACGCGCCGGTATCCGGCGATGTGGCCCTGTTATCAGGTCAGTCTCTGGTCAACGCTCCGGTAGGAGGCAAGCTGGTGGCGGCCGGCGGCACGATCGCACTGGGATCCCAGGTATCGCGAAACGCCATACTTGCCGGGGGTATGGTGAACCTGAACCGGGATTCTCTGATCGGGCGCGACGCCCTGATCGCCGCCAGCACGGTGAACAACGCCGGCCGGGTCAATGGGACTATGATAGTCAGTGCGGATACAATGCAGGGAAACGGAACAGTCGGCCGCCTGGAGTACCACAGGACCCAGGAGAAGGTGGAGCAGGCAGCGCGCGCACCCCAAGCTGGAGCCGGTCTGTTCTCGGCAGTCATGGCGCTCGGGTGGCTGATAGCCGGCCTGCTGCTGCTCCGCTTCTTCCCGTCGACCTTCGACTCGATATCCTCTGAGATCTCCAGCTCTCCTCTGGTCAAGGCCGTGATGGGTTTTCTGGGGATCGTGGCTATACTGATCCTGGTGCTTATTCTGGCAATGACGGTTATCGGCATTCCGTCATCCCTGATGCTGCTGATATTCTATCTGGGAGCCCTGCTCCTGGCCAATCTATTCGTATCTTACAGCCTGGGCAGGTCTCTGGTGGGGATGGCGCATATGGGTCTGGGTGAGATAGCAGCCTATCTGACAGGTTTCGTTGTCCTGCACCTGTTGTTCCTGGTGCCGGTGCTGGGGGGCATCCTGGCCCTGATCTCAACCTCGCTCGGATTCGGAGCAATAGTGCATGCCCTGTATGCCAGGGCTCGGGCCTGACGATGGCTTGATGGGTGGGTTTTGGTGGCCATCCAAAGCCGCCCAAGATTTTTCCTTTGAAAAAAACCTTTATCTTGATGCCCGGCCAATCCCATGAGTGCGTCTGAGGCAGGTGTACTCTTGAAGATCGTGGTCTTTTACAACGGTGATTTCGGCCAGCGCCTGGTTGGAAACCTTCTCAACTACTCCGGCTTCTGTATCTCCTGCGGTGAGGCCTGCAACCAGTGCCGATCTGGCAAGTACAGCGCCGCCGAGGATATCGTGGCCCTGGTGGAGATGCCGGATCCAGATACGCTTGGCGACTTCATAGACGACGTGGAGCCTCTTCTTCCCCGCGTCCCTCCGGCCGACATAGCCGTAATGGTGAACGTCCATCCGGACATCCTCTTCGGCATGCTGCCTCTGATGAAGGAGGCAGGAATCCAGGGCATAGTGGGCGGTTCGGAGCGTCCCAAGGAGATGCCTCTTGGCCTGAGAAAGCAGGTGGAGGAGAAGGCGGCAGAACTGGGGATGGAGGCCATGTTCGCCAAGCCTTTCTGCGCTCTGCGGCCCGATCCTTCCAAGCCAAAGATCTCCGCATTCCTGGAGAAGGCCATGATCGGCGATCCGGTCATTGAGATGGTGATGCAGAAGGGACGCAAGGGCAAAGACAGCATCCTGGCAGCCAACGTGGTGCGCTCCGCTCCCTGCGGGTCCACATGGTTCGTGGCCAAGCGCATGGTGGGGCTTGAGCCAGATCAGCCTGATCTGCGGGAGCGCGTATCTGAGGCCCATCACGCTTACCCATGCACTGCCAGCATGGAGAGAGATATGGAGATAGGCGACACGATACTTCACAAAGCCGGCTATATAATCCGGGACAGCGTTGAAGATGCCATTCGATCGGCCAGGCGGGCTGATGAGTGAGGCGAAAGTCCGACGGGCCGACTGGAGGGCTGCGAATAGCCCCAAGCCATCGGAGTGCAAAGACCCTGTCTCCTCCAGATAAGCGTTCGCAAAGCCTTTAGCCTGGAAAGATGACCTGACCGGATATGAATCCCTTCGTATGGACCGCTCTGCTGGCATTGCCCGATTCTGCTCAGGGCTGGATGGACAAGGGAAACGCCCTGTGCAACGCCGGCCAGTACAAGGCTGCCGTGGATGCCTACGATCGGGCAGTGAAGTCCGACCCGTCTTTAGCGGAAGGTTGGAACAACAAGGGAATCGCACTGGTGACCCTCGAGCGCCTGAAGGAAGCCCTCGAGGCGTTTGACCAGGCCATCTCGGTCGATCCCGGGCACCTCATGGCCCACAACAACAGGGGGATGGTTCTCGGCAGGCTGTTGCGATTCGATGAGGCGCTGGCCTGCTTTGACCACGTGCTGGAGATCGATCCCTACTTCATCGGTGCCTGGTATAACAAGGCCATAACCATGCGGGCTTTGGGCAGACATAAAGAGGCAAAGGCCGCCCTTCTTACCGCCAAGGTGCTGGAGGGCGCAAGCAAGCGCAGTTCCGAATAGTCCGGCGCAGGCCCGACCGAAATATGGGTCTTGAATCGCCGCTTCCTTCAGGCGGCCTACGGCCTTTGCAGACGCCTGGGGCAAAGGCACGAAGTCGTCGCCAGCCCGGTTCCGGATAACCTTTATCAGGTGCATGATATCTCCTGCACCCCATGAGGTGACTACTCCCTACCCCTGAAGGGGTAAGGCTTCTACGGTTTTGATTCCGACAGATTGTAGTCCCAATCTGAGTATGTTTATTGCCGCGTTCCAATCTCGATCCATTGACAGCCCGCATTTGGGGCAGTTGTGAACCCTATCGGAGAGCGACTTTTCAACTAGAATACCACATCTTGAACACATCTTGGACGTATTTCTAGGATCTACTAGAACCGCCATCGAACCGGCACTTGCAGCC